>OHWU01000742.1_pt1 | contig 12467 bp, 9 predicted proteins | sample 1579821 | NCBI WGS metagenome assembly OHWU01 (sample SAMEA3882548, study PRJEB24775) | human gut metagenome | biome: human-associated habitat; feature: intestine environment; material: feces | place: Netherlands | collected 2009/2010 | reverse complement strand
ACCGCCATCACCTCGCTGGCCAAGGGTCACGGCGCGCTGTCGCTGGGCAACGTCATCGGTGCAAACGTGTTCAATCTAGTGCTGGTCAGCGGCGTGTCTGTCACGCTGGCGCCCTTCAGCATCCCGCAGAACTCCACCATCGCAGGCATGAACGCCTCGCTGGTGATGGATATCCCGGTCATGTTTGCCGTGATGCTGCTGCTCACCCTGCCCGCTCTGATCAAGGGCAAGCTGAGCCGCCCGCAGGGCATTGCACTGCTGTGCATCTATGCCGCTTTCTGCGCCGTGCAGTTCAGCATCTGATCTGTTGTAAACGTAAAATATTTAAGGCTGCTGCACAGGGTTTTGTGCAGCAGCCTTTTTATGTGGGATGATTTTGAATGCGCTCCGCGACATCTTCCCCCGGAGCGGGTGGAAGTCTTTCCTCAAAGGGAGAGCCAAGAGCACTGCCGAAAGTCTCCTCATGATGCCTAATACTTTAGCAATGGGCTTTAAACCTTGGCTACCCCTTCGGGGGAGCTGGCGCGGGAGCGCCTGAGAGGACGAGGCAAAACCCTGACGGCTTTGCCTGAGAGGGTAAAAAAAGTGGGTCAGAAGCGCCCACAGGCGTTTCTGACCCACAAATAGAACGATATTTTTGTTTTACAGCTGGCAGGCGGTATCGTAGCCGGTGCGGATGGCGTTGGAGATATCCGCAGCCTTGCCGGCGGCATCGCCAATGGAATACACCGGGATGCTGGCAGCTTCCAGCGCAGCCGCGTCAAATTCGTTGGAGCGTGCGCCCATAGCCAGCACGATGTAATCGCAGGGGATGGTCACCTCTGCGCCGTCCTTGTTCTCGCAGACGACGGCGTCCATGCGGAACTCCTTGACCTTGTGGCTGGGGTACTGCTCCACGCCGTAGGTCTTATAGTTTTCCAGCAGGGTGGGCAGAATGGTGGTGCTCTCGCCTGCGGCGATCTTGTCCATCATCTCGATAACGGACACCTTGCAGCCGCGGGCAGCCAGATACTCTGCGGTCTCGCAGCCCACCATACCGCCGCCGATGACGGCAACCGTGCCGTACACCTGCTGCTCACCGGCCAGAACCTTCCATGCATCGGCCACGTTCACGCTGTCGATGCCGGGGATGCGGGGTGCGGCGCTGTGTGCGCCCACAGCGTTGATGACGGCCTCGAAACCGGCATCCTTCAGCTGCTCTGCGGTGCGGGTCTGACCCATGCACAGGTGCACACCGGCGTTGCAGACCGCGTGGATCAGGTCCTGTGCGGCGCGGCGCATCTCCTCCTTGCGGGGAGGTACGCAGGCAATGTTCAGCTGGCCGCCCAGAGTGGTGGTCTTTTCAAACAGGGTCACGTCATGGCCGCGCAGCGCTGCCACACGGGCGGCTTCCAGACCGGCAGGGCCGCCGCCGAGGACGGCGATCTTCTTTTTCTGCGCTGCGGGCTGGATGCTGCGGGTGTTCTCGTAGCCGTTCTCCGCGTTCAGCACGCAGGAGAGGAACTGACGGTTCTGGATGGCATCGGTGCAGCCCTTGTTGCAGCTGATGCAGCGGCGGATATCGCAGGCCTTCCCGGCAGCGATCTTGGTGCCCCAGTCGGGGTCTGCCAGCAGCGGGCGACCCACGGCAACCATGTCGGCCATGCCGCTCTCGATGACACGCGCAGCCATTTCGGCATCCACGATACGACCCACGGCGCTGACCGGCACATTGACGGCCTTTTTGATGTCCCCGGCGATTTTGACGAAGAAGCCGTAGGGCTGTACGCCCATGGGAGGAATGGTGTCGGCCATGTTGCCGGTGTGGTTGGCCTGCGCAACGTGGAACATATCCACGCCGTCCTCTACCAGCCACTGGGCAAACTGCACGGCGTCGGCTTCGTCAATGCCGCCCTTGCCGCGCTGCGGGGTGACGATGGACAGCTTGTAGTCGATGACCATATCCGGCACAGCCTTGCGGATGGCGCGGGTCAGCATGCGGGCAAAGCGGACGCGGTTCTCCAGACTGCCGCCGAACTTATCGGTGCGGTGGTTCATGCGGGTGGAGCACAGGCAGCCGTTCAGGCGGTCGCCGTGGATCTGGATGACGTCCACACCGGCCTTCTGTGCACGCACTGCGCAGGCGCACATCTTATCGATGATGGCCATCAGCATCTCCTCGCTGACCTCATCGGTGAAGAACATCATGTCGTGATGCAGGCGCTGACGCATCTCATCAAACTTTTTCTGCATAAACAGACTGTTGATGGCGTCTACGTCGTACTCCGGGTGGAAGAGCTGGACGCCCAGCTTGGTGCCGTAGGCGTGTACGCTGTCGGCCAGTGCCTTGAAGGCAGGGATCTGGCTGTCGTCAAACAGCTTGGGGGTGGGAGAAAAGCTGTTGATGGGTGCCACATCGCCCATAACGATGTAGCCCACGCCGCCCTTTGCCAGACGGGTGTAGAAGCCCATGTCCTGCTCGCTGATCATGCCGTTTTTCTCGTAGCCGGTGGTCAGCGGGGGGAACATGATGCGGTTTTTAAAGGTCTGTCCGCCCACCTCGATGGGCTGCAGAATTACGTTTTGCATATAAAAGCCTCCTTGCAGATATGCTTTGCTTTACAGATTTGCTTTGATGAATGCTGCGGTCTTTTCCTCCACGGTGGCACGGGCTGCCAGCGTGGCAAAGTTGTGGCCGCCGCCTGCAATGGTGTCCACATCGGGGGCGGTGTACACCTGTGCGTAACGGTTGCAGGTGCCCTCGTCCACCAGACGGTCATCGTCGGCGCGCAGCAGCAGCACCGGGCCGTTGTAGCCCTTGGCCTCGGTAAAGGGGTCGGGGTGCTTGGCCATCTCGTAGTTAAAGGCCATCTTGTAGCACAGACCCTCCATGTCGGTGTAGTCCTTGCCGGTCTGCACAACGCCGTCGGCACGCTGTGCGCAGCCGAACCACATCCCGGCGCCCGGGCACAGCAAAATCAGGCCGTGGGGCTGGATGACCGGTGCGCAGGAGGCGGCAATGTAGCCGCCCATGCTCTGGCCGGAGAGGAACAGCTTTTCGCTGTCCACATAGGGCTGCTCAGCGGCCCATGCAAAGATATCCTGTGCATCGGTGTGCAGGCCGTCGAAGCTCATATCCTCAAACTCGCCGTCGCTCTCGCCGTTGCCGTAGAAATCGAACCGGGCGCTGCCGATGCCCTGCGCTGCCAGAGCGCGGGACAGATGGGTGTACATGGACTTGTAGCCGCTGCAGCTGCCGGCAAAGCCGTGCAGATGCACCACAAAGGGTACCTTGCCCTCGGTGTCGGGCAGGGTCACGATGCCGCGCAGGGTGTGGCCATTGCGGTTTTTAAACTGAACCTGTAAGATCTTCATGGTTTACTTGCTCTCCTTTGCGGCGCGGCGAGCCTTCAGCTCGGTCAGCATCTCAGCAGTCTTCTGCTTGGTCAGGGGGTAGACGAAGAACAGGATGGCAACTGCAATGCCGTAGCCCAGGAAGTAGATGCCGGTGTAGCTCTTCCAGATAGCGTTTACAACGCCTGTGGTCTGCACAGCGCCAGCGGTAACGTTGTAGCCGATGGCACCCAGCACAAAGCTGGACAGGCTGCCGGAAATGGCGCTTGCAAGCTTGCGGAAGAAGGAGTAGGTGGAGTAAACGATGCCCTCGTTGCGCTCGCCGGTCTGCAGCTCATGGTAGTCGATGGCATCGTTGACCATGGCCCAGATCAGCACCTGCATACCGGAAGCGCCCAGATAGCAGATACCGTTGATGACGATGAAGGCCACAGGGTTATGGACGGGGAAGAAGAACAGGATGCCGAACACGATGGCGGCAAAGCCGGCACCCATGCAGCACCACTCCTTCTTGCCGAACTTGTTGGCCAGAGGCTGGGTGATGGCAAAGGACAGCACAGCGTACAGCACGCTCAGCATACCGGAGACAGCCTGAATTTTAACGTTGCCGAAGAAGTCCTTATACAGGTAGGTGTTCAGGCCGTTGACCACGGAAGCACCGATCATGCCGGTCAGGCTGAAGAACATAACGCCCAGCAGAGCCTTATTGTGAGAGATCTCCTTGAGCACATGCAGGTAGTTCAGCTTTTCGCCCTGCGGACGCTCGGGCACTTCCACGCGCTCCTTGCACCACACGCAGGTGATCTGCAGACACAGCAGGCCCAGCATAGCGCAGATGCAGGCCAGCATCAGGAAGCGGCCAGCCACGGGCTTGTTGTCCACATACAGGAACAGGGGGCCGATCATGACCATGACGGTCATGAAGATGGTGCCGCCAAGGCTGCGGTAGCGGGACAGTGCGGTGCGCTGGCTGACATCATCGGTCATCACGCTGGACAGAGTACCGAAGGGCACGTTGACGCAGGTGTACAGCGCCTCGTACAGAACGTAGGTGACGAACATGTAGGCCAGACGCAGGCCGTAGTTGATATTGCCTACATTGACAAAGCCAAGTACGCACAGCACTGCCATGGGGAAGGAGAAGGCGCGGATCCACGGGATGAACTTGCCGCCCTTGGTGGCCTTGCGGGAGTCCACCATGGCACCGATGATGGGGTCATTCACGGCGTCCCAGATCTTGGTGATCAGCAGCAGGATACCCACGTGGAAGGGGTTGACCTGCAGGATCAGGGTGTAGAAGATCGACAGATACATGGCGCGGTACTGCTCGGTGAAGCAGCAGCCCAGATCGCCCAGCGTATAACCGATCTTGTCCTTCATGGAGAAGGGTCGGATGGTCTTTTTCTGGTCCATTGTGTTTTATCCTCCTTAAAAACAGTGAAACCACGAGACTTTTCGCACAAGTCTCTTTTCTACGTTTACATTATACGTTAATTTTTCATCAATACATATCCAAAAAATGATTGAAAACTATCGCAAATTGATGTATTATGCAATTATAACAGTTGTACTTTTCTGTTGTGTACAACAATCTGTTACACATGACAGTTTCACGGAGGTTTTTTTGGTGAACTATACAGTCAAGCGTTATTTTTTTGAGCAGAGCGCCGTCCGGGAATTTTATTCCGGCGCGTATTATGATTTGTTTCTGGTCATGCGGGGCAGCGGTGTGTTCCGGTGCAGCGAGGTGGTGCTGCCCGCACAGCAGCAGAATCTCATCATCTTCAAGCCCGGTCAGGGCGGCAGACTGGAATACGCCGGTGCTTACGGCCCGCTGGAACTTATTCGGGTGCAGCTGTCCCCCCAGACGCTGGCGCAGCTTTCGGACGCAGATACCGACCTTGAAAAAAGCTTCAACGTGGTGCCTTTCCGGCAGGTGGCTGTGCGCCCGGACAGCCAGATCTATATGCTGCTGAAAAACCTTGCCCGGAAGCTGCTGATGCTCCCGCAGGAGCACACCCAGTTCGGTGCAGCGGTGTTCGAGCACGGTATTTTGCAAATGTTTGTGGTGCTGGCGCTGCGTGCCTGCATCCATGCGGAGTTCCACACCGCGTTGGTCAGCCGCCACCACCTGATGCTGGACGAGGTGTTTTTGTTTATTCAGGCGCACCTTACCGAGGAACTGACGCTGGAGCGGCTGGAAAAAGAGTTTTTCGTCTCCCGGGAACATATTGCCCGGGAATTCAAACGCCAGACCGGGCAGACGGTGCACCGCTATATCGTAAAGGCGCGGTTAGACCGCTGCTGCACCCTCATCGAGCAAGGGCTCCCCATCACCGAGGTGTACAAGACCAGCGGCTTTGGCGGTTACAACCACTTTTTCCGCGCCTTCAAAAAGGAGTACGGCATGACCCCCAAGGAGTACTTCCACACCACCCGGCAGGACGCCCGGGGATGAATCCGGCAAAAGCAGCGCCGTCTGCGCCTGTGAGTCAAAACCACCGGCTGAGCCGGTGGCTTGAGTAAGCCCTAGAAGGGCATAATACTAGCAAAGCCCCTTAAGGGGCCACGAATGGGTCTGCCAACTGCATTCCTGTCTCGTGGCAGGCCCCTCAAGGGGCCTTTTATTTACGCCTTGGTTCCCTTGCTACCCGTAAACGGGTCCGTGAATTCCTTAAGGCTTAACTGGTCTGCAATTTGGTCTTGTTCCAGCTGTCTCTTGATATACTCCTGGATTCTCTGCTTGTTTTTTCCAACAGTATCCACAAAATATCCTCTGGCCCAGAAATGCCGATTTCCATACTTGTACTTTAAATTTGCGTGTCTGTCGAAAATCATGAGGCTGCTCTTTCCCTTGAGATATCCCATAACGTAAGAAATGCTGTATTTCGGCGAAAAACTTATCAGCATATGGATATGGTCCGGGCAGGCTTCTGCTTCAATTATTTCAATATCCTTTTGCTCGCATAGTTTGCGAAGTATCTGACCAATATCTTTTTTGATTTGGCCATATATCACCATTCTCCGATATTTCGGTGCAAACACTACATGGTATTGACATCTCCATGTCGTATGGCTTAAACTATCTACGTCTTTGTTATTTTTCATTTCAAAGATAAACCTCTCTGTTCCTAGAATGTGGTTGGCAAACCCACACTCTATTCTACGGGGAGGTTTCTCTTTGTCTAGGGCTAAAGCCGTTTTTATTCCACCAGCTTAGCTGGTGGTTTTTCCTCACTCAAGTTCTCAAAAAGGCCCCGAGAACCTTGCCGGATAAGCGGCAAAGTTCTCAGGGTCGTATTGTTTATCTGGAATGTTCGGTTTGCTTTGGATCCTTTTCCTCATCAAAGAAAAGCTCGATATTTTTCTGCGCTCGAAGAAGCTCCTGCATCTCATCGCGCGCCTTGCGGTAGTCCGGGTAGCGTGCTTTCTTTTCTGTCAGCAGTTTGGAATATTCCGCATCCAACTCCTTAATCTTGGGGAGCGTTTTCAAATTGGATTCATCAAACGCCGCTTTCGCCGCCTTGTGCAGCGTGATTTCTGTGCAGTGCTCTTCCAAAAACTTTTTGCTGTACCCAGCTTTACGGTAGGCATCATACACAGGTCGAGTCTTGGCATAGTTGATGATGTGTGCTTTCAGCACTGCGATTTCTGCCAGCCGCTTCTCAGAGGTTTTGATGGAATCGCCCAGTTCGTGATAGCGAGAAAGTGCAGCATCCGCACGTTCCTTTAGCTCGTCTGCGCTGCTGATTTTCTGCTGTTGCAGAAAAATCAGCGTTTTGGACATCTCTTTCAGGTTGTGCTTCTTCGCCCAACGCTCGTATCCACCGCCCTTGCCCTCGGCAAGTTTCGCTTGAATGTCCACCAGCAACTGAAATGTCTGTTCCTTTGGTGGCTGTTTCTGATGGGGATGATGCTTTGCCCTACCAGCCAACACCGCCTTGATTTCTTCCTCACTGTACCCAGCACCCAGTGTCTTGAAACGGATAAAGCGCTTCTGCCGTGCGCCCTTGACGGAAGTGTATTTTCCACGCTTGACCTCATAACCCTGTTGCTCCAGTTTTTGCAGAAAATCTTCGTAATCCTTGGGCTTTTCTGCAAGGATGCTGTCGATGATGTCACACAGCCTATCACGATTGCTTTCTTTGGGTGGATAGAGGGTACGTTTCTGCCGTTCCCGGTAGGGCTTTATTTCAATAACAGAGAGCTGATGCTCCAGACAAATCAGGTCGCTCAACCGCTGCACTGCCAGACCGGAAAAGAAAAAATCCCGAAATTTCCGGGTGCCGTCCAGTGCAGTGGAATTGTAGATGATATGGTTGTGGATGTGTTCCCGGTCAGTATGAGTGGCAACAATAAAGGCGTGTTTGCCTTTCAGAAATCGGGAGGCCAGTTCGTAGCCGATGCGGTTGGCTTCCTCTGCCGTGATTTCACCGGGCCGGAAGGATTGCCGTATCTGATAGGCGATGACATTGCTTTTTTGGCTGCGCCCGGTGGCCTGCTCGTATAGCTTCTTTGTGAGCATGAACTCCTCATCCACGGTAAGCGGGCTGCATTGATAACTACTGACAAGCTCGCCCTTTTCAGTCTTGTCGGGGTTCTGTGCATAGTCAGTGCGGTCTTTTAGGCAGGCGGCGATAGATTTCCCTTTGTGCTGATGCAGTGCAATCAGACGAGTAGCAGCCAGAGCAGATCACCCCCCAAATGAAAAAGCCGCCCGAAGGCGGCAAAAGATTCAAAATCAAATCACGTCCCGGAACCAACCGCTGAATCGTTCAACGCCCTCCACCATTGCAGTTGCGCCGACAAAAAGGACAAAGCACAAAAATTCAGCAACCAGCAGAATCAAAAACTGATCCCAAGTCTGGCGGTAGACGGTGTAGATGCCGCAGCCGAAAATATACAGCATCAATGGCGCAACAATATAGCTGGACAAGGTAAGCAGCCACTTTGCCATCAGAGCCAGAAAAGCTACAAACAGAGAGATCGGGGCAAGCACCATCTTGAACAGAATCCTCATATCAAACACCAACCTTTCCTTTCGCCCCTATTATAAAGGTATCGGTCCCTGCCTTGCAAGGATGTCAACCGTTATGTAAGCCCGCAGCCTCCTACTGCGGGAAATTTTTTAGAGTTCGGTGAGTTTGTCGAGAAGTTGCTTGCCAATAGCTATCAGCTCATCCAACCGACTACGCAAGTCCTCTAAATCGGCGGCATAGAGCTGCCCGCTTTCATTGGCCCGTTTCGCCACCTGATTCAGGTTGTTGCTGCAATTCTGAAGAAGGTACGCCATCCGACGCAGCTGTGGTAAATCAAGATTCAGGCAGTAACCATCCAGAGCCATTTTTCGCAGATAAGAGCCAATGCTCAAAATACCGCAACTTTCCATCTTCTGACGAATGCGTTCCAGTTCGACTTTGCTGACACGAAAATGGATCTGCTGGTCACGGTGCTCCGTCACCGGGCATCACCATCCTTATCCAAGTAAGATTTGAATGGTCGGACAGGCTCCACTTTATCAGCCTTTTCTTCCAACGCAGCCAGCACAGAGGGGCGGGCATCCGGCTTTTCTTCCGCTTCGGGTTCTGTCCGGCTGGACTGATGCTCCATGTTCAACAGCGCATCCAATTCTGCAAGGCGGGCAGACTTGGTTTGCAGTTCTTCCTCCTGCGCAAACGGCTTGGCGATTTCAACCTCTGCGGCCTGCTTCTGCTGTTCCAGAGAATCCAGTGCGGCCTCAGCATCGGCAATGCGGTCGGCAAAATTGCCGATGGCATTGTCCAGACGGACGATGTTGCCGCGAGGGTCATCGCCCAGCGGTACCGGATAACTCAGCTCGCCGCGGAGAACGATTTGATGCTCATTCTTGAAACTGTCAAAGCGAATGTTAAGCTCAAAGCCGCGATAGGTGCCCAGCAGCATCATATCCGCATTCGGCATCTCCTTGCAGGCGAGCATCAGCCGCTCACCAGCTGCTTTTTTCTCATCGAACACCATGCCCTTGATCGTCATGCCGCAGAAGTTCTCCTTATCCTGCGGGTGTGCGTCTGCGATTTGGGCATCGTTTTTCAGAGCCGCAATACGGTTCTTCGCTTTCTGAATTTCCTCCGGGTAATGCTTGAGCAGCTTATCTTCCAGACGATATTTCTGGTTCTGGTAATCCGAGCGCAGCACCTTGAGCTTTGCTACCTGCACATCCAGATCCATCTTTTCCCGGATGCGCGGGTCGCCTGCGCATAGGGCCTTGACCTCGGCATACGAAAGAGCCTGCTCATCCACATCATCACAGGAGCGCATCGGAGATTTGCTCGTCATGATCTGCGAAATAAACTTCTGCTTGTTTTCCAGCGTTTGCCAGAGGTAGGCGTCGAATGTCCCCTCTGTGACGTAATTATAGACGTAAACTTGTTTGTTTTTGTTGCCCTGACGGATGATTCGGCCGTTGCGTTGGGTCATATCGGACGGTCGCCAGCCTACATCCAGATGATGCACGGCCACCAGCAGGGTCTGGACATTGGTGCCTGCGCCCATCTTTGCAGTGCTGCCCAGCAGGACACGCACCTTGCCGCTGCGGACTTTGAAGAACAAATCCGCTTTCTTACCTTCAGTATCAGCGTTGTGGATGAACTCGACCTCCGATTCCGGCACCCCGGCGGCAAGCAGCTTTGTGCGAATATCATCGTAGACATTGAACGAGCCGTCTCCCTTGGGCGTGGACATATCGCAGAAAATCAGCTGCGTCAGATTATCCTCTTTGGTTTCGTTCCAGATACGCAGAACATTGTCGACGCAGGCATTCAGCTTGCTGTCCGGGTCATCCGGGGTGAGCGGATTCATCAGCCGCTGGTCAAGGCCGATTTTACGTCCGTCCGAGGTGATCTTCAGCATATTGTCCACCGAGGGGTCAACCGCACCGCTATGCACCTCAGCAGCACGTTCGCTCAGGGATTTCACCATGTCCTGCTGGATTTCCGAGGGTTTGACCACGACAGTTTCAAACTTGGCTTCCGGAACAGGCAGATGCAACTGGTCGGAAGTCTTGATGTCCGCTGCCTCCTTGAACATATTCATCAGCTCCGGCAGGTTAAAGAACTTGGCAAAACGTGTGCGCGCACGGTAGCCGGTTCCTTCCGGCGCAAGCTCAATGGCCGTGGTGGTCTCGCCAAACGTAGAAGCCCATGCATCAAAGTGGGTCAGTTGTTTCTGCTGGAGAGTGCTGTACTGCAAATAGCGCATCAGGGTGTACATTTCCGTCATGGAGTTGCTGATGGGCGTTCCCGTTGCGAAAATCACGCCGCGCCCGCCAGTCACTTCATCCAGATAACGACACTTGCCGAACATATCGCTGGACTTCTGTGCTTCGGAGGTAGAAAGGCCAGCAACATTGCGCATCTTGGTGTAAAGATATAATGTGCAGCACCTCTGCGGCTGCGAAGCAGTCCGCAGAGTAGTCTGCTTTGTTGTGATAGGTAACTTTTTGACGTAATCTCCAAGTTTTCCCCCACCTCACGCCGGGCGTGCACCTTTCAGCGCACCCGGCGTACCATCAAATCGATTTACTTTCTTCCTTCAGATTTCAACACTGCTGTGTTCTCACGGACACAGAGTGGTTGTAAATTTCACAGTTTAAGTTTTTCGCGGTATTTCATGATTTTACCTACCGTCTTTGCATCAAGTTCAGGCGGTATTGGACTGTTGTGAACCATGCGGTGGCATGGTTCACACAGCCAAACCAGATTTGGCACTTTATTGATTCTATCAAGTGGAAGCTTGTTTTTAACGTGGTGACAATGCTTTTGAAGCACGGGTGAGAAGGCATTTCCACAGCATTTACATTTTCCTTTGTCCCTGCTGTAAGCATACTCCCGGTTCATATAATACTCAAAATTCATCCTTCCCTTTGCGTATGCTGACATTGCAATATCGTTCGGGGAGTTAACGGATGGACGGTCACATGGCAGTGGCTTGTGCTTAGCACGATAGCTCACATACCGTCTGCGCCCTTCCACTGTATACGGCGTCATTTTCTGGTCAAATGGCTTGGGTTCATAGTGACTATGCGTGATGAACGCATAAGTTATACCAAACCATTTTCCTTCGACCCATACAGCAAATGTCTTACTGTCGTAGCCCTTGTGTCGGTCAGGAAGATTGCAAAGCACCTTCAGCGGCACCTGCATGGAGTTGTACCGTTTGGGGTACAGCTTTTTCCATACAGTCAGTGCAGCGTTGTTTACTCTGCGGTCTATCGCATGGTAGGCATGAGAGCAGATGGATGTCTGCAAGTACTGTGCCATACCCATAATGACAGAGTTGACGTACTGAATTTGCGCAGCCTGCACATTGACTTTTTGACAAAGTTCTATGCGGTGCACTTCTTCGAGCAGTTTCTTAATCTTCTTTCCTAACCGTTCCATATCCGGCAGCGGCTTTCCAACCAGATGTTTCGTCCATGTTGCCGGGTCAGGAGTTTTCCGTTTTCGTTCGGCCTTTACCACAAAGCCAAGAAAGTGTATACCGTTTGTCCGCAGGTCTGTTACATAGGTCTTTTCCTGCGACAATTCGAGTTTCATTCTGTTCCGAAAATATTTTGTCAAGACACGTTTCAAGCGGAGTGCTTCCTTCTCCGTTGACGTCAGAATCACCCAATCATCGGCGTAGCGATAATTGTACTTTGGCGTTAAACCAGCCCATTTCAAACGCCTTGTGTCGTTGCCTTTATGCTTGCACTGTCTGTGCGGCTCCATATACATACGACCAACATACCAATCGAAATCGTTGAGATAAACATTGGATAAAAGCGGTGAGAGGATTCCTCCCTGCGGTGTACCAAGCTCTGTTGCATGAAACAGGTCATTTTCCATATATCCAGCTTTTAGCATCTGACTGATAATTTTCAGCACACGCTTGTCATGGATACCGATTCTCCAGAGTTTTTGGAGCAGCAGGCGGTGATTGATATTGTCGAAGCATCCCTTGATGTCACCCTCAATAGCCCACACGGGTTGGTCGGGCGATTTACATCCAGCATTTATGACATTGATGATACCCCGGATTGCGTGTTTCTGTGCCCGATAGGGGCGAAAGCCGTAGCTTTGCGGATAAAATCTCGCTTCACAGATCGGCTCGATAAT
>OHWU01000699.1_pt1 | contig 13141 bp, 12 predicted proteins | sample 1579821 | NCBI WGS metagenome assembly OHWU01 (sample SAMEA3882548, study PRJEB24775) | human gut metagenome | biome: human-associated habitat; feature: intestine environment; material: feces | place: Netherlands | collected 2009/2010 | reverse complement strand
CCACGCAATATGTGTGATGTGCTTGATAAAGTGGAAAATCGTGGAAAGGCTGAAGGCGCAAATAGTGTAGCTCTGCTCATGAAGAAGCTCTTCGATCAAAACCGCATTGAGGATGCAAAACGGGCTTCTGAAGATAAGGAGTATCGCACTCGGCTGATGAAAGAGTTGGGCATCGGCTAAAAAATTCATATGTACAACTGGGGGAGCGTTTTCGGATGCTCTCCCTTTACTTTTGCAGGGCAGTCCGTGTGGATTGTCCTGCTTCTTTATATAAGGAGAAGACAGATTATGATCTTTAATGCAATGACCGAACACTACGAAGAAATTACGGTTTGCGGAAAGCCTGCGCTGTTCACCAGCATCCGCATCAAGAGAGATACTGTCCCGGATGGTCTGTACACCTACGATGTCCGGCATGATGATGAGTGCCGGGGCATCCCTTGTGAGATCGCACCCTTTGTGATGGTCAACCACTGGGGCACCATCATCCTTGCGGAACCGCTGGAACTGCCCGATGATGGGCGGCGGTATATTAACGAGGACACCGACTGGAACTACGCTCCGTTTGGAGGGACAGAGAAAAATCAAAAGCCATGTGTCACAGCGGAAGAATTTATAAAGACCTATGTGAAGCAGGAATAACAGAAAACTTGTGCCGGAGAGGTATTAAAAATGCCGTTCGTCATTTTAGCGTTATCAATCTGCTAAGATAAATTGCCCAATCTCGCTGTAATTGATACTTTTCTGCACCTACGGCATTTTTGATACAGAAAGAAAAAAGTTATGAGTATTTATGGCTATTGCAGAATTTCCACTGCAAAACAGAGTATCGACCGCCAGATCCGCAACATCAAGGCAGAATACCCGACTGCCCATATCGTGCAGGAAGCTTACACCGGCACATCCATTTTTCGTCCGGAATGGCTGAAGCTCTACCGGATTCTGAGAGCCGGAGATGTGGTGGTGTTCGATTCGGTGTCCCGGATGTCCAGAAATGCAGAAGAGGGGTTTGCTCTGTACGATGACCTCTACCATAAGGGCATCCGGCTGGTGTTCTTGAAAGAGCACCACATCGACAGCGAGACCTACAAAAAAGCCCTGTCCGGCAGCATTGCCATGACAGGGACAAATGTGGACTTCATCTTGAAGGGCATCAACGAGTATCTGATGGCCTTGGCAAAGGAGCAGATCAAGCTGGCCTTTGAGCAGTCCGAAAAAGAAGTTGCCGATCTGCACCAGCGTACCCGTGAGGGACTGTTGACCGCCCGGCTGAACGGCAAGCAGGTTGGCCGTAAGAAAGGCATTGGCTTTGAAACCAAAAAGTCCAAAGCAGCCAAGGAGAAGATCCGTATCCATTGTAAGGCGTTCGGCGGCACATTGGATGACATGGAGTGCATGAAATTGACTGGGCTTGCCCGGAATACCTATTATAAATATAAGCGTCAGATTCGGGAGGACGCTGAAATGAACGATTGACTTCTATGTGAAAGAAGCCGCTGTAAAAGCGGACAGAAGGAACACGGTACATTCAAAATGAGAATGCCGTGTTCTTTTTTTTGTGGCTTGTGTAGGATGGACAACCATACCGTCCAGCCAAATCCGTATAATGAGAGCAGAAAAGTTGATAGAAACATAAGACAGAAGGAGAAGAGCATATGAAAAAATTTTTGATGGTACTGTTGAGCATTGCATTTGTGCTGAATCTTGCAATTGCGATTGGGTTGATGGGTGGATATGGTTCGCCACGCCGGGCGCTTTACACCATCACAGATGAACTGATGAACAGTGCCTATCGCTTCAAAAGAGGTTGGCAATTTAAGAATAGTCTACCTTGACTTTTTAGGAGATGGACAGGCAGGCTGTCCATCTTTTTTTGTATACTGGGGTTGTGCAAAAGAAACAAAAATTTTTTTGTAATTCCGTGAAACGACAAAACTTCACACAAAGAATTGCAGCGATAGTTGTGTTGTGTTACAATGAACAGAGAAGGAGAATGAACTGTGCGTAATAGTAGATTGGACCGTATACTCTATATCCAGCAGGTGCTGGTACAGGGTGGTGTGCTGAACAAACAGCAGACGGCTGACCGCTTCGGTGTCAGTGAGAAAACCATCCAACGCGATCTTGACACCCTGCGCAATCATTTTGCAGACAGCGAGCCGCGCCGGGAGATCTTATACAACTCCGCAAAGGGCGGCTATCTACTGGATGACACGCTTTCACGCTTCCTCACCAGCAGCGAGATTCTGGCAGTGTGCAAGATCCTGCTGGAGAGCCGCTCCATGGTCAAGGAGGAGATGTTCCCGATTCTGGACAAGCTGATCTGGGCTTGCACACCGCTGGATAGGCTGAATCAGGTCAAAGACCTCATCAGCAATGAGCGCTTCCATTACGTTGAACCACAGCATGGCCGGAAATTTATTGAAAGCCTGTGGGAAATCGGTACGGCAGTAGAAAATCACAATGTTATGGAAATTACCTACTGCCGCACCCATGACGGCGAGACCCGTGTGCGCACTATTGAGCCGGTTGGCATCCTGTTCAGTGAGTATTACTTCTATCTGGCTGCGTTCATTGAGGGCATCGACAAGGACAAGCACTTCCAGAACCCGCAGGACAATTCCCCGACGATTTATCGTATTGACCGCATTCAAAATTACAAAACCCTTGACCGGCATTTCGCCCAGCGGTATACTGACCGCTTTCAGGAGGGCGAGATGCGCAAGCGCATCCAGTTCATGTACGGCGGCGAGTTGCAGACCATCCGGTTCGAGTATACCGGGCCGAGTCTGGAATCCGTGCTCGACCGACTGCCCACTGCAAAGGTTTTGCAGGTGACGGAAAAGGGCTGGATCATGGAAGCGGAGGTGTTTGGAACCGGTATCCAGATGTGGGTGAGAAGTCAGGGAGACTATATAAAAATTATAAATACATAGGGAGACTATCATTATGAGCAAAATTCAGGTGGAAGTACGTTTTACGGATAAACTGGAGTCTATCCGTGTGGATGGGCAGGAGATGGAAATCCCGAATGCCATCAAGACAAAATCTGTTGAAGAATGGTTTGAACCGGCGGCTGGCCGTGTGAAGTGGGGCGGTTTGGGGGCTGAAATCAAGGATATGGATTTCAGTGGAGAGAAAAACACTGTATACAGCTTCCTGTTCAATGGGCCGGAAGATAAAAAGCGAGAATTCATGGGCTTCGTGGAGAGCTTTTGTCTGGGGGAGGAAGCGCAGCAGGAAACGCAGGAGGAAACCGAGCAGGACTATCTGCAGGATGCCAGTGATTTTGGCAATGCCGAGATGGCGTTTCAAAGCTACATGGTTGCGGCCAGTGATTACGGACGCCCAGAGGCACAACTGGAAGTGGCACGGTGTTACCAGAACGGTATTGGTGTAGCAAAGAATGCGGAAAATGCCATTGCATGGTATAAAAAAGCTGCCGAGCAGGGTAATGCGGAGGCGCAGTGCGCACTGGGCGAATTCTATTATCAGGCGTTCGGTGTTGAAAAAAATGAAAAAGAGGCCCGCAGATGGTACGAAGCGGCGGCAACTCAGGGAAATGCAACAGCGCAGTATATGACCGGGCGGCTGTATGCGGAACTCTCGTACAATGTGGCGGCTGTAAAGTGGTATACAAAAGCGGCTGAGCAAAACTGCCCGGAAGCGCAATGTGAATTGGGCAAGTGCTATGAAACCGGAGACGGCGTCGGCAAGAACGAGGCAAAGGCTGTAGAGCTGTACCGCAAGGCAACAGAGCAGGGTTATGCGGAGGCGCAGTACAAGATGGGCGAGTGCTATTATTATGGCACTGGCATTGCATGTGATGAAGATGAGGCCACAAAATGGTACCGAAAAGCTGCAGAACAGGGATTTGCACAGGCACAGCGTACACTTGGCGATTGCTATTACAATGGCGATGGTGTAGAGGAAGATGATAAAGAAGCTGCAAACTGGTATCAGAAAGCGGCAGAACAGGGCGATGCAGAGGCACAGTATATGCTTGGTGAGCGCTATTACTACGGCTGTGGCATAGATGATAATGAAGCAGAAGCGGTAAAATGGTATCAGAAAGCAGCAGAGCAGAACCATGCGGAGGCACAGTATATGCTTGGTGAGTGCTATTACTACGGCCGTGGCATAGATGAAAATGAAGCAGAAGCGGTAAAATGGTATCAGAAAGCGGCAGAACAAGGCGATGCAGAGGCACAGTATAGCCTTGGCAACTGCTACTGCTATGGCATTGGTGTGGAAAAGGACTTTACCAAAACAGTAGAGTGGTGTCAAAAGGCTGCAGAACAGGGTAATGCAAAAGCACAGAGGGATCTTGCTTGCTATTACATGTATGGTAAAGGTGTAGAGAAAAATGTTCAAAAGGCAGTGGACTTGTATCGCAAAGCTGCGGAACAAGGCGATGCAGAGGCACAGTATGACCTCGGGCGTTGTTATGACTATGGTGAAGGTGTGGAAAAGAACAGCGCGAAAGCAGTTGAATGGTATCGTAAATCTGCAGGGAATGGTAATACATCTGCACAGTTCATGCTTGGCGTTTGTTATGAGTATGGCCAGAGTGTGACGCTATCGAAAGCAATCGCAGCGGAGTGGTACCGGAAAGCTGCAGATCAGGGCTATGCAACCGCACAATACAGGCTTGGTGTGTTCTATGAAAATGGATACGGTGTGACACAAAACAAAGAGGAAGCTGCAAAGTGGTACAAGAAAGCGGCAGATCAAGGCGATGAAGATGCAAAGAAAGCTCTTGACAGAATGCAGAGCAGCGGTATGGGCACGGCAGTGGCGGCCGGCGTTGCAGCGGCCGGTGTAGGTATTCTGTGGAAATTTTTGAACAGCTGACAGCAGAAAGGAAATACAAATGGCAAACGAGCTTGAAGTGCAGCAGGCGCAGCAGCTTTCTGCGCAGCGGTCGCTGAATGACCTGACGAATCAGCTGACCCTTGCAGACCATCTGGTGTATAAAAAATATCTGACGGAACTGCAGAACTATGGCATGGTGGAGCTTTCCCAGCAGATGCTGGACGTGCAGGACCCTGCCCAGTGCATCCGAATGTTCCAGCTGAAGAAACTGACCCTGAAAAAGGGCGAAGATATGTTTCAGAAGCTTTCCACGGTGTATTATTCCAGCATGGCACAAGGCTGCAGCCTGGCGGTGATGATCGATGTGCCGAAAGAAAATGCATGTGCCAATATTTATCTGGGTGTCCGCGAAGATCCCTCGAAGAAAAATATGAAAAACCGCAATCTGGATACATCCAGCAAAACTTTGCAGAAGGTTCTGCTTTCCAATTTCCCTGGATCTGATGTAAAAGGCCTCTCGCCGGCGAAGAACGGAGAAGAAGAACAACTGCTGAATGATGCTTTTGGTGAGGATCAGGAGGCTGTAGCTTCAGTGTCCTGTGTGGCGGCGCTGCGCGATAAGTCTAAAACAGAGGATAAAGCCTTTATACAGGGAATTGAGCGATTTATGGATGCGATGGAAGGAGAAAAATATACCGCATTATTTTTGGCAGAACCTGTCTCAAATGAAATGCAGGCAGCCATCCGTAGCGGGTATGAAAATCTATATAGTAGTCTTTCACCTTTCCGAAAAAGTACATGGTCCTATACGGAAAACGAAAGCACTTCAGTGATGGAAAGTCTGTGTAGTGGTACAAGTCATACTGTCAGTAAGAACGTTACAACCACAACAACGGAGGGTACTAGTCGGTCGTCTTCCGTGACTGACGGAACGCAAACTACAAGGGGAATAAACGGTACTATTAATGGAAGTATTACAAATAGTGCGGGAACATCGATTTCACTAATTTCTCCTGTGGCTGGAGGCATAGCAGCTGTTTTAGGAGTGGGCGGTATTGCGGCAGCGGTGCTGGTTCCAGGCGTGGGAACTGCGATTGGACCATTGCTGGGAAACCTTGGAACGACTGCTATGGGAATGGGACCAATAAAAAGTACTTTTGACAGTGTAGCACGTAACATTGGTGGATCCCTAGGGTTGAGTCTGACAAAAGGGACGAGCCATTCTACGACTGAGCAAAGTGGAACTTCCCAAAGCACATCCAAGGGTGTTTCAGAGGGCGAATCGGATAGTACGAGCCAGCAGGAAACACATGGAACGACCGATACACAGGGAATAGGCCGCTCACAGCAGATTGAACTGTGCAACAAATCGGTGGAAGAGCTGCTGGAGCGTATTGAAAGCCAACTCAAGCGTGTAAAGGAAAGCGAAGATTATGGCTGTTATAACTGTGCAGCTTATTTCCTTTCATCTGTGCCATCTACTGCGATTTTGGCAGCAAATACTTACCGCGCACTGATGGTGGGTGAAGGTTCTTCGGTGGAGAGCGGAGCTGTCAATGTGTGGCAGCGTCCAGATCAGGTAAAACAATTGCGGGAATATCTCAAGCGATTTATGCACCCGATGTTTGCCCGTCAACTGTGGAATGATTCACCCGAAAGTCTGATTTATACTCCGGCAACTCTGGTCAGTGGTCAGGAACTGCCAATACACCTTGGGCTTCCTACGCGGTCTGTGCATGGACTGGCGGTGATTGAACATGCAGAGTTTGGCCGCAATGTGCCAAATGCTAGTGCAGAATATGCGGATGAAATAAATCTGGGCAAGATTTACCATATGGGTAAGTCAGAACCGGCAGCCCTGATCCTGAATCGGCAGGCACTTACAGCACATACCTTTATTACTGGCTCTACAGGTTCGGGTAAGAGTAATACGGTCTACGAACTGCTGCGGCAGCTGGATGCTGGTGGAGTGAATTTCATGGTCATTGAACCAGCTAAAGGCGAATACAAGAATGTGTTTGGCGATAGGGAAGATGTGCATGTATTTGGCACGAATCCGAAAATTACAAAGCTTCTGCACATCAATCCATTCCGATTCCCGGAAGAAATTCATGTACTGGAACACATTGACCGGCTGATTGAAATTTTTAGTGTGTGCTGGCCGATGTATGCGGCGATGCCGGCAGTGCTAAAAAATGCGATGCTTCAGGCCTATGAAGTGTGTGGGTGGAATCTGGAAACTTCTGAAAATGAGTATAACAAGAATCTGTTCCCGACATTTCAGGATCTGTTGACAGAGCTTGTGGATGTGATCGAGCATTCGGCATACGACAAAGAGGTTAAGAATAATTATAGAGGATCGCTGGAAACCCGTGTGCGCTCGTTGGCAAATGGATTGAATGGTCAGATCTTTTCGGCAGATGAAATCCCAGAAAAACAGCTTTTTGATGAAAATACCATTGTGGATTTGAGCAGAGTGGGGTCACTTGAGTCAAAGTCTTTGATTATGGGCATCCTGATTATGCGACTCAATGAGTATAGGATGACTTCCTGTACAGAAATGAACAATCCGCTGAAGCATGTTACAGTATTGGAAGAAGCACACAACATTCTGCGTCGGACTTCTATGGAACAGACAGAAGAAGGTTCCAATGTGGCAGGAAAATCCGTGGAAATGATTGCAAATGCAATCGCCGAGATGCGTACCTATGGCGAAGGCTTTGTTATTGCAGATCAGTCACCCGGTGCGGTGGATATTTCGGCTATCCGAAACACAAACACCAAAATTATTATGCGTCTTCCGGATGAACAGGATCGTCAGCTGGCAGGTAAAGCAGCTGCCTTGAAAGATGACCAACTGGATGAGATCGCACGACTTCCAAAAGGTGTGGCAGTTATATATCAAAATAATTGGACAGAGCCAGTATTATGCAAAATAAATAAGTTTGAAGGAGAGGAAAAGCGATACCAATATAAAACTTGTGCTACGGATAGAAAGGCAGAGATGATGTCCGCAATCTTACTGAGGAATTTGCTGAAAAAAGAAAAAGGCGAACCACTGGATCTAAACCTGCGGCAGCTTCAGGACTTGTTGCTGAAAGTCTCTATGCCATCTAAAACGAAAATTGCGGCGCTAAAAGCGTTGCAGAAAAATGGTCGCTGTAGACAGAAAGATATTCAATCGGTGGTCTATAAGTTAGTATGTACGCCTAAGGTGGAGGAAGAATTGACACATACAGAATCAATTGAAGAATGGCGTGATGAAATTGCCTACTTTGGAAGTACGGAACTAGCTGATCTGGATGAGGAAATGCTAAATGAGGTAGCAGAGCTAATTTTGCTGGAACAAATCAAACGCTATGACTGGCCCAAAACATATCTGGAGCAGTGGCAGGAATTTCGGAAAAAGGAGATGTTGGTGTGAGCATGTTCAAAGAAGTTCAGGAGACGGATAAACCTATAGAAACAGAAAAACAAAGATTAAGTACAGCGTTTGAAAATAACAAGAAGAACGAGGGCGGCGAAACAAGACATCTGAAAACAATCAATGAGCAGTATGAAGGACAGAAATATCCCGGAACGGATGTGGAGTATAAGCATGAACGGATTCAGGTGAACGGCGAAAAAGTAGAAGGAGTTTTTCCACAGTTTGAAAGCAAAGATGTGGAAAGGCTACCTCGAAAAATGTGGGAATCTTCGGATGCACAGCAGTTTTCGTTTTGTACGCAGATGCTGGGACAAAAATTGGAACATAATCCCGCTTTAGAATCAAGATTTACCCCTCGCCAACTGGAGCAGATTCGCAATGGAGAACCAAGAATTTCGGGCCTGACATGGCACCACACGGAGCACCCAGGTGTTATGCAGCTTGTGAATTCAAATGTACATAGCATGTGTCGTCACACTGGTGGGAGAAGCATCTGGGGTGGCGGTTCAGATTGCAGATAAGGAGAATATGATGGAAATGATTTGGAAATATAAGATTGAATTGAAGGATTTGCAGGCTTTTGAAGAGGTAGAAACACTAAGAGGAATCCACATTCCAGAAGAACTGAAAAGCTTTGTGACGGAGCACAATGCGGCAACACCGTCGCTTTATCACTTCATGGTGGGTTCAACAGAGCGTGTGTTTGGTGCGGTACTGTCATTTGATAAAACAGAAACGGAAGCAGACACAGTGTACCCCGCATTGGAAGCAATAAAAGACAAAAATCTACTACCTTTTGCAATTGATCCCTTCGGCAACTATATTTGCTATCAGTTGGACCGAAAGCAAATCGTCTATTGGGATCACGAAAGCGATGAAGTGACATCTACAGGGAAAGGTTTGGATGAATTTGCTGAAAGCTTTTATTGAAGATTCCAAGAATATGCTCTTATAGGTCTATTGCGCTTTCGGGTTATTACAATCTCGGTCGATTGCACATACAATACAAGTATCATTTCACTGAACGGAGGGTACTTGTACTATGGTGGACTACGCCGACATCGGAAAACGCATCCGTGCCTGCCGCCTTGCAAAGGGCATGACGCAGGAGCAGCTGGCCAATGAGGTCGGCGTGGTGGTCACGCACATCAGCCATATCGAAACAGGAAACTCCGTGCCCAGCGTGAAAACGCTAATCGACATCATCAACGCGCTGGACTGTTCAGCGGACGAGCTGCTGTGCATCGAAATCAAAAAAGCAAAGCCAGTGTTCGACAGCTGGATGACCGAACAGCTTGCGGATTGCTCCGCCGATGAGGCAAAGATCATCAAAGAAACGGTGGTCAGCCTGAAAAAATCGCTCCGGAAGGTGTATGGAAAGTCCTCTAAATACAGATATGACTAAAACTTCAAAAACTGAATGCCAGTTGGTAGGCATTGAGTGTTTGAAAAAGCACCCATAAAGTAAACGAACCGCCCCGGTTTCCGTAACAGGAAGCCGGGGCGGTTTTTCTATGCAAAGCTATATAGAAAATCCTAATAGAAGTTTGCCGGATGGACAATCTTGATGTCCAATCAACGCTTTATAATAAAAGCATCAAAATGATTCAATTGAATCATTCCGAACGGAAAAGGTTACGCATCCATTGAGATGGGAGGAAACATTATGAAAGAGCTATTTGAAATCTATGATGGCAGTGCAGAAGCTAAAAAAGCCAAAGGAAAATCCAAAAATCTGAGCGGCTTTCACCCGCTGTTTACTGCATCTGCCCGCAGAAGCATTGCGCTGGATTCCTTAAAGATCTGGCTGCTACTGGGATTTATTGTGGGCGTGGTGACAGGTGTTGCAACCGGTGCCGGAGCGGTGTCGGTCCTTTTAGGGCTTCTGATCGCCGCAGTGATCTATTTTGGCTTCCGGGATGATGTCTATAAAAAAGTCTATGGCCCGGAGCATGACAGAGGCCAGCTGCCTTTGCCGGAAGGAATGAGCTGGGAAGAAGCTGTAGACCGCATCCGGCGCGGATTTGCCAATCCGGAGGTTGAACAGGTGACGGATACTGCGGATGCCATGACCTTTTACAGCAAAAAGCGTGGTACCTATCAGCTGAAAAACACAGCCGATGGTCTGAAAATGACCATCCTGACCAAGCCATCCAAGAGTAGCAAGAAAGAATATCTGTATGCAGTTTTCAGCAGCGTTCTGCTGTCGCAGGTGATCGCCATCCTGTACCCTGAAAAAATTTCTGCGGAGCAGGTGGAAGAAGAAAAGGCAGCAGTCCGGAAGCTGTTCGGCGCACACAAGATGCCTCTGGTCATTGAACTGGCGATTACAGCAGCATTTGTTGCATTCGCGGCGTATGTGCTCTATACCACGCTCTATTCGGATAGTGCCCGCTCCAAAGGTATCTCGGACAGCTATCTGAATGTGTTCCCGTCGGAAGCTACCGTGGGAGAAGTGCTGGATGACTTCTTTGCGGACGGCAAATGGGACAACTACGAGCAGAACGGCGTGACCTATGTCAGCTATACTGGCATCGGGCAGAATACGCAGACCGGTGAGAAGATCGTGATTGGCATTTATTTCAAGCTGAACAGCGATAAAACCTTTGGCATCGACCGGATGACATGGAACGGCGATACCATGAATACCTTGGAACAGCTTGGCGTGATCTCAGCTCTGAACGACAGCTACCGGGAATCTCACGGCCTTGCCAGCAGCAATGCGCTGGACAGTGCATTCGATGAACTGGAAAATGCACTGGATGATGCTCTTGCGGATTCATCTTCCAGCGTCAGCATGGCAGAACCTGAGAGCGAAACGGTGGGTGTTGCAGAAAGTACGGTATACGATGAACCGGAGGAGTATACACAAAATCAGACAGAGTCTGACAGCACTGGATATGAGATCCACCAAAACAGTCTGGCTGAAGATATCTATATCTCTATTGGTGATTATACAAGTGGAAATATGACAGAAGAACAAAAAGCAGAGTTCCGGAGCTACGGAGAGAATGCTTTTTATTCGGCATGGCAAGACGCAATGTATAGCGATGTATATCGGTGCTGGGGAAGATATGGCTATCTGGTTGCATGGGAACAGTTTGGCGATTATCTGGACTTTTACGAGGGCATTTTTGGAAGTGAACGCTTGAAGGATTATGATAGTATCTATAATGATGCGCCGACTGGAATGGAAACAGATGATGAGGCCGGATATTATGTAGAAGAAGTTTTTGCCCTTGCAGAGAAGAATAATGCGGACATGATCTTCAACTAAGTAACGAGCAAGTGAATTAAAAGATCGATAGAATCGAATCCCGCTGGATTCCTGCTGCGGAGTCCAACGGGATTCTTTTTGCCCCAAACGAAGGATACGGCTTACTGACATTGGCTCATATACTGGATCAGGTCTTGTTTGTAAACCTTCCAAAGTTTTCCCATCTTGAATGCGGGAATTTCGCCGCTGTTCAGAAGACGCAGCAGTAGATTTCTGCCAACATGCGTAATTTCCATGACCTGCCGGAAGCTCAGGACATCAGGATAGTTGTCTAGCATTGAAAATCAACTCCATTCTTGTGATTCTGGTAAATTTTCGTTCCGTTTTGCACGGATCATTTTTGTTCGCTTAAAGCCCTTGTACCCTTGTGCATAAGGGCGCACATGGAAATCTGCCGCATTGACGATCGTTCAGGATGCGACAAGGGATGATCACGTCGTTGATCTCTATTTTTTCCAAAGCCTTTGCGATTTTCTTTTTATGATGTATCTTATCGGTCAGTTCCGGCTCATCCTGCGCTTCGATATACGCACGGACAAGTTCTTTGGTATCGTCATCAAGATTGCTCATTTGTACGGCTTTCAGGGCAGTTGGAACGTTATACCACGAATGCTTACCAAAATAATCGACGGCATACCGATATAGAAAGAACGGAATATCATCGCTGATTTTATCAAAATAATGAAACAGCGCATGATTTCCAAACTGGAACTTTGAAGATTTCGATTCCAACTTATCGTGCTCAAATTCTTTCAGACTGGGGCGCTTTAATTGAATTTCATATCGAACCAGATTTTTTGAGCGTTCCAAATCGTCTGGAGAAATCGGATAGCTCTCCTTTTCACAATTCAAGAGCTGCTGATGCTTGTCATAGAGTGCAAAATCGTACCACGTTTTTTCAAATTTACAGCTTCGGATCTCATTGTGCTGGTTATAGTGCAGTGCGCGACCTTTCCTGTACGGGTCAACGCTTCCTGCATAACGAATGATTTTTACCATCAGCGAGGGATCACATTTCACATAGAAGTCTTGTGTAATATCCAACCGGTGCATTTTCCATTTAACAGAATCCTCAATTTCAAGGAGTCCAAGCTGCTCTAATTCATCCAGAAATGCCTGCTCTTGCATGACCAAACCTTCTGGCGACAAATCTGTTAAACTTAAACGAGATGGATCACCTGCGATTCGAGCGAGGTTCACACCAGATAACGTTATGTATCGCTTCTTAAAATCTGGATAATCTGCCAATGTGATGGTCAAACCACCATCTTTTCTTTTATAAGAGTAGCCTTTTTTCGAGGAGCCATGATACGGAATCCGATAGTATTTTCCAGCGGATACCATTTTTTGAATTGCCATAAATACAGTACGCTTCGCTTCACAATCCGTGTACGTTCCATTCACTTCAAACGTATGAATGGAAGGTGCTAAAAGTGGGAGCTTCTTTGCCATTGTCATAAAAAACACCTCATTTTGTGATTTATCAGGATGTTATGAATCAAATAGAAATTGATCGGGAGGAACAACTACTATAAAAACGCATAGCATTCTATCTGGTGATTTATGACACTGTTATCTATAGATCGAAATCTAATAGAATGATAATAAACTGCTTTTTGGGA
>OHWU01000698.1_pt1 | contig 13160 bp, 10 predicted proteins | sample 1579821 | NCBI WGS metagenome assembly OHWU01 (sample SAMEA3882548, study PRJEB24775) | human gut metagenome | biome: human-associated habitat; feature: intestine environment; material: feces | place: Netherlands | collected 2009/2010 | reverse complement strand
GATCAATTTTGCAGATGACAAAATCGATGCACCTCTGCCGGGCGAGCGTCAGGGGGAACGATATATCGACCCGAGCCAGCATAAGACCAGATGGCTCCTTGAGGCATCCGCCGATGGCACGAACTATTTTGTATTAGAAGACAAATCCAACGCAGAGACAAACCTGCCGCATGATTTCGTTGTAAAAGAAGAAGGCGTACAGATCCGCTATCTGAAACTCACCGTCTTTGAAGTACCGTACAGCCAGAATCCATGCGTTTCCGGTCTCCGCGTCTTCGGCCTTGGAAACGGCGAAAAACCAACCGAGCCGCAGTACCAGGCAGAGCGCGTTGGAACAATGGATATGCGCATCACCATCGAGCCGCAGGCAGATGCCGTCGGATACAACGTCCTCTGGGGATTTGCGCCGGATAAACTGTATCACAGCTGCATGACCTTTACGGCAGAGCAGAACATCGGTGCACTGGTAGAAGGGGAGACGGTGTATGTGAGAGTGGATGCATTTAATGAGAATGGAATTACCGAAGGAACGAAAGTCATCAAATTATAAAAACGATTCGAACATGGGAAGAATCCTCAGCAGCTGAGAACTACTGAGGGTTCTTTTCGTCTCCATATAATAATACCGAGGCATAAAACACCCCGTTCACGCACCGGAACTGCGCTGTTCCGTGGTATCGTTCGGCTGTGCTCTGCACCGATGAGGTTCCCGTTCCAAAGCCTTCGTGTTTGGTGGAAAGAAAGCATCTGTCTCACCAACCCTGTCTCCAACCAAGACCCCAGACAGCCAGACCGGAAAAGACAATCCATCCACCGGCGACCAGACCTCCCCGGGAAAATGGATCTTCGGTGTAATCGCATCAGGCATTGGAATCGCGGCGGCATACAGGAAAAAGAAAGAAGATAAGCAGGAATCATAAACATAAAATACCGGAACAATGTCAAAAGAAAATGATATTGTTTTGGTATTTTCTTGATAAAGTTCGTGTGGAAGAATATACTATAACTATTAAACAGGAGAAGGAGGAGCAGCAGATTGGGAACCTATTTTAATCCGGATGGGGAAGCGTTTCGAAAGATGATTCAGTCCGAAATTTATGTTGATAAAACAGGGCTGCTGAATTACACGAACAGCGTTCTGAATACGATGCAGGGATACTTATGCATCAGCAGACCGCGTCGTTTTGGAAAATCAATGGCTGCCAATATGCTGGCTGCCTATTACAGTCGTGAGAGCAGGGCGGAGGAACTGTTTTCGGGGTTTAAAATTTCCGAAAGTCCAGATTTTCAGAAGTACGCCAATCAATATAACACGATATTTCTGAATATGCAGGATTTCCTGAGCCAGAGCGGGAATGTCACGGAGATGATTGCATTGCTGCAGAAAAGCGTTCTGTGGGAGCTGCTGGGCGAGTATCCGGATTTTCGATATTTTGACGAGACCAACCTGGCACGGACAATGCAGGATGTGTATCAGCAGACGAAAATACCGTATGTAATCATTATCGATGAATGGGACTGCGTGTTCCGGGAATTTAAAACAGACCGGGAAGCGCAGGAAAAATATCTGGATTTTCTGCGGAATCTGATGAAGGACAAGAGCTATATTCATCTGGCATATATGACAGGAATCCTGCCGATTAAAAAATATGGAACGCATTCTGCTTTAAACATGTTTGATGAATTCTCCATGATCAGCCCGGGACCGCTGGCGGAATATGTAGGGTTTACGGAAGCGGAAGTGAAACAGCTCTGCGAAAAGTATCAGATGGATCTGGAAGAAGTCAAAAATTGGTACGACGGATATTCTTTCGAACAAGTGCCGTCTGTTTACAGCCCGCGATCTGTCGTAAACTGCATGCGCTTCCGCAAAATCGAAAATTACTGGAATCAGACGGAAACATTTGAAGCACTGCAGGTCTATATTGATCTCAACTTCGATGGCCTGAAAGACGACGTACTGAGCATGATCGCCGGCGAAACCGTACCAGTCAATACCGGCAGCTTCACAAACGATATGACGACGTTTCGGACAGAAGATGATGTGTTTACACTGCTGATTCATCTTGGTTATCTGGGATATGACGAGAAAAATAAATGTGTTTTCATTCCGAATGCGGAAGTGCGGGCGGAATATATCAACGCAGTCTCAGTTTCAGATTGGGGTGAGATTTCAAAAGCACTTAAAAACTCAGCAGACACCCTGCAGGCAATCTGGCAAATACGCCCGGAGCAGGTAGCAGAAGGAATCAAAGAGGCACATTTTGAGACGTCAATGCTTCAGTATAATGATGAAAATGCATTAAGTTATACCGTTTCCCTTGCACTTTATGCCGCAAGAAATTTCTATCAGGTATACCGGGAACTGCCGGGCGGAAAAGGATTCGCCGATCTGGTCTTTGTCCCGAGAAAAAAATTCGCAGATAAACCAGCATTGGTTGTAGAACTGAAATGGGATAAATCAGCAGAAGGTGCGATTCAGCAGATCAAGAAAAAAGAATACTGCCGAAGCCTGGAAGAATACCAGGGAAATTTGCTGCTCGTGGCGGTTAATTATGATAAGGCTACGAAAGAGCATGAATGCAGGATAGAAAGATATCAAAAGTAGAATATTGGGAAATTATTGAAGCCCCAGAGTACACAAAAATAAGTGTCTATGGGGCTTCTGTCGTTTATTTCGCTTTCTTCATCTCAAACACCAGCGCAATCGGTGCTGAGCCTCTTCGGTATCCTGCCGGAACGGTGATGCAAAGTCCGCTTTCCACTTCTCTGAAAGCAACCGTTTCCCCATTCTCCACCATGCAGATCTCCGAAATCTTCTCTTCTGTATACGGCACGAAAATCTCAGCCTCTACCGATTCCTGCACCGTCGGATACAGCCGGAATACATACACGGAGTCACCCTTCTGTGTGAACGAAAGGTTTCCGCTCTGGTACGGTGCGCAGATGCGGGTTCCGTAGATGGCGTCGCCGTATGTTTTCATCCACTGTCCAAAGCCGTTCAGGCTGTCCCAGGCGTCGACCGGGATACGGCCGTCTGGCTGCGGGCTGACGTTCAGTGCCATGTTTCCGCCTTTGGCAACGATGTTGACAAGCAGGCCGACAAGTTCACGTGGAGATTTGTAGTGATCGCCGTATTCGTACGTAAAGTCTACGCCGAGTGTCAGGCAGCTCTCCCACGGAACACCGAGCGGCTCTTCCGGAATGCAGAGCTCCGGGGTAACGTAGTTCTCATAAGCGCCGCCGATCGTACGGTCAACGGAGAGAACCCATGGCTGAATCTTACGCGCTTCGTCAACGATGTCGCCAAGATCAATATCCTGTCCGTTATGCTCGCACACCCAGCCGGCATCGAACCAGAGAATATCCAGCTTGCCGTAATTCTCGCAGAGCTCCAGCACCTGATTCTTTGTATATTCTTTAAAACGGTTCCACACTTCCGGGTACTCCTTCGGATCGTAGGATGGTCCGCGGGATGTCATGCCGTCTTTTCTAAGCTCCTCATTCCAGTAGTCCGGGCAGTGCCAGTCTGCTTTGGAAAAGTAAGCGCCGATGCCGATGCCTTTCTCACGGAATGCATCAAACATGGATTTCACGATATCCGCATTCTTGTGCTCATGGAACGGGCAGTCCTCTGCGGTTGTCTTATAATCGGTATATTTCGTATCCCAGAGGCAGAATCCGTCGTGATGCTTTGTGGTCAGAATCAGATAGCGGAACCCGCAGTCCTCTGCCATCTGTGCCCACTCCTCCGGCTGGAAGCGGACTGGGTTGAACGAACGGTTCAGATTAAAATACTGTTTTTTGAACGTTTCTCCGTCTGCCCAGTTTACCTGGTGGCGGGACCAGTCAGAATCCTTGTCACTTAATGCCCAGGAAGCAACCATACCCGGCTGGCAGTACAGACCGAAATGCATCATCAGTGCCAGTTTTTGGTCCTGGAACCACTCAAGCTGCTGCAGAATGGCCGGATCGGTCGGACGCACATACGTTTCAGCGGCGCTGTAGTTGTGAACACCCTGGGAAACAATTTCCTGTTCCGGATCAGCGGGTGCTTCATTGCTCCGGATATCAATGGTCGGTTCTGGTGTTCTGTTTTGATCTTCGTGTTCTAAGTTCTCTGTGCTCATAAGAGAGTCTCCTTCTCATCAAGATAAAATTCACACCAATACTCGAAAATACAGCCAGAACCCGTAAAGAACCGGTTTTGGCACTACAATTAAGAAAGAATCCTGCTTTATGGGATTCTTTGGCTGCAGCGGGTTGAAAAAGCGACATAATTCCTCGCTTCCGCAGTGCGATCCTGCCCGGAGGGCTTTTTTCTATAGAAAAAACCGCGGCGACCCGATGACGTGCAGGCGGCCGCGGATCGGACAGGAATCCTGTCCTCGAGATAGTGTGTGTACGGACTCCCGACACCGGGGTATCCGTCTGTGTTGTCTATAGAATACCATATAAATGTTAAAAAGTCACCCTTTAATTTTAAACAAAATGTTCATAAAAAATCGGTAAAAGTGAACAAAAAGGATCGTGGAAAAATCTGAAAAAATAACCCCCACGGGGGCTTGCAGGACGAATTTTAGCGTAGTAAAGTAAAAAAAGAAAAAAACAGAAAACGAAAAGGAGGAGAACATTATGCATATGGCTGATGCGCTGGTTGCGCCTGCAGTGGCTGCAACAATGTATGTCTGTTCCGGCGGAGCAGCTGGTTTTTCTGTAAAAAAAGTACGCCTGGAGAGCGACCCGAAAAAGATCCCAGTGATGGGAGTGATGGGTGCGTTTGTCTTTGCGGCGCAGATGATTAACTTTACAATTCCGGGCACAGGATCGAGTGGTCATCTCTGCGGAGGGATGATGCTGACTGCATTACTCGGACCGTACGCCGCATTTTTAACAATGATCGGTGTGCTGCTGATCCAGTGTCTGCTGTTTGCGGACGGCGGTCTTCTGGCGCTTGGGTGCAACATCTGGAATATGGCGTTTTATGGGTGCTTTCTCGGCTATTTCCTGTTCTGGTGTCCGATGATGAAAAAGGGAATGTCGCGCGGAAAGATTGTAGGTGCTTCCATCCTTGGGTGCGTGGTGACGCTGCAGCTTGGTGCTTTCAGTGTGGCGCTGGAAACACTTGCATCCGGTATTACGGATCTGCCGTTTTCTGTATTTGTGGCAACAATGCAGCCGATTCATCTCGCGATTGGTCTTGTAGAAGGCCTGATTACAGCGGCCGTTCTGCTGTTCGTTTATGAAGCGCGTCCGGAGATGCTTTCGTGCAGCGAAGAAAGGGCAAAGAGCCGCTTTTCTTTCAAGAAGACAATTGCGATTTTAGGCATCGCAGCACTGGTGATCGGCGGAGCTGTTTCTCTTGCGGCATCCTCCAATCCGGATGGACTTGAGTGGTCCATGGAGCGTCTGACTGGCTCGACGGAACTGGAAAACGACGGAACCGGCGCACATGCAACGGCGGAAGAAATTCAGGAAAAAACGGCACTTCTGCCGGACTATGGATTTAAAAATTCCGATTCCACATTTGGAACCAGCTTTTCCGGAATTGCGGGATCCGCAGTCGTTCTTGTTGTCTGTGTCGGTGCATGCTATGCATTCCGCTTCTTTAAAAAGAAAAAGTCATAAGCTGCACGGAACAGGAGAAAAATGAATAAACTTGGCAATGCATTATATGAAATTCATCATATGGACATGCTTGCGGCGAAAGACCAGTGGGTGAACAAAATTCATCCACTGGTTAAACTCGTTTTGACGATTGTTTTTCTGACCGTAACGATGTCCTTTCCAAAGTACGATCTGACCGGCCTGCTGCGCATGGGAATTTATCCGATTGTGCTCTTTATTGTCGGCGAAATTTCGTTAAGCGACAGCATCCGGCGGCTTCGGATTGTTCTGCCGCTTGTCTGCTTTGTGGGGCTGTTTAATCCGATTTTTGACCGTCAGGTAATCGGGTATATTGGTACCGTTCCGCTGACAGCAGGGATGCTTTCCATGGTGACGCTGATGATCAAAGGCATTTACAGCGTACTGGCGGCGTATCTTCTGATTGCGACAACATCCATCGAAAAAATCTGTTATGCACTGCGTCTGCTTCACATCCCTGCCATTCTGGTGACACAGGTGCTGCTGACGTACCGCTATGTTACAGTGCTTCTCGAGGAGGCAAACCGCATGACCCAGGCGTACAGTCTGCGCGCGCCGAATCAGAAGGGTGTTCAGTTCAAGGTATGGGGAACACTGGCCGGCCAGCTGCTTCTGCGCAGCATGGACCGCGCAAATGAGGTGTATGAAAGCATGACTTTGCGCGGCTATCGGGGAGAATTTTACTATACAGCGAAGGAGCCGTGCAAAGCGAAGGACTGGCTGTATCTGGGTGTGTGGCTTGCACTTTTTGCCGTGCTGAAGGTAACGGGATGAAATGCTATGTGGGGAGACATCTATTTGCAACGAGTCGGAAGATGTAGAAAAGCAACCCGGTGCAGTGGCCTGCATGCGGAAGAGGAAAGAATTGTCGGGAGATATCAAAAATGAGCCATATTCACATCAATTTTGAACATGTTAATTATTCTTACGAAAAAACAGTCCCGATTCTGCAGGATATCACATTTACTGCACACGAGAATGACAGCATCGGGCTGATTGGAGCGAATGGTGTCGGGAAATCCACGCTGCTGAAATTGCTGGTCGGGCTGAATCCGGATTACGAAGGCAGTATCCGTGTAGAGGAGATGCCGGTTGTAAAGGAGATGCTTCCGAAGGTGCGCGAGAAAATAGGCTACGTCTTTCAGGATTCGGACAGTCAGCTGTTTATGTCGACGGTATTCGAGGACGTGGCATTTGCACCACGCAATTACGGACTGCTGGAAACAGAAGTGGAACAGCGTGTCAGCCATGCATTGGAACAGATTCATATCGGGCATTTACGGGATAAGCAGATTTATAAGCTGTCGGGCGGTGAGAAAAAGATGGCATCGATCGCCACGATCCTCGCAATGACACCGGATATCATTCTGATGGATGAACCATCGATTGCACTCGATCCAAAAAACCGTAGAACGTTAATTCATATACTGAACGATTTTGAACATCTGAAAATCATCGCATCGCATGATCTTGATATGATTCTGGAAACCTGCAATCGCGTGATTCTGATGGCCGGTGGACGGATTGTCTGCGACGGGGATACGAAAGAAATATTGACAAACAAAGAGCTTCTTGAGGCAAACGGACTGGAACTGCCGTTCTGCCTGCAGAAGCCGGTGTGGTAGAAAAGGCCGAAAAAAACAAAAGAAAACAACACCCGGGGATATCTGAAATCAAAAAATCAGATATTCCCGGTTGTTGTTTTTAAAAAGAATCCGAAGGTCGAATCGGGATTCGGATTTCTGTTACAAATTTTTCTGGATCGCTTGTCATTCCGTTGTCAATTAAGGTGATTTCCTGCGATCGTCTGTCATAAAGATATCTCCAAAGAAAATTTATACAGCAGTACGAATCGGTTTCTTCTTTAAGTACCGAAACACCAGCAGGCAGAGGATAATAGAGGTCAGAGATCCACATGCCGTTGTAATGCCCATCGGGAACAGCGTGTCCGGGAACCAGATGGAAGTCAGATACACACCGGGGATTCTAACAAGCAGAATGGCAATGATATTGTGCAGGAAGGAAAATTCCGACCGTCCGCAGGCACAGAAATAGCCGCTGAAGGTGAAGTGGACTCCAGCAAAAATGCAGTCCCAGATATAGGAATGGATATACTGAGTGCCAAGAAGTACGACCGTGTCATCTCCGGTAAATGCCTGAAGGATATAACCGCGGATATACTGACCGCCGAGGCGTGCAACCTCCGCATCTGTTGTGAAAAGACCGACCACAGGAACGGAAATAAACTGAATCGTAATAGCGACGATCAGTCCGAAAACGACAGCAATCAGTGCAGCACACCACATGGTCTGTTCGGCACGCTTCTGCTTTCCAGCACCGATGTTCTGCGCGCCGAGCGCCGAAACAGTGGAAAGCATGGAAGATGGAATCAGGAACAGGAAGCTGATGATTTTCTCTACAATACCGACTGCAGCCGCTGCTTCCAGACCGCGCCGGTTAGCGATGATGGTAATGATGATAAAGGCGATCTGAATAAAACCATCCTGCAGGGCGATCGGAACACCGATTTTAAGAATCTGTCCCATCACAGCTGTCTGAGGGGAGAGATCCGACCGGGTAAGACGGATGCCAGTATCACGTTTGCGGATCGCAATCAGTGCCAGAATGACGCTGAGTGTCTGGGAAAGCGTGGTTCCAAGCGCGGCACCGGATGGACCAAGATGCAGGGCGCCCATAAAGAGATAGTCGAGTGCGATATTGGCCGCACATGCGACTGCGATGAAGTACATCGGGCTTTTCGAATCACCAAGTCCACGGAAGATGGAACTGATGATATTATACGCGGTGATGAATGGAATACCAATGAAACAGATCGTCAGATAAGCGACGGTGCCGGAAACGGCTTCGGATGGTGTGGACATCACAAGTACGATCGGCTTTACCAGAAGAAGCAGGATTACCATCAGCACGACGGAAACACCGAGAAATAAAGTGATGGTATTTCCTGTGCAGCGTGATGCCTGCTTTTTATCTTTTGCGCCGACGGCCTGCGCGATGCTGACAGTCGTTCCCATGGCAAGTCCCACGATGATAACGGTAATCATATGCATAACCTGACTGCCGATGGAAACGGCTGTTGTACCGGCCGCACCGTCAAACTGACCGATGATGAAAAGATCTGCCATGCCGTAGAGCGTCTGCAGAAAATACGATAAGAGATAAGGCAGCGAAAAATAGAAAATATTTTTCCAGATACTGCCGGTTGTTAAGTTTCGTTCCATGATAGGGAAACCTCCTGTTGTAGAATGTTACGATTATAGTAAACCCTACAATAATTATAGAGTCAAGAATATAATTTTCTGCACTTTATAAAAATACTTTAGATTTATAAGTTCGAACGTTTTCCGTGTACACTCCTTGACAAATGTTCAAAAAAGAACTATTATACAAAAAAGTTCAAAATAGAACAAATAAGAATATCAAGTTAAAAAAGAAGGTGAAAAAGTATGTTTGATGAACAATGGCAATTTGCAGTGGAGGTAGAACGAAAATACAACCAGTACCGAAAAAAGGTCATGGTGCGTTATGATCTGTCAGCTGCGGAAGTGGATGTTCTGCTGTTTCTTGCGAATAACAGCCAGTTTGATCTTGCAGTGGATATTGTGCGTGTGCGGAAAATGCAGAAATCGCATGTTTCACTGGCAGTGAACAAGCTGTGTGAAAAAGGATACATTCAAAAAGAAACAGATGCGGCGGATCGCAAGAAAGTGCATTTGAAGCTAGAAGAAAGTGCATCAGAAATTATCCGCTTTGGACAGGATTGCCAGAGAGCGTTTGGAGAATCGTTGTTTTCCGGAATTTCCAGAGAAGACAGGGAAGAATTTCTCAGATTATGCGAGCTGATTCGGAGGAACGTGACGGAAAAATAAAAACGCTGAAAGCCAGAGAGAAGAACATAATAGAAAAATAAGACAAAACAAAAACAGAAAGAGGAGGAAAACAGTCATCTGCCCCTAAATGGCAAAGTACAGGAAAAGTGCAACGGATCTAAGCGGATGACAGAAAAACTATGACAATAACACAACTTATCGTATGTATTGTGGCTGGTCTTGGCGCCGGCCTTGGCACGGGACTTGCGGGACTCTCCGCAGCGGCCGTTGTTTCACCGATGCTGATTACCTTTTTACACATGCCGGCTTATCAGGCGATTGGCATTGCGCTGGCATCGGATGTGCTGGCATCAGGAGTAAGTGCCTGGACTTATAAAAAGAATAAAAACATTGATATCCGCCACGGCGTGATTATGCTGATATCTGTTCTGATTTTTACACTGGTCGGCAGCTTCGTATCTTCGCTTGTGCCAAATGGAACCATGGGCGGATTTTCGAAAGTGATGACACTGTTTGTCGGACTGAAATTTATCATCCGTCCGATCATGACGACGAAAGAAGTACAGGCAAACAAATCAGAAAAACAGAAAATCCAGCAGTCGATTCTCTGCGGTGTTGTGATTGGATTTATCTGTGGATTTGTCGGAGCAGGCGGTGGCATGATGCTGCTTCTGGTGCTGACAAGCGTGCTCGGATATGAGCTGAAAACAGCAGTTGGAACGAGCGTCTTTATTATGACCTTTACAGCTCTGACCGGTGCAATCTCTCATTTTTATATCGGCGGCGCGCCGGACATTCCAATTCTGATTGCCTGTGTCATCAGTACCCTGGTCTTTGCACAGATTGGAGCGAAATGGGCCAACGGGGCAAATGTGAAAATGTTGAACCGCGTGACGGGAATTTTGCTTTGTGCGCTGGGAGTGGTGATGTTGTTTTTCTAACTACGTCAGAAAGTGTTTGATAAGAACAGCGTGTATCTCCCCACAAAAAAGATAGGTAAGAACAATCCCAAGGCTGCCGAAATCGAAGCAGATAACACCGCAAGGCAGGAATGGAACAGAACAGCGGATTTGGCTCTCATATCGGGCATTGAAGAAGCAAAGATACTGGAAATCAAGCAGACCGAAATCCACGACAAAGCCGGTCAGTCCATCCGTGAAAACGGTTGGCTTCCAAACCTGTTCCGAGGTATCGTAGGCAAGGCAAAGGAATTTCTGCAAGCCATCATCCGTGAAAAGGATATGCCACCCAAGCCAGTCCTCAATATGGATATGGACGAGTTCCGCACAATGCAGACCCTTATGCTAAAGGTACAGAAACAGGCGAAAGCAATCAAGAAGATACAGGAGGTCACACTCCCGAATCTGCGACAGCAGCTTGCGGAAACAACGGGTATTTTCAAGGGTAAGGAACGAAAAGCTCTGGAAAAACAGATACAGCAGATCGAAGCCGAACTTGATGAAAAACTGGATAAACTCCCCGATATTCTGACCGATGACGGTTATCCTGATGTACAGGCATTTATGAAAACTTACCGCAAAGCAGAGGCTATTGTGACACAGTATAACCAAGACCTTGCAGAATGGGAGCAGGCAGTTAAGAACGGACAGAAACCTGCCGAGAAACAGCACAGACCGCCCGAAAGACAAAGTGTGCGAAACAGGCTCAGACAGCTTCAGGAAGAGGGGAAACAGAACTCTCAGCCGAAGCAGAGAAAGAAATCCCAAGACAGGGACAGATAATCACGACATAGGAAACATCACCGCAGGGCGACCTGCCTTGCGGTCTTACATATATTTTGACAGTAGAACACCCTGCAAGATTTTTACATTTTGCAGGGTGTTTGATAAATACATATAAAAGTTTTCAATAAACACGTATTACTATATCAATATTTTTTGGATAATGTGTAGGTATAGTAGGTGTCAATAATCAAAAGAATTGCTACGATGCCCATTGTCCACCAGAAACAAGAAAAGCCTTTCGTTAAAAAGCATACTATGATTATAATAACCCCGCCTACAATAAATGAAATACCGCCAAAGCGTTGGCTTTTTTTCCACGTTGTTTCATTTTTCATACTCCATACTGTTCTCAGTCCTGCGATTGAGTTCATTCGTAGTTTTGGCATAATATTGCCTAATATAATCATTGCAACACCAAGCAGTCCAAATAAAAGTTGATTAATATCAAGTGCAATTGAAGAAAGATTTTCAATCGAATTGAAATCAGCATACAAGAAATAACCTGTCATAGCGTTAAAAAGTGTAAGAGATACAATTCCTGCCACAATACATACATTTTCGTTGTTACTCCCATTTTCTTCTTGTTTTGAAGAGAATTTAGCCATACCAAGCATAAAGTAGCCAAATAAAACTGTGATCACAGGGAAAATTAATGTTTCGTATTTACTGCCCCAACGTGTTACTTGATTATTAAAATCATAATGAGCTGGAATTCGCTCTGGTAAGAAATGTAAGGCAATCAAAACAACTATCAATGGCAAAAACATAAGACTATAAAAAATGATTTTTTTCTTTTTCATTGTTGACCTCCACGTAATTTACTTATCCACATAATTGTTTCATCAAGGATAGACAAATTTAATTCATAGTAAATAAAATTTTTATATCGAGTTTCGTAAATCAAGTCTGCCTTTTTTAGCTTTGATAAATGATAGGACAATGCCTGTGGTGTCATATCCAATGCGATAGCTAAATCGCCTGAGCTTATTTTTCCTTCCTGTAACTTTAGCAGAATTTTTCGACGAGTATCGTCTGCTAAAGCAGCTAACACTTCATTTATAGCCAATCTTCCACGCCCTAATCTATTTCAAATAATTTTTAAATAGATTATATCAGTTTAGCATTTGTTTTTCAATGGCTATTTCAAAATATTTTTAAATAGCAAAACAAGAAATACCGTCAATGGTCTTGATGAACAGTGCAAACACTGCCATTGACGGTATTTCTTTATTTTGCTTATGAGCAGACAAGGGCAGTAAGCCAAAAGCTGGCTTACCGCCCTAATTCTTACTATGCGTAGATAATCTCGTTGTAAATGATTTCTCTAACTCTGGACTGAATTTCATTCATTTTCTGCACCCACAACATAGCATTGTCGGCTTTCAGTTGTTCGGTAACATTTTCCTGCTCTGCAATTTGCTTTGTCAGCAGGAGCAAGCGTTCCTGTGCCTGTTTGTCAATGTCGGCAAGGTAAGAGTTCAATGTACCCTCAATAAGCATTGTAGTGTAAAGGAGGTGTTTATGTTCCTTTAGGTACTGCTTGTGGCGTTGTCCCCACAGTCCGATAGGCTGCGTTTCTTCTTCGGAAAGTATCAGACAAGGGATATAATAATCGTCCTGCAATTCATACCATTGACTTTGAACCGGAACCACGCCCCAATCAGGGTGGAACGATTGGGATTGATGTTGGAATCAAAACATTCTATTCTGACAGTAACGGAAATACCGTATCGAATCCAAAATATCTGGAACGCGCGATGCAAAAACTTGTAAGAGAACAGCGCAGACTTTCCCGGAAGCAGAAAGATTCCCATAACCGCGGGAAGCAGCGGCTCAGGGTAGCCAGAGTGCATGAGAAAATAGCCAATCAGCGGAATGATTTCCTGCAGAAACAGTCAACGATGCTGGTGCGTGAAAA
>OHWU01000688.1_pt1 | contig 13304 bp, 15 predicted proteins | sample 1579821 | NCBI WGS metagenome assembly OHWU01 (sample SAMEA3882548, study PRJEB24775) | human gut metagenome | biome: human-associated habitat; feature: intestine environment; material: feces | place: Netherlands | collected 2009/2010 | reverse complement strand
ACCTCTTTCACAGTATCTCCATCCGACACCATATCATCTGATTTTGTTTCTGCCTCCGATGCACCGGATGCTGTGCTCTCCGATACACTCACCGGATTTTGTTTTGCCTCCTGCCCTGTCTGATTTCCGCAGCCGCTTACCATCAGTACCGCCAGACACACTGCTGTTACCCATGCATACCGTCTCATAAAAATCCTCCCTTCCGAAACCGTGTTTGAAAAAGGCTTTGGTTTACTTTCATTTCTGATACCCTCATTATATCGAAGGATCTCCCCGCCATGCAACCCATCTCGGAAATCGTAAGACAACTTAAGACAAACGTAAGAATCCCCGTCTGTACCGCATAAGCTGCCGCACAGACGGGGATTCCATACATCTAACTGTATTCCGTTGTCCTATTTGTTTTCTGCTTCTCTTTTCTTATCCAGTTTTACATTGCGGAAGTACAGCACCATATCTACGGTGATCTCTGCAATGTTCAGGAAATAGAAAGCCCACGCAAGGAAAAAGATCCAGTCTTTGTCCGGGTTGTTCATATAGCTGATAAATTTGTTGGCAATACCGAAAATATATCCGATCCAGATGAACACCTCAAAGTAAAGGCTCTTTCCTTTTGCTGTTCTTGAAGTCCAAGATTTATAAATGGACAGCGGCCAGGACAGGCCAAAGCACAGGATCATCAGTGCTTCCAGTAAGTGGCTTATCATTTCTACAGTCATGTTTTTCTTCCTCTTTCATTTCTTTTTCTGCCGAAAGTCGCTTGCAAGTGTTAATGCCCTGATGTCTTTTCAGCTTGAGACCTGTCTGAAATAATCAGACGGGTCTATGGTCTCTCTTGTATTTCGTCGTTACAAATGTAACCTTTAGTCTTCTTTATGCGCTTCTAAGTATTCTTTTCTTCCCATCTCATACAGATTATTTCCGTCGCAGTCGATGATAACAAAAAGCGGCATGTCTTCTACTTCCAGACGGCGAAGTGCTTCTGCGCCAAGATCTTCGTATGCGATCAGCTCTGCTTTTTTGATGCATTTTGCAAGCAGTGCGCCGGCTCCGCCGATGGCTCCGAAGTATACGCCATGATATTTCTTCATGGCTTCTACAACTTCCGGAAGACGTGCGCCTTTACCGATCATTCCTCTTGCGCCTACGGACATCATGGTCGGAGCATACGCATCCATACGGCCGCTGGTGGTAGGACCTGCAGATCCGATGACCTGGCCTGGTTTTGCAGGGGTCGGTCCTACGTAGTAAATCGTAGCGTCTGTCGGATCAAACGGGATTTTTTCTCCTCTTGCGAGCGCTTCACACATTCTCTTATGTCCGGCGTCACGGGAAGTATAGATAGTTCCGGTCAGATATACGGTATCTCCGGCATGCAGTGTTTTTGCCAGTTCTTCTGTTAAAGGCAGCTGAATATGTTTTTCCATGATCAGATCACCTCCGTTTTATGACGGGTAACATGGCAGTTGATGTTGACTGCACACGGCATTCCCGCAATATGAGTCGGCATTGTCTCGATATTGAGGCCGATGGCTGTGGTTTTTCCGCCAAAGCCCTGCGGTCCGATGCCGAGTTTGTTGACTTTCTCCAGCATTTCTTTTTCCAGATCTGCATAGAACGGATCCGGATTCGAGGAATCGAGCGGACGCATCAGAGCTTTCTTGGAAAGCAGAGCTGCCGTTTCTACAGAAGTTGCTACACCTACACCTACAAGAAGCGGAGGACATGCATTCAGTCCGTAGCTTGTCATAACATCGAGAACGAATTTTGTTACACCTTCGTATCCTTCACCTGGCATCAGAACCATAGCTTTTCCCGGAAGTGTACATCCGCCACCTGCCATGTATGTGTAGATTTCACATTTGTCAGAGTTTGGAACGATATCCCAGAATACGGTCGGTGTTCCTTTTCCTACGTTCTTTCCTGTGTTATATTCGTCGAATGTCTCAACGCTGTTGTGACGAAGCGGTGCTTCGAATGTAGCCTTTACTACTGCTTCTTTCAGTAATGCTTCCAGATCATCGATCAGTGGGAATTTTGTTCCACATTTTACCCAGAACTGAAGGACACCTGTATCCTGGCAGCTTGGTCTGTTAAGAGCTACTGCGAGTTCCTGGTTACGGAACATGGTATCGTAGATTACCTTAGACAGCGGGCTGTCCTCTTTCTCTCTGAGTTCCTGAAGTTTTGCGATGACATCATCTGGAAGTTTTTTGGCAACGTGTGCAATGAACTTTGCCATGTAATCTGTAAGCTGTGTTACCTGTTCTTCTCTAGACATTTTAAAATCCTCCTCTTTTTATATTGCATTTAATTTTATTACTTTGTTATCCCTTCTTACGGGAAGAATGGGTAGAATATCGGAAGTAAGATCATACTTACTACGGTGGATACCAGAATCAGCGGCACACCTGCTTTTGCATAATCTTTAAATGTATATCCTCCGGCTGTGACAACCATTGTGTTTGCCGGCATTCCGATCGGTGTTGCGTATGCGCATGATCCTCCGATGACACATGCCATAAGTACTGCGCTTGGGTCTGCTCCCATTCCCTGTGCGATTGACACAGCGATTGGTGCCATAAGTGCTGTTGTTGCTGTATTCGACATAAAGTTGGTAAGTACACAGCACAGCATGAAAATTACAAATGTAAGCACATAAGGTGACGGGTTCTTTCCAAGAAGTCCGATTACTTTGTCAGCAATCAACTCTCCTGCCCCTGTCTGATCAAGTGCTGCTGCAAGGGAAAGTGTTCCACCGAACAGGAAGATCGTCTTCAGATCGATGGAAAGAAGTGCATCTTTCTCACTGATAACTCCTGTAAGGATCAGGGCAATTGCTCCGACGCAACCCGTTACACAAAGCTTGATTCCGATCTGTTCTTCAAAGATCATTCCGAGAAGTGTAAGAATCAGAATAACCAGGGAAAGTGTCTGTTTCCACTTTGGTACATTGTTGAAATCCTGTGCCTCATCATAAATGCTGTCTCCAGCTGCATCTGTCTTGTTCGGAAGAAATTTGTATCCGATCAGTGCGAAATAAATGATTCCGACAATCAGGATCGGTACACCTACTTTTGCATAATCGAAGAATCCAAATTTCAGTCCGATGCTTTCCATCTGTGACTGTGCGATCATGTTACCCGGAGCTCCGATTAGAGAAAGGTTACCTCCCATCGCTGCTGCGAATACAAGCGGCATCAGAAGTCTTGATCTTGAATATCCCGACTTTGCTGCGATACCGATGACTACCGGGATCAGAATTGCGGCTGTTCCTGTGTTGGAAAGGAAACCGCTCATCACTCCGACGATCACCATGATCGCAATGATCAGCTGCCTTTCTGTCTTGGCAAAATGTGTAACCACTCCTCCGATCTTGTTCGCCATTCCCGTCTCAAACAGTGCTCCACCGACAATGAACATTGCAACAAATAAGATTACATTGCTGTCGATGAATCCCGAGAATGCAGTCTGCCAGTCCAATACCCCTGTGACTACCAGTCCCACACAGACAATCATCGATGTTACCCCAAGCGGAATCTTTTCAAGCATGAACATGATGATTGCAAATGCCAGAAACAGTAATGTAATTGTTATCTGACTCATCTTCATTACCTCCTTGTAATTATTTCGTTCGATTTCTCGGATACGTTTTCGTTTGATGTCTGATATTTGATTTTGTATCCAAATCTTGATTATAAAATACTCCTTAATGATAAAAATGTCAATAGGTATTTATAGATTTTGGCATATGTTATAAAACTGTATATCGTCTTTTGTTCAAAATCACAATATTCAGCGTTTTTTGTATTGAAAGGACTTGCCACAGGCAACTTTTCTTGCATACTTAGACAAAAAAAGTGCATTGTTATTCACCACAAAGGTAAATAACAACGCACTAATTATTTATAATATGTAAGCATATCATCCCGGCTCCGCATAATATGATCATACATCGCCATCTGTGCTTCCTTCTGATCATGAGCCTTGATTGCTCTCCATATCCTTTCATGTTCTTTAATCGACACTTTCGCATAATCCTCTTCTGATACCATGCTGCCCATAGACAGACCATTCCATAATTCAGAAATCATATTTTTCATCTTCTGGTTACCTGCCGCAGACCAGATCTCATGATGAAATGCACGGTTCAGATCTGTATATTGCTTTAAATTGCCTTCCTTCAGATCCTCTTCTGCTTCTTCGTACACGGATTCTATCTCCGATATGTCCGTCTCCGGCTCTGCTGCAAGCGATGCTGCCGCACTTTCTAAAATTGCACGAAGTTGATAATGTTCTTTAATATAAGTTTCCGTAATTCCAAGTACTACAGCTCCTTTGTTCTTGCGCAACTGTATTAACCCATCTCTTGCAAGTATCTGAAATGCCTCTCTTACCGGCATCGCCGATACATTTAACTGTGTGGCTACACTTTCCAGTGAAAGGACTTCTCCTTCTTTCATCTGCCTGGACAAGATTGCCTTCCTAAGTTCTGCCGCTACCTTTTCCTTGGCCGACGGCATCTTAATTGGTTTTAATCCATTCATTCATTCATCCCTCTCTCTTCATTGACCGCTCTTGCAAGCAATTTAAAATATACATCCAGAGATTTTTCTACTTTCTTCAGTTCCCCATTTTCTAAAAGTTCTGTCATCTTATCCTTTTCTTCTTTTATCTTATCTGCATAATGTCCCGTTGATAGTGCAAAACGGATATAGCTGTCACTGGCATTTCTTAAAAGTCTTTTGATATACTCATTTTCCACCAGATCACACATGGCTTCTGCAGGCTGTACCTCTCCTGACAATCCCGATGTCATAAGCAACTCTTCCAACTGCGCAGTCTTTCCACTATGTTTCAGACTCTTCAATGCCTTCTTTGTCATCTCCGAAATCATACTGTAAATCAGACCTATCTGTTCTTTATCCAATTCTGTCACAGTAATTCTTCTGGTTGCAAGGCGGATAATTAACCCCTGATTTTCCAGGATCTGGAAAGCTTCCCGGATTGGAATTCTGGAAGCTTCAAACGCTTCTGCCAGTTCTTCTTGTTTTAACTGACTTCCTCCGGGAATTCTTCCGGACAATATTTCATCAGCGATCTGTTCCGCCATATAGTCGCTCAATCTTTTTTCTGATATATCTTTCATAATTTTCCCCTTGATTTAAAACCTTATAACAATAATGTATCCAAAATCAAGGAAAATGTAAAGAGTTATTTTTTCGTTTTCTAATATTTTGGGCTGCATATTCCACGAAAAAATCATAATATTTTACAAATATTTCTTCATATCCTGAATCAGTTTTTCACATGTCTTTTCAAATTTCTTTGCAAGTGAAATGCTTTCTTTTTCCGCTTCCGGATAACGATTTAATTTCTCTGTAATGGATTTTATTCCCATATTTGCCCCGTCGATCATCATTTCCGCAATCTTCGAACTGTCATCATTCAGCATCATCTTTACTTCAGCACTGATCCAGGCAAATGTCTCTGCTGCCTTTTCTGACAGCTTCTCCTCCTGCAATTTTCCTTCTGACAATCTTATTGATTCCTTCTCCATTTTTTCATAGTCTTCTTTATATTTACAGAACAAGTCCTGAAGCTCCTGACTTTTCAGATATACCGCCAACTGCTCGATACTATTCAGTGCCATCCGGCATCCAGAATTACATTCCTTCAGAATTTCGTATGTTGATGTGTCCATGATACTTCCTCCTTTTTAAATTGCTTGCTATCTTTTTATACTTTGTCTTTCTTCATGTATTTTTCATTATTTTTCTTTTATAGTATGTCTCGAATTTTGTTTTCTATGTATTTACCCTAAATAACACTGGCAATTTTTCTTGCATACTTAGCTATCTACAGAACACAAGATGATTAAAAAAAGCCCTTGCAGATATCATTTTAATATCCACAAAGGCTTTTCTATCTCTCATATTCTTAATTTACCATAAAATACTTCAGACTGATTTCATTAGACGCAACATCTGCAAGGTTGACACAGCTGTTTCCCATACGATCGATCAGATGCAAGATATTCGTAAATGGTGTCGTAAGGCTTGCTTTACATTTTCCTTTATTGACACGCTGTACATGTGCTTTTCGCATCTTCAGATCCAGATCCATGATCTTATCTTTCCGTTTGATCAGCTTCTCTGTCTGAACTGACTTATCACCCTGTAATGCCTTGATTGAATCGGTAAACATCTTCTCCAGTGTCTTCAGGCTTTTCTGCAACTCTTCCATCGCTTCCGGTGTATATTTGTATCTGTTTTCAATCTTTTCCTGTACACATTTGGCAACTTCTACACTCAGCGTTCCCATACGTTCCACATCGCTTAAGATGTACATAAGGCTTGCCGTCTGTGCAGCCTGCTGCTCTGTCATCGTTCCGGCTGAGAACAAAGCTGCCAGATATTCCGTGATCTGATCCGTCAGTTTCTTAATCTGCAGTCCCTTTTCCTGCAGTGGTTCCAGTTCATTCATATCTTCAGTTTTGACAATTGTGATCGTATCTGCCACAACAACTTTAACCATTTCACTCACACGAAGAATTTCCTTTGCAACCAACTGAAGTGCCGCTGCCGGCTGGTTTATGATCTTATCATCCAAAAATACCGGTTTTGCAGAATCCATATCGACTGCTTTTCCATCCGGAATCAACGTCATAACAATCTTCACCATGAATTTGATCAGACAGACCCAGATCAGCGTCATTGTAATATTGAATAATGTATGCGCATTTGCAATCTGTCTTGAGATCACCTCAACTTCTGGTCCTTTCGGAGAAATATGCTGGATCAGCGCTGCAAATGGTTTCACAAACCAGATAAATAGCAGACATCCGGAAATGTTGAAAATACAGTGTGCAACGGCTGTACGTTTCGCATCTTTTGTCTGACCGATACTTGCCAGAAGTGCTGTAATTGTAGTACCGATATTATCTCCAAGAAGGATTGGGATCGCACCTGCAAGTCCAAGCATACTTGTCACACCATCAGGTCCCGGCTGTGATGCAAAGTTCTGCAATACTGCAATCGTCGCACTACTACTCTGTACTACCAGTGTCATTAGTGTTCCGACAAATACCCCAAGTACCGGAATATGTGCTACTCTTTCAATCAGATTCGTGAACACTGGGCTGGATGCCAGCGGTTTCATAACATCTCCCATGGTCTCGATTCCAAGGAATAACAGACCAAATGCGAAGATTGTCTGACCGATACTCTTCACTTTTTCAGATTTCGCAATAAACGAAATGATAAATCCAATAAAGATAATGATATAGATGTAATCGCTGATCTTAAATGCGATGATCTGTGCCGTCATCGTCGTACCGATGTTCGCACCAAAGATGATTGAGATTGCCTGTGGAAGACTCATAAGTCCCGCACTGACAAAACCGATCGCCATAACGGTTGTCGCACTACTGCTCTGTAATACCGCTGTAGTAAGTGCTCCTGCGATAACCCCAAGTACCGGGTTCTTAGTCAGAAGTGCCAGGATGCTTTTCATCTTTTCTCCTGCCGCTTTCTGCAGGCACTCACTCATCATATTCATTCCATAAATAAAGACTGCCAGGCCTCCTAAAAGCCCGAATATTATCTGCAATTTTTCATTCATAATATTTTCCCATTCTCCTTCATTCGTCTTCTGTAGAACCTGCCGCCGGCAGTTTCTTTCGAACACATGATGTTCCCTCGACGTTACGGGCTTATTGTAACGAAGGTGTATGCAGCCTATATCAAATCTATGTTAAATCTATGTAAAATCGTACCCGGAATTTATATCACGTTAAATTCTATGAAATTATTTTCGAAAAAATGTAAAGGAATCATCAAATGTATACAAAATTATCTGAATACTTAAGATGATTCTTTTTTATTGTTTATTCCTATTGTTTCTAATATAACGGTTCATTCTCAATCAGATATTGCAAGAATGCCTCGCAGCCTTCTTTCACATCGTCATAAGTCACATCAAAATTCCCCGTGTACCACGGATCTGCAATGTTTCTTGCCTCTCCTGTATATTCCAGTAACAAATGCACCTTATGCTCCGGGTCTTTCCGGATGATGCGGTTAATATTGCGGATATTCCACTGCTCCATGCCGATCAGGTAATCAAATTCTTCATAGTCTTTTTTCGTCATCTGGCGTGCTCTGTGGTTACCGCATGGGATTCCTTCTTCTCTTAACTTGTTCTGCGTTCCGTAGTGAACCGGATTGCCGTCTTCTTCGTTGCTGGTTCCGGCGGAGTCGATGTAGAAAGATGACTCCAGATTCGCTTTTTTTACTAAATCTTTCATTACATATTCTGCCATGGTGGAGCGACAGATGTTGCCGTGGCAGATGAATAATACTTTTATCTTACTCATTTTATCTCCTCATATCTTCTCAAAGCCTTGTAAATAAGGCTTTCATGAGTTATTTATGTATGTTTTTGGGTTACAAACCGGTTTTTATCCAGTTCTTTCTTTGCTTCTTTTAACCTGGCAAGTTCTTTCTTCGCATCACCATAGCCGGTATGCGTATAAATATTAAGTGTCACAGATACATCTGAGTGTCCCATCAGATATTGCAGTGTTTTTGGATTCATTCCGGAATTTGCCATATTTGTACAATATGAATGCCTACAGATATGCGGAGTAATCAAGGGTAATTGTAATAAATGTTCTTTGTTGTACTTCTCTCTTGCATGCTGCATATACTTTTCCCAGTGAAGTGCAACCATCGGATTCCCATTCTTATCCAGGAACAAAAATCCCCCATATCCATCCACTGTTGGCTCTTTCTTCGTCTTTTTGCGATTCTTCAGAATACGAAGGAATGCATCTTTCACATCTTCTTCCATAGGCAGTAATCTGATCCCGCTTGTCGTTTTTGTGGATACAATCTCATACTTCATATCTCTGGTTCTCTGCAATTGATAATCAATTCGTATCACCTCATTTTTGAAATCCAGATCTCGCACGGTAAGCCCACAAAACTCTGAAATTCTAAGTCCCGTTTTAAATAAGATGTAAAATGCATCATAGTAACGGTTATAGTGTGGATCATTCTTTACAAATTCCAGGAATCTTGCCTCGTCCTCTAAGGAAACTGCTTCTCTTTTCTGACTGTCATTGACCAGTATCGTACCAACTTCAAATCCGAATGGATTCTTAAAGATCAAATCATCATCTACAGCCATCTGAAATGCCGGTCTTAACACGCCTCTGATCGAATGAATTGAACTGTATCCTCGTCCATCTCTCTGAAGCTTAATCAGAAATATCTTCGCATCAGACAGCTTAACGTCATCCACCTTCTTATGAGAAAACTCTTCTTTTTTCAGCACATTTACGACAAAATTATAGTTTGCTAATGTATTGTGCTTCACTCCTGTTTTTAATGAAAGATATCTTTCCACCAGTTCAAGCACCGTCAACTTACTTCCGGTGATTCCCTGCATCTGTAAGGACTGTACTTTGCGTTCTTTCTCTTTCAGTGACGAATCCGTTCTTTTGCCTTCCGGCATCTTATCCGATTCTGTCAATCTCCAACTATATAATGTTTTTCGCTTTCCAAGTGAATCTGTATATTTATAACGATATCTTCCACTTGGTTCCTGCCATTCTCCCTGCTGGAGAACTCTTCCTTTATCATCACGTCTCTTTGAAATCATATTCTACCTCCAAGGGGACGCAACATGATATTGTTAGTATATCACGTTGCTTCCACCTCGAACACCTCCTTCTTTTTTATTTTTTAGTCTTTGTTTTTTATATTGCACTAAGTGTATCTACAAATCGTTCAAATCTTTCTCTCTTAATCTGCACACGGTTTCCGTTCCACAACAGATATTCTGCATTTTGATTTTCGCTTACCAATTTACGAAGCTTTCCTTCTCCAATACGGAAATATGCCGCCGCTTCATCAATAGATAATGTATACTTGTTCCATATGAATCAGGCCTGGATTCAATTGAGAGCACAAAAACAATTTATTACCACTGCATCAGACTTTCTTTTTTACGCCCTCATATACCGAAACGCTCAGAGGGTAAAATACAGTGGGCAAATGCAAAAAATTTTATTTTTTTGTTTTTGTCTCTCACATATACAAAAGAAGAACTGTGTTTTTACAGGGTGTTGGAGAAATTTTTTTATTTTTGTGCAAAAAAATAGCTATAAGACTCCATTTTTTGAAATCTTATAGCTTTGCTATTGATAATATTGAGTTACTATTAGTTTTAATAATTAGAATTATTTTATCAACTTATAAATTTTTTCCAAGTTCATATGCCTTCTTCATTATATCCACATGATCCTCAGCTGTATTTGCTGCATCAATTCCACCGCCACCGACCATGCCTTTTAAGGAAGCCTTTTCAAAACAATCTACCCAGCCTTGCAGCCCATTATAGGCTTTCTCAAATGCGCTTTCCTCATTCTCTGCCGCAGTTGCAATCATATAAATATCTCTGAATAAATAATCTGTCATCTGAAAGTGTAAATGCCACAGCACAATCATCACCCACTACAAGATAATAGTCCCATTCTTTGATCCGGAACTTTGGTGCTTTGATCTGTGTTCTTGAATATTGCTGCAACTGCTTTCTCGACCAGCCCGGCTCCGCAATATTGCCATATTCATCTAAAAGTTGCTGACTTTTTATAACTTCATGATTTCTTTCTGACATATGCGTTCTCCTCCTTCCAAGGCGCATTGAAGTGCTGTAACCACAAAAATTAGCATCAACGGCTTTACTTATATACTCCAGACTTAAAAGCTTGTTCTCCACAGTGGTATCACATTGATCACCGGTTCTTCATACGGATGTACTTTCTTCACGGCTTCAATTGTCTTATCAACATTTTCTGTATACACGGTTACTTCCACTTTCAGCTCCGGTTCGCAGCTGATCTCACCGTTGGTTCCGATATACGGATTACATCCGTCAAGCGGGCGCCAGTAACCCGTTACCGGACTTACCGACATGCACGAATCATAGTTCCCGATATGTCCCGCATCAACCTCCTGCAGTGCTTTCTGCACAACTTCCAGATGCGTCGGCGGGAGAAATATTTCTAATTTACAGTATTTAAACTCCATGTTCTATACCTCTTTTCTACACCGTTCTCTATGGTTTTATCTGATCTCTACTCCGGCCATATAAAATTACTGTTTCCTGCTTCCAGTCCATCGATCAGAATATTCTGGCCTGTGCAGAATCTGTTTTGCACCGCCATAAAATAAATCCATTCTGCAGCTTCTTCCACACTCATCCAGCGTTTTAAAGGAGTCAGATCCATGATCGCATTCCACAGTTTTTCATCTTCCATCACCGGTTTATTTAACTCTGTCATCACTCCGCCGAAATCCAGACTGTTGCAGGTCGCCTGATACGGAGCAATTCTCATCGCAACATTTTTGGTATATGAAAGGACCCCACCTTTACTTGCCGCATATTCCGGGAATTCCGATCCGGTATGGCCGCTTGCAGATCCAATCATGATCACAGATCGGATCTCCGGCTGTACTGCGTAATGTTCTGTGACCGCAATGGTTCCTTTCAGATTGATATCAATATCATCTTCATTTTGTACACCTGCGTTGTTGATCACGATCTGCATGGGCGGAAGTTCTGGATACATCTCTTTATCACGGATGTCCAGACAATAATGCTTATAATCCGGATGTTCTATTGTAGATTCTTTCCGGTCAAATCCATAAACTTTATGTCCGTTTTTCAGAAAATATTTCGCACACCCTTTTCCAATTCCGGAACTTGTACCTGTTATCAATACATTCACTTTCTACCTTCCCCTCTATAAGTTCTCTTTTTAATTTCTCTATAAATTTTTCTCTATATAATCGCCTTTATGAACTTTTCTCTACAAATTTTCCTTATAAGGTCACCTTATAATCTCTCCATCATATTCCTTGGCAGTGCCTTTGTAAGCGCGCTTACCACGAACAGACAGATCACACGGTCAATATAATCTGTAAAGAACTGAACCACAAAGCATGCTCCTACCATTCCCATCGGGGTTTTGGCAAGAAGCTGCACCAGAACCGTAGAACCTGATGATGTAATCCCGCCAAATAAGAATGCCGTAATGCAGGAACTTACAATGGTTGACGGTAATGTAATTACCAGCGCTGCCACAAATATCCACCATTTTTTCGGCTTATATTTCTGATATACCAGACCTGTCACCAGACCAAGAATGATACCGACAGGTGCATAGTATAAAGAATATACGTCAACCGTCATTCCCATGAACAGACCACTGATCACATTCGGAAGCATTCCATAAATCGGGCCTAATGTGGATGCAATGAATACGGTTCCGATACTGTCCAGGTAAATTGGAAGCTTCAGAAATAATGCAATCTGTCCTCCGACCAGATTAATGCAGATTGCAAATGCAACGATGCAGATTTTATATGTTGATACTCTATATGTTGATGTTTTTTTCATGACTTACTTCTCCTCACTTATAATACATTTTCCAAAATATCCAGACTCTCAGGTTCTACTTCCAGTACTCTCGAAAGCATCATTTCGAAAAAACGATATGTATCTACCTGTGTCAGTACTTTTGCATTCGGTTCTTTCCGGTAAAAATTCATCGAATCGACAACCGACTGCCCCAGTGATATTCCTTCTGTCTCAATCTGGACAAAGGATTCAAATCCTTCACAGATCGAAGGATCAATAAAATATGCTACAGCAAGAGGATCATTGATCACACATCCGACGATGTGTTCCCACTGCCAGTGAAAATCAAAATAAAACTTTGTGATCTTCTTAATAAATGCACCTCTTTTTGCATTTATCCGGCACATATACTCAAGAATCGTTGGTGTCAGAACAATTTCTCTCGTCACATCCAGACCGATCATATGGATCTTCCGTCCATTCTGATACATTGCATCATATACTTTCGCTGCCGCATCCGGATCACACCAGTAATTGTATTCCGCTACCGGTGAACAATTTCCATGGCTTTTGAACGTTCCGCCCATAGACACGAATTCTTCGATCTGATCAAACGCAACTCTGTCTTGTTCGAGCAATGTTGCAAGATTCGTCATCGGTCCAAGTGCTATTACGGAAATGTGTCCTTCTTTCAGCTTTGATGCAAGGAATTCCACTGCTCCCATCTCCTGACGGAATCCTTCTACTTCTGGTAAAAAGCTTTCACCAAGTCCATCTTCTCCATGCGTGTCAAGTGCGTTGACATACTCCCGGCGCAGCGGTTTTTCTACGCCTATATAGACAGGAACATCTAACCTTCCCATATGCTTCAGCAC
>OHWU01000683.1_pt1 | contig 13436 bp, 15 predicted proteins | sample 1579821 | NCBI WGS metagenome assembly OHWU01 (sample SAMEA3882548, study PRJEB24775) | human gut metagenome | biome: human-associated habitat; feature: intestine environment; material: feces | place: Netherlands | collected 2009/2010 | reverse complement strand
TTTTTCCCATAACGCAAAACTCCTTTGCTGTGTTAAAGAAGAGAATGCCAGTAGGGTTCTCTCACTGTAACCAGTATAGCAGACTGGCGGACAGATAGAACAGGTCGTTTTTTGGATTCACAGGGGGTATCTTTTGAACCTGCCGTAAAAATTTGAATCGTGAGAAATTTTGTGGTACTCTATTATCAGAAGAAGAGAACACCCGCGCAAAGAGAGAATGGGGAATCGCCATGTTGAGGATTATCATTGCGGATGATGAATTTGATATTGTTGAGTTATGCCGTGCGCTAATCACCTATCCCGGTGCAGAGATAGTCGGTGAAGCGTGCAATGGCATAGAACTGTTGAAAAAGATAGGCTTTCACAGAGATAATCCAGAAGATGGTCCGATTTTAGTAATGCAGGGATTTGTGGATGAGGATAAGGAAATTAACATATGTCCCGTTATTAAGATGATCTATGAAAAGGAATCAATGTGTACATAACATGAATAGCGTTAAAAGAAATGAAGAAAACATAGGGGTAAAAAATGTATGAAATGTGGAAAATGTAAGTTTAAAATCAATATTGGTAACACAGAAGAAACAGGGAATGCATTTTGCTCAAGAGTATCTTCGTATTTTCCTATTAATTGCAAAGACAACTGCCATTTTTCACCAAGGAAAAAAGAGCTGTATTGCAAAGACTGCTCAAGATTGGGGCGTGATACTGCCTGTATGACAGCAAAAGAAAATGATAAGGTATATTACAATGGTCAGCGATGTGGAGGATTTATCGACAAAAAAGAAGATGAATTCACAGAGATTTTACAGTTTTGGAAATCACAGGGATGGTATGAGCGCGCCAAAATCGATAGGATGCTAGATGAATTTGAAAAGTTTTATGTTGAGATTGAAGAAATTTCAGACAAAGTAGAGGAGGAGTTTTAGAATTTGCTAGTGTGTTGGCATGGTTACCGATAGAGAAAACTGAGATAGATATAAAAGAATTATGATGGAACCCGGAATATCGTCTCATATCTATTATTTATGACAGTATTATGGTATTTGCAAAGGATGCAGATGACTATTTGACAATGGAGTATTATAGTGGAGACAAAGGAATGGGATGAGTAGGGATAAAAAAGAAAAAAGCAAATATATTTTGCAAAAAACTGCCGTGACTAGTATCGGTAAATTGATGATTGAATGAAAGAAGGTTGAATTAGATGAAATATTATATCAGTGATTTGCATTTGTTTCATGAAAATGCAATTAAATTTGACCATCGTCCATTTGAATCTGTACAGGAAATGCATGAAGTAATCCTGAAAAACTGGAATGATCGGGTGACGAATGGTGATTTTGTATATCTATTGGGAGTTTGTTGTCGTGGGTTCGACTCCCACCAGAACTTTAAAAGTTCTGTAGCTCAGTTGGTAGAGCACAGATTTAATCCGATAATATCGCCAAAAGGATGCCGACAGCTATTGTTACTTACTTCAAATTAGGTGTATTTGAGTGGCAAGATCAGTCGGCACTGATTAAAGTATAGTAGAAAGAGGTGCGGGCATGAAAGAAATATACAAAGACTATTTATTTGAAAAGCATATTCTTGTCAGTGATGAAGAGACAGAAGAAAAGCATGTTTTTGAAACCTTGTTTGCAATGGCACATTTCTTTGGCGTAAAAATTACAAAGGGCAGGGAGCTTGTGCATTGCGGAATGGTAAAAGAACTATCAAAAAGATTTGGAGAAAATGTTCCGAAACCGTTTTATAGAGGATTCCTTCAGAGTGTCCGAAATCTTTCTACAGAGGAATTATTATTTGATCAGCTTTCACATTATTTTATTACGTACGGGCTTGGCAATTTTGAAGAGCCGGGGCATTCTATGTTTGAAAAAGATTTTGAACGTGCAGCTTTTCAGGAAGAGACAGAAGTACAGGAATTTGTGATACAAACGGAAGAAGAAGCAGAAGAAACGGTACGAGTGATTGTGAAGGATTTATTGTCAGGTTCGCGACCATTGAGTGAGAGGCAGTATACGCTTGTACTTACATTTATTCGTGACCATCTTGAAAATATTCCGGATATTGTATCAAAGAATACCTGTGTAAGACTTTTAGTTGACACGAAAAATCTTTCACTGGCAGACAGTTTGAATCTGTCGGATGTTATGAAAATAGTAGATGAAATAAACTATCGGTATTATCACAATGATAATTCGAAAAAACTGAATTTTAAAAATCAGGATAGAAAATTCTTAACGGCACTACTGGACAGAATGTTTCGAGGTGACAGGTGCGATATTTGTACATGTTATGAAAAGAAGCAGCTATGGAATGGGTTCTTACATCATATTCATTATCAGCCGAAAAACGAAGAGGCGGAAATATTTGTACATGCCATGAGAACGAAAGGCAATGAGTCTGTATACAGTGAGTTTGAAAAGCTGATGCAGGAAAACAGATATCAGCAAGCAGCAGAATTATTGCGGGAAAAGAAAGGAACGTCTGCATTGCTTCGCAATATAGATTACATTCTCAGCCGTATGGATCGAGAAGATGAGCAAACATTCCTTTCGGAATTCCCAGAGGATTGCAGTACATTGATTTTGTTGCAATTATTGTTTAGATATGAAGGAGTGCAGAGAAAGGACGGACGTATTTTCAAGTTTACACAGCATAATCTCATGAAGGTTCATTATGAAACACCAGAGGAGAGTAAGAAATGTCAAAGCAGGCTTACGGAAGAGCAGGTAAAAGAAGTTGGGAAAATGATTCGTTCAAAACTTTCTGAGAAACTTAGAAATCGACTTGGAAAGGTATATATTGAACCTTCCATGAAAAATTATACACTTCCATTAGCAGAAAATACTTCGCAAGGAGGATTGGGTGTTCTTTCTAAAGGAAGCAGGATTCCAATAGACGAGGGAAAAAAGCTAAGGGCATTTACCTATTGGGAGAAGGTGAACGATATTGATCTTTCGGTATTTGCACTTACAGAAGATGGTAATCGGAGAGAATTTTCCTGGAGAACGATGTCGAGACACCAGTCAGGAGCAATTACCTATTCTGGTGATGAAACAAGCGGTTATCTGGGAGGTTCTGAGTACTTTGATATCAATCTTACGGAATTCAAGGCACGGTATTCTGAATATCGATATTTGATTTTTTGCGATAACGTTTATTCTGGGAAAAACTTTAATAAATGCTTTTGTAAGGCGGGGTATATGCTGAGAGATTGGGATGATAGTGGACAAGTATATGAACCTAAGACAGTAAAATCGGCATATCTTGTGAATTGTGAGAGTACCTTTGCATATCTGTTTGGAATTGATCTTTTCACGAATGAATTTGTCTGGCTTAATGTAGCAAAAAATAGTAAATCAAGGGTGGCTGGAGATACAAATCTCTCATTCTTGACAGATTATTTTCATCTTACAGATGTTATGAATATGTATGATTTCTTTTTTATGATGGCAGAAAAAATTGTTGAAGATCCTATGGAAGCAGATGTGGTGGTAACAGATCACGAAGTTAAATGTACTGAAGAAGCCCAGATAATAAGAGAATATGATTTCGAAAAAATCCGGATGTTAATGGAAGATGCAAAATAATTGCGGAGGACGAGTATGAAATTTGAAGATAGAATACAGTTAAAATTATCAGATTTGACAGAAGAATTATTTGAGAAAATTGTTGCCTATGGGTTTTGTGCGCCATCTGGAATGGGTGGACCAGGGTGCGTGATTATGATCGCTGAAGATGGTAGATCTTATCAATTTTACGGACCTGAGTTAAATAATCTTAACTATTATAGAGAATGGGCTTCTTTATTTCCAGTGTTAAATCAGTGCGATACAAGCCGGTGGAAGTTAGCAGAAAATGTGTCATGTACAAAGTTATTTGTGCGAAATGATATTTATGATTTGTTCATGGAAAATCTTCCAACTCCGGAGAAGACAATTTATTATCGCTGGGAGGACTCTTGCATAAAAGCTACGTTACTTTTACATGCCAGGACAGAGGATGAAATAGAAAAAATCAACTGGAGATATGAAGTGCGTACACCTCTTTTTGAAAAAGATGATTTGGTGGAGTTTTATTTCGATAATGGAAAGAAAAAGACAAAATGCAAAGGAGTTATTGCAGGAACAGATATTTACAGGATACATGGGAAAATTGAAACAATTGAATATGACATTTTGGTGGAGGATTATGAAAACTATAGAAAAAAGTGTTTATATAAGCATATTGATGAGAAGCATATAAAAGCCACACTGGGAAAATTATTGATTCTTTCTGGATTTTCAGGAGTTGGAAAAGGGACTGTTATACAACAATTATTAACAGAATATCCTGAAAAGTATGTTGTATCTGTATCAGCTACAACAAGAAAGCCAAGGAAAGGTGAAGTGGATGGAAAATCTTATTATTTTAAGAAGCGAGAAGAATTTGAAGATTTGATAAACAAGAATGAATTTCTTGAATTTGCTGAGTATGCCGGAGAATATTATGGAACACTTAAAAAGGATGTTTACAAGAATTATTTTAAGGGGAAAAATGTAATAATTGAGATTGATTCGCAGGGAGCGAGACAGATTAGAGAAAAACAAAAAATTCAGTCGGTATTTTTGATTCCACCATCATTTGAAGAATTATTACATCGATTAAAAAATAGAGGTACTGAGAGCAAAGAATCCATTCACAGAAGGTTAAAGCAGGCATTAGATGAAATAGAACATATTGAAGAATATGGAGTTCTCCTTGTAAATGATAGTGTAGAAGGTACGGTTTTTGTGATCGATGCTCTTTTTCATCCGGGTTTAAAAAATGCCAGTGGAATGAATGAACGAGAGCTGAAGATAGCAAGAGAGATTCGGGAAGGGATTATAAAATATTTGTCTGACGAGGAAGATGAATAATTAAAAGAGGATAGCTTCAGGGAAGTAAAACGTGAAGAATTTGAGAATTGATAAAGAGATATATTTGCGACTTTTCCAGGTTCGGTAGAACAGGAATTGTGTATGGAGGAAGTAAGATGTTTGAGATAGTTCCATCTCAATGGATGAAAAAATGTTTTGAAGAAATTGATTTTGCATTTACAGATTTTCAGAAGGCTACCTTAATCTGGAATGCACCAGGCAGACTCAGGCAGGAAATTTTAGATGCCTTGGAGGAGCTGTCGGAAGACACGAGAGATGAAACTCTAAGAAGACAAATTAACGAACGGCTGAATTATGAAAAAAAGACATTTGAAACATTTATCCATAATCAGTCCGGAAAATATGTCTATGTTGTCGAAAATCTGGAATATGAAAATGGTGGATTTTTCTCTGATTATAATAGAGCTTTAAAATATGCAAAAAAATATATGCAGATATATGAATTGAAATGTCGGATAAGTAAGCAGTTGATTGTAGATACAGATGCGGACGAAATTGTACGCAATCCGTGGCGAGGGAATCCAAATCTGGGTTTTGAGACGGAAGAATACTGCGCATATGACGGTACTGCGGTAGCATCCGTTACTTTAAATATGAGTGGAGAAATAGAACGATTCAGTTCTTACGAGCTTCCAGAAGAAGAAAAAATTGTAGATAGCTATCAAGTGGAACGATTCGAATATCATTTCATAAAAATGCCTTGTCCATTACAAGCTGGTACAACGGTAAAAGATATAAGGAATGGTTCCTATTATGTTTTGGTTGAGGGAGAAGCGGATTGGGATCGATATCTGGAGCGTATAGAAGAAAAAAATTGGTATGTTGATTTTTCAGATATACAGATGATTTGTTATAAGCTAACAGAATCAGGAATCTGGTCACATGAGCATATTAATCCGTTGTATCTCGAAGTAGAATTTCCAACATGTATAGAAGATGATCCCAAAAGGCAGGCTTTGAGATACGCAATGGAAGCGTTGGCAGATTATTTGAGTCATAAAAGCAATGGGAAAGAATTTTGCCCAGATTTGGTTCTGAAATATGCCAGAAAATATGTTGAAGTATGCCGGGAAAAAAGCTTATCAGAAAAGATGCTGGAAGAAGCTAAAAAGCCAGAAGATATTATGTTGTAGACGTCGGGATAAAAAGAAAATTTATCGAATATGGAGACGGTATATTATGAGTCGAAGCTATAAACATACACCAGTTTATAAAGGGGATAAAGATCGATTTGCTAAAAAGCTGGCAAATAGAAGAATTCGTCGAAGATCAAAATTGAACCCTAATGATGGTCAGAGTGGAAAATCAAACCATTATCGGAAAGAAAATGAATCATGGGATATATGCGATTACCGTTATTGGGGAGAGCCTATCTGGAGAAAAGAATCTTGTCTTAATCTTAGAGATTATTCGGAACTGTGGCAAAAATGTTATAGGAGAAAATAAGAAAATGCATTATGTCGTTAGTGATATTCATAATGATTATCAAAAGTTTTGTGAATTATTAAAGGTGATTGAATTTTCCAAAGAGGACAAGCTGTTCATCTTAGGAGATTTGTTCGACCGTTCTGATTACAATCCAAATCCGGTAGATTTATATTTTAAAGTAATGGAACTGGGAGACAATTGTTCTATGATCAGAGGTAATCATGACGAATGGTTGGCGACATACATTTTAAAATATTATCAAATGCCAGAGTGGAAAAGAAGAAAAACAGAACCATATCAGTACAATACATTTCGATGTCTTACTCGAAGGTTGGTAGAGGTGGATGTTCAGAATCTTGCAAAGAAAATTTCAACCTGGCCGCTTCAGCTAAGTATTCAGGTGAATAACGAGAAATATCTGTTTGCACATGCTATGACATCAGCACCAGAGCATATAGAAGATACGTGCTTTTATTTGATGGGAAATGAGATGAATACAGAGTATCTCTGTAATGGAGTAGAAGGTTATATTTCAATATGTGGTCATAGAAACACTGTGAATCATAAAATCTGGAAAAATGAAAAAGGGAATCTTATCATGTGTGACTGTGGATGTGGTTTTATAGATGGAAAATTAGGATGTCTATGCTTGGAAAGAAGATTGGATTTACATGTTAAGTGATACCGGAAATGGTAAAATTTGGAGTGCGTTAGGGGCTTTTTAGGAACGAAAGGAGATGATTGGCATAGCTACTTATGTTGTTTCAGATATTCATGGAGAATATGAACTGTTTATCAGATTGTTAGAAGCAATCCACTTGAAAGAGATGGATACGTTGTATGTTCTTGGAGATATTCTGGACAGAGGTCCGCATCCGATTCGGATTATTCTGAAGATTATGGAAATGCCAAATGTAGTATGTCTGACAGGAAATCATGAGCTTATGGCATTAGAGTGTCTGGAATTTTTGATGCAGGAAATCACGAAGATTTCTATCGAAAAAGTCGATGAAAAAATGTTGGAGAATCTTGTGACCTGGCAGTACAATGGCAGCAAGTCAACCATTGATGAGTTTCGGACATTGAGCCGGGAAATGCAATATGAAGTGATTGATTTTATAAAAGACTTTATGATTTACGAAGAACTGACAGTTAATGGAAAAAACTATTTATTAGTTCATGGAGGACTTGGAAATTACTATCCGGGAAAAGATATTGAAGAATATTCCCTAAAAGAATTGATATGGGACAGGGCTGAGTATGATATCCAATATTTTGAAGATACCTATGTGGTGACAGGACATACACCGACACAGGGAATTCTGGGAAATCCTAAACCAGGTTATATATATAAAGAAAATCACCATATTGCAATTGATTGTGGCTGTAATCGAAAAAATGGACGGTTGGCTGCAGTTTGCCTGGAGACAGGGCAGGAATATTATGTTGAGAAATCTTGAAAATAAGGCGGAAAAACGAAATGAATCTATATATTCAAAACGCTATAAATGAGAATGGAAATTACAGATTAATAAATTGAGATTTTGAAGGCGGTTTACAATTTTCAGCATAGCGAACAGAAGATGAATAATATATGTAAGGTGGTAGGAAATGGCTTATTACATAACAGGAGATTGTCATGCACATTTTGAAAAGCTAATCTGGTTGGCAAGATTTAATAAAAAACTTGGAAAAGAGGATGTAATCATATTATTGGGAGATGTCGGATTAAACTATTTTGGAGCTGACAAAGATCGGGAGAATAAAAAAATACTTGCGGATTTTCCAAATTATTTTCTGTGCGTGCATGGAAATCATGAGGAAAGATCTTATCATATACAAACTTACAGAACACAAATCTGGCGTGGAGGAGAGGTATATTATGAGCCGGAATTTCAGAATATAGTATTTGCAAAAGATGGAGAAATTTATGATTTTGATGGAAAAAAGGCGATTGTAATCGGTGGCGCATACAGTCGCGATAAAGAATATCGAATTTTAACAGGTCTTCCGTGGTTCCCGGACGAACAACCAGACGACAAAGTAAAAAGTCAAGTAGAAAATAAATTGAATGAAGTAGCCTGCAAATAGATTATGTGTTTTCTCATACTTGCCCGTTAGTATATAGACCGAGTCAGGAGAGCGTAATAAATTTCGAGAAGATAGATCTGTCAACGGAGGAATGGATGGATGAAATTGCAAAGAAATTAGATTATTCGCAATGGTATTTCGGACATTATCATGACAATATTCAATATACAGACGCTCAACTACTGTATGAAGAAATTAAAGAGTTAGGAGAACCAGATTCTGTTCAGAAAGTAGGAAGACCAAAATACAGAGTATTGATGAGATGGAAATTGTGAAAATTGAGAGGGAGGAAGGATAAGTGCATTTTTATATTACAGGTGATACACATCGTAGCTTTGATCGTATTGAAGATTTTTGCTATGGATATGAAACTACAATAGAGGATGTGATGATTATCTTAGGTGATGCAGGAATTAATTATTGGCTGGATCTGTCCGATAAAGAATTAAAGGGACAGTTATCTGGAATGAATATTACATTTTTCTGTATTCACGGGAATCATGAAGCACGACCATGGGAGGCGGCAGATTACGAAGAAAAAATATGGAATGAAGGAATTGTGTATGTGGAAGAACAGTATCCCAATATTTTATTTGCTAAGGATGGAGAAGTTTATAATTTTAATGGGAAAAAAGTGATGCCGATCGGTGGAGCATATAGTATCGATAAATATTATAGGATACGCAATGGTCTGCCATGGTTTGAGACAGAACAGCCGGACGAAGCGATAAAGGAATACGTGGAACAACAGTTAGATAAAGCCAAGTGGAATGTGGATATCGTACTCTCGCATACAGTACCGATTGAAGCGGAACCTGTGTGGGCGTTTATTCCAGGGCTTGATCAATCAGCAGTGGATAAGTCAACGGAAAAATGGCTACAGAAGATTTATGACAGGTTAGATTTCACAGAGTGGTATGCGGGACATTACCATGTGGAAAGTGAGGAGTGCGGAGTACGAATTATGTATGAAGATTATGATAAAATTTGTGCTGAAGAGTAAAAGAATGGTTTGTTGATTTGAAAAATATAAGTTTATAGATGAAGGGGGATTTTTTAATGATATATCTCAGCAGTTTTAAATTAAGTGACAGAAGCATTAAAAATCCTAATATATATCCATATAACGTGTTTCATCGAAAAGACATAGATCCGTTCATATTTGCACCAATCACTGTGTTATATGGGAATAATGGTTCTGGAAAATCTACTATTTTGAATATCATAGCAAATAAACTCATGCTAACAGGGAAAAAGTATGCGACCAGTAATTCTTTTGAAATTGTGGACTATTGCGGAAAATTTTCATCAGAGTGCCAGTTTAGTTATGGAGAGGATGAATTTGGCAATGTATTTAGGAGATTCCCTGAAAACAGCAGATTTATCAAGAGTGAGGATATCCTGTATGAAATTAAAAAAATACAGCAAAGACAGATTCTTTCTGATGGTATGGAATATGATTATATGAAAAATGGACATTCACAAAAAGAAGCAGAAGACTATTTCCAGACACAAGAAGGAAGGAATCAGATTGAGTATATAGAATTTGCGAAGGAAAAATATTCCAATGGAGAAACTGCAATGCAGTTTTTTGAAGAGTATTTGCTGCCGGATGCGTTATATCTGTTGGATGAACCGGAAGTATCGTTATCACCTGCCAATCAGGTATTACTGGCGAAAGAAATTAACAAATTGGCACGATTGCTTTCCTATCAGTTCATTATTGCTACGCATTCCCCGTTTATGCTTGGAACACTTAATGCAAAAATCTACAATATTGATAAAGATGATTATAGCATTTGCGAATGGTATGAGCTCGAAAACGTAAGATATTTTTATGATTTTTTCAAAAAACATGAGAAGGAATTTGAATGATAACGTTCACAAGTTATTCAGTAAAAGAGCAAGATCCACCCGTGTATTACAGTATTGTCATTTTGACAATTTTGTATTACTTACGAGTAGCAGACTTGATGGGGATTACGTCTCCATACCCACGTGAAAATATAATTGCAGGCAATTACATTTTAGCAGATATGCGGGCATATCTGAATAAGCGTCATAGACAACAAAATAAGGAAATTTTGATAAGGCATTCACCCGGAATGGGTGAGTGTTTTTGGTTTTCAGGTATTCAAATAACCGAAAAAAATTTTCATCAAGAACGATCTGTCATTGGCGGCAGGCGCAACAAATTTCTTAGAGAAAATTAAGTTTTACAAATAAGGTTGCTTACAAGTGTAAAGAAAACAGAAACTTAAATATTCACAAAGAGAAAAGGCTATGGTATAATACAGAGTACTGAATTTAGATAATTATACTGAAAATCAAAGGATTTATAGGAGGAAATATACAAAATGAAATTAGGAATCGTAGGATTACCGAATGTAGGAAAAAGTACTTTATTCAATTCACTGACAAAAGCAGGAGCAGAATCAGCTAACTACCCATTCTGTACCATTGATCCAAATGTGGGCGTTGTTACTGTACCGGATGAACGTCTGAATGTGCTTGGTGAGATGTATCACACCAAAAAGATCATCCCGGCAGCGATTGAGTTTGTAGATATCGCAGGTCTTGTAAAAGGTGCATCCAAAGGAGAAGGTCTTGGAAACCAGTTTCTTGCAAATATCCGTGAGGTTGATGCAATTGTTCATGTAGTACGTTGTTTCGAGGACAGCAATATTGTCCATGTAGACGGAAGTATCGATCCGCTGCGTGACATTGAGACGATCAACCTGGAGCTGATCTTTTCAGACCTTGAGATCCTGGAAAGAAGAATTTCCAAAGCAGTCAGAGCAGCAAGAAATGACAAGACGATCGCAAAAGAGCTGGCACTGATGGAAAGAATTAAAGCACATCTGGAAGATGGAAAGATGGCAAAGAGCTTTGATGATATCAATGACGAAGATGAACAGCAGTGGCTGGAAAGCTACAATCTTCTGACCTACAAGCCGGTCATTTTTGCTGCAAATGTGGCAGAAGATGATCTTGCAGATGATGGTGCAAGTAATGCGGGAGTACAGGCAGTCCGTGAGTATGCAAAAAGAGAGGACTGCGAAGTATTCGTTGTCTGTGCGGAAATTGAGCAGGAGATCGCGGAACTTGATGATGATGAAAAGAGCATGTTCCTGGAAGAACTGGGACTTAAGGAATCTGGCCTTGAAAAGCTGATCAAGGCAAGCTACAGTCTTCTCGGACTGATCAGTTACCTGACAGCAGGAGAACCGGAAGTCCGTGCATGGACGATCAAAAAAGGAACGAAAGCACCACAGGCAGCAGGAAAGATCCATTCTGATTTTGAAAGAGGATTCATCCGCGCTGAAATCGTATCCTATGATGACTTGATGGCATGTGGCACTTATAACGCTGCAAAAGAAAAAGGTCTGGTAAGACTGGAAGGTAAGGACTATGTTGTACAGGACGGAGATATTATCCTGTTCAGATTCAACGTATAATAGTCGTTAATAAAGTAATTGATAATGTATGGTGAGAGGCGGACAGATGTCCGTCTCTTTTATAATATAGGATAGTTAAAACTTACTACAGTTTGCATAAAACAACCCTGTGAAATACAGGGGTTGTACGTCAAAAGGAACAATCAGAACAGTAAAATGACTGGACTTTTCATATATGAACAGCTATAATAATATCGAACGAAAGTGTAAAAAAATTTTAACACAAGTAAAAGTTTTGACACAATCTAAGGAGGAACAAAGAAAATGGCAAGATCAATGAAGACCATGGATGGTAACCATGCAGCTGCTCATGCTTCTTATGCTTATACAGAAGTTGCTGCTATTTACCCGATCACACCTTCATCTGTAATGGCTGAAGCCACAGACGAATGGGCAACACAAGGAAGAAAGAATATTTTTGGTCAGACTGTTCAGGTAACAGAAATGCAGTCTGAAGCAGGTGCAGCAGGTACTGTACACGGCTCACTGTCAGCAGGTGCGCTTACTACTACTTACACAGCTTCCCAGGGCTTACTTCTTATGATTCCTAACTTATATAAAATTGCTGGTGAACAGCTTCCGGGTGTATTCAACGTATCTGCCCGTGCAGTAGCTTCACACGCTCTTAATATTTTTGGTGATCATTCAGATGTTTACGCCTGTCGTCAGACTGGATGCGCAATGCTCTGTGAATCCAGCGTACAGGAAGTTATGGACCTGACACCGGTTGCACATTGTGCAGCACTGAAAGGTAAAATTCCTTTCATTAACTTCTTCGATGGTTTCCGTACATCACACGAAATCCAGAAGATCGAAACATGGGATTACGAAGATCTGGAAGATCTCGTAGATAAGGATGCAATCAAGGAATTCCGTGCACATGCACTGAACCCGAACCATCCATGTGAAAGAGGATCAGCTCAGAACCCGGATACATTCTTCCAGGCTCGTGAAGCATGTAACCCATACTACGATGCTATGCCGGCAATCGTACAGGAATACATGGACAAAGTTAACGCTAAGATCGGAACAAACTACAAACTGTTCAACTACCATGGTGCAGAAGACGCTGAAAGCGTAATCATCGCTATGGGATCTGTTTGTGACACAATCGATGAAACAATCGATTACTTACTTGCTCAGGGCAAGAAGGTTGGTGTTGTTAAAGTTCGTCTTTACAGACCATTCTGCGCACAGGCACTTGTAGATGCAATTCCAGATTCTGTTAAGTACATCAATGTTCTTGACAGAACAAAAGAACCAGGATCTCTTGGAGAACCTCTGTACCTTGATGTTGTTGCAGCTCTTAAAGGAACTAAATTCGACGCTGTTAAGATCAACTCAGGACGTTACGGACTTGGCTCTAAAGATACAACACCGGCTCAGGTTGTTGCTGTATTCGAGAACGAAGCAAAAGCTAAATTCACAATCGGTATTGTTGATGATGTAACAGGACTTTCTCTTGAAGTTGGTGCTCCACTGGTTACAACACCAGAAGGAACAATCAACTGTAAGTTCTGGGGACTTGGAG
>OHWU01000636.1_pt1 | contig 14417 bp, 9 predicted proteins | sample 1579821 | NCBI WGS metagenome assembly OHWU01 (sample SAMEA3882548, study PRJEB24775) | human gut metagenome | biome: human-associated habitat; feature: intestine environment; material: feces | place: Netherlands | collected 2009/2010 | reverse complement strand
ACAGTATTCCTGGAACTGATGTACCGTCCAGTATCGCTCCACCCGGCTGATCGGAAGAACCGAATTTCGCTCAATGATCGGAGACATGATCGCCGGTCCTTTCGGATCCCCGTGAATGATCTCGGTTCCGAGTGTAAACGGACATATATCTGTAAGAAGTACATCCCGCACTGCCTGCTGCCGCTCCTTAATCCCGGCATACATTCCGGCGCCGACCGCAACCGCAACATCCGGATCGATCTCACACCGCGGTCTTTTGCCGCTCAAAAACTGCAGATAATTCTGCACGATCTTCATCTTACCGGATCCACCGATCATAATGATCTCGTCAATATCCTCCCATCCATAACCACTGTCGTTCATCGCCCGTTTCAGCGGAATCCCGATTCCTTCCAGCAGCTTTGCAGACACCTCCAGAAGTCCTTTCGCATCCAGTTTCATCTGGTAAATCTGTCCGCCGATCACAACCTCCATCTCGCCCTCCGGCGCATCAGTCAGTGTACGTTTCAGCTTCTCACTCTCCCGGATCAGGCTGGCTCTTTCTTCATTAGTGATCTTTCCTTCATCAATCCGATTGACACTTAGGAATTTTTCCGCAATTGCACGGTTCACATCATCCCCACCGAGATGATTGTCTCCGGCAACTGCCACAATCTCGATCACACTGTCAAATGCATCTACGATCGAGATATCCAGAGTTCCTCCGCCAAAATCAAACACCAGAAAGGTCTGATCCTCCTTAGTCTTTCCAAAGCGATAGGCAAGTGCTGCCGCCGACGGCTCATTGACCAGACGCTCCACAGTAAGTCCGGCAAGCTCTCCTGCCATCTTCGTCGCATTTCTCTGAAAATCATTAAAATACGCCGGAACACTGATGACTGCCTCTTCAACCGGCTCACCCAGGTATTTTTCCGCATCTTCTTTCAGCTGACGCAGGACCATGGACGACAGATCTGCCGCTGTAAACCGCCTGTTTCCAAGCATAAATGTCTTCTCCGTCCCCATAAAACGCTTGAAACTTGCCACTGTATTTTCCGGATGGGAGATCAGACGCTCTTTCGCCGTTCTCCCTACCAGCATCTCACCGTTCTCATCAATTCCTACTACCGACGGTGTTAAATATTCTCCCAGATTATTTGGAATCAACGTGCATTTATCATCCTGCCACACGCTTACCAGACTGTTTGTTGTTCCAAGATCAATTCCTACCGTTGCCATATGACCGACCTACTTTCTCATTCGTGTTCCTGTTCCATCTCTTTTCGCCCGTTTCAAACGGTTCAGTGTCACTTCTTTTTCATGGAAGATCACCTTGCTCTCCGTTCCTTCTTCAAACAGATATACCTCTTCCACGCTGTCATTTTTCTGTAATTTCATACCGCGCACACCAACTGCACCCTTTTTCTTCTCCGAAACTTCTTCCGCCGGGAAACGGAGCACAAATCCATTCTCCGTCATCAGAACTACATCCTGCACATCCCGGATCGGCCGGATACTTACCAGTGCATCTTCATCCTGCAGTTTCGTTGCCGCGATTGTCCGCTTAGTTACCTGGAATTCACTTCCTGCCACCTTTTTGATCATTCCCTGCTTCGTAACAAACAGGAATTTTGAGAAAAAGAGTTCTCTGTCATCACACAGATATACGATTTCTTCTTTTGTACTGTCAAAATTACTTACATTGTCGATTGGAAATCCTTTGTCCCTGAACTTTCCATAAGGGAGATCCATCACTTTGATCTGATGCATCTTGCCATCCGATGTAAAAAGACACAACTTGCCGGTATTCATGCAGCGCAGAATATACTTATTCTCCTTATCTGCCGCTTCCCGGTTACGTTCATAGACGGATCCATCCACCGTCTTTGCATAACCAAAGCGGTCCATCAGAAGGACAACCTCCTGCTCCTGTACTTTATTTTCCTCAAACACAGCTTCTTCTGCATTCTCGATCTTCGTTTTACGCTTCACGGCATATTCTTTTTTCAGCGCATCCAGATCATCAATGATCACCTGCGCCATAGAATCATAATTATTCAGAATATCCTCATATTTTGCGATATTTGCAAGCGTTGTCTCATGCTCCTTCATCAGCGCCTCGATTTCCAGACCGATCAGCTTGTACAGACGCATCTCCAGAATTGCCTGTGCCTGCCGGTCGGTAAACCGGAGCATGGATGCCATCTTCTCAGATCTTTTCGACTTAAACTTGATCTTCTCTGTCGCACCTGTTGTCAGACATTCTTTTGCATCCCTGATGGACGAGCTTCCACGCAGGATCTCAATGATCAGGTCGATCACGTCACACGCCTTGATCAGACCCTCCTGGATTTCTTTTTTATCCTGCTCTTTTTTCAGCAGCGTCTTGTATTTTCTGGTTGCAAGTTCAAACTGGAAATCTACATGATGTTCGATGATACGTTTGAGTCCCAGTACTTCCGGTCTGCCATCGGCTACCGCAAGCATATTGACACCAAAGGTATCCTCCAGTCTGGTCTTTTTATAAAGCATGTTGATCAGATTGTCCACATCTGCATCACGCTTCACTTCAATTACAATACGGATTCCTTCCTTGGAAGACTGATTGGAAATGTCTACGATGTCACTGGTCTTCTTTGTCTCCACCAGATTGCAGACATCGTTCAGAAATTTACCGATTCCGGCTCCGATCATGGTGTACGGGATTTCGGAAATGACGATCTTCTTCCGTCCGCCTTTTATCTCTTCCACATCTACTTTTCCACGAATCTTGATCTTTCCGGTTCCAGTCTCATAAATTTCTGCCAGATCATCTTTATTGACGACAATCCCGCCTGTCGGGAAATCCGGTCCTTTGATGTACTTCATCAGCTGTTTTGTCGTGATGTCATTGTTCTTCATGTATGCCTTAACCGCATCCACAATCTCGCCCAGGTTATGTGTCGGAATACTGGTTGCCATACCAACTGCGATTCCTTCCGCACCGTTCAGCAGAAGGTTCGGAATTCTTACCGGAAGAACTGCCGGCTCTTTTTCTGTCTCATCAAAATTCGGTACAAAATCAATGATATCTTTGTCCAGATCGGCAAGATATGCCTCCTGTGTGATTTTCGCCAGTCTTGCTTCAGTATAACGCATGGCTGCAGCCCCGTCTCCTTCAATGGAGCCGAAGTTTCCATGACCATCTACCAGGATCATTCCTTTTTTGAATTCCTGTGCCATAACAACCAACGCTTCATAGATCGAGCTGTCTCCATGTGGATGATATTTACCCATGGTATCCCCGACAATACGCGCGCATTTACGGTATGGTCTGTCATAACGGATTCCCAGCTCATACATGTCATAGAGTGTTCTTCTCTGTACCGGTTTCAAACCATCCCTGACATCCGGGAGGGCTCTGGAAATGATAACACTCATGGCATAGTCAATATATGATTTTTTCATCAGCTCCGAATATTCCGTCCGGATGATCTGTGACTCTTCCATTTTCTCTTACCTCTTCTAGTTTATGTTTTCTGATACACAGACTTTCCCCTTTTGAAAATCCATGCCTTTCCGATCTGTTTTTAAATATCCAGTTCTGCCTCTGTCGCATTTTCATAAATAAATGCGCGGCGCGGCGGAACTTCTGTTCCCATCAGCATCTCTGTTACACCGGATGCCATACGTGCATCCTCGATCTCGATCCGTTTCATCATTCGAGTTTCCGGGTTGAGGGTTGTCTCCCAGAGCTGCTCTGCATCCATTTCACCCAGACCTTTGTATCGCTGCAGGGTAAAGTCGGAATGTGTCTTTCTATATCTCTCCAGTGCCTTATCATCGTAAAGATACTCTTCTTCTCCCTTTTTCGGCATTGCCTTATAAAGCGGCGGCATTGCCACGTAGACATGACCTTCGTATATCAGTTCCGGCATAAACCGGTAGAATAAGGTCAGCAACAGTGTGGAAATATGCGCTCCATCCACATCCGCATCCGCCATGATGATAATCTTGTCATACCGCAGCTTTGTGATATCAAAGTCATTACCGTATCCCTCTGAAAATCCACATCCGAATGCATTGATCATGGTCTTGATCTCGGCATTTGCCAGAACCTTATCGATGCTTGCTTTTTCCACGTTCAGGATCTTTCCACGGATCGGCAGGATTGCCTGATACATTCTGTCGCGGGCAGTCTTTGCGCTTCCTCCCGCAGAATCTCCCTCAACGATGAAGATTTCACATTTGGATGCATCCCTGCTCTCACAGTTGGCAAGCTTACCGTTACTGTCAAAAGAATATTTCTGCCTGGTCAGAAGATTCGTCTTTGCCTTTTCCTCGGTCTTACGGATCTTTGCTGCTTTTTCCGCACAGGAAAGAACCTTTTTCAGTGTCTCCAGATTCCGGTCAAAGAAACGCGGGATCTCATCACTGGTCACCTTTCCGGTCGCTTTTGCCGCATCCTGGTTGTCCAGCTTTGTCTTGGTCTGTCCCTCAAATCTCGGATCCGGGTGCTTGATCGATACGATCGCCGTCATTCCGTTCCGTACATCCGCACCGGTAAAGTTGGCATCCTTATCCTTTAACACACCAATTTCACGGGCATACTGGTTCATGATCGTCGTAAATGTCGTCTTGAACCCGGTCAGATGGGTTCCCCCTTCCGCATTATAAATATTGTTGCAGAAACCTAGTACATTTTCATGAAATTCATTCACATACTGGAATGCAACTTCCACTTCGATACCTTCTGCTTCTCCTTTATAGTAAACCGGATCGTGGATCACTTCTTTTTTGGAATTCAGATCCTTGATAAATCCAATGATCCCATCCGGTTCATGATACTCGATCCTCTCTTCCTGTGTCTTTCTTTTATCTGTAAATATAATCGTCAGTTCCGGATTCAGGTAGGCTGTCTCATGCAGTCGGCTCTTGATCTCTTCCTCTTTAAATCTCGTCTTCTCGAAAATTGTCGGATCCGGAAGAAAATTGACACAGGTTCCGGTCTTTTTGGTCTTTCCGATCACCGGAAGAAGCCCATCCTCCAGTTCTACCACCGGAATTCCTCTCTCATAACGGTCGTGGTGGACCGCACCGTCACGGCTGATCTTTACATCCATATAAGTAGATAGTGCATTAACAACCGAAGAACCTACTCCGTGCAGACCGCCACTTGTCTTGTATGCCGAATCATCGAACTTACCTCCCGCATGTAGGGTGGTATATACGATTCTGGCCGCCGATACTCCTTTTGCATGCATACCTACCGGCACACCGCGTCCATTATCTGTTACCGTTGCAGAACCGTCCTTTTCCAGTGTCACCTCTATCTGTGAACAAAATCCTGCCAGATGCTCATCTACCGCATTATCTACAATTTCGTACACCAGGTGGTTAAGCCCCTTGGTACTGACGCTTCCAATATACATTCCCGGTCTTTTCCGGACGGCTTCCAGTCCTTCCAGAATGGTAATACTCTCCGCATCATATGTAGTCTTTTTTGCCATTTTCTTCCTCTCCTCTTATGATCTATCCTAAAATATCCAGGTAAAATCCTGCGGCAGCAGCCTCCTTACAATTTCCCGGATTCCCTGATCTGTTTCTTCAATTCAGTAAGAAAAATTCTATCTCAATTTCAATCCTCTTGTCAAGCCAAATTGACCTTCCCTGCCATTATAACATATTTTATATCGTTAAACTTCTGTAGTTTCCATTCTGTCATAAGAATACTCCCTCTATCGTCCGGTCAGCACACTATTTAAAAGGTCTGCCAGCACCTCCATGGCATTTCGCATTTCCTCTACCGTGTTGGTCTGCGCGCCCGCCTCAATAAGAAGCATCCGCGGCATCAGATCCATATTGTATTTATAGCCGCGAAGATAGTTTCTCCTTGCAAATCCCGGATATTTTGTTTCTGCCGCAATCTTCATCTGCAGGGAAAATGCAAGATTATCCTGCAAATATGAATTGGCCATTCCGGCAAGGTCTCCGTTTACCCGCGTCCGGCTAAGTCCGTTAAAAAACATGATCTGTGCCGTCGGTTTCCCATTTATCTCTGTCACCAGATGCGTAGTATCCGCCACGCCGTCTCTATGCAGATCGATCACCACTTCGATACTCGGATTTTCCGCAAGGATCTGTTCCACCTCAGGTTTGGCAAATTCATAGGCCTCGCTCCGGTCCAGTTTCCCATTGATCAGATCATATACACCCTCATGATGCATGGTCGGAATCTTGTATTTGTTATTTAAAATCTCCGTCAGATAACGCCCGATCCCTACAATTGAGGTGGACGGATCATTGTCCGAATCTGCAAATGTCTCCTGGGAATGGGTGTGATAGATCAGGATTTTCGAACCGCCCGTACTCAGATCGATCCTCAAATCCTTTCCAAGCAGCTCCGAAGCGTTCAACTCCGAAGGATTGATATAAGTCACGCTGTCCACCGTATAAAAATTGCTCACAAGATATTCAAAATCATTTAGCCGCTCCATCGAAAGATCCATCGTCGGTACGGACGCCTGCCTTGTCTCTTCACTTTTGTCTTTCCCGATAAGCTGTCCATTTTCATCCACCGAATTTTCTTCTTCTGCCTGCTTTTTTGCAAGAATCGCATAGGTAGCCTCATCTTCTGTCAGAAGCTCTGCCGCCTCCCGTTCAGTCACATAATTGCCAAGAGGAATCAGGGCAGATGCCATGTGGACAACAGCCTCCGTCACCCGGATTTCCCCTTGTTTTTTTTCCGTATATGTAACTCCCGGCATATAAAGCCGCTCCGCATTCTCCTGAACGCTCTGGATCATTCTGATCTTCCAGGACTTCGGGAGCAGTGAACCGCTGCTTTTTGCTTCCAGTCCCCAGATTCCCAAAATCATAATGGCAAGAAGCACACAAATTCTCTGTTCTTTTTTCATCTGCGCGCCTCCCTGCCAGTTTCTGAAGATCGCTGTAGCAAAACCATATCTTTCCAGACTGGATCCTGCCCCGGACCTTTTGTGTCATATTGACATAATATATGCAGCTCACTGCCTGATTATGTCGCTGAAGCTGCAAAAAGCATATTCAGTGCCTCCGAAATCGTATAACTGATTCGCCTGACGGTCTCATCAATATCTTTTGGTGTTACAAACATTCCATTTAAATGTGGCGCGATCAGTTCTTTGATCAGCTCATATTTTTCTGCCGGACTGTATCCTTTGATCACACTTGCCATGCCTTTTAAAGATTCAGATACTTCCACTGCACTGAGCAGATTATCCATCGTATCGCCTACAATGGTTGCCGCATCCACTACAGTCGGCACACCGATTGCAATCACCGGGATCCCGACTGTCTTTTCCGTGATTGCATTTCGGTGATTTCCCACCCCGGATCCCGGATTGATTCCCGTATCCGCAATCTGGATCGTCCGGTTCAGCCTTTTTGAATTTCTCGCTGCCAACGCATCGATCACCAGAAGGATATCCGGTTTTGTCTCTGCCACCACCCCCCGGATCACCTCCACAGTCTCCATTCCGGTCTGCCCCATAACCCCCGGCACGATCGCGCTGACCGACCAGACCTCATCTTCCCCTGTTGCATACTTTCCGTACTCCTCAATGATATGCCTTGTGATATGCAGGTTGTCTACCACATAAGGACCAAGTGCATCCGGTGTCACCTGGCGGTTGCCAAGACCGACCACCAGGATCTTTTCCATCTTTCTTTTAGGAAGCAGTTCTCCAATGAATTTCCGGAGCTGCTGTGAAATCTCCTCATGATATCCTTCATCGGGAGCTGCCATTTCCGGTGCCTCGATCGTGATATAGCTGCCAACCGGTTTCCCCATCACTTTTGCTCCGTTTTCGGTCTCAATCCTCACGGTCGTGATGCGGATCTCATTTTCCTCATCATACTCTTCCGTCAAGATCACACCCTGGACCTCAACATGATCAGATTCAAACCGTTCCTTCTCTTCCAGCGCCAGATCCGTCCTGATATTATACTTTTCAACCATAGTCCTCTCCCATTTCTGTATTTTCTGTTTTATTCACTTAGTTTTTCGCAAAAAATTGGAATTATGTATTGACAAGCAATCTTTCTTCGCCTAAAATAAATAAGTGTGTTCGACGGATGTTCCGTGTCACTTTTCGTCGAATTCAATATTATGATTATATAATTTATGAAATGATAATTTGGAGGTGTCGGAAATGGCTAATATTAAATCCGCAAAAAAGAGAATTTTAGTAACTGAGACAAAGACAGCTAGAAATAAAGCAATCAAATCTAAAGTGAAAACTTATGTAAAGAAAGTTGAAACTGCTGTTGAAAAGAAAGACGTTGAAGCTGCAAAAGTTGCATTAAAAGAAGCAATCTCTGTAATCAACAAAGCAGGAAGCAAGGGTATTTACCACAAAAATACTTGCGCAAGAAAGATCTCTCGTTTAACAAAAGCTGTTAACGAAATTGCTTAATTCCGGTTTCGAGATAAATAATGAATGATAAAAAGGCAGCCATCCCGTCAGTGGCTGTCTTTTTTGTTTTCATAAATCTTTCAAAAAAGAGTCTGTACTGAAATGCTGCTTGTATTCGGTACAGACTTTTTTTGTCTTCTGATTTTCTCTTATAATTTAGAATAACCGTAGCTGTTCACGATAGCTTCGATCCGCTGTCCTTCTCTGCACTTCGGGCAATCTTCCGGAGAATATGCTCTGTAATGCGGAAGATCACTGCTTGTGAAGATCGTATTGACTTCCATTCCTGCAATCTTGTTGACTGAACTGAAAATTGCGCTGATTCCGCAGACTCTTCCACCGTAGTAGAGAACAGACTCGATTGCTTGTTTGACAGATTTACCGGTTGTGATGGACGCTGCAAGGATCAGAACCTGTTTGTTCTCAACCATTCTCTGTTTGTTGTCACGGAACAGGATCTGTCCGTCCTGATACATCTCCGGGGTAATAATGGAAATGTTGTTTCCTTTGCTGAGTGAGTACTGGTTCTCATCGGCAAGCTGCTCAGCAAGGAAGGTTCCGATCACTTCTGTCTCTTCCATGCAAACGATGGTATCTACCGTTGTGTTAGAAAGGTAAGCTGCTGCAAGAACTTTTGCAGTTTCACGGGCGTTGTTGTGACGGGATTTGACCGTTGACATGTCGATATAGGTGTTGATGTGGGAATGACTTGTTGCAAAGTGTCCTTTTAAAATTTTAATTCGCGCCTTTGGGTTTTTAGCGGAGCGAAGGTCTTCCAGTCTTTCATCCATTTCTAGTTCCTCCTTTAAGTTGTTTTGGTGGTTTTGACTGGTTTTAGTATAGCACAGAGGGATGGGTTGTGCAATATGTATATTTCGTGAGGTTTTGAAAAGGAAACAAGTTAAAAATTTTTCTAATCTATTCTCCGTACCAACTTAGTTGTGCATTCCATAGTTTTTGATAAAGTGAATCTGAATTTGCTAACAATTCTTCATGTTTTCCCTGCTCTGCTATTGTACCATGATCCAGCACCAGTACCCGGTCAGCCATTTTTGCAATACTAAGACGATGTGAAATAATGATAAGCGTACTGTCATTTCCTATACGTCTGAAAATAAGATCATTTAATTCTTTTTCATATAGCGGATCAATGGCTGATGTAGGTTCGTCCAATAAAAAGAAAGTCCCTCCGTGGTAAAATGCTCTCGCCATCGCCAATTTCTGCCATTGCCCTCCCGACAAATCTACTTTTCCAAACTCCCGTCCAAGAATTTCATTTTTTGCAATCTGACTGAGGTTTAGTTCTGTAAGAAGCTCTTCTGCAAGTACTGGATTTTTTAATTCCAATTCCTGGGGAGCAAGATTTTCCAGCAACGTTAATGCATATTGCTGATATTCCTGAAACATAACAGAAGGTGTATCAGCGAGAACACCTTCATTTTTCCCTTCTGTAACTACCAGTAATCCTGCCAGTAATTTAGAAAGCGTTGTTTTCCCAGCACCATTCACCCCCACTATAGCGATTTTCTCTCCGGCATGTATTGTAAAATTCAAATCATGAAGCACCGGTTCTTTTCCCGTCGGGTACGTAAATCCTGCATGATGGAATGCAATTTTACCCGTTGATGCGATTCTTTGTGTTTCGTTCTCTGTATCCAGAAACAGGAAAAATGGTTTTACCATTAGACAAAACTGCGAAAAAGCTCCCAAGTCTGAAAACAACTGTGCATACTGATTCTGAAGCTGAAATGTTGCAGAAACTGCTACCATGAACGCTGGATAATCAATTTTTCTCTGGAAAAACAAATAGCCGGCCAGTACATAGACACCTGCTGTTGCAGCAACATTTAAAAACATCAAAAAAGTACGAATCTTTAACACCTGCATTTCCACTTCATATTCTTTTTCACGCAGTTTTCTGGAAGAAGTTTTCCATTTCTGAATAAGAAAATCACTGCTTTCATATACAATCCGCTCTTTTGTGTAGCGGATATCAGTTGTACATTCTTTTCGGTCCTTTTCTTCTTTTGCAAGAGCCGCTAATTGTGTACGTCTGCGACTTTTTAAAATTGCTTCACTGACATTTCCAAAAAGTGCTGGAATGGCAGCCAGTACAATAAGAAGAAAAAAAGACGAATGGATAATAAATGCATATCCAGAAAGAAGAACAATTGACAGCACCGCACCAGATAAAGTAATCACGCATTCGACTACCCGATATACATTGATACTTGCAACTTTCGCTTCCCATAGTCTGTTATAGAAGGACGGCATCTCATAATAACGCATCGCAATTTTTCCACATTTTTCATGAAGTATCAATTTTGTTTTCTTCTCAAATTCCAGCAATCCTCCGAACTGAACAATCACACGCTCATAGTAAATGGTGTAGCTTTTCATCAGAAACAAATACGCTCCATAGAGCAAAACCGGAAGAAGCAATGTTAATACCTGATAGTCTGATAATACAGACTTTTCGGCAAGCTGATAGATTCGGCGACTGATCTGAATGCCAAATACTGGAAGTACAGCCAGAAATAGGTGGACGAATATCATCCCTGCAAAATGTTTTGGCATCATTTCTGCACCCAGTTTGAGACATTTCGCCACAACCGTATGCTTACAGTTAAATTTCATCCACATACATCTCCTTCTGTGTTTGATAAAGTTTTCGATAAACTCCATTTTTGCGCATCAGTTCTTCATGACACCCATGCTCTACCAACTGACCATGATCCAATACAAGAATTTCATCCATCTGACTGACAGCGCCGAGACGGTGCGTGATAAATAACGTTGTCTTTTCTTGAAATATATGTTCACTCAATCTATATACTTCCCGTTCAGAAATAGGATCAAGACTGGCTGTCGGTTCATCCAAAAGAATGAAATCTGCCTCCGAAAGAAAAGCTCTGGCAATTGCCAGTCTTTGCAATTGTCCTTTTGAAAGTAATGTTCCTTCTTCTGTCAAAAGTGTAAGTGGTGTGTCAAGCCCCTGCTTCAGATTTGAACATTCTAGCATGTCCAGTACCTCTGACACTCTGGCATTCGAAAGATTCGAATCATTTCCCATCAAAAGATATTCCCTTACAGTTACCGGATAAACCTGAAAATCCTGAAATAGCGCTGTCTTTTTCTCAGTTCCATCATAGATTCTGCCATTTGTCGGTTTATAAAGATCAAGCAACAGTTTTGCAAGTGTCGTCTTTCCAGCCCCATTTACTCCAACAAGACCATAGTGTTTTCCCTTTTCAAAAGTAAAGCAGATCCCTTTCAAAGTATCTTCATTATTTTCATAATAACGAAACTGTAAATTGTCCAAAGACAATACATTTTCTCTGGGTGATTCTGCCCTGAAGTTATTCGCTGACCCTTTTTCCAAAAAATCATTTTCTACAAATCGGATTAATTCTGTGCGAAGACCATGAAACTCCCGAATTGGAAATACGCTTTCTGCACACCGTGAAAGTTCCTCTAGCATTCTTGCAATGGTTTCCGTGATTGCGGTATAAGTTCCGAGTGTAATCGACTCCATTGTATTCGGCAAAGCAAAATAAAACATTACAAAAACTGTAATTCCTATCAAAATACTCTCGAGCAATATTTGTCCACGAAACCGAGTATGACCACTCTTTCGATTTATCCTGGCAGCCTGATCAAATTCTTTTGAAAATCGTTCATCCATAGCCTTCGATGTGTCATAAATCCGGCGCTCATAAGCATATTCCCGTTTAATTTGTAAATCAGAAAGATAATTAAACCGACGTGCTGTCTCCATATATCGTTTCCAAAAACCAAAGGTATTTTTTGTTGTCCGTAAATTAATCACAAAAGCAACTAAAACGAGTATGCTCATAACAAGTATTGCGAAAAATGAAGTATTTCTCATAAACCAGACTAAAACGATAGAAGACAAAACAAGTCTGAGCCAACTGACTAATGCATCCGTATATTCCAATGATTTTTCAAAATATGAATCGGATCGTTTTATTATTTCCTGTATATTTTGCTGTTCTAAAAATTGAAGAGAAAGTTTTTGACAGACATGCATAATCTTTTCCGGCATTACGTCTTTATATTGTTTTGTAATCCATATTTTCGCAGCCTGTTTAAATATATGTAAGATGTTTTCTAGTAAAAACAATATAATGATCCAAATAAAATCCATTATAATAATTTTAGAAGAAGCATCATATACAATATGGTCAATTAAAAAAAGCTTTAAAAATATCTCAGACAAAACAACAAGATGTATTATTGTCTGTACAAATACCATTGTAAAATAAATACTTTTATTGTACTTTTTTTCGTTTCTCATTTCATCGTCCTAACAATCAATTCCTAATAAGATTTCCCTTTCCACCTCATTTTTTATATCATATAAGAGACTTCCATAAATTTCTTCAGCTTTCGAAATAGTTTGTTCATAAATAAGTTTTAAGAAATTATCTTTTCCACCTTGTTCCAACAACTTAGTGCAAAATTTGCAAGCAATAAAATTAGAATAATTTCTATCATAACTATCATAATTATTCCATATTTCAAAAATATCTATGTCATGCTTATTTAACATATAATGATTATTATATTTTACACTATTAAAACATTCAGCAACTCCTTCATTTATAAATTTTGTTTTACTTTTAATTCTCCCTTCCATATTATAACTACTAAATCTCATAATTAATCCCTCTCATTATATCTTTACTGAAATTCGTAATTTACAAGATAGGTGTCTTTACTTGCACTAAATATCTACATTTTAATACGCTTTATATTTGCATAATTTACATAGCACCACAATTTCCAGTGCATTTGCAAGCATCTAGTGGAGAAATATGTTCTGTTTTATGCAGTTCACTGGCCATAGTTTCTATTTGTTGAATCGGGTTCGTTCGTGCATCTTTAATAACTTCAAAAATATCATTTTTTTATCATTTTTCATTTCATTCACCTCTCCAATAAAGACACCTATTATCTTTAATATATCACAGATGGGATAATTATCAATATATTACTCGATACAAGGAATAATATTCAGTCTTTTTTGTTGTTTTATTATTTTTTTGACAAATCAATTTAAAATATATCATTGAACATTTGTGATAGAAAACGGTTTTTATTTTATATAATGTAAGCGTATCGTTTTGTAAAGAGCAATATTGTAGTTTTATGCAAAAAATGTTAAAAACAGTAATTCAAGCAACTTTATTATAGTTTTACGCCTCATTTATATAATATCACTAAAAAATGACAGAAAAATCTGTTTTACAACTGTCTTTTATAATATCATACAATTTCTTTTGTCCATTCTTCATCCACTCTGCTCACAGTAATATAATCTTATTTTTTTCGACTTAGGTAAGTGAGATGCTGGAGATGAAAATTATTGGTTTGACGGGACTTTTGTTTAGAGGGGACGCCAAACTGGCGCGGGAGCGCGGTTTGGCTGGATGGGTAGTTTGACAGGACTTCTGTTTCGGGGGGGACGCGGAATTGGCGCATAGCGCGATTCCGCTGGATGTGTTTGTGAGTTTGTGGGTCGAATGATTTACATACAAGCCGGTCAGAGTCTCACAAGCAGAGCTTGTTCGACCGTTGGCGGTGCCAACTAACTAATCAGAAATAGAAGGAGTCCCGGAAAAGCATGCGAGCATGTTTTTCCGGGACTCCTTCTATTTCCGCTTAGCTGACCGGCTTGTTGCCTATCGCTTAGTTATTGATCAGTTTATCTTCACCATTCCAGCTGTAGAGTTTTCTGATTTCTTCTCCTACTACTTCTGATGGATGTTCTGCGGCTTTCTTTCTCATTGCTTTGAAGTGTACCTGACGTCCTGCCGGTGACATGTCGAGAAGGAATTCTTTTGCGAATGTTCCGTCCTGGATGTCTGAGAGGATCTTCTTCATTGCTTTCTTTGTATCTTCTGTGATGATCTTTGGTCCTGTGATATAATCACCGTATTCTGCTGTGTTGGAGATTGAGTATCTCATTCCGGCGAATCC
>OHWU01000635.1_pt1 | contig 14428 bp, 9 predicted proteins | sample 1579821 | NCBI WGS metagenome assembly OHWU01 (sample SAMEA3882548, study PRJEB24775) | human gut metagenome | biome: human-associated habitat; feature: intestine environment; material: feces | place: Netherlands | collected 2009/2010 | reverse complement strand
TTGAGCTGGGCTCCGACGAGGAGCTGCAGAACCAGCAGCAGGACGACAGCGCGACTGACACCGGCAACGGCGGTATTACCGACGAGCAGCTGCGCCAGTATCTGGAGGAGCTGCTGGGCCAGCAGGGCCAGGGTCAAGGCTACGGTCAGGGCTACTAGCGAGCTGTATCGCACATACCGATGCCAGAGGGGGTGTCCCATCAACGCGGGACAGCCCCTCTCTACTTATTGATCCGTTGGGGACGGAGGAAAACGGATCATTTAGAGCTGATAAGAGCATGGTTTGATCGCGCGATCCGCCCCGGTCTGGTGGCTGCCGATTCGGTGCGGTTTGAGACCGCTATTCGGCCCCGTTGCGACCGGTGGTACTCTAGTATCCGTTTGAAATCGAGCGAAGGAGTGCCGCTATGGAGCAATCGAGCCTGTTTGGTGACGGCGTGGACATCGATACCGAAACGCCCGCGAGCGCGGATACCGCTGCACCGGCCGATGCCCGTGCCCAGGCGGCAGCGCGCGCGGCCGAGCTGCGCCACGAGCTCGATTACCACGCCTATCGCTACTACATGCTCGATGCGCCCGAGATCACGGACGCCGCCTTCGACAAAATGCTCGTTGAGCTGCAGGAAATCGAGGCGACCTACCCCGACCTGGTGACGCCCGACAGCTACACCCAACGCGTGGGCGGGTACGTGAGCGAGCAGTTTACGCCGGTCACGCATATGGCGCGCATGTATTCCATGGACGATGCCATGGATTTGGACGAACTTGACGCGTGGCTCCAACGAACCGAGGATGCGCTCGGCGCAGGTAGCGTCACCTATACCTGCGAGCTTAAGATTGACGGTCTGGGCGTGGCGCTTACCTACCAAAACGGCACCTTCGTGCGCGCGGCCACGCGCGGCGATGGCACCACGGGCGAGGACGTGTCGCTCAACGTGCGCACCATCAAGGATGTGCCCATGCACCTGTCCGAGCCGGCGCTCGCCCACATGGGCGCCGACCGCGAGCGTACCATCGAGGTACGCGGCGAGGTCTACATGCCCAAGGGCAGCTTTGTGCGCCTGAATGAAGAGGCCGATGTCGAGGGCCGCGACCCCTTTGCCAACCCGCGCAACGCCGCCGCCGGCAGCCTGCGCCAAAAGGATCCCAAGGTCACGGCGCGCCGCGACCTGGCCACCTTTATCTACGCCATCGCCGATACCGACCCGCTGCACGTCCACAGCCAGCGCGAGTTTCTGGACTGGCTGCGCAGCGCCGGCTTTAGCGTCAACCCCAACGTGGCCCGTTGCGCCACGCCGGCCGAGGTTCACGAGTTCTGCGCCCAGGCGCTCGAACATCGCGGTGACCTGAACTACGACATCGACGGCGTGGTCGTAAAGGTGGACAGCTTCCAGCAGCAGCTCGACCTGGGCTTTACCGCCCGCGCGCCACGCTGGGCCATTGCCTTTAAGTTCCCGCCCGAGGAAAAGCAGACCGTCCTGCGCGAAATTCGCATCCAGGTGGGCCGCACCGGTGTGCTCACGCCGGTCGCCGAGTTCGACCCGGTGACGGTTGCCGGCTCCACCATCGCGCGCGCCACGCTGCACAACATCGACGAGATCCGTCGTAAAAACGTGCGCGAGGGCGACACCATCATCGTGCACAAGGCGGGTGACGTGATCCCCGAGGTCGTGGGCCCGGTGCTCGATAAGCGCCCGGCCGATTCGGTCGACTGGCACATGCCCGAGGTCTGCCCCGTGTGCGGTAGCCCCGTGGTCCACGAGGACGGCGAGGTCGCCTACCGCTGCGTCTCCATCGACTGTCCCGCGCAGCTCAAGGAGCGTTTGCTCCACTGGGTGAGCCGCGGCTGCATGGACGTCGACGGCCTGGGCGACGAGATCGTCGACAAGATGATCGCCGCCGGGCTGATTCACGACGTCGCGGACTTCTACCAGCTCACGGTCGACGACATCGCAGGCCTGGACACGGGGCGCACCTATGCCAGCTCCAACAGCAAAAAGGGTGTCAAGAAGGGCGACCCCATCCCGGTGGGCCTCAAGACGGCCGAGAAAATCATCGCCGAGCTCAACAAGTCCAAGAGCCAGCCGCTCGGTCGCGTGCTGTTTGCCCTGGGCATCCGCCACGTGGGCAAGAGCGTGGGCGAGGTCATCGCCGAGCGATTCCTGTCGATTGACAAGCTCATCTTGGCGAGCGAAGAGGACATCGCCGAGTGCGGGGGCATCGGTCCCAAGATTGCGGCGAGCGTCAAGCAGTTCCTGGCCGTGCCCGAGAACCTTGCCGTGCTGGAACGTCTGCGCCAGGCGGGCCTTTCGCTCGAGGTCGACTTGGGCGCTGCGCACGCGCAAGCCGCAGCCGACGCTGGCGTGGCGGGCGAGCTCGCCGACGCACAGCCACTCGCGGGTCTGACCTTCGTGCTCACCGGCACGCTCGTCAACCGCACGCGCGATGAGGCGGGCGCGGCGCTCAAGGTGCTCGGCGCCAAGGTTTCGGGCAGCGTGTCGAAGAAGACGAGCTATCTGGTCGCCGGTCCCAAAGCGGGCTCCAAGCTCACCAAAGCCGAGCAGCTGGGCGTACCCGTGCTGGATGAGGATGCACTCGAACAGATCCTTGCGACTGGTGAGGTGCCCCAGGCTTAGTGCATCAATAGTCAAATTGAAGAACAGCCCGGAAAGCATGATTGAACTGCCTTCCGGGTGGTTCTTATTTGGACGGGGCGACCGGCACCGTGATCTGCGTCACGTAGGTCGCGGGGTCGTCGCTGATGATGTCATCGATCAGGGCAATCTCGCGCGATGGACCGGCAGGTGTCAGGTTATGTTCGCGCATATAGCCGAGCAGCTGCTCATAGCGCGGGCCCGCTTGCCCGTGCGTGCCGCGGAAGCTTATGGTCAGGCAGCGCGCGGCGGTTCGCGTCTCGACGTCGCCCACGTAATCATCGGTGTCATCGAGCAGCAAAAAGACCTCGTCGTAGCCATCAAAGTCGCCGGCTGCGAGGCGCTCGGCGCTAATCCCGACGCCCAAGTTGCCCAGAAAGACAAAGGTCTCGTGCTGGCCCTTCTGCAGCTGACGAATCTGCCACTCCAGCGCATAGGCATCGGTGGGGTTGACGCGTTCGCGCAACACGGCGCAGCGAAGCTCGGGCGCATCGATTGTGCAAATGGTATCGAGCTCGATGTTCAAGGCATTGTGCAGCAGAGCAAGCCGGTTATCGATCTTGCGCGACACACGCTCCAGCTCACGTCGCTTGCGCTCGATGAGCTTTTGCTGCTGAGCCAGCTGCCGCTGCATAAGGTCCACATCGCGCATGGTCACAAAATCACGGATTTGCGCGAGTGACAAATCGAGAACGCGCAGGTGGCTGATGGTATTGAGGGTGGAGAGCTGCCGCGATCCGTAGTAGCGGTACCCACTCGCCGGATCGATGTGCGCCGGGTCCAGCAAGCCCATCTGCTCGTAATGGCGCAGCGTGCCCACGCTCAGGTTAAACAGGCGCGCCACCTCGCCAATACGGAGCAGGCCCTCAGTATGTTCACTTGGCATGTCGGTCACAGGACCGCTCCTTTCGGCAAAAAGCAGGGGAGGGGCGCCAGGCTCGCGTCGCCTCGCTACGCCACTAGCTTGTCAAAAGCTCCGCGGCGGTTGAGCACGGTAAACGCGACAACACAGATGACTGCCGACAAAATCGATCCGCACGGCGACGCGATGCCCATGGGAAACAACGTATCGGAATAGGCGTTCGACAACAGCCACGCACCGGGCACGCGAATGAGTGCCACGGCCAGCACGTTGTGCGCAAAGCCGATGTAGCTCTTGCCGTATGCAGCGAAAAAGCCGCTAAAGCAAATGTGGATGCCGGCAAAGATTGCATCGAAAATATAACTGTGTATATAGCCGGTACCGGCCGCGACCACCGCGGGGTCCTTGGCAAAAAAGCCAATAAACGCCGGCGCCACCAGCCACATCAGCACCGTGATCAGGCAGCCGTACACCACCGAGATCGTCATGGCGTCCTTGAGCACCTGACGCGCGCGATCGCCCTTGCCCGCGCCGGCATTTTGCGCCGTGAGCGCGCTGACGGTGGCGCCCATGGAGCTCGGCACAATGAATAAAAAGCTGATCATCTTTTCGACCAGGCCCACGGCAGCGGCGTCGACGAGCCCTCGGTGGTTGGCGATGACGGTGATAAACATAAACGCCACCTGAATACAGCCGTCCTGCACGGCCACGGGCACGCCGATCTTAAGAATGCTGCCGAGCACCTCGGGCTGGGGGCGCAGGTCGCTGCGCTTAACGTGGATGTTCGTGCGGCGGCTCTTGAGCCACACGAGCGCGAGGACAACGCTGGCCGTCTGGGCGGTTACCGTGCCGAGCGCCGCACCCACGGGGCCGAGCCCCATGTGTCCGATAAACAGAAAGTCGAGCGCGATGTTGATGATGCATGCCACGCCAATCACGTACATGGGCGAGCGCGAATCGCCCAGCCCGCGAAAGATGGCCGAAAGAATGTTGTACGCGGCGATAAACGGAATGCCGACAAAGCAGATACGCAGGTAGGCGGCGGTGCCTTCGACCGCCTCGGCAGGCGTGCCAATGAGTGCCACGATTTGCGGGCACAGTGCGAGCAGGACAGCGGCCAGCACCACCGAGACACCCATAAAGAGCGTGATGGTGTTGCCGATGGCGGTCTCGGCGCGGTCGAAGCGGCGTGAGCCCACGGCGTGGCCGACGATAACCGTCGTTCCCATGGCCAGGCCCACGAGCGTCACAGTGATGATATAGAGCGTCTGCGCGCCATTGCCCACGGCGGTGATGCCGGCGGCGCCGCTAAACTGCCCCATCATGTACAGGTCGGCCATGCCGTAGAGCATCTGCAAAAAGTACGAGAGCATGTAGGGCAGGGCAAAGACCGCGATGGTCTTAAGGACATTGCCGCGTGTGAGGTCGTGTTCCATGGGCGGGGCTTTCTGGCTTGGTTCGTTTAGCTACCAGTGTAGTGAAAACCCTATAACGATTGTAGAGTCAAGGTTTATGTTGGCAGTGGGGCGAAAAAAAGTCACGCTCGTAATCATTTCCGTCGAATACAGACATAAACCGTACAAGCGTGGTGCCTGCGCTGGCCTTAAAGAAATCGGTTTCGCATTACTTGACACCGTCGCCTGTCGCGCAATAATACGTGCATTTGCGAATGACGTATGACGGAGATGATGATACGGGTGCGTAATCTCAAACTGCTGATGTCCTATCTCGGCGAATTCAAGCGCGATTTTATCCTCGGCGTGCTGTTCATCGCCGTCGAGACTACGCTTGAGCTCTTTATCCCCGTGATCATGGCTAACATCATCGACGTGGGCGTGCCCGCGCGCGACACCGGCTACATCCTGTTCCAGGGAGCACTCATGCTGGGGTGCGCGGCCGTGTCGCTTGTACTCGGTCTCGGCTATGCGCGTTATTCGGCACGTGTGGCGGTGGGCCTCGGCGCCAACCTGCGCGCCGCGGAGTACCGCAAGATCCAGACCCTCGCCTTCGGCAATCTCGATGAATACGAGACGAGCTCGCTTGTTACTCGCATGACCACCGACATCACCGTGATTCAAAACGCCGTAGGTAACGGCTTCCGCCCCATGGTGCGCGGGCCGGTAAATTTGGTCATGGGCCTCGTCTACGCTTTTGCGCTCTCGCGCGAGCTCGCGGCGGTCTTTGCCGTCATTCTGCCGATGCTCGCCATCGTGCTCGGTATCATTACCGTGCGCGTGAGCCCGCTCTACCGCCAACTCCAGACCTCGATGGACCACCTTAACGGCGTGGTGCAAGAGGACCTTACCGCCGTACGCGCCGTGAAGGCTTACGTGCGCGCCGAGTACGAGTGCGACAAGTTCGACACCGTCAATACCGAGCTTGCCGACACGGCGACCAAGACCTTCGGCACCGCCGTGCTCAACCTGCCGGTGTTTCAGCTGTCGATGTACGTGGCTGCGCTCTCCATCCTGTGGATTGGCGGCCGCATGATTCTCGCCGGCAAGCTGGGCGTGGGCTCGCTCACGGGCTTTATGAGCTACGTGCTGCTGATCATGAACTCACTCATGATGATTTCCAACGTGTTTTTGCTGCTCACGCGCGCTCTCACGAGTGTGGGCCGTATCGCAGAGGTGCTCGATGAGGAGCCCTTTATCGCCAGCCCTGCGGGAGACCTCGCGACTGCGGCGCCAGCGGACGGCAGTATCGAGTTCCGCGACGTTTCCTTTAAATACCGCGCGGATGCAGCCGAGGATGTGCTCGAGCATATCGACCTTCGCATCGAGAGCGGCTCGACGGTGGGCATCCTCGGCGGCACGGGCTCGGGCAAGAGCTCGCTTGTGCAGCTGATTGCGCGCCTGTACGACGCCACCGAGGGCGTCGTACTTGTGGGCGGACACGACGTGCGCGACTACGACCTGGTCGCCTTGCGCGACGCTGTGGGCATTGTGCTGCAAAAGAATGTGCTGTTCACGGGCACCGTGCGCGAGAACCTGCAGTGGGGCAATCCGCAGGCGTCGGACGATGAGCTCCTCGCGGCTTGCCGCGCGGCGTGCGTGGACGAGTTCCTTGATCGCATCGGCGGGCTGGACGGCGAGTTGGGCCAAGGCGGCGCCGGTGTCTCGGGTGGCCAGAAGCAACGCCTGTGCATCGCGCGCACGCTGCTCAAGCACCCGCGCGTGCTCATTTTTGATGACTCCACCAGCGCGGTCGATATGGCGACCGACGCTAAGATTCGCGAGCACATCGCTCGGATTCCCGATACGACCGTGCTCATCATCGCTCAGCGCATCGCGAGCGTCATGGATGCCGATCACATTGTGGTGTTGGACGACGGTCGTGTCCACGGCGTGGGCACGCACGAGGAACTGCTGGCGGGCGACAACATCTACCAGGAGATTTACGCCTCGCAGATGGAGTTTGCGGGGAACACGGACGCCGGCGACGGCAGCGACGATGGTTGCGCGAATGATCCGTTTTCCTCCGTCCCCGGAGGATCGCCCTTGGAAGGGGGTAAGCGCCATGCCTAAGACCGCAGCCCAAGCACGCCCGGCCGACCTCAAGCGCACGGTGCGCCGCCTGTTCTCCTACATGGGGCATGCCAAGTTCTCGTTGCTCGCGGTGGGCGTGCTCGCCTCCGTCGCCGCCATCGCGAGCCTCGTCGGCACCTACATGGTGCGCCCCATCGTTAACGGTTTGGCCACGGGCGGGGATGAACTGCTCGCCAAGCAGGTCATCCTGACGGCGATCATCTACGCCGCGGGCGTGCTTTCGGCCCTGGGCTACTCGCAGATCATGGTGCGCGCGGCCCAACGCGTGGTGTCCGATATTCGCCGCGACCTGTTCGCGCACATCCAGACGCTGCCGCTCAGTTATTTTGACAGCACGCGCTCGGGCGACATCATGAGCTTTTTCACCAATGACGTCGACACCGTCTCCGAGGCGCTTAACAACAGCTTTGCCAACGTGATTCAGGCCACCATTCAGGTTGTGGGCACCACGGCCATGCTCATCATCCTTAACTGGCAGCTCACGATTATCACGCTCGTGTGCGATGCGGCCATTGTGCTGTATGCGCGCTACTCGGGTGCGCGCTCTAAGCGTTTCTTTGCCGCCCAGCAGGCATCGCTTGGCGACCTGGACGGATATATCGAAGAGATGGTCTCGGGCCAAAAGGTCATCAAAGTCTTTAACCGCGAGGCAGCGAATGTCGCCGGCTTCACCTGCCGCAACGACGAGCTTCGCCGCACCGGTACCGCCGCCGTGAGCTATGCCAACTCCATGGTGCCCATGACCGTCGTGATTGGCTACGTCAACTATGCCATCGTCGCCGTGGCGGGCGGCATGCTCTGCATCAAGGGCCTGGCCGACGTGGGCGCGCTTGCAAGCTACCTGGTCTTCGTTCGCCAGGCGGCCATGCCCATCAACCAGTTTACGCAGCTCGGCAACTTCTTGCTCAACGCGTTGGCCGGTGCCGAGCGCCTGTTTGCGGCTATGGACCTTAAGCCCGAGGTGGACGAGGGCTGCGTGGAGCTGGTGCAGACGGGCGACGCCGCATGGGCGTGGAAGATTCCCGAGGGCCAGGGCGTGGGCGCGTACGGGCACTTGCATGATGTGGTTGCCGTTGATGGGTCGGGCCGCGCGGTGGCTGCCGACGGCACCGAGCTCACGTGCGGCTTGGTCCCGCTTGCCGGCGACGTGCGCTTCCATGCCGTTGACTTTTCCTACGTGCCGGGCACCCGTGTGCTCACGGATCTCAACCTGTTTGCCAAGCCGGGGCAAAAGATCGCGTTTGTGGGCTCGACGGGTGCCGGAAAGACGACCATCACCAACCTCATCAACCGCTTCTACGAGGTCGATGACGGCGAGATCACGTACGACGGCATCGACGTCAAGCACATTGCCAAGGCCAGCCTGCGCGGGTCGCTCGGCATTGTGCTGCAGGACACGCACCTGTTTAGCGGCACCATTGCGCAGAACATCCGCTTTGGCAAGCTCGACGCGACCGACGAGGAAGTGCGCGCCGCTGCCGAGGCCGCCTGCGCCGACTCGTTTATCCGCCGCCTGCCTAGAGGGTACGACACACCGGTCACGGCCGATGGCGCCAACCTGTCGCAGGGCCAGCGTCAGCTGCTCGCCATCGCGCGCGTGGCCGTTGCCGACCCGCCGGTGCTCATCCTGGACGAGGCCACGAGCTCCATTGACACGCGTACCGAAAAGCTCATCGAGCGCGGTATGGACCGCATCATGCGCGGACGCACCACGTTTATGATTGCGCACCGCCTGTCCACCGTCCGCGACGCCGACGCCATCATGGTCCTCGAACACGGCCGCATCATCGAGCGCGGCACGCACGAAGAGTTGCTCGCCCAGCACGGCGAGTACTGGCAGCTGGCACACGGGTTAAAAGAGTTGGATTAACCCGTTCGAGCACGATGCTTTGACCCCTCCGTGCCTCTTACCTCGCCTCAAACCATCACAACATTCGACGTTTTTTGCCAAAAACGGGAAAAGCGACGAATGTTGTGATGGTTTGTATGCTGAGGATGGGCTTGGAAAGTCCGTTTTGATCGAAGCGACCTGTCCTGTCGTACGGGTGTCGGCATGATTCTCTCGTGGGGTATTATGTTTTCCGAAGAATAAAACGCCGCGTGAGGGGAGGGCTGCGTGGACGGGCACGTGCAACATGACGGCTTTGGCCGCGATATCAACTACCTGCGCATTGCCGTTACCGACAAGTGCAATTTCCGCTGCATTTACTGCATGCCGGCCGATGGCGTGGCGCCCCGTGCACACGACGAGCTGCTCAGCGCCGAGGAAATCGCCCGCTTTGTGCGTTTGGTAGCGGGAGAGGGTATTCGCCGCGTGCGCCTGACGGGTGGCGAGCCGCTGGTCAGCCGCCGTATCATCCCGCTCATTCGTGACATCCGCGCGATTCCGCAGATCGAGGACATCTCGCTCACCACCAACGGCGCCCTGCTGCCCAAGCTGGCGCCGCAGCTCAAAGACGCAGGACTTAACCGCGTCAACATCTCGCTCGACACGCTCGACCCTACGCTGTTTGGAAAGATCACGCGCCTGGGTCGACTCGAGCAGACCATGGCTGGCATCGACGCGGCGCTGGCTTGGGGCTTTGAGCCCGTGAAGGTTAACTGCGTTGTTGTGCGCCGGCTCAACCAGGATGTGGCGGCCCTCGCACGGCTGACCGTCGACCGCCCCATCCACCTGCGCTTTATCGAATACATGCCCATTGGCGACGAACACACGAGCTCGCATTGCGCTGTGGACCCGCATGCGCCCGCGCTCAATCCCGAGCTGTGGGACGCGAGCGATACCGTGCCGAGCGACGAGCTGCGGGCGCGCATCAATGCCGGGGCCGCGGCGGCAGGACTGGGCGAGCTCGAGCCGCTCGACATCAACGACGCTCCTGCCGGCGCGGGCCCTGCGCGCTATTGGCACTTTCCGGGCGCGGCGGGAACGGTCGGCTTCATCAGCGCCATGTCCAATCATTTTTGTGCGAATTGCAACCGTCTGCGCCTGACGGCCGATGGCAACGTGCGTCCGTGCCTGTTCAGCGATGCCGAGTATTCGGTGCGCGACGCCCTGCGCCGTGGTGATGATATGCAGGTACTTTCGATTTGGCGCGATGCCGTGGCCCACAAACCGCAGGAACACGCGATAATTGAGGGCACGCAACGATTTATGTCCCAAATCGGAGGATGATCATATGGCCAAGAGCAGGTACGCCGATGCCACCAAGGCCGCTCGCAGGGCCGCGATGTCTGCCCACAAAGTCACGGCTGCGGCGAATGCTGGCAACGCCGACGGGTCTGCGCGGCCGACTGTCAGCGCTGCCACCGAGCCCGCCCGTGACGCCCGTCGCGACGAGCTGACGCACGTGGACGCCAAGGGCGAGGTACGCATGGTCGACGTGTCCGACAAGGCCGAGACCCACCGCATCGCCATCGCCGAGGGCACCATCCTCATGCATCCCGAGACGCAGGCCATGGTGCTGCAGGACCGCGCAAAAAAGGGCGACGTGCTTGCCTGCGCACGCGTGGCGGGCATCATGGCCATCAAGCGCACGAGCGACATCATTCCCATGTGCCATCCGCTGCTCATTACCAAGAGCAAGTGCGATATTGCGCCCATCGCTCCGGCGGGGACGCCTGCCGAGGACGTGCCCGAGGGCTGGGCGCCGGCGCGCGCGGACGGGCAGGTTGGCTTTCACGTGCTGGTTACGGCTGGCGTGACGGGCAAGACGGGTATCGAGATGGAGGCTCTGACCGGCGCGAGTGCCGCGTGCCTAACGATTTATGACATGTGCAAGGCAGTTGACCGCGGCATGGAGATCGTCGACGTGCGTCTGCTGCACAAGGAAGGCGGCCGCTCGGGCATATGGGACCGCGCAGAGCGTCAGGCCGCTGCTGTTGAGGCCGTGGGAGCCGCGGGCGACGCACCCGCGAGCGCACCCATCGCCGCCGCGCCTGCGGCACCGGCCGTCCCCGCGATCGCGTTTATCGGCTACCAAAACTCGGGCAAGACCACGCTCGTCGAGAAGGTTATCGCCGAGCTCACCCGCCGCGGCCTGCACGTGGGCTCGCTCAAGCATCATGGGCACCACGGCTTTGATATCGATGTGCCCGCTAAGGATACGTGGCGCCATCATCAGGCCGGATCCAAACACGTGGGCCTCATCTGCGCCACGCGCTGGGCGGAGTACGCCGACACGCGCGAGGAGGACGAGATGCCCGCGCGCGAGCTGCTGTCGCGCTACAACGATGTCGACGTGGTGATCATCGAGGGCTACAAGACCGAGGGCTTCGACAATATCGTGGTCGCGCGCTCCGGTGTCGACCGTCTGCGCGGCAAGAGCTCGCTCGACCTGGTCGATGGCCACACGCTGGCCCTTGCCTGCAATGAGGCCTTGGCGCGTCAGGCCTTCGACGCCGGCTTTGCGACCCGAGCCATCAACATCAACGACGCCCGAGCCATCTGCGATCTTATCCAAGATCACCTTTAAGGGCTGGCTCGCTGCGCTGCCATAACCTGCCAAATAGGGACAGGTTTGTTTTGGCAGGTTTTATCTGGGCAAACGTCACTTCCACCACAAAGGGGCCAGGCACCTTTGTGGTGGTTTTTGTTTAAGTAGATGTGTGGGACATGCCTTACAATCTACCAAGTAGTTCATGACGGGCGAAAAACGGAGAGAAGGGGCTTGATGCGTCCTTAATGTTTCATGCGGATAGATTGATTCGACAGACGGTGGCGAATGCCCGCCGTCCGCATTCGTATGAAACAAGGAGTCTCCATGCTCGTCTCTCTTTTCTCAAAGTCTCAGTCATCGCTGTCCGTGCAGGCCAAGCGCCTGGTGGCGATGCGCTTTCTCATCTACACCGGTTTTCAGACCAGCTACTTTATCGGCGTCATCGGAACGCTCACCTATGCGGACGATGCCTCGGTCGTGGCGACATCGCTGGCCGTCCTCTTTATGAACGTCTTCGTAATCTTGGGGTCCTTTGCGGGCGGCGCTGCGCTCGACGCCTGGGGCCCACGTCGCCATTTCTTGTTGAGTATCGTCGGCACGCTGGCGACGGGTGCGGCAATCATCGCCTTTGGCAGCGCGACCGGCATCGTCCTGCTCGGCGCGGTGCTCCTGGGCTTTGTGATGGGGTTTGCCCAGCCAATCACCACATCCTATCCAGCCTACCTCACCGACGATCCTGTCGAGCTCAAAGACATCAACTCTGCCATCGCCATGTTCTCTAACGTGAGTATCATCGTCGGCCCCATGATGGGCGGCTTTGTCGCGGCGGCTACATCGTCACGCGCGGTGTTCGTGCTCATGATGATTTTTACCGTACTGGCGTTCATTGCCGGCTGGGGCTTTAGACCGCAAGCAGTTCGCGTCGCCGCGCGTGAAAGTACTCCCGCGGACAGCAGTACAACGGCAATCACTGCCAGCCATAGCTCCAACCCCAGCACGTTCGCCCGCGTCACCTTCGCGACAAGCATCAAGACAGTCTTCACCAACAGTATCCTCGCCTTGCTGTTCTGCATCATCTTCCTCTCGAACTTTGGCTACGGTGCCTTCGATCCGCTGGAGTCGTTCTTCTACCGCGATGTCCTGCGCGTCGGTGTTGAGTGGATGGGCTGGCTCTCGTCGGCCAGCGGTGTAGGCGCGGTGCTGGGCGCCGTCCTCGCGCTCCGCTTGCCACCGCACCTGGTCAACCTTAAAACGCTGCTCGTGGCGCTTATGTCCGTGGGCCTGGGAAGTTTGCTCTATGTGGGAACGCCGTACGTGGGCGTGGCCCTTGTCGGCCAGATTGCCCTGGGCGTGGCTTGGGGCGTCGTCAACCCGCTCCACAACACGATCGTGCAAACGACGGCTCCGCTCGAGCAGCTCGGTCGCGTCAACTCGGTCATGGGCTTTGGCAACATGTTCGCCGGCGTGGCCCCGCTGGCGATTGCCCCGTGGCTGGCGGTGACGTTTGGCGTGCAGCAGACGCTCATAGGGGCGGGCATGGTCGTGACAGCGGTTCCCGCGGCGTTGCTGCTGTTTGGTCATTGGCACTTGGATCGTGCCGCAAAGCAGTAAAAACCATCACAACATTCGATGAAAATCGCGATTTTGCCGAATAACGTCGAATGTTGTGATGGTTTGCGCCCCGGGCCAGGCCATCCTGCGGGTCCGGCCGCCACAAAGGGGACAGGCGCCTTTGTGGCGGTTTTGCTTTGGCAGGCCGCGCCTGTGCCTTGGTATACCATGGACACCATTTCCGACCACATTCGGTACCGCCGCGCAACCCAGAAAGGCCCCCATGGACACCACCTTCAGCCACATCAAAGCCGTGTTCTGCGATATCGACGGCACGCTGCTCACGAGCCAGCACACGGTGTCCCCGCGCACCGTGGCGGCGATCCGTGCCCTGCGCGGGCGCGGCGTGCTGTTTGGTCTGTGCACCGGGCGCGACGCCCAGGCGACCGAGGCCATGTTTGGGCTCTGGGGTATCGAAGGCCTGGTGGACGTGCTCGTGGGCTGCGGTGGTGCCGAGGTCATCGACCGCGCGCACGACATCAACGAGCTGAGCTATCCGCTGCCGGGCGAGACCATCGCGCGCATCTGCGAGCACATGGCAGGCCTGCCGGCAACGCCCGTTTGCCCTCGGGATGGCGTGCTCTATGTGCCCGAGAGCAATGCATGCGTTGAGCACCTGTCGCGTGTCGACGGCGTGCCCTACAAGGTGGTCGACTTTGCCGAGTTTTTGCGCGAGCCGCAGACCAAGGTGATGTTTACCATGGCGCCCGAGGTAATGCCGCAGGTCATCGAGCGAGCGTCGACGTTCGCCGACGACACCGTTAAGGCGGCGGCTCTGCAAACCACGCAGCGGCTCTACGAGTTCATGGATCCGCGTGTGTCCAAGACGCGCGGCCTTGTGCGCGTGGCGGAGCTCAACGACATGGAGCTCCAGGACATCTGCGTGTTTGGCGATGCCGACAACGACACCTGCATGGTGACTGACGCCGGCGTGGGCGTTGCCATGGCAAACGGCAGCGACGCCACCCGTGCTGCTGCCGACTTTGTAACCGCGAGCAACGACGAAGACGGTATCGCGATCTTTATCGAGGAGCATCTACTGTAGCGCCTGGGGCCACCACAAAGGGGGCAGGCACCTTTGTGGTGGCCCCAGGCGATCTGGACGAATTGATGCCTATAATCTGCGCACAAATTCAAATATAGTCGTCTGAACATTACGCTTCCAACTACCGATGGGGTAAAGAGATTCTCATCAGCTTGGTAAGGTATTCCTCCCGGTTAATGACCTACCGCTCACGGTCGATTTTCGGCCGTTCACAGGATGTTTGCTCTTGAGCAAAATGTTGTGCAAATAAATAAAATGCTATTAAAAAACTGA
>OHWU01000634.1_pt1 | contig 14455 bp, 8 predicted proteins | sample 1579821 | NCBI WGS metagenome assembly OHWU01 (sample SAMEA3882548, study PRJEB24775) | human gut metagenome | biome: human-associated habitat; feature: intestine environment; material: feces | place: Netherlands | collected 2009/2010 | reverse complement strand
CTTGCGTTTGGCGGTCAGCCGTCGGCGCGCTTACACCAACATTTCCGACGCGATCGGACTAACCATCACGAAGTTACATCTCAAGCTTGGATATTTAGTTTGCACGGCTGGCATACAGCTGACGTTCACCCGGAGCCCCCATCTGCCATCGCGAGATACAAATCCGCTGCGGCTCTCGCCCAATTGCGCGGTGCATAAGACTTCGACGCCATTCTAATCGGACAAAACTGCTCCAACTATCCCCCCCCATCCCAACGATAGCCTTAATCTTTGGCACTAGCTTAAGGAAACGCGGTCTGGGTTGATACAGGCGAGGCCAACATGCAGCAGCGACGCGACGCCGGACGCTAGCAATAAATAGGCGCCGAGACCCATGTCGGCCCCAAAGCCAGGCGCAATAACAGCGGCGTGCTTCTTGATATTCAGCGGTGCTCAAGCGAGCAAATATTCATGAAATAGGAGGAATCGACAATACCAAAATCGGCACTTATATCCAACTTCACGCAAAAGCCGAACAAAAGCCCTTGATTATCAACTTCATCCGAACAAAAGCCAGCCAAGTATCACTTAGCAAATACAAAACGCCTTCTCGACATCCATAGCAGTGGCATCCCAGTTATATCGATTTTCAACAAGCGCCCTAGAGTTTCGAGACTGAAGAGAAAGCAGCTTTCGATCATCAAAAAGCCTGCATAATGCCGAAACCACCTCATCAGATGCCATGGACCGAATTATTGTGCCGTAGCTATCATCTAAGATAAGCTCGCGTGCCCCGCCCACGTCTGTTACCACTGCAGGCGTTCCGCAGGCTGAAGCTTCAAGAAGTACCGTTGAAAAGCCTTCGGAACGAGTTGGAAGACAAAGCACATCTGCTTGCTGGAGTAAGGAGGAAATATCCTCTGTGTTACATCTCCCAAGCCAAAACAAGTTAGACGAACAAGCTTCCTTGACCTCATTAGCCAGCGGACCATCCCCTGCAAGAACAAAACAAATATCACGCTTGGTAATATCTTTTGTGCGAGCCGCCTCAATAATTGAATAAATTCCCTTTTCAGGAATAAGCCGCCCGACAAAAGCTACAACCAAAGATGACTGAGGGATACCTAATTCAGATCGGAAATCTCTCCCCGAAGAAATACTCCTATAGAATGAGGCATTGATTGAGTTTGAAATTACGCCTTTTGCAGTGATATTAAAGTGCTGAAGCCATTCAACACTTTTAGAAGAAATCCCATAGAAATCAGGTTCAAACGACTTTACGCGATCAGTAATCCAATCTTCATATCGGCGAACAAAATAATCAAGAAATGGCTGATTGAAAGAGAGATACGCTGAGCCGTGGTCGAGAACAACAGCCTTAGCACTATGATCCGCAGCAAACTTCAGCCCTTCGAGCGAGAGAGGGAAAAGTCTCGTGTTTATCAGAACACCATTCCACTCATAATCATCAAGGGTTTGCAGGAGTCGGTAATAATCACTGGTTTTTTTGGGAAGAGGAAGTCTTCCATCAAGTAACGGAATGCAAGGAAGACGAATTACCTCCAGGCCGTTTTCGACTGAATGACCGACTCCCACGCGCATCGAATCATTAGTAACGATAACCACCCTATCGCCGCGTGCAGTCAAGGCGTGAGCGAGACCATCGACAAAATTACCAATTCCACTAAGTTGCGGGTGATAATGGTGAGTGAAAATACAAATAGAGGAGCTCATCACATAACCTCATCTGATATAGATGTCATATCCTTAATTCTGTGCCGTCCAGACTTCCCCATCTCCAAAGTCGAGCAAGAGCGGAAGATGGGTATGTCGATTATCCGGTGACGGTATTTTTTTCCAATCGCCATACATCGTTGTAAGATATTTATCCGTCATACGAGGAACAGGGAATTCACTGCCTTCGAAAACCGCACTGCTCAGAGGGAAAATCTCTGAAATAGGCACTGGCGCCATATTCGGCCAGCTTAACGTCAGACAGTAATCAGAGACCTCACCCGTATTTGAGTCGGCAATACAGGAATCGAACAAATCCTGGTAAGAGCATGCGCCTCGAGAAACCAGTTGTTCCACCACGTGCATAGCAGAACAACCAATTTGCTCGAGTTGACCAAGGAACCCTTTATGAGGGACAACAATGGAAGAAGAATGATATAAATAGGCTCTTTTCTGTGCAATTGATGCAGTTCGGACTTGCTTTGCACGAAGGCGTTTATCTGTATAGAGCTGGTCATATGGAAAGATGTCGACAAAAATGCCCATCGAACTGGAAGCCTCTCGAGCCTCTTGATTCTCGAAGCGAGTTCCATCGCGATACACCTTAGCAAACATCGCAGCATAGCCAGTAGTATTCCGCGATGTATGGAGCGAATATCCTTCCGGTAACCCACCCTCGGCTAAAGAGCAAAAGCGGTCATAATCTGAACGCATCATTCCGATATCTATATCATCATCCCAAGGGATAAACCCCCTATGACGCATTGCTCCTAAACATGTTCCACCGTCAAGCCACCACCTGATGCCGTGCTTAGAGCAGAATGCGGCGACAACCTGAAGGATATCCAATTCAGTGTTTTGAAGCTTTAATAGCGCGTGAGCTTTAGACATCATCGGCCTATCTCTTTTCCCCGAACCATTGTTGCGTCTGTTTCCCCAAAACAGAAGACTGATAAATAAGGCAAATGGCATTGGATATAAGCGCCGATACAGTAGGGGCATTTAAGCCAAACAGCATTTGCGCAGGAGCCATAACAGCGGCAGCACTAATTAAGGACAGCATGCTGCCAACAAATACCCCTCGGTAATTATCAAGAGAAACCAACAAATCGTTGACAAACCAAGCGATGCCAGTCAAAAAGGCACAAGCCAACATAGGCTGAAGGAGATCGGTATGTTTAGCTATTCCAGCGCCATAAAACAGTGACAGCAATAATTTACCGAAAAAGAAAAGGGCAACTGAAGATATGACACCGACAAAAAAGATGCCAGCAAGTATTTTACCTATGAGCGAAAAAAAGGACTTTTCTCTAGAATGGTAACGCTCTACTAGATAACCTAATAAAGGATTATAAATATAGGTCGCACCCATTTGGATAATTGCCACAGGTGCAGCAACTGATGCATAAATACCCAGAGCAGAATCTCCGAATGAATAAGATAAATACTGCCTGGGAATATTCGGCGCCGCAGAAGCAGCAATGCCGCCCAGAACGATGGGCAAACAGCTACATAGGAAGGCTCTGACCTTCGCTCGGCTAATTCCAAGCTTGATTGCAGAAATCCGATTTGATCTTGGATAATCGTAAATAACTCCGATGCCTATTGTCACTACCGTCATAAGCAACAGTGCACCTTCGAGGCTATTAAAAAATCCAAAGACAAGAATGAATGAAAGGAGAGAGCCGATGCCCTGCATTATGAGGGATTTCCCAATATAGTCCATCCTATGACCAACCTGATCATTAGCATGCATGACATCAATGACTAAGCCAGCGGTTTTATAGAGAGCATACAGAAGAATAGCGGGCACCGTACCAATACGACACGTTGCAATGGAATAGACGGCTAACATTGCAAACGCTATAAAAGTAGTAAAGAAACGAAAAGTCAGGTATTCACCAGCAGAGTTTTTCCTTTCAACATCTGCAATTTGCACCGTGTACATCCTGTATTGGGCTAATTGAGAAAACATGTTGAAAATAGACATAGCCAGCGAATAAATGCCTGCAGCACTATATCCATCAGACAGCCGAACGACCAAAATGGTGATAAGCCACTGACAGCCTAAATTAGTCAACGAACCGACGGTATTCCAGAACATATTATGTTTAATCGAAAGAGTCTTCTCTGTGGCCTTCACAAATATAAGCGCCCTTCTAAACCTGTCGAAATGAGGATACGGAGCTATCTCGCAGCTTTAAGTTCTTTTAAAATCAAAATAAACAGCCAATTCGGCATAAGACGTATAATAATATCTGCTTTAGCGATAGACGGGCAAGCTCGTCGGTATTTAAGTAAACCAATTATGGAGCGCCGCTCCCTTGCTTCAGCGAACCCCAATATTTCCTTTAGATGCGGTGAATCGGGAAATCTATCGGCAAATCGCCTAGCAGTATCAACCCTGTTTTTAACTCTTGTCGAATACCAATCATCTTTTGAAGAAACACCTGCAAGGAATCCAGTTTCGTTACCACCATGTCGACGATACTTAACCAAAGGAGTCATAGTAAAGCTGCACTTCCCCAGTTCACTGCAACCCAATGTCAACCACAAGTCATGTGCAGTCGATTCCGGAAAGGGAATCATCGACTTCGCCGCACTCGCATCTAACATGAGAGCCATACCAATGCCGTAACATACGCTTGCGGCCTGTACAGTAATATCCTCTCCAGAGCACCAATTTACTTCCGGCGAATTAGGATGAGCTTTCCTATAACTCTTTACCAGAATATTTCCGTTTTCGTCAATTACCGATCTATCACAAACATCTAGAATTGAGCCTTCTTCAAGCATATGGTTGAGCGAAACTTCAACTCTATTAGGCTCCCAAATATCATCCTGATCGCAAAGTACTACGTAATCCCCTTCCGCCAAGGAGAGCAGCGCCTCGAACGATTTGACATAACCGAGATTATTATCACCGTGATAATACCGATAGGCGTTTTTCGTTATATGCGCTTGGATAAACCGCTCTAATGAATCCGATTCAGGGCAGTCATTTCTAACTAGAAGCGTAAGCGGAAACGTTTGTTTATCTATCGAATCAAGTTGTTCCGCGAAAAACTTAAGATCGGGTTTATAAGCTGAGAGAAGTACGCATACGCCAATATCATTTCCCATTTCTATTTCCAAAAATCCTCCCAAATTCATTGCTTAAAGATTATCAAAGCACCCTCAGTTAAAAGAAACTCTTTTAAAAATAGAGTATTTATCCCTGTCTCTTAAAACGAGTGCCTAATATCAATAAGTAACAACCTTTGTTCCATAAGGAATGTTATCGTAAATCCATTTTGCATTCTGAATCTCAAGGCGTACGCATCCAGCAGAGGATGGAACGCCCATCGTGGGATCCATCACGCGGTTGCTGTTGACGTAGTAGGGTGAGGAATGGAATAAGTAATCACCATAGAACTGCGTGTAGTAATAGCAAGTATATCCATGCCCAAAGGAGTATCCCTTACCGTAGACTTGATACTCCCCTATCACCGTAGGCGTGCTAGCTTTTCCCGTCGAACATACATATCGACGGTTTAAGGACCAGTTATTCCAGGATCCAGTGTAAATACTCGTAACGCAACGTGACGTATCGACAAGTATCAGCCAATTTGTATTGCTTGAATAACTTTGAGCCTTAGCATCCATATAGTCTGACACCCACGCGCCGTTAGCCATAAAGAAATTCCAGGATCCGTCCACAACGCGCCAGCCAGTAGCCATAGCTCCACTAGCATCAAGCCAATACCAGGTGACGCCCAGATTGAGCCATCCTGTCTGCATATAACCAGACGAATTCAAGTAATACCAAGATCCGTTAACGGCAACCCAACCGGTTTTCATAGCATAAGTGGACGGATCTAAATAGAACCAGGAGCCATCCTTGTACAGCCAGCCAGATCGTGCATAGCCAGCGGTCTCATCAAAAAAGTACCATTTTCCGTTAACGTTCTTCCATCCAGCGCAGGGGGAGCCATCGGTTGAATCAGCATAGAACTTACAGCCTCCAAGCATCACAAACCCGTGAGCTTCGGCCAATTCGCCATCGCCGTTTGATGTAAACAGTTTTCCATTACGCAATGCTCCACACAATGAGCAATCAGAACCAGCAAAAGCCTTAGATGGCTCATCCTGAACCGAGTCCTGGACATCTACCCATTCACGACAAGCAACAGCGCCTGAAGCTTTTGCATAATAGCTTTTCCCATTTACAGAAAAATGACCAAGAAGCATTTTACCGTCGGCGGCAGGATCGAGATAATAGTATTGACCACCGTCCTTCAGCCATTCAGTCTTTATAATGCCCGACGCTTGAGAAGGCTCAGCGTAATACCAGTCTCCATCGCTCATAAACCAGCCAAGTGACAACGCTCCCGTTGAAGAAAAATGATACCGGTTGGATCCGATGACATAAAAGCCGGTAGCCATTCTATTGTCATTTGCGACATCGAGCCAATACCAAACGCCATTCACCAAACGCCAGCCCGATGCAAGTGCGCCGGAACCGTCAGCGTAATACCAGTCCGTCCCATCAAACGCCCAACCAACAGCCATTGCGCCGGAATCCGATAAATAGTAACGAGACGAACCGACAGAAACGATTCCTCTAGACATAACACCATCATTGGCGGGATCAAGCCAATACCAGTTATTGCCAGTTTGAAGCCAGCCGGTTAAGACTTCACCATTGCTACCCCAATACCATAAACCGTTATCAAGGTACCATCCATTAATCAGTCCATAGGTTCCAAGAAGATAAGGGTGCCCATCAATAACACGTCGACCAGTAGCCATAGAACAGCTGTTAAGGGAGTCAAACCAGTACCATTGGTCTCCAATAAACTGCCAGCCACTTGCCAAAGCGCCTGACGGACCCGCGTAATACCACTTATTTTCAGTAAAAATCCAGCCGCAGCTCATTGCGCCGTCACGAGCGGGGTCCAAGTAGTACAGCAAGTCGTCAATATTCTGAATTCCGGTCAAACGACAGCCATCTAGATAGTAATACCAGGACAAACCGTTCCATTGCCATCCAGATAGTTGTTCTGTAGTCGACGGGTCATGGCTTTCGACAACCTGTAGGCTCGAATCTTCCGTTGTTTTGCCGGCACAATCGCTGGAGTCTTGAGAGCAACCGCCACCGACCAATGCTCCCGGCCCTCCTGTCGAGTCACGCTCTACGACACCGTTATCCGCCCCCTCTTCCACGGCATAAGCAGTGCAAGAAAATGCGGGGGCTGTAACTGAAAGTAAGGCGGAAAATAGCATCAAGCCAATTACTCGCCAGCAAATTCGATGATCAATCCGAGCATTCATTTCAAGCCCCCAACCGGTACCGACTGTCTTGCAGGGAATCTATTAAATAAACGGACGAGCTGCGCCGATTACATTTCCCCTTGCGCTAATAGGATGAATTCCGACACCTTGATGAGGCCAGGAATCAATCATCAAGCCGCCGCCAAGTGCAATTGCAATATGACCGCGGTAATAAATCACATCGCCGCGTTGAATCGAGCTCGTGCTCACGGGCATAAAGATATTGCTTCGATACCAATTCATGGAATTGTAGGTTTGGCTTGGATCCCAGCGATGGTTATAAGGGTTGTAAACACCCATATCCATGCCAGTAGCATAAAGGCACTGCAAGACAAAACCAGAGCAATCAACAGCTCCACCGGGAGCGGTAGACCAAGGCTCAATATATTGCGTACCGATATACTCATAGGCGCGCTGGATAAAGGCGTTCACGCAATCTTCCCGCGTTGCTTCGACAGAAATGCGAGAAGGGGTCACATAGGTAAAGTATCCGGTGCAATAGCTAGGCAGCTGAACAGTCCAAGAACTGACCTGAGGATACTGGGATGGATTTTGCCAGCCAACTTTGTCGCACTGGCCATCGCTCCAGAAAATTCGGCGAACACCGTCGATGGTCCTTGCGCCCGTTGCCATAGCGCCGCTGCCGTCTAACCAATACCACTTACCCGAATCTTTAAGCCAGCCAACATGCATGCTTCCATTGGACTCAAGGTAATACCATGTTCCATTCAGGCATTTCCAACCAGTTGCCATTTTTCCGTCAGCGTTTAGGTAATACCATGAACCACCAGTAAAAACCCATCCGGTCTTCATCACGCCAGAATTGGCATCAAGGCAATACCAATCGCCGTCAATCTGCAGCCATCCAAGATGAATGGCACCCGTTCCGGGCTCAGCGTAAAACCTTAGATTTGCGACATTAACCCAGCCGGACGCAACCTGCCAACCATCAGCTCCAGCGGTTTTTAGAATAGCGCCGTTTTCGCGAATCACATCCTTGCAAAGATATCCATTATCATCGGCATATCTTTCAACGCCATCATTAACGGTAACCCAGCTTGAAACCACGAGCCTACCGCTCTGGTTTGCAAAACAATCGTTGCCGCTCACCTCAAATAAGCCCGTTTTCATTAGATGGCTAACAGGGTCCAGGTAATACCAGCTAGCGCCTTCTTTATACCAGTCAGAAATAAGCGCACCAGATTGAGAGGCTAGATACCAGCCGTTCTCGGACTGAGCCCAGCCAACAGCCATAACCCCATTGGGGTTCAAATAATATGCTGCATTGCCAAGGTCTAAATACCCAAGGGACATCTTACCATCGGAGGCTGGGTCGAGATAATACCAAGCGCCGTTAACGAGTTTCCAGCCAGTGGCCGCAATACCGTTAGAGCAGTAATACCAATCTGCTCCGTCTTTGTACCATCCATTTGCGAGGCCATAGTCACCAAAAATGTAGGTTCTTCCATCAATCTTTTGACGACCCTTAAACATGATGAACGTCTGTGGGTCAAAATAATAGCGAGCCCCACCTATCGTTTGCCATGACGAAGCAAGAGCACCCGATGAATAAGCCCAGTACCAATTCCCGTCAACGAGAATCCAGCCGGTTTTCATAGCACCAGTGGCATCTAAATAGTATTTCCCGCTCCCGAGGTCGACAAAACCAACCTGCATTATATGGGTGGCAGGATCCAGGTAATACCATGTGCCGTCTTGATAAAACCAACCAGCAGCTAAATCGCCTCCAGCATTGGCATAAAACCAATTTCCATCTGAGTTACGTAGCCAGCAGTTCTGATATAGCGCGCCAAAAGGCGTTGCGGCATTGCCGTCATTCGCATAAAACGAAGCAGTCGATCCGCCAGCATCGGTCACATTGAAATAACCTGTCTGCATTGCACCATCATTGGCTGGATCAAGCCAATACCAATAGCCCCCGCTTTGCGGCCAGCCAGTTTGGTGTTTACCGTTTTTTCCGTAATACCAAACTCCAGACGACTCGTCTCGTTGCCAGCCATCTTTTATGACGGAAGAATTATCAGGTTGCAAATCATCGGAAACCACAGAAGAAAAATCCGCTTTTGACTCAATACTCTGAGCCTCAACGGAATCCTGTGCAAACGCGACATTCGCACTCAGGGGCAAGCAGCAAGCAGTGATTAATGACGCAGCAGCACAAACAAGCGTGGCCTTCTTTTCGAATCGATACATAAGCGACCCTCCCAGATATCTCATTTATTTATTTTAATCCACATTCCAGGATTGATTTTCGTTACTGTCTGTTCAGTCTATGTAGATAAATATATTAAATTGAACATAACGTTCAATCATTCTATTCTTTCCCTAAGCAATGAACATCTTAATTGGAGGCCTGCAGTGGAACTGACCAAGCGTAACTTTACTGTTCTGTACGAATACCTAAAGAACCCATATGCCAGCCAGCGAGAAGTTGCCGAGCGCACTGGCCTCTCACTTGGATCGGTAAACGCAGCAAATAAAGAGCTTACGAATGAAGGCCTTCTCGAATCGGACAGCCTAACCGACAACGGTTACGAAGCACTTCACCCCTATAAGGTTGAAAACGCAGTGATATTGGCTGCGGGGCTTTCGAGCCGCTTTGCTCCCATTTCGTATGAAAAGCCCAAAGGCCTTTTAAAGGTACGTGGTGAGATTCTCATCGAACGTCAGATTAGGCAGCTGCAAGACGCAGGTATCAGCAATATCACCGTCGTTGTCGGCTATAAAAAAGAGTATTTCTTCTATCTCGAAAGCAAGTTCGGCGTTTCGATTGTCGTCAACAACGAATATGCATCCAAAAATAACCACGCATCGCTTATGTGCGTAAAAGAGCGGCTTGGCAACACCTATATTTGTTCAAGCGATGATTACCTTCTAAACAATCCGTTTGAAGCATACGTTTGGAAAGCATTTTATTCTGCTCAATATGCTGAAGGCGCCACCAAAGAATGGTGCATTCAAACCGGAGCAATGGACAGAATCACCAATGTTACGATTGGCGGTTCCGATGCTTGGTATATGCTCGGACATGTCTACTTTGATAAAGCCTTCTCGCTTGCATTTAAGCAGATTCTCGAAACGGAATATAACAAGCCCGAAACAACGGACAAGCTTTGGGAAGATCTATATATCGAGCACATCAAGGAGCTCGATATGGTGATCAAAAAGTATCCTGAGGGCGAGATCAACGAATTCGATTCTCTTGATGAACTGCGTGCCTTTGATCCGCATTTTATCGAAAACGTTGACTCCGATATTTTCGATAACATCGAGCAAGTGCTCGGCTGCTCCAAATCAGAGATTCACGACGTTTATCCCCTTAAACAAGGTCTTACGAATCTATCGTGCCACTTTAGAACCAATGACGGAGAGTACGTTTACCGCCATCCGGGAGTCGGGACCGAACTGCTTATTAACAGAAATGGAGAAGTAGCCGCACTTAAAAAGGCCAAGGAACTCGGCCTTGACGACACGTTCATTCATGAGGACCCAAAGCGCGGTTGGAAAATTTCGAAGTTTGTACCCAACGCAAAGCAGCCTGATCCGCATGATGATGCCCAAATGAATCGAATGATGCAGATGTGTCGTTCGCTTCACGAGAGCGGTGCAAATGTCGAAACCGAATTTGACTTCTACCTCGAAGCGAAGCGCTACGAATCACTTCTTCTGGAAAAAGGCCCTATCGACATTCCAGGCTACAGGGAAATGGCCGCCGAAATCGATGAATTGGAGCACTTTGTCCAGGCCGACAATGCGCCAAAATGCCTTTGTCACAATGACTTCTTTTACCTCAATTTCCTTATCGATGAAAACGACAAGTACTATCTCATTGACTGGGAATATGCTGGCATGAGCGATTATGCAAACGATTTTGGAACGTGCAGTGTCTGCTGCGAGCTTTCCGAAGATGAAGTCGACCGCGCGCTTGATGCATATTTTGGGCGCAAGGCAACAAACAACGAAGTTGCACATAACTATGCGCACATTGCCCTTGCAGGATGGTGCTGGTACCTCTGGTCTCTTCTGAAAGAAGCCGAAGGCGACTTCGTAGGCGAATGGCTCTATATCTACTTCAATTACAGTGCCAAATACCTTAAAAAGGCACTGGAGATCTATCGAAAAGGTGAGTAACGATGCAATTCGGCTTTTTTAGCGGTCTTCTTTGGGGCCTTGATACAGTAATACTTGGAATCGGTTTGGCGCTCGCGCCCTATATTGGATCGGCGGAAGCGCTTGCATGTGCCTCCATTGCGGGATCTTTTCTCCATGATGCCTTCTGTGCGATCTGGCTCTTTGGGTACATGGGAGTTCGAGGCAGATTAAAAGACACGCTCGCTGCACTTAAAACTCGTTCGGGCAAGGTCGTCATCGCCGGCGCACTGCTCGGTGGACCTATCGGAATGACCGGATACGTATTGGCGATTAATAATATCGGAGCAGCCTACACGGCAATTATATCCGCCTTCTATCCCGCTGTCGGAGCATTCCTTTCTTTCGTGCTGCTGAAGGAGAAAATGGGCAAAGGACAGATTCTTTCCCTTCTCGTTGCTCTTTGCGGCGTAATGACGATGGGCTATCTATCGGCCGGATCGAGCGAGATTGCAAATGCCCCCCTCGGCTTACTCGGCGCGGTGCTTGCTGTTATCGGATGGGGATCCGAAGCGGTGCTGTGCGCATGGGGAATGAAAGATGATGCCGTTGATGACGAAACGGCTTTGCAAATCCGCGAAACTACAAGTGCGCTTGTTTATGGAGTGCTTGTACTCCCCCTCTTCGGAGCATGGCATTTCACGCTGGGTGCCATCCCGAGCATGCCTACATTGATTATTGCACTCGCCGGACTCGCAGGAACTGCATCCTATCTGTTCTATTACAAGGGGATTGCGGCAATCGGAGCAGCGCGTGCGATGGCTCTGAATATCTCCTATTCGGCATGGTCGGTGGTCTTTGGCCTGATCTTGCTTGGAACAATTCCCGATATGGCATCCGTAATCTGCTGCGTTGTAATTGTATGCGGAACAGTTTTGGCAGCTAGTAACTGGGACGAACTATTTGGACGTAATAAGACGGCGTAGCTTGATTAACAATATAGTAAAAGGGGAGAGCTCGACGAGCTCTCCCCTTTTAGCATCATGGCTATTCAATTACCACAGCCTGGCTATCCATCTGTTGCCACGTGCCGAAGAACACCTGGGCATTTCGCGTAACATTGCCGTTAATCGAATCCGAAAGATAGACAATTCCCTGCTCGTCATCATAGCCTTTAAGGACTACGGCATGATTACCGCCCCACAGACCATAGGAATGCCCGTTATACCAACGAGCAGCATAACGGCCTCCTGGCCAACTTCCCCATTCGGTATTCCACATCTCAACAGGTTGTCCACAGGTCAGTCTGTTCTTAATGGAAGAAATTGACGAGAAAGAAACGTCTTTTGCCTGCATGATACTTCCCGCAGCGCGCAGAAAGTTATTACCAGCAATAGTAATCGCAGGAGCGACGCATCCCATGAGACCCCCGCTGCTACGCCTTGGGTTGCCATCAAAGGCGGTAACAAAGTTGCCGTTGCTTCCCTTGGGCAAGTAATAATCCGCAATAATCGTCTTACCTAAACCGAAACCATAGTAGTTAAGCAAGTTTGTAAGGGCAACCGACTCACAGCCAGTAGGAAGTTCCGGGTACTGCAAATAGCACGGGACATCGACCCAAGCGCCAACCATTGCGCCGGATGAACTGAACTTGTAGTCAGTAGAGCCGATCCAATACCAACCGTTGCTCAACATTACTCCCCCACGTGCGGCATCAAGGTAATACCATGTGCCCCCAAGGGAAAGCCATCCCGTTTTCATCGCGCCAGAAGCGGAATCCAGCCAGTACCAGTTGCTGCCATCGTTAAGCCAGCCGGTCGCCATTCGACCATCCGGGTTAAAGTAATACCAAGACCCAGCAATTTGCTGCCACCCAGTCAGAATTACTCCACTAGCAGAACAATAATATCGAGCACCCTGACTCTCAATCCAACCAGTTCTGGCATTACCGTCGTCGTCAATCAGCTGGATTCCCGAATCGGTCATGATGCCTTTAAGGTCAATTGCGCCGCTGGATGACGAATGATACATCCAAGACCCATCACCGTTTGACCAGCAATTAGCCATCATCTTGCCGGTACTATTAAATATGTATTCACATGATCCGATAGTTTGAACGCCCGTGGCCATGGCGTGCGTCGAGGGATCGAGCCAGTACCACGCACCGTTTAGGTTGAGCCAGCCGGAGGCGAGGGCGCCGGAGCCAGTCGCGTAGTACCAGGTCCCGCCGTCGAGGACCCATCCGGTCGCCATCGCGCCGGAGGCGCTGAACCAGTACGCTGAGCCGTTGCACGAATGGAGGCCCGTCGCCATGGCGCCGCCCGCGTCGGGGTCGAGCCAGTACCAGGAGCCGCCGGTGTAAAGCCAGCCGGTCGAGGCGATACCGTCAGCGAACCAATACCAGGAGCCGTCGACGAGGCCCCAGCCGTTAAGAGGGCCGCAGCTGCCGAAGTAGCGGCGGACGCCCTGCGCATCAGTCTGGTAACCCGTCAGCATGGCCCCCGTCCGGGCGTCGAAGCAGTAGGGCACGCCGCCGACGGATACGGGGCCGCGCGCCAGCGCGCCGGAGCCCGTCGCGTAGTACCAGGTCCCGCCGTCGAGCACCCATCCGGTCGCCATCGCGCCGGAGCCATTGAACCAGTATGCGGAGCCATTGCACTCATGGAGCCCGATGGCCATGGCGTGCGTCGAGGGATCGAGCCAGTACCAGGCCCCATTGGTATAGAGCCAGCCAGAATGCAACGAGACCGGATTGACTGAATCCACATAGAACCAGTTGCCGTCAAACGAATTCCAACCCAGATTCCATTTAACGGATTCTTGAGCAGGACCATCATCGATTGAATCGGAAGGAGAAAGAGTCGAGGGGACGGATTGCCTCTCAATATCAGTAGGGATAGAGGAGCTTATGGGTTCTGCGTTCGCGATATCAACCACACCGGGCCCAGCGAGCAGTAGGGTTGAAAGAATGATTAGGATTAATATTATTCGCTTTTTCCTTGCCATGTGCAGCCCCCAGTAGTAACCAATTTTTACATAAACATAGTCTACAAATGGATGGCTAAGAGCAATATGTAATTAGAAAAAAGCAATTAAAGAAGAGCTGCTAGCCAAGCCATACACCATTGCTAGCAAAAGAGTATTGCACCCCATCGATTTCTTGAACACCCGTAGTCATTGCGTGCGTCGTGGGGTCAAGCCAGTACCAGGCGCCGCCGACGTATGCCCAGCCGGAGGCCAGCACGCCTGATCCCGTCGCGTAGTACCAGGTGCCGCCGTCGAGGACCCAACCGGTCGCCATCGCGCCGGAGGCGTTGAA
>OHWU01000625.1_pt1 | contig 14535 bp, 8 predicted proteins | sample 1579821 | NCBI WGS metagenome assembly OHWU01 (sample SAMEA3882548, study PRJEB24775) | human gut metagenome | biome: human-associated habitat; feature: intestine environment; material: feces | place: Netherlands | collected 2009/2010 | reverse complement strand
ATATTATCTCGGCGATAAAAAATATTATTTTATAAGCTTGCTTATTATATTGGAAACGATGATTCCTTTGGGATTTGCGTTTGAAAACCGCAAACCTAAAGCAAGGGAATTGGTTATAATAAGTGCATTGTGTGCAATAGGCGTAGCGGGACGTACTGCGTTTTTTATGCTGCCGCAGTTCAAGCCTGTTGCGGCAATAGTGATAATTTCGGGTGTGGCATTCGGCGGTGAAACAGGATTTCTTGTCGGAGCAATTACGGCATTTGTATCGAATTTCTTTTTTGGGCAAGGACCGTGGACACCATGGCAAATGTTTTCATTCGGAATTATAGGTTTCTTAGCGGGAATAATGTTTCAAAAAGGCATTTTACGCAAGACAAAAACAGATATGTGCGTGTTTGGATTTTTGGCGACATTTGTTATATACGGAGGAATAATGAATCCTGCGTCTGTTATAATGTGGCAGTCGAATATAAATATAAATATGTTGCTGTCATCATACGTAATGGGAATGCCGTTTGATTTTATTCACGCAGTATCAACAGTGTTTTTTCTCTTTTTTGCCACAGAGCCTATGCTCGAAAAGCTTGAGAGAATTAAAATAAAATACGGACTTATAGAATAAGTCGAAAATAAAATATGAGGTGAAAGACTAATGAAGAAAAAATTTTTAAGTTTAATTGTAGCAGTAGCGATGTTATTCAGTGTTGTAACGTTTGTTGTACAGGCTGATACAGACGGAGCGGGAGATTATTTCTATTTTGATATTGAACACTTTGCAGAAGACGATACAAAAGAGATATATATGACTCCGATTAAGATTTATACAAACGGATTTTATGATTACAGCGGAGAATTTAAAACTTTTGAAAGTGGATTTAAGAGTGCAGCAGACGCAATAGGATATGTACTTGATTATTATATGAATAACGAGGAGTGTATGAGTGATTGGAATCCTGCAACTACACTATTGGAGTATACAAACAGTAGTGGATTTTTCAGTTATTTTAAAATAGATAATTCCGGCAAAGAAGTTTCGTTTGATTATCCGTCAGCGTTATATAACGATGCTATGGGTAATGGATTGAGTTCATACACCTATGAGTCGGGTAGCCTCGTAAGTGGAGATGTTTTAAGATTAGTTTTTAATGAGGGCGGATGGAATTCAGATCTAACATCACCGGCGGAGGACGTGCTTGTAGGTGCGGTAGCAGATTATTATGAAATATTGGCAACTGATCCAAAGACCGCTAAAAAAGCAGAATCGGCATATCAAGCGGCTTTAGAGAATTTCTTTGATGAAAATATGCAAACAGAACTTGAAGATAATCTGATTAACGCATTGGTACCGAGCGAAGAACCGAAAACAACACCAACAGCAACACCGACAGCGACACCGACGGCAACACCAACAGCGACACCGACGGCAACACCAACAGCAACACCAACAGCGATACCAACAGCGACACCAATGGCAACAGCAGAGCCAACAGTGACACCAACAGTAACTTCAACACCTTTACCTGTACAATCTGCAACAGAACAAAACACATTAAAAGTTGAAAACGGAAAACTAACAGGTACATTAACGGTAAAACTTAACAGTAATCTTACAGAAGAAAAGAAAGTAAGTGTTATGGCTGCCGTATATGATTCAAACGGCAAATTGATAGGAATAAAACCTAAAGAAATTTCTTTAAAGCCCGGTAATGAAAATCAAGTTGAATTTAAAGAAATATCTGCCGATTCAGCTGATGAATATACAATCAAGATTTTAACATGGAACGGAAATATATCATCATTGGCACCTATTTCAAATACTCTTGATTTAAGTATAAAATAGTATAAAGATTGGAGAAAAAAATGAGCGTAAAAAATAAATTTACAAGTATATTGTTGTCTTTATGTATGCTTGCGAGTTTTGTACCTGTAAATTTCACTGCATTTGCAAGCGATGAACCGAAACTTATAAACGGTGCTTATCAGATTGAAAGTGCGGAAGATTTGGTTTGGTTTGCCGAAAAAGTAAACGGTGGTGACAGAACAGCAAATGCAGTATTAAACAGTGATATTGACTTGGAAAACCAAAATTGGACACCAATCGGTAACGGATATAATTATATCAATAATAACGGTTACGGTATAGATGACGACACCGCATATAACGGTATATTTGACGGAAAAGGTCACAGCATTTCCAGACTTTTCATAGAAACCAAAAAGTACAATAAGCAAGGCGACAATCATTACGAAACTTATTGTCAAGGCCTTTTCGGAATTATAGGAAAAGAAGGAACTGTCAGAAATGTTACGGTAAACGGACAAATAAACGCACAGGCTGAGGGTAATGAATACATTAATGCGGCAAAATATATCGGCGGAATCGCCGGTATAAATGCCGGATTGATTATAAATTGTACAAACAACGCCGATATAACAGGTCTTGCTTATGTGGGCGGTATAACAGGTCAGCTTGGAGCTCAATTTAAGGGAAGTAACAGACTAAGCGGAAATCTTATAAACGTTACAAATAACGGAACGGTTACAGCTACTTCCAAGAGCTTTGCAGAGGCAGGAGGAATTGTTGGTCAGCTTGCATACGGCGACATTACATATGCAGCAAACCACGGAAATGTATCTGCACCTTTTAAAGATGACGATATGTACAGTTATTTAAGAGGAGTTGCGGTAGGTGGAATTGTCGGCAAGGATATAAGTGTAAGCGAATGCGGAAAGATTGACAGAGCATATAATGACGGTCAAATAGGTACTGAAGACGGTAATTATTTCGGCGGTATTATCGGTTGCAACTATGCGTGTGACATAACTAACGTATATAATACCGGTAAGGTAATCGGTTACAATTATAGTGGCGGATTAGTAGGCTACAAGCTTGGCGGTACGATAGAAAATGCGTACAACAGCGGTGAGGTGAATACTCATACGGAATATCAACTAATCGGTTCAATGAAAAATACGACAGTAAATAACTTGTATAACATAGGTGACAGCACTAAACTTGTGGCACTTGAAAACGGCGGTGATATAAGTACGGTATATGCCGTTGACACTGTTTTGGCAAGTGATTTGTCAGACGCATTTACAGACAGTGATAATCTTCCTGTTATTGATTGGAGCAATGCGCCGACAGGGGAAGACGAAACATTTGATATTGAAAGCATTAATATCGAAAACGGTAAGATAACTGTATTGTTAAACAAAAAACTTGTAGGAACAAATCTTACGTTAAATGATTTTGAAATAAAATCATTTGTTGACGATAAAGAGGTCGAACTTAAAAATGTTCAGTTATCTCAATACATATCAGACGAAAAAACAGCCATAGACATCACATTTGACAAAGTAAATGCCGAAAAGACACTTAAAATTTCGGTAAACGGAATTGAAAAGCAGATTGTAACGGATACGTCAAATTATTGGATAGACTATCGCGCAGAAGAATTTGACGGCGGTAACGGTGATAAAGATAATCCGTATATCATTGCAAATGCAGAAGAACTCGCTTTGCTTTCGTATGAAGTAGAAAAGGGCAATGATATGTCAGACAAGTATTTTGTCTTGAAAAATGATATAGATCTATCAGGCAAGGAGTGGACGCCGATAGGTGTATCCGATAAATACATATCAAATAAATATCAAGGCAATGCTTTTAACGGTAATTTTAACGGTCAAGATAACAGTATAAGGGGAATAAATATATCTTCGGGCAGCTATCTTTCGGCACTTTTCGGAGTTACGGAAGAAAATGCGGTAATAAAAAATCTTTATGTATACGGAAATATAGAAAACACGAATAATACATATGGAATTGCGGCAGGTATATGTGCCGTGAACTATGGTTTAATATCTCATTGTATCAACTATGCCGAAATAAAAGGCGAAAACAGAGTCGGCGGTATAGTAGGTTATAACGGTGCGGTTAACAAAACGGTAACAAGCTGTGTTATAACTCAGTGTGAGAATAAGGGAACTATTACAGGTAAGGACGAAGTTGGCGGTATTGCCGCTTACAGTTCGGGAACTGTAAAAGAATGTACTAATAAAGCCACTGTAACTGCAACCGACGGATATGCAGGCGGTATTGTCGGTTACAATTACGAGGGCAGTATACTTCTTGACAGTTGTTATAACAGCGGTGAAGTAAGTGCGTCAGCATATTCGGGTGGTATTTCTGGTAAATCATACAACTGTGATATTTCAAATTCATATAACAGTGGTAAAATTTCATCGCAAAACAATACCAACGGCGGAATACTGGGATATACAGTGAGCGGATATTCGGTTAAAAACTGCTATTTCCTTAAAGATACCGCACCTATGCCGTATGCGGAAAATTCGGGTACGGGACTTGAAGTGAAAACAGAAAATCAGCTTGCAGATATGACTGGAATTTTAGGCAGTGCGTTTGTGAAATCGGATAAATTCCCTGTTTTGGCATGGGAGGTAAACGGTTCCGATGATATAGACACATCAACAAAACCTACACCGTCAGTAACACCTGCTTCAACACCTAAAATTGAAGAGAAAATACCGTCATATTCATCACAAGGAAAATGGTCAGACAGTGTGGCTGAAATATTTGACAGCGGAAACGGAAGTAAAGAAAATCCGTATGTTATAAAAACAGCGTCCGAACTTGCATTACTTGCGAAAAATGTAAATAAAGGTGAATCATATAAAGACGCATACTTTAAATTAAATAATAATATTGATTTAACAGAAAAGTATTGGATTTCAATAGGCAATGCGGAAGATAAAGCATTTTCGGGTCATTTTAACGGTAACGGATATGAAGTAAAACTAAATACCGAAAATCAAAAAGTAAGCGGATTATTCGGATATACCGCAAATGCAGAAATTACATTGCTTGGAGTAGACGGACTTGTAAGCGGTGAAGATATAGGAGGCGGTATTGTCGGTATAGCAAGGGACACTAAAATAGAAAATTGCTATTCAAATACTGCTGTTTTGGCAGATGAATATGTCGGCGGACTGGTAGGACAGCTTTTAAGCGGCAGTAAAGTGACAAATTGTTACGCAACGGGGACAGTAAAAGCAAAAAAAGCAGGTACATTATTCGGAGCATTTACAAACGGTGTATCGGCAGAAAATTTATATTACAGAATTATCGGCGATAAAATGCCGTATGGCGAAAATGCATCAACAAACACGAATATTGCCACAGGCAGAACAGACGAATATATGCAAAGCGACGCATTTGTGTATGATTTGTGGTGTGTTAAAGAACAAGAAGTTGACGGCAAAACAGTAGAAGTAGCACCGATATTTTATGTTGGAAGTAAATATCCGGTACTTAATAACGAATACAAGGAAAGCAAAATTATTTCGATAAATCTTGTATCATCGGGCGAAAGTCTTGAAACAGATACTTCCCATACATTTACAGCAAAGATATACGGTAAGAATTTAAACAAAAATATAACTGCAAAATGGAGCAGTGACAACAGTGCCGTTACAGTTGAACAAAGCGGCGATATTACAATTACAAATGGCGTAGGGACACTAAATGCAAGTATTATTATAGATTCCGCTAAGCTTGGCAATGCAAAGAATATAACTGTTAAATGTGAAATTGGCGGAATATCAAGTGCTGTTTCCGTAAAAGTTTCAGAACCTAAATGGAGCGGTAAAGGTACGGAAGAAGAACCGTATATTATAAAATCGTTGGAAGATATGAACATTCTTTCGGAAAGCGTTGCAGACGGAAATTCATATAAAGGTGTATACTTTAAACTTTCAAGCGATATTGATTTAAGCGATAGCAAAGAATTTAGTTCAATCGGTTATTGGGATGGATTAAAGTCAAACGATAACGGAGAATGGTGGGAGTCCGAGAAGAATCGTGCGTTTGAAGGTGTGTTTGACGGAAACGGTTTTTCTGTAAAGAACGCGATTCTGTATGCCGAAAACAATTATTTCGGATTGTTCTCATACATAGGAAAGAATGGTGTTGTTAAAAATCTTAATATAGATTCTACTAATAGATTGACCGCTCATAATAACGTAAGAAAAATTGCCGCTTTAGCCGGAATAAATCTTGGTACAATAGAAAATTGTACTAACAGTGCTGATTTCGGATTTACCGCCTCAAACGTAACATATCTTGCAGGAATAGTCGGCGAAAATTACGGAATTGTAACAGGTTGTGTGAATAATAGCAATATGACATCTGCCGGTAACAGTAAGTCGGGAATAGTCGGCGAAAATTACGGTACTGTAAGAAAATCTGAAAATAACGGTGACTTATCGAACAGCGGTAACGTCGGCGGTATTACGATAGAAAACAGAAACGGCAAAGGTCAGGCACTATTGTTTATTGACGATTATGCAGACTTATCCGTAAACGGAGAAATTTCCGAATGTGTCAATAACGGTGCAATAAGCGGTAAATATGACGTCGGAGGAATTGTAGCTGAAAATTATAGCTGCGGTAAAATAGAAAATTGTGCTAATACGGCAGAAGTGTCGGGAAGTATGACGGGCGGTATTGCAGGTCGTGCGTCAGGGTGTTATAAAAAAAGCGGTATCAAAAATTGTCAAAACAGCGGTAATATCACAGCACAAGGTTCATACGGCGGTGGTATAGTCGGTGAACTTATAAACGGCTTGGTATATTTCTGCGAAAATACAGGTGATGTAAACGGTGAAAACTATGCCGGCGGTATTGTCGGACGTAATTACAGTTCGACAGTTTTAGGGGAATCAGCTGTTGATTTCTCAAATAACTACGGAACTGTAACAGCTAAAACGTCAGCAGGCATCTGCGGTTATTATCAGGACGAAAGCGGTAAGTGTTATACAAGATATAATTACAATGGCGGAAAGAGCGAATACGGTGTTTTTGGTGATGTTAATTCAAATTATGATATAAACAGCGTTGTTTGCGAAAATTATTGGTTGAGTGACGATAAAAATAATGCAAACGACAGCTGTAAAGGTGATATTGACGGTATCAATGCAATCACAAAAGCAGAATTAGACAAATATTCTGCCGAAACAGTTAATTTGCAAGTAGATAACAGCGATATAATTGTAAACGGTACTGCAAATGTTTCGTCAAATTCAGAAGTAAAGAGCAGTGACGAAAACATTGTTTCAATAGAAAACGGCGTTGCAGTCGGACATGGAATAGGTCAGGCATATTTGTATGCAAAATCAAGTCCTTATACATATGTGGCTGTATTGATGAATGTAGAAGAAAATCCTGATAATGTTGAAAAGATAAATGTAAGTTTCAGACTTATCGGCGAAGAAAATCTCGGAAGTGACTTTGTCTTGACAAAAGATACGAAGAATACATATCAAACATGGATTCCTGAAAAAGAGTATGAAGTAAAATTAGGAAGTACAGTGGGAGATGTATTCAAACAAGCACTTGACGATAACGGCTTAAAATATCGTGGTTGGGAAAACGGATATATCAGTACAATTCAATCACCGGAAGGATATTGGCTCGGTGAATTTACAAACGGTAAATATTCCGGTTGGATGTATACTGTAAACGGCAGTCACCCTTCATTGGGATTGAATGAGTATAAATTGATTGGTGATGAAGAAATCGTATGGCATTACGTTGACGATTACCGTCAAGAAGTTGCCGATTGGAGTGAATCGGATAAAACAGGTGACGGTTCACTTTATAATAGGTGGTTAGATGCAAAAGATACAGATTCAACACCTAAACCGACTTCGACAGTCACTCCGACTGCCACAAAACAGCCTCAAAGCGGTGGTTCCGGTTCGGGTGGCAGTACATCAACATCAAAAACGACAACAGCACCTACTGTTATACCTACGACTGCACCTGAAAAGGATACTACTCAAACAGTGTGGTTTACTGATGTAACGGAAAATATGTGGTTCTATCAAGCTGTCAAATATGCGTATGACAAAGGTTTTATGACAGGTGTAAGCGACAGTGAATTTGCTCCTGACATTACATTAACCCGTGCAATGTTCGTTTCGGCATTGTATCGTATAGAAAATGAACCGACAGCAGACGGTGAATTGAATTTCAGTGATGTATCTGATGATTCTTGGTATGCTAAAGCTGTTTTATGGGCTTATAACAATGATATTATAAGCGGAAAAACAGAAATGGAATTTGATCCTAACAGTGATATAACTCGTGAACAAATGGCAGCTATATTATATCGCTATGCAAAAACTAAGGGATATAATTCAGACAGTGATGAAATTACATATTCTGATGTAAAAGATATTGCTGAGTATGCGATTGATTCTGTTAAATGGGCATATTGTGCAGGAATAATGACAGGTGACGAAAACGGAAACTTTAATCCTAAAGCCGGTACAACAAGAGCACAAGCCGCATCGGTATTTATGAGATTATATAAATAATGGTTTTAATAAGAGTTTATCTTTATGATAGACTCTTATTGTATTTTTACGTGAATATGATATAATAAACATATTCAGTATAGAATGAGGGATATACAATGACACTGCAACAATTAAAATACATAGTAACGGTAGCAGAGTGCGGTAATATAACGGAGGCGGCTGAAAAGTTATTTATAGCACAGCCGAGCCTTACCTCTGCAATTCACAATATTGAAGAAGAAATGGGAATAACGGCATTCATTCGTTCCAATAAGGGCGTAGAGCTTACAAGGGACGGAGAAACATTGCTTTCATATGCACGTCAGATTTTGGAGCAGACGGACGTTATGACGGAGCATTTTAAAGGTGAGAGAAATCAGAAACCGAGATTTTCTGTTTCATGTCAGCACTATTCATTTGCGGTTAATGCGTTTGTGGACGTTATAAGGGAATATGATGCGGACGCATACAGCTTTATTTTGCGTGAAACACAGACATATGAAATTATAGATGATGTGGCAGTCGGACGAAGTGAAATAGGAATATTGTATTTGAGTGAGCATAATGAGGCAGTTTTGAGCAAACTTATTAATAAAAATGACTTGAATTTTGAAGAATTATATATTGCAAAACCGCACGTTTTCATATCAAACAATCACCCTCTTGCAAACAAAGAGGAAATAACAATTCAAGACTTAATGCCGTATCCGTATTTGGTGTTTGAACAGGGAAAACACAATTCATTTTACTTTTCGGAGGAATTTTTGAGTTCGCTGGAATTCTCTAAAAATATTATGGTGCGTGACAGAGCGACATTATTTAATCTGCTTATCGGTCTTAACGGTTTTACGGTTTGTTCGGGTATTATAGATACGGAATTAAACGGTGAAAACATTATTTCAAAACCGTTAGATTCAGATTGCAGTATGCGTATCGGAATTTTAACACGAAAAAATTCTGTTATTAGCCGATACGGAGTTTCATATTTGAATGTATTGAAAAATCATTTATCCATAGATTAAAACTATGGATAAATGATGATAATATATATTTTTCTATTTCCATATTTTCTGTTATACTTAATGTAAATTAAAACACAGGAGGTAACAGAAATGAGCAAACAAATACCATTCAGATATGACTTTGTAGGCAGCTTTTTAAGACCTGCAAATTTAAAAGCGGCAAGAGAGGGTTTTGAAAACGGAAAAATTTCGGCTGACGAATTAAAAGCAGTTGAAGATAAGGAAATCGAAAGACTTATCAATAAACAAAAAGAATTAGGCTATCACGTCATTACGGACGGAGAATTCAGACGTGCGACATGGCACTTGGATTTTATGTGGGGATTTGACGGTGTGGCACATGAAAAAACGAAAACAGGTTTACCGTTTCACGGCGAAGACGCAATGATTGATGATACATACCTTTGCGGAAAAGTAGGACTTTCAAAAGTACATCCCTTCGTGGAGCATTTTAAATTTGTAAAGCAATTTGAAGATGAAAATACTGTTGCAAAGCAGACAATTCCCGCACCAGCACAGTTTATTGAACAAATGATCATGCCGTTTGCGTTGGAAAACACGTCAAAGTTTTATGACAGCACTCATAAGTTGGCAGAGGATATTGCAAACGGATATAAAAAGGTAATCGTGGATTTGTATGATGCAGGCTGTCGTAATTTACAGCTTGACGACTGCTCATGGGGAATGCTTGTAGATCCGAGAGCAGAAGAATTGTTCGGTACGGATAAAAAGGGATTGAAGGATATTCAAGAACTTTTGGTAGAGATAAATAACCTTGCAATAGAGGACAAACCAAACGATATGACAATTACTACTCACGTTTGCAGAGGTAACTTCCATTCAACATACGCAAGTGCAGGTGCATATGATTCGGTTGCAGAGGTATTGTTTGAAAAGGAAAATGTAGATGCATATTATCTTGAATTTGATGACGAGCGTTCGGGAGGCTTTGAGCCTTTGGCACACGTCAACGGCGATAAGAAAGTCGTGTTGGGACTTATAACAACAAAGTCACCGAAACTTGAAAATAAAGCCGACGTAATCGCGAGAATAAAAGAGGCACAAAAATATATTTCTCTTGACAGATTGTGCCTAAGTCCACAATGCGGTTTTGCGTCATGCGAAATAGGTAATAAACTTACAGAAGAAGAACAGTGGGCAAAATTGCAGCTTGTAAAAGAAATCTCAGAAGAAGTTTGGAGATAATATTAATGAGTAGACAAAATCTTTATGATTTTGTCTACTCTTGTTTTTTGGAGCTGGGGGCGGACATATTCTTGGACTATTTTATGCTGATAATCCGAGGCTATGTCTATACTTTAGCGTTATAGGCGTGTGAGGTGTAAGAATTATATGGATATACACGGTATTTTTAATTTTTGTATCACTGCCGATTTACTCTTCATCGCATAAATTGCAAAATCATTAATATATTTCGCTGAAAATATCGCTTTGCATTTCGCTAATTTGCTCGATTGGAATAACTGTTTTGTCGGTCAAAACAACAGTGTGATTGTATTCGTTTATTTTCTTTACAACACCGGTATTGGATATGTATGCACCGCCTGATTTTCTATCATCGGGAACAAAGTATGTTATTGTCACGATTGGATTTGTACTGATATTCTCTTTAATTAAATTTAACTGTTCATTGAGTTTGGCAATGACATCTTCGCTTAATATCTGCTTTTCATCAGTCAAACGGGCGGTTTCATTAATTGCCGCTTTGTGTCCAGTAAGAGCTGCAAACGGTGAAAATTGTGCCGCACGGTCATGAAGCGACATTTGTGGGTGCTTTTTTGAAACATGGTGGGGCAGATTGATTATGTCATCATATTTATGACTAACGTTTTCCATATGGTAATTCTCCTTAAAAATTATGCCTTGTGACCGCCTATTTGATTGTTGCGGTCTTTGGCAGTTGCACCTTCTTGAAGATTCATTCCTTTAAGAATGGCATTTTTGCCGAATTTCTTTTTTATATCAAGTATTGTATTCTGCATACGTTTTTCTCGCTCTGATTCGGCATTTTCTTTTTCTCGTTGTTTCTGTAAAACTTCGTAGTCAGTAAAAAGGTCAAGCTGTTCATATTTGTTTGCACTTTTTACACTGTGTTCATCGACAAGCTTGTTAGCCACAATATTAATTCTTCTGATAAGCAATTTCTTGTTTACAATTTTATCGTACAATTCCATAACTGCATTTGTGATAAGTGTAGTGGACGATGTTTGCTTTGGAAGATTTGTTGTTCCGTGAGCAGGCTTCGGAACTTTTTTACCGTAATAGTTCGTTGTAACTGTACCTTTATAACTCTGACTTCTGTTTTTATCTGTAATATTTTCAATATCATAGCCGATTGTAAGCACGATTTGATTTGTTACAAGTCCTTTATCCACCAAGTCAAGTACCATAAGGTCGGTCATTTCTTTTACAACTAATCTTGCTTTGTCAAACTCATACGGACAATGTAATACTTGTCCCGAGGATATGCTGTTTGTTTCGGGTTTGTATGTTTTGACATCTTCCATTGTGCAAGGCTCGTAACCCCAAGCATGGTCGATAAGCAGTTCGGCATTTATACCGAAAAGCTTGTATAACAGTTCTTCATTATAGTAATCAGTCGGTTTACCGATAGAACATCTTGCAATGTCACCCATAGTGTAAAGTCCGATTTTTTCTAATTTATTTGAATAACCACGACCGACTCTCCAAAAATCTGTAATGGGTCTGTGATTCCATAACAATCTTCGGTATGACATTTCGTCAAGTTCGGCGATTCGTACACCGTTTTTATCCGGTTCAATGTGTTTTGCGACTATATCCATTGCTATTTTGCAAAGATACAGATTTGTTCCGATTCCGGCTGTTGCGGTTATTCCTGTTGTAGATAAAATATCTTGTATCATTGTCATTGCAAGTTCACGAGCAGTCATATTGTATGTTGAAAGGTAATGCGTTACATCTATAAATACCTCGTCAATCGAATAAATGTGAATATCCTCGGGTGCGATGTACTTAAGATAGATATTATAAATTTTTGTACTGTATTCCATATAGCGTGCCATACGCGGTGGAGCAATTATGTAATCAATCTTAAGTGACGGCTTTTTCTGAAGTGCAAGGCTGTCGTCAGAAGAACCGCAAAAAACGTGGTTTGGCGCTTTAATCTTTCGTATATTATTTGCAGCCTTAACTTTTTGTATGACTTCAAATAATCTTGCTCGTCCCGATAATCCGTATTTTTTGAGCGACGGAGACACGGCAAGACAGATTGTTTTCTCCGTCCGACTCGGATCGGCTACAACAAGATTTGTGGTTAGCGGGTCACGGTTTCTTTCCCTACATTCAACGGACGCGTAAAATGATTTTAAGTCTATTGCTATGTACGTTTTGCATTTATTCATAATTCTACGCTCCTTTTTGCAAATCTATTCAGTCTAAATTATATCTTAAAATTACTGCTTTTTCAAGACTGTACAATAACTTATTGATTGTGAAGAGAGAAAAGTCCGTATTATTGGACTATGTATATATTATAATCTAATCACAGAAAACACAGAAACCATGTGAATAATAAAAGGAGTGATTAATTATGAAAAAAGATGGCTACAGCAGACCGGGATTTTTTGGTACAATAAACCATTATGACGCAAGTGGAAAAAAGGTAGGAGAAAGCCGACCGGGATTTTTTGGAGGAATGAATAATTATGATGCAAACGGACATAAGGTAGGGCATAGCAGTCCCGGATTTTTTGGCGGTATGAATCACTATGACAACAATGGACATAAAACCGGACACAGCAGTCCCGGTCTGTTTGGAGGTGTTAATACATACGACAATAATGGTCATAAAAAACGCCACAGCGAAAAAAGTTTCTTGGGCGGATATAATCATTATGAGGAGTAATGGAGACGATAATTACGATTTTGATAAGAGTTGATGATTATGGCAAATGTAAAATTTGAATATCTGTTTTTGGATATTGAGTGGAATCAAGCACCCAAAACAACAGATATAGAGGAAAGAGAACCTGTACAAATAGGAATAGTTGCAGCAGACGCAAATTTGAATATAAAAAGAACATTTTCTAAATCAATTAGATTAAGTAACAGGGAATGTTTTAATCAGAACACTTTTACTGTATCCCATTACCCACTTGACGCTATTATGAAGTCAAAGAGTGAGGAAACAGTATTAAAAAATATGAACATATCTTTTCAAAACTATAAGTATATTGTTGTGTGGACAAATGAAACTTATGAATTATTAAAGAGAAGAACGGATAAATACGGAATATCAATGCCAAGACACAGAGTGATTATACTGCAACAACTTCTTATGCAAATTGCCGGTGACGGCAAAAAAGTTATTGGTTTTGAAAAGTCGTTAAAACAAGCGGGAATTAAATATCAAAAGAATTATTTGCATTATTCAAAACACGATGTAAACTACTTATACTTATTGTTTTGTAAGTGTTATGGTGAATATCGAAAATTAACAGAACAAGAAACGTGTTACTTAAATCCAAGAACTCATAAGGTACATAACGGAAATTGTCGATATGCCGACAGTGCATTGATTAAATCGAGTAAGGACGTGATTTTTCAAGGAAATAAAGTGTGTAAGGTATGCGATTGTGAAAATGATTGGAATAGGTTTCATTGGAAAACAAATATTAAAATAAAGAGAAAGTATAATATAAAAGATATTAGAGATTTACCGCTTACTATTGAAAATATGAATAGAATATGCGATATGTTTAATTTAGAGTACAGCGTTACGAATGACGCAGTGTTTATAAAAACACCGTTTGGAAGATGGATTGTATATTTGAAAGGTGATGAAGTAAAAGAACTTCATCATGAAAATTACAGATCAAGACGTGGTGAACCGTTAAATGCTCATAAAAAGTGCATTGACGGTTATCATAAACAAAAACTTGTTTCAAATAATTTTTACGATGTGATATACTGTATAAATTGCCATGATTCAGCAATGACTCGGAGGTGGAAAGAAAAAAGTCGGATTGAAAAATTATTTGAAATGATTGATAATCAAAGAATTCAGTACGCGAGTGTGTGAGATTATTTCTGTAAAATTAATTTTTCTATGATAAAATACTTAGTT
>OHWU01000619.1_pt1 | contig 14658 bp, 13 predicted proteins | sample 1579821 | NCBI WGS metagenome assembly OHWU01 (sample SAMEA3882548, study PRJEB24775) | human gut metagenome | biome: human-associated habitat; feature: intestine environment; material: feces | place: Netherlands | collected 2009/2010 | reverse complement strand
AGTGGCTTGGCGCGTGGAATTGATACTTGTGCTCATATGGAGGCCTTAAAAAATAAAGGTAACACCATTGCAGTTATCGGGACTGGGCTAGACGTATATTATCCTAAAGAAAACAAAGCTTTACAGGACTATATGGCTAAAAATCATTTAGTTCTTACAGAATACGGACCGGGTGAACAGCCACTTAAATACCATTATCCTGAACGAAATCGGATAATTTCTGGATTGTGTCAAGGGGTTATGGTGGTTGAAGCCAAGCTTCGCTCGGGAAGTCTTATTACTTGTGAGCGTGCAATGGAAGAAGGAAGAGATGTTTTCGCCATACCAGGAAATATTTTAGATGGAAAATCGGATGGATGCCATCACCTCATTCAAGAGGGCGCAAAGTGCATTACTACAGGATTTGACATCATTTCAGAATTTTCATAAAAATCAAACTTCTCCTATAGAGAAAAAGTTTCTTATTGACAGTTAAAGAAAAGGACGGTATCATGTTAGTTGCTTGGTCCAAGATGTTTCATTTTTTAATGTCTTGTGACTATATTTTAGACAGATTAGTGGCGCAGCCAGTTTATAACATTATAAGGAAATAGTCTATGGCGACAGCAACAACAACAAAAACGAAAACTAAAGCAACGAAGAAAACAAAGGCTAAAAAGGCGACTAAAAAGAGAGCGACACCGAAGAAAAATTTGGTTATCGTGGAGTCTCCAGCCAAAGCGAAAACCATTGAGAAGTATCTTGGGCGCAACTATAAAGTTGTTGCTTCAGTAGGGCATATCCGTGATTTGAAAAAATCAAGTATGTCTATTGATTTTGAAAACAACTACGAACCACAGTATATCAATATTCGTGGTAAAGGACCCCTTATCAAAGAATTAAAGAAAGAAGCTAAGAAAGCCAAGAAAGTCTTTCTCGCAAGTGACCCGGACCGTGAAGGGGAAGCTATTTCATGGCATTTGTCACATATACTTGGATTAGATCCAGAAGATAAGAATCGTGTAGTTTTTAACGAAATCACTAAAGATGCGGTGAAGAATGCCTTTGCAGAGCCACGCGCCATTGACATGGACTTAGTAGATGCTCAGCAAGCTCGTCGCGTTTTGGACCGAATTGTGGGTTACTCTATTTCACCTCTTCTATGGAAGAAGGTTAAGAAAGGTCTTTCTGCAGGTCGAGTGCAATCGGTAGCTCTTAAGCTTATTATTGACCGTGAGAATGAAATCAAGGCTTTTAAACCAGAAGAATATTGGACAATTGATGGTGCCTTTAAGAAGGGTGCTAAGAAGTTTCAGGCTAGCTTCTATGGTCTTGATGGTAAAAAGCTCAAGCTCAACAATAACGACGATGTTAAAGACGTTCTCTCTCGTATCATAAGTGACGACTTTAACGTTGATAAGGTAGAGAGAAAAGAACGCCGTCGTAATGCGCCATTGCCATATACAACATCATCACTACAACAGGATGCTGCTAATAAAATCAACTTCCGTACACGTAAGACTATGATGGTTGCACAACAGTTGTACGAAGGGATTAATCTTGGTTCAGGCGCTCAAGGTTTGATTACCTATATGCGTACGGACTCAACACGTATCAGTCCAGTGGCTCAAAATCAAGCGGCTGAATTTATTACAGAACGCTTTGGCTCTAAGTATTCTAAACATGGAAGCAAGGTGAAAAATAGTTCAGCGGCGCAAGATGCTCACGAGGCTATCCGTCCTTCAAATGTTTTCCAAACACCAGAAAGTATTGCTAAGTATTTGGATAAGGATCAGCTTAAGCTCTATACCCTTATTTGGAATCGTTTTGTGGCTAGTCAGATGACGGCTGCAGTATTTGATACGATGAAGGTGACCTTGTCTCAAAATGGTGTCATTTTCACTGCAAATGGTAGTCAAATCAAGTTTGACGGTTATATGGCCGTTTACAACGACTCTGATAAGAATAAAATGCTTCCTGAAATGGCTGAAGGTGATACAATTAAGAAGGTTGTGACAACGCCTGAACAACACTTTACGCAACCACCGGCACGCTACTCTGAAGCGACATTGATTAAGACTTTGGAAGAAAATGGCGTTGGTCGTCCGTCAACTTATGCACCAACGCTTGATGTTATTCAACGTCGCTATTATGTCAAATTGGTGGCTAAACGTTTTGAACCAACTGAACTCGGTGAAATCGTTAATAGCTTAATTGTAGAATTCTTTCCAGATATCGTGGATGTTAAATTCACTGCCGAGATGGAAGCCAAACTCGATAAAGTTGAAATCGGTAAGGAACAATGGCAGAAGGTTATTGATGAATTCTTCAAACCTTTCCAAAAAGAATTGGAAAAAGCTGAAGAAGGTATTGAAAAAATCCAAATCAAGGATGAACCTGCTGGTTTTGATTGTGACCTCTGCGGCCATCCAATGGTGATCAAGCTAGGTCGTTACGGTAAGTTTTATGCATGTAGTAACTTCCCAGACTGTCACAATACTAAGGCTATTACTAAAGAAATTGGTGTGACTTGTCCAACCTGTGGGCAAGGTCAGGTCATCGAGCGTAAGACAAAACGCAATCGTGTCTTTTATGGTTGTGATCGCTATCCAGACTGTGAATTTACCTCGTGGGATATCCCTATTGGACGTAACTGTCCTAAATCAGGCGATTACCTCGTGGAGAAGAAAGTACGTGGTGGTGGCAAGCAAGTTATCTGTAGTAACGAAGAGTGTGACTACAAAGAATCTGTTGTAAAATAAAGAAGAAAGCTATCTCAAGTTTTAACTTGGGATAGCTTTTTGTATTTTGTCAAAAAAACTGATACTTTCCTTACATTTGTTTTTTATACTAAGAATGAAAAGAAAGGAGAGTTATTATGAAACGTTTAAGTTTATCAGGTTTCCAACTCAAATATATAGCCCTAATTACTATGGTATTCGACCACATTCATTATTTCTTTGATTATACAGGGAAAATCCCTATTTGGTTTGCTATGATTGGTAGATTAGCGGCACCCTTGTTCCTTTTTTGTGTGATTGAGGGTTTTATTCATACCCATAACCGGAAGAAATACTTCCTAAAGATTTATTCTTTAGCAATTGTGATGGGACTGATTCAATTTGGATTCTATAATTTTCTACATCCTCTAGTTAGACCAGATGGTTTCTTTCCACAAAATATGATGCTGTCGTCATTCGCAATTTTGCTCGTTGCTCTTCAAGGGATTGCATGGATTCAAGAAAAGAAATACCTTAAAGGGATACCAACTTTACTTTTTCCATTGTTGCTTCCATGGTTAATGATGCCTTTTTATATGCTAAGTGTGAACAAACCTATGTTTGGTTTTCTACTAAATTTACTCAATTTCACAGTATTGCCAGTCCATACATTTATCAGTGATGGAGGAACGTGGTTGCTTTTGACCGGTATCGCTATGTATCTTTGTCATAGGAATCTTATGAAAGAAGTGTTTGCTTTTATGAGTGTTAGTCTCGTTTGGCTGCTAATGGCGATTGTTTTAAGTAGACCTTCTTTTTACGATTTAATATTCAAATACTTTGAATGGATGGAAATATTTTCAGCACCTTTAATGCTTTCTTATAATGGTCAAAGAGGGAAAGGGTCAAAATATTTGTTCTATGTTTTTTACCCAACCCATATTTATCTACTTTACGCCTTGTCAGTTATCTTCTATAGATGATATGATAAGGATAACTTTGAAGGAAAGGAGAGGCTATGGCTCGAATACTTGTTATTGATGATCAAAAAGATATTGTTCAATTGGTTGTAAAGGCTTTAGAGCTCCAAAACCATAATGTGACAGGGCTTACAAGTGTTTTAGATTTGGATAAGAACTCTTTACCTCGATTTGACCTGATTTTACTGGATATTATGATGCCTGATGTTGACGGTCTACAGTTTTGCCATGAGATTCGAAATCAGGTGGATTGCCCAATCCTCTTTATTACAGCTAAAACGCAAGAAGCAGACATTGTCCAAGGGTTGAGTTATGGTGCGGATGATTACATTTGCAAACCATTTGGGGTTAAAGAACTCCAAGCGCGTGTTGCAGCTCACTTGAGACGTGAACATCGTGAGCGTCACCATAAGCTTTCACTTGGGGAGTTTCAGTTTGACTTGTCTGCTCAAGAGCTTTATATTGAGAATCAGTTGTTAGATTTGACAAAGTCGGAATATGGTATTTGCCAGTTTTTAGCTGAAAATAAGGGCCAAGTCTTTTCAAAAGAACAAATCTACACGCATTTGTACGGCTATGAGGATAAAGGCAGTCCGGCAGCAGTGGCTGAACATATCAAGAATATCCGTGCAAAGCTTAAAGAAGTTGGGCAAAATCCTATTGAAACAGTTTGGGGGATTGGTTACAAGTGGCACTAATAAAAAAACGAGAACACTCTCTAAGAACAATCTTGTTATCTTATGTCGTCAGTCTTACAGTTCTCTCTGTAATCAGCAGTCTTCTTATTTTGTATTTGTTCAGCTTGTCTTTTCGTTTTGGAGTTGTGATTCCAGCAAATCAAGTTGAGAGTGATTTGTCTGCTGTGAGAAGTGATATTGAAACTTCTAAGGTCTTTAATCCCGAGATTTTACCTGATGGCACGAGTTATGTCTTTTTAACTAGGGATTTTAAGCTTAAAAAGTCTAACATGCTTGTTAACTTGCAAGAAGAATCCTTACTAAATTACCAATTCAAGAATGCTCACGGTGAGAAATACGGCTATTTTCAGTCTTTTGAACGGTCAGATGGCATAGTCATTGTTAATTATCAACTATCACCTCGGTACCGTAATGAGTGGATGAACCAACATTTTCCCAATGCTGATCTTATGATGATTGGTTCAATGTTTGTATCTATCTTAATAATATTTATTATTTTAACTTTTTATTATGCAAATAAATTGAGTCAGCAACTTAAACCTATATTAAGGGTTACTGAAAAAATTTCCCAACAAGATTTGGATTTTCAAACTTCTCAGTCTACAATTAAGGAATTTAATCAGGTTTTAAGTGGTTTGGATCATATGCGTATAGCACTTCGTGAGTCTTTGATGGAAAATTGGAAGGCAGAGCAAGATAAACAAAATCAGATTTCTGCCCTAACACATGACTTAAAGACGCCCCTAACAGTTGCTCGTGGAAATGCGGAACTCTTAGCTATGACGTCCTTGGATGAAAATCAAACGGACTTGTTAGAGCATTTTCAAAAAGGTATTGCACAGGTTGATGCTTATGTAAAAGAGTTGTCAGAACTCAACAAAATGAGTTTGAAGAAGACCCTGACGCTTGAAGAAGTTCCAGTTAAGGAATTTGTTGAAGACATTTACGATCAAACCTTGTCATTAGCTCAAACGAAACAAATCAATGTGGTATTTGACAAGAAGGAAATTGCGAAAGAAAGCATAGGCAATTGGGATAAGTCCTTGTTGAATCGAGCTATTATGAATATTGTTTCAAATGCCGTAGAGCATACACCCAGTGGCAGTCAGTTGCTCCTGACCGCTAGGGTAGAAGAAGATGAATTCAAGTTTATATGCCTTGATTCTGGTCCTGGATTTTCCCTTGAATCTCTTGAAAACGCTACTCAGCTATTTTATCAAGAGGATAAAAGCAGACAGAGTCGCAATCATAGTGGCCTTGGTCTGACTATTGCTAATGATATTATTCGTTTACACTATGGTAGTCTTTCTCTTGCAAATGACAATGGCACGGGTGGTGCTAAAGTGACTATCATTTTACCCCTTTTAAATACAGATGACTCCTAGTCGCCAGATGAGGAGTTTTTTGCTATACTACTAAGAGTAAAAATGAAGAAAGATTTGTGGGAGCAGGATTTCATCTTGTTTCCGAAGAGGTATTAGTGTCATGTCTCAATCAAAAGCAGATTATATTAACGTGATTGGAGCTGGTTTGGCCGGATCCGAGGCGGCTTATCAGATTGCCAAACGTGGTATTCCAGTAAAACTTTATGAAATGCGTGGGGTCAAAGCAACACCACAGCATAAGACAACAAATTTTGCAGAATTGGTTTGCTCTAACTCTTTCCGTGGAGATAGCTTGACCAATGCTGTAGGGCTTCTAAAAGAAGAAATGCGTCGTTTGGACTCTATCATTATGCGTAATGGAGAAGCTCACCGTGTGCCAGCAGGTGGTGCCATGGCGGTGGACCGTGAGGGCTATGCAGAAGCAGTGACAGCTGAAATTGAAAGTCATCCCTTAATTGAAGTTATCCGTAAAGAAATCACAGAAATTCCTGATGATGCTATTACAGTTATTGCTTCAGGTCCCCTAACTTCTGATGCTTTAGCTGAAAAGATTCATGAGCTTAATGGTGGAGACGGGTTCTATTTCTATGATGCCGCTGCACCAATCGTTGATAAAACAACTATCGACATGAACAAGGTTTACCTTAAGTCACGCTATGATAAGGGTGAAGCAGCTTATCTAAACTGTCCAATGACCAAGGAAGAGTTCATGGCCTTCTATGAGGCCTTGACTACAGCTGAAGAAGCTCCTTTGAATTCTTTTGAAAAAGAAAAGTATTTCGAAGGGTGTATGCCTATCGAGGTTATGGCTAAACGTGGTATTAAAACAATGCTCTACGGTCCTATGAAACCAGTTGGTTTGGAGTATCCTGAAGATTATATGGGTCCACGTGATGGTGACTTCAAGACACCTTATGCGGTTGTTCAGCTTCGTCAGGACAATGCGGCTGGTAGCCTCTACAATATCGTTGGTTTCCAAACCCACCTCAAATGGGGAGAGCAAAAACGTGTCTTCCAAATGATTCCAGGTCTTGAAAATGCAGAATTTGTTCGTTATGGGGTAATGCACCGTAATTCTTACATGGATTCGCCAAACTTGCTTAAACAGACCTTCCAATCAAAATCAAACCCTAATCTGTTCTTTGCTGGACAAATGACTGGTGTTGAAGGTTATGTTGAATCAGCTGCCTCAGGTTTGGTTGCTGGAATCAATGCAGCCCGTCTCTTTAAGGGTGAAGATGAAGTTATTTTCCCTCATACAACAGCAATCGGTAGCCTTCCATATTATGTGACACATGCTGAAAGCAAACATTTCCAACCAATGAATGTTAACTTTGGTATTATCAAAGAATTAGAAGGCCCACGTATTCGTGACAAGAAAGAGCGTTATGAAAAAATCGCAGAAAGAGCTCTTAAGGATTTGCAAACTTTTATAGATGCTTGATGCTAACATAAAAAGCCCTCACAAGAGTGAAGGCTTTTCGTTTTAGAGAGGAGCGAATAGAAATATCGATTAGCCAAAGAATTTCTTAGCGATTTCTTGACCTTGTTTGATTTTAGCCCATTGTTGAGGTGTTGCCAGCTCATTACCTGAGTCACATGAGGCGAAACCACATTGGTGAGAGAGGAAGAGACGTTTTTTGGAAGGATTTGACTCGCTTTTTCAAGCAAATCGAGAACACGTTCTTCGTCATCTAGGTCAGTCGTTTAAGAAGACAATAGCCCAAATACAACTTCAGCTTTACTGTCTTTAAGGGCTTCCAGAGCTTTGATATCACCAGCTGTATCGCTATCCCATTCAAGGAAGAAGCGGTCATAGTGTTGCTCTGCCAAGAATTTCTTAGCGATGTCTTCGTAAGTTCCTTCAGAAGCAGAACGGATTTCATAATTACCACGACAGTTGTGTGTCCAAACCGTTAAACCAAGTTCGTGAGTATAGTCAACAACCTCATTATTGATAGCAACAAATTCATCGGCCAATTCTGCCAAATCACCATTGCCGTCTGAGTAGAAACTTGTAGGGTTTGATGGGTCAAAAAGTTCCCAGAGGCAGTCGTCAAATTGAACGATTTTACCACCAACAGCCTTGTATTCATCCAAGAATTCTTTATAGGCATTAATCAAACCTTTTTTGAGTTCTTCGTTTGTTTCATAGACTTGTCCAGGAACAGCCAATCGATCAAAGATAGCAAGTTCAGTGTAGGCATGAGCAGGTCCCCAGATAGTTTGTTTGGTATCTTCATCACCAGCTTCAGCCTTAACCAATTTGTAAATATCTAGGTAGTGGTGGTTTTTACCTGATAGAGGCTCAGTGATACGAATACCGATATCTTTACGTGTTTCATATTGACCACCATCATGGTCTTTAAAAGTATAACCATGCTCAGCAATGTAGCGTTCAATACCTTTGAGTCCCCAGACAAAGTCCAAGTGCCACATAGAACGTCCAAACTTCCCATCGGTAAGGATGTCAATTCCGTTAGCTTTTTGGTCAGCCACATTCGCTTAATAGATGCAGTTTCAGTTTCTTGATAACCAGGAAGGGCATCATAGAAAGGATACTGGATGTCGTCACGATGCTCGATTTCGTCCTTGTATTTACGGAGATCCGCAGGACGAAGAAGAGAACCGACTAATTGGAATTTAGATTTTGTCATTAAATTTACCTCGAAATGTCTATTTACATCTATATTATTTCTTATGGGAACTAATGAAAAATAGTTAATTTCTTGCTGTGTATATAGTTTTAGACTATACAAGGTTTAGCTCTGCAAAATGATACTTCTTATGATAAAATGGAAAGAAAACGATGAAGGTTGGGAATATGCAAAAAACATTCTTTATTATTAAACCAGATGCTGTTAAACGTCATCTAATTGGTCAAGTGCTTGATCGAATTGAGCGACGTGGCTTCGTTATTGAGCGTATGGAGATGCTGATGCTTGACGAAGAACGTCTTAAAGAACATTATGCCCAATTGGCTGATAAACCTTTTTTCCCTAGTATTTCTGAATTCATGATGAGTGGTCCAGCAGTTATTGGTATTATGTCCGGCCCAGGAGTTATTAAGTCATGGCGTGATATGATGGGAGCAACTAATCCTGGGGATGCTGCTCCTGGAACGATTCGTGGAGACTTTGCAACAGCACCAGATGGTGACATGATTCCAAATATCGTTCATGGCTCTGATTCAGAAGAATCTGCGGCTCGAGAAATTAAGATTTGGTTTGGTGAGTAGGATGGATATAGCACAGATTCAATCAGAATTAGCTCAGGATGGACTATTAATTGATGTCAGGACTCCAGAAGAGTACGCAGAAGGTCATGTTAAGGATGCTTTATTAATACCTCACACGCAGTTTTTCACAGCTGACATTCCAGCTAAAAAAGACGCCTCCATTTACCTCTATTGTAAAATGGGATCTCGTGCTGAATTTGCTGCAGGAGTACTGAAAGAACGAGGATATACTAAGGTTACCACCTTAGGTGGCCTAGGTGATATGGAAGCACTAGGGTTTAAGTTTGAAAAATAATACACATAAGGTCACTAGTGGTGATCTTATTTGCTTTCAAAAAGCATGACAAATTATTAACAACGCTTTCATAAAGTGGTAAGATTCTAAATGAGTTAAGAAAAAGCCTATGAAAATGACTTTGCCAGAACTTGATTAACTTAGCATATTCCAATTGAGATAGGGCTTGTGGTTAAGCTTGTGACTACAATTGGTAGAGGAGGATTTCGTATGTCAAAAGTTGCTATTGTTACAGGTGCAGGTCAAGGTATTGGTTTTGCGATTTCAAAACGCTTGGTTGAAGATGGTTTTAAAGTCGGGGTATTGGACTATGACGCTGAAACTGCTGAAAAAGCAGTTGTTGAGTTGTCAGAAGACAAGGCATTTTCCGTTGTAGCAGATGTGTCTAAACAAGCTGAGGTAGCAGCAGCTTTCCAAAAAGTAGTTGATCACTTTGGCGACTTGAATGTTGTTGTTAATAATGCTAGTGTGCACCAACAAAACCCCTTGACACTATTACTGAAGAACAGTTTCAACGTACATTTAACATTAATGTTGGTGGAGTTATCTGAGGTGCACAAGCTGCCCAAGCACAATTTAAATCACTTGGTCATGGTGGTAAAATTATCAATGCAACTTTACAAGCAGGTGTCGTAGGGAACTCTAACTTAACTGTATATGGTGGAACTAAATTCGTAGTTCGTGGTATTACTCAAACTTTGGCGCGTGACTTAGCTGATTCAGGTATAACTGTAAATGCTTATGCACCAGGTATCGTTAAGACTCCAATGATGTTTGACATTTCCCACGAAGTTGGTAAAAATGCTGGTAAAGATGATGAGTGGGGTATGCAAACTTTTGCTAAAGATATTACCCTCAAACGTTTGTCAGAACCTGAAGATGTTGCAGCAGCAGCTAGCTTCCTAGCTGGACCTGACTCAAACTACATTACAGGTCAAACAATCATCGTTGATGGTGGTATGCAATTCCATTAAGGTTAAAAGGGAGAGCGAATGGCTCTCTTTTTTGCTTGATAAAACATAATGTTTCTGATAATATAGTTATAAATAATTATGTTTTTAAAGGTGGATTCCCATGTCAGACATCTTACACTATATTGCTGAGCACCCGTTTTTTAGTCTTATTCTATTGGGAATTATTGTACTAGCCTTTGGTTTAGCTCCATTTTCAAGTAGTTCAATAGAGAACAAGCGTTCAGCTATTATTAATAAGCACTACAATGATAATTTTAAGAAATAAGAAGGACTAAATGCAGTCATAAAGCAGATATTAGAGATAGGCAAATGTCTGTCTTTTTTGTATAATAGGAGGTGACGGTTCGTTTTTTAACAATCACAAGTAAGAACTAGGAAAGAATAAAATGCCAAATATTGAAGAATTAAAACAAAGACAGGAGAAGATTCGCAACTTCTCGATTATTGCTCATATTGACCATGGTAAATCAACGCTTGCTGACCGTATCTTGGAAAAGACTGAGACTGTATCAAGTCGTGAGATGCAGGCACAACTCCTTGATAGTATGGATCTTGAGCGCGAACGTGGTATCACTATCAAACTGAATGCCATTGAGCTTAACTACAAAGCTAAAGACGGCGAGACTTATATTTTCCACCTTATCGACACACCGGGACATGTGGACTTTACTTATGAGGTGTCACGTTCCCTTGCCGCCTGTGAGGGTGCTATCTTGGTGGTAGATGCAGCTCAAGGGATTGAAGCACAAACACTTGCCAATGTTTACTTGGCACTTGATAATGACTTGGAAATCTTACCAGTTATCAATAAAATCGACCTTCCAGCGGCAGATCCTGAGCGTGTACGTACAGAGATTGAAGATGTTATCGGATTAGATGCCTCGGAAGCTGTGCTTGCATCAGCTAAGGCTGGCATTGGTATCGAAGAGATTCTCGAACAAATTGTTGAGAAAGTTCCTGCGCCCCAAGGTGATGTGGAAGCACCTCTCCAAGCCCTTATCTTTGACTCTGTTTATGATGCGTATCGTGGCGTCATACTCCAAGTGCGTGTGGTTAACGGAATGGTTAAAACGGGCGATAAGATTCAAATGATGTCTAATGGCAAGACCTTTGACGTTACTGAGGTTGGTATTTTCACTCCTAAAGCTGTTGGCCGTGACTACCTTGCGACTGGAGATGTTGGTTATGTAGCAGCTTCAATTAAGACAGTTGCGGATACTCGTGTCGGTGATACAGTGACACTTGCGGATAATCCAGCCGCAGAACCACTTCATGGTTATAAGCAAATGAACCCAATGGTCTTTGCTGGTCTTTATCCAATTGAGTCAAATAAATATAACGACTTGCGTGAGGCTCTTGAAAAGCTCCAATTGAATGATGCCAGTCTTCAATTTGAGCCTGAAACGTCTCAAGCCCTTGGTTTTGGTTTCCGTTGTGGTTTCTTGGGCCTTCTTCACATGGATGTTATCCAAGAGCGTTTGGAACGTGAGTTTAACATCGATCTCATCATGACTGCACCATCAGTAGTTTACCATGTTAACACTACTGACGGTGAAATGCTTGAAGTGTCCAACCCATCTGAATTTCCAGATCCTACACGTATTGATGCCATTGAAGAGCCTTATGTCAAAGCTCAAATTATGGTTCCTCAAGAGTATGTTGGTGCTGTTATGGAGTTGGCGCAACGTAAACGTGGTGATTTTGAAACCATGGAATATATTGATGATAATCGTGTTAACGTTATCTATCAAATTCCACTTGCTGAAATCGTCTTTGACTTCTTTGATAAATTGAAGTCATCAACTCGTGGTTATGCAAGTTTTGACTATGAATTGTCAGAGTACCGTCGTTCACAATTGGTGAAAATGGATATTCTCCTTAATGGTGATAAGGTCGATGCCCTTAGCTTTATTGTCCATAGAGAATTTGCCTACGAACGTGGAAAACTTATCGTTGATAAACTTAAGAAAATTATTCCACGTCAACAATTTGAAGTTCCTATCCAAGCGGCTATTGGTCAAAAAATTGTTGCCCGTACAGATATCAAAGCTCTTCGTAAAAACGTCTTGGCTAAATGTTACGGTGGTGACGTTTCACGTAAACGTAAACTCCTCGAAAAACAAAAAGCTGGTAAGAAACGTATGAAAGCCATTGGTTCGGTGGAGGTACCACAAGAAGCCTTCTTGTCTGTGCTTTCAATGGACGAAGATGAGAAATAAGAATGATAGTAGAATGTGATGTTCTGGCTATTTTAGTAAAAAGTTATGATAAAGAGGATTTTAAAATTTACCTTCTCAAAGTGACGTATAGAGAATGGCACCACTAATCCAACATATAAAACATTGGAAGAAATTGCCGCTGCAACCAATACTAGATTAGTTGTTGACTTTGTTCCAATAAAGAACTAGTTTTTGTATACACTCAAAAAGCTCTATAATCTCTATAGTGGTTTTACCTACTACAGAAATCATAGAGTCTTTTTTATATTATACCCTTATTAGAGAACAACATCATACCTTAACTACACCACAAAAGTTAGACATCGAAAGTCTAACTTTTGTGGTGTCTTTATTTTCTATTTGTTTAGCCAACAGCAATTACAATAATGCTTTCAAAAATTAGAAGTAAGATAGCTAAAAAACTTTCTTTATTCATAGAAATTAACCTCCTATCTCACTATATGATATAATACTTTTAAGTTTATCTGGGAAATTCTCGTATATGCAAAAGAGGTGCTTTTTATGAAAGATTATGGAAAATTATTTAAGAAATTTAGAGAGTCTAGGGGATTAGTCTTAAAAGATATCGCAAAGTTAGGCGTATCAGTATCTCATATTTCCCGCTTTGAACGTGAAAATACAGATTTGACAATTAGTAAGTTTATGTCAGCTTTAAATGCGATAAATATGCCTATTGATGAGTTTATGTATGCAGCAAACGACTTTCAGAGAGATGAGTTTAATGAAATCTTAGAAAAGATTAGTTTATTTGTTTCAGCAAGGAACGTGTCAGGTATGGAAAAGTTATTAATCTCTCAAGTAGAAAAAATCGAAAAGCGTGAGACTTTTTATACTCTAAATACTATTTTAATAAAAATTCGTTTACAGGACTTATCAGACAAAAGTTACTATGATGAATCTGATATCCAATATTTATCAGACTACCTATTCTCTGTAGAATATTGGGGTTGTTACGAACTACTGTTATTTGCGAATACTGTAGATGTATTGAATCATCAAACAATGATGCTTTTATCAAGAGAAATGTGTAAACGTTCAGAATTTTACAAGGATTTACCAAACTACCGAAGGTTACACTCAACAATGCTATTAAATTGTTATATCATAAGTATTGAAAGAGATGAGTATATTGATGCGTTGTATTTTGAAAAACAGTTAAATCATAGTTGTTTTACGGAAACTGAGATTTACGAGAAATTAGTGTTTCATTATTCAAAAAATTTATATGAATTAAAGAAGAATAGGAGCAATAAAGCTATTCTAGAAATGAAGAAGTGTATTACTGCAATGAAGCTGGCTAATAGTGAGAATTTAGCTATAAAATTTGAAAATCATTTATCTGGAGTGTTAAAAATGTAGTTGGATTTGTGTATATGGTATAAATTATCAGTGTCAAAATTAAATGATATATTATTGATATGAGAATTATTAAATTTCCTGAACAGATTTCAGAAGATATCATTCATTATACGTTTCTAGATGATATTATCTCTTATAATTGTGAAAAGTGTAGAGGATCTTGTTGTCATGTGAATAATTCTTTATTACTTGATGCAAAGACAGCAAGTTTTCTAAAACGCACGTATCTTAAAGATTTTATTGTTAGTGATGATAGTGTTTCATTGTTGAGTTGTGGTAAAAAGTGCTGGTTTCATTCTGAATTGGGTTGTACGATAAATGATTTAGGCTTGAACAAGCCATTAACTTGTGAATTATATCCTTTTCATATTAAGAAAATTCAGAACTTCTATATTGTTTCTTTTACTCCTTGTCCGACATTTCAACTGAACCTTGGTGAGGGGCAGAGGTACAAGGATATAGAGGATGTAGTTTTACGATATATTAAAACTGGGGTGCCAGTTTTTAGTCCGTCTTTGCATGTTTCAGAGGAAAGGCTGAAATATGAGATTGAGTATCAAAACAATTTTAAAAACACTTTATCAGAGTATTATCGAACAAAGACTGCCGATGGCACTACAGAGTTTAAAGAATATGAAAAATGGTATATATATTATTTAGATTTTAGATGGGGAAGTATACCCTTATCTTATACAAGTTCACAAGCAAATCAATTTTGGAATCTTTACAAGAGAGTTTGTGAAGATGTTTATAAAAAAATATCATATATACGAACAGATAACATATACTT
>OHWU01000617.1_pt1 | contig 14690 bp, 13 predicted proteins | sample 1579821 | NCBI WGS metagenome assembly OHWU01 (sample SAMEA3882548, study PRJEB24775) | human gut metagenome | biome: human-associated habitat; feature: intestine environment; material: feces | place: Netherlands | collected 2009/2010 | reverse complement strand
CATTTTTACATCATTCTCAAACTCGGGCTGGGCGTAACGAAATGCGAAAAAGTTTGAGTACCATACATTTTTACATCATTCTCAAACAGTCATGTGACTAATATGCCCTACCGGTAGTTTGAGTACCATACATTTTTACATCATTCTCAAACGCAGTGGAAAGACGAGCGCAACAAGCGCCGGTTTGAGTACCATACATTTTTACATCATTCTCAAACAGTGATCTCACCGCAGTAAGCTTCGACCTCGGTTTGAGTACCATACATTTTTACATCATTCTCAAACCCACTCGTTCTGACTAAGGGACTGGAAGTCGTTTGAGTACCATACATTTTTACATCATTCTCAAACTCCAGGTTATCATTCACGGCGTCGAATTCGGTTTGAGTACCATACATTTTTACATCATTCTCAAACGACAACGCGAGTGGTACGGCCGACACTGTTGTTTGAGTACCATACATTTTTACATCATTCTCAAACTGCGTGGTTGAATATCTCCATCAGTGTAACGTTTGAGTACCATACATTTTTACATCATTCTCAAACCTAATGCTTTCTCTTTTAGGCTGATCTGATCGTTTGAGTACCATACATTTTTACATCATTCTCAAACAAGGTGCCAGGTGTTCCAGGCTCTACCAGGGTTTGAGTACCATACATTTTTACATCATTCTCAAACCTCAAATTTAAAAATGAACTGCTTTCATCTGCACAAAACAGGTACTCAAACATCCGATGAATATTAATAGACATCACATCCATCTTTGTCAATTATATAATATTCTCTCTGATTCGAAAAGTCCCTTTGTATATTTTCTATGAAAAGCAAGGATATTTCATAGTAGCATGCCATTTGGGAGAGTTTGTTTATTTGTGTTTCGTTCAGATAGGACCGAATATTTATCAGAATCACCAGTTCTTTTTGGAGAAGTTCGGCCATAACTTTGATATATTGCGTCAATTTTTCCAGAAGTCCCATCTCTTTTTCGGTTTCTGTCTGAACTCCCATCAATTTTAGGAGTGCGCTCAAATCGATTTCCTCATTTTGTTCCAATTCGTACCCACTGACAGCTTCCAATTGATAGATGTATTTCTTCAGTTCCGCAATAATTCTCTGTGTTTCCAGAAACATTTCTTCATTTTGCGCACTTTTGACCAGCTCTGTAAATAACCGTTTTTGTATTCTGTGATCCGCAAAATCAAGAGAAAAGGGCGTTAATACCAATTCCACATCTCTTTTCATATTCAGCTCTGTGTCAGCTTTAGAAAGTACGAAATTTCCCTCCTCTCCCTGATTTTGTTTTTGCAGCTGCTCCACATATCTTAAAAACAGCTCCGGTGATTCTATAATCCATTCCGTGGGACAGTTCCGATGAATCGCAATAGGTTTTTCCAAGTCCACATGTACCAGTTTCATAAAATCACCAGCCTTTCATCCGTATTCAACACTTCACTCTTTACGTTCCCAACAATCAGATCCATTTTCGCATACTGCTTCTCAGTCACCGTTAAAAGCTGTACCAGGCCTTCTTCCGGCTTATTTTTATGAATCTGATCCACGATTCCATTCACTGCAGTTGTATTTAACGCAAGCTTACAGTATACGGATTCCTGGAGCATCAGGAATCCGCTTTTCAATAAAAACTTTCGAAATCTCGCATATTCTCTTCTCTGATCGCCCGTCAGCACCGGAAGATCAAACAGTACCAATACTCTCATAAAACGATAACTCATAGGCCATAAAACCGGATCAATGCACTGTCATTCTCATTTAAGGCATCAAATACACTTTTACAGTAAATTTTTATGGCATTATTCACATACTGTGTTTTCCCGTCTATCATGACTTCGTTGTTTAATACATTGACCAACTGTATTTTTTCCTCATGCGTAAATTCTTTCCTCTGCATTTGGATTACTTCCCGGTCAATCAGAACACGGAACGGTTCCATCAAATCGGACGCCAGATTAAACTGATTAAACATATTATCATGAAAGAGTCCGAGCTGTGTAATATAACCGCTCGCTACAATTTCTCTCGCAAACGCAGACAACAAAATGCTATATCCGTAATTCAGCGCTGCATTTTCCGGACAATCCGCAGTTCTGGTAAATGTCATGCCGAACAACGCATTGAAATATACCTTTGCCGCATGCCCTTCCCGGTTTGTCTCATCGTTCCAGCCAATCTCCTGTAAATATGATTCTAACAGACCCGCTTCTTCCTTTCCCAGATTTTTTAATAGTTCCTTCTGTTTTCGTATTTTTTCCGTCACAATCTCTGTCCAGATCGCTTCTTTACTGTGCCGGCTCCACTGAATCTGCTTTCTGATTTTATTGCTGGTATCATGACTTCCGTAATACCCAACCAGTTCCGACGATGGATTTCTCTTTTCATCGCAAAAAATCACTTTTATTTTCTTTTTGGTCAGCTCTGCCAGCAGACTTGTTGTGACTGTTGCTGCTGTTGACTCAATCAGAATGGTTGAGATTTCACTTAAATGTATTTTTGTTACTTCTTCATTTCGTACCACAAGATAACCAAGCTGATAGTCCAGCTTTGCCCGTTTGGAAATAACCACAATCCGCCAGCTCATAATGCATTCAGGTCTACTGCCTGCTCGTAAATACCGGTTGGCGATTGATGAATCATTTCGATTCGACTGCAATCGGTTATATTTTTGTTGAGATACAAAATTCCTGCTCTTCCAGATCCTCCAATTAATTTCAAATCAGCGGTAACACTCTGGCACTGGAAAAAATGTAAAATTTCATACAAAACGATACACTTTTCTTCTATGCATAATTCTTTAAATTTTTCTCTTTTTTCCGTTAATGTCTTTGCCTGTGCTCCAAGTTTTTTTGCATATACCGTATTTGTTAATTTATTTAAAAAGGTTTCATACAGCATCACCACCTTCTTTTCTTCTAAATGGTCGGAATCGTAAATTTTCAGTTCTTTATTCTGTTTTTTACGTTCCACGTACTGTACTATTTTTTTCAGTATTTCTGTTTCTTCCTGGGAAAGTACCAGCTGATTTGCACCTTGCATCAATAGCTGATCTCCTGATCTTCCGGAAACCCACATATAAAATCCGTCCACACAAAACAGAGTATCTATTTTGATTTCCGGCACCAGCACTCGCGGATTTTTTAACTGTCTTTCCTCTTCCAGATACCGAATTATATTTTCTTCTGACTTCTGAATTTCCTTTTTCAGACGAATCGGCACATACTCGATTGTTCGTATTTTCTTTCCCTTTTTGCCCTCCGATTCTGCCAGTACAAAGTAAGCTCCCGCCTCTTTGTTATATCCTCCATACTTCTGTATATCACAAAGCCGTTCATCACTGCTCTTGATCGGAACCTGACCTTTTCCTTTTTTGACAATCTGCTGGTCAAACAATGCACCTGTTGCCTCATACGATCTTCGCGTCACAAGAATGTTGTTTTTTTCCATAAAATTTCGGACTGTCGCAATGGTTCCGTTCCCGCTTTCCCAGGCAATTTCTCCGTTTCGTTCAATTTTTTCCTGTTCAAACATCTTCTTCAGGTTATAACTTCTTCCCGGATTTTCCTTAATGAAGTGAATCGGATTTGATGTGAATTTTACAAAATATGCGTTGCCAACAACAATATTCAAATAAGCATCCTTCGCATGATGATAATCATTCATCTCCCGTACCTTCAGAAATTTAAAATCCTTACGGAACTTTGAAACGGTTGGCGCTTTTACATAAACAATCTGTGTATCCGGGATCACCTGCTGCAGAATACTTGCTGCCGCTTTTGTACTCTGACGAGTTTCCACCAGCTGCCTGGAAATAAATCCAGCCAATTCAGACGGTTCAAATCCATTTCCTCTTATCAGCCGTTTATATTTTTCTTCACTGATCAATCCGGCATCCACTAAAGATTTCCAGAATGGCTGCATTTTTTTCCGAATTGTTTCATCGATCGGATATTTATCCTCTTTCATCTGATTACACTTTTTCTTTACAAGTACCCGGTTATCCAGGCTATCATCCATCACTTTGGACTGTGGAAAAATATGATCAATGTCATACTTCTGATTATCCCACAATTCCTCCAGTTCAATTGTTTCACCGGAATACATGCATTTTCCTTTTTGCGTATAATACAAATACAGCTTGTCTCTTCTCATTTCCGCATCGGAACGTTTTTCAATCTCATCTATCCAGTCTTTTTCTTCCGCTTTACATTTTTTATAGAGTTCCAGCAGTTTCTTTTTTCTTGAAGAGGTTCTTCCCTGATCGGTTTTTTCTCTTGCCATTTCTATAAAAACACGTTTCGGTGGGTTTCCCATTACTTTACAGATTTCCTTTACAATCAAAAGGCTCTGCCAAATCTGCCGCTTCACTGCCGGTGATACGTAAAGTTCCTCGACTAATTCATACGAAATATCCCGTTTTTTCTGTTCGTTTCCATTCTTTTCTTCGATTGCCGATGCAAACAAATATTTTTCGCTAAGCAGTTGCATCAGATTGTCATTCGTCTCCCACAAAGCCCGAATAATAGACCATGCCTCTCCCGTTTCCGGTGCCGGTGCTTCCGTCTCTTCCAAAAACACTTTTGAGAGTCTTCCCCAACCACGATACGGCAGTTTACTTATGCTGTCTCTTTGTTTTTCTGTCAACTCCGGAAACAGTTTCTTTAATCTCTGTTTCAGTATCGCTTTATCATCTCCAAACAGCGTTACGTTCAGGATGATGCATTCTTTTTCCGCCTGGTTCAGTGACAGATTTGTTAATTTCTCTTTAAAGTCATGGTATGCCGTAAGAGAACTCTTGAAATCACCATCAATTCCGGTAATTTCAACTTCTTTTCCGGTAATTCCTTCTTTCACTAAATAGTTTTTCAGTTTTTTCTGTGTAACCTTTCTGCTTTTCTGGAATACTTCTTCATATATTTTCTGTTTCTGCTCTACAGATATCTTTTCTCCATCCAAACGCAGATTATTTAATTCATTTAAAACTTCGTATTTGCTGTACAGCAGAGAATACTTTGGTAAAACATCTTCACTTGGCAGATAAGTACATTTATTCGTCATTCTTCGAATAAACTGCTCTGCACTTGCTTCCAAATCTACCATCTCATCGAAGTTCCATGGATATATTTTGCCTTCTTTTCGTACCGCCCAGTTACTCTTCTCCCCTTTTTTTCGAATTCCGTTTAAGGGTCCTACGTAGTACGGAATGCGGAATGTGAAAATCTTTTGAATCTTCTCTCCATTCTCTTTCAGTAGCGGAACTTTATCTTCCAGATTTTTCAGGATTGCATTTAATTCATATAAATGAATCTGATATGGAATGACACTGTTGTCTTTTACAGTCTGTTTCGGAAGAAACGTTCCCATTTCCATTTCCTTCTGCATGCAGGATGCTTTCGTCACATCTGATATCTTGCCCAGAATATTCTTTTTCAGATAACCGTAAAAGTCTTCCTGACTACATTGTTTTGGTGCCTTGATATACGCATAATAATTAGCTTTTTCATCCTTTTTTGCAAACAGTCTCTGATATTCTTCCCTTGAAAGATTCTCTCTGACCAGCTTTTTCAGATCTTTCAGATCTTTTTTATGCTTTTCATAAAGTGCCACTTTTGCCTCTGAAAGAGAAGAATAGTTCTGCAAAATATCAGCCAGAACAGCCCAATCGTACACTGCTTTTGCGTGTTCAATTAATACATATTTTTCTCCCAGCTCTGCTTCGATCTCTCCAGTGTATTCTTCATAACCTGCATCTGCGAAGCAAAGTTTTGGCCGTTCCAGTGTATCCATCTGTTTTTCCCCAAACAGATTTCCCAGTTTTGCTGTTCCACCGGTAATCAATCCCAGCCACTCTTTTTCACAGGATGTTTCTGCCCGCATTGCTTTTACTGCTTTTGTCTTTTTCGCAGATTTGGTCAATGTTCGGTCTTTTAAAATTGCCTCTATTTCCTTGCTTCTTTCCACTCCAATCTCGGAAGAAAAGCCAAGTTCTTCTGCCCGCACTGCTTCAAGGAACTGTTCAAATGTTGTCTGAAATTCTCTTACCTGTTCGATATTTCCGTTTAATAGAAAATGGCCTCTGTGTTTCATCATATGATGCAGAGCAAGATATATCAGGCGAATATCAGGCGTTTCGTCAGTTTCCATTAACCATTTTCTCAGATGATAGATGGTTGGAAACTGTTTATGATATTCTTTGTCTGTGTAAGCATCATCCGCAAACAATGCATAGGGAAGTTCCGGACACTTTCCCTGCCTGTCACGCTTATCCTCTGGCCAGTAACGACTCTCTTTCATTCTGCGAAAAAATCCATCATCTATCTTTTCTACTTCTTCCGCAAAAATTTTCTGCAGCAATTCTATTCTCCAATTACGACGATCCAATCTTCGTTTTGCTGTCCGAAACCCTCTTCTCTCTTCTGCAGTCTGTGCACTGTCAAATAGCCGTACACCCCAAAGTGTTTTTCCATGTGCGCGCAAAATTTCGTACTTCTCATTTGTCACAGCCCATCCAACCGAACTGCTTCCCATATCAAGTCCGAGATAATATTCCCCTTTCATCTGTTCTTTCCTCCATTTTCTACATTTTATCTAATTTTACCATATATTTTGATTTTTTACATCTTTTCTTTCCTATTTTCAACAATTCTACTTCCTGGTTCTTGCTGTTCTCACAGTACTGAATCATAACCATGTTTCATTTCTAATTTTAGACAACAAAAAAACTGCTGTCTATGAAGACAACAGTTTTCGTTCCACACACTGTGGACCATCTAACGATGGCGTTTTCGATAAATCGTTATTTGAACTTATGATGTAAAATTTAGTATGGTACTAAACTAACTACACTATACTTCTATTTTTTCCTTTCGTCAATCTTTTTTAGAAAGTTTTTATGATAATTATTCCATTTTTTTCTCTTGCGTCCTTCTTATTTTTATGGTAAAATATATTTTGTTCTGATTACGAACACTGCCGCTGTGGCGGAATTGGTAGACGCACTTGACTCAAAATCAAGCGGTGAATAACCGTGCCGGTTCGAGTCCGGCCAGCGGCATAGCTAAAAAAGATCTGCAAAAACGAACGTTGATGCAGATCTTTTTTTATTGTCTTCCCTTCAAAAAAACAGCTTTTGAAAGAAAGAAAACCCCTTTCGAAGAACCGGCCATCTGCCGCATGGTTCTTTTTGAAAGGGGTTTTACTGTTGTTATCTCTTATTTATTTCCAAACATCTTCTCATACTCCGGTGTTCCATCCAGTGTAGCGAAGTAGTCTTTCGGGGTTTCTGCGCGGCGGATGACTTCAAAGCTGCCGTCCTCTTTTAACAGAACCTCTGCAGATTTTAATTTTCCGTTGTAGTTGTATCCCATGGAAAATCCATGTGCGCCGGTGTCGTGGATGAAGAGGAGGTCTCCGACTTCCACTTCCGGAAGCATGCGGTCGATCGCGAATTTATCGTTGTTTTCGCACAGGGAACCTGTTACGTCATATTTGTGGTCGCACGGCTGATCTTCTTTTCCCATCACCGTGATGTGGTGGTAAGCGCCGTACATTGCCGGCCGCATCAGATTGACCGCGCATGCATCACAGCCGATATACTCTTTGTAAATGTGTTTCTGATGGATGGCGCGCGTAACGAGTCCGCCGTACGGTCCCATCATGAAACGGCCCATCTCCGTGTAAATTGCAACATCGCCCATGCCGGCCGGAACGAGGACTTCATCGTACACTTTATGTACACCCTCACCAATCACACGGATGTCATTGCCTTCCTGACCCGGTTTGTACGGGATTCCGACACCGCCGGAAAGATTGATAAATTTGATTTTTACGCCTGTCTCTTTCTGCAGCTTTACAGCCAGCTCAAACAGTGTTTTTGCCAGAACTGGGTAGTAATCGTTGGTTACGGTATTACTTGCAAGGAAGGAATGGATGCCGAACTCTTCTGCCCCTTTTGCCTTCAGAATGCGGAATGCCTCAAAAATCTGCTCGGTTGTCATACCGTATTTGGCATCTCCCGGATTGTCCATAATATCGGTGCTGATTTTAAACAGTCCGCCCGGGTTATAACGGCAGCAGATTTTCTTCGGAATGTAGCCTAATGTTTTCTCAAGAAAATCAATATGTGTAATATCATCAAGGTTAATGATCGCACCAAGCTCTGCAGCCAGTTGATACTCTGCAGCCGGTGTTACGTTGGATGAAAACATGATTTTATCTTTCTCAAATCCCATCGCATCGGAAAGCATCAGCTCCGTGTAAGAAGAGCAGTCGCATCCGCAGTCATATTCACCCAGCATTTTGATCAGTGTCGGGTTTGGGTTCGCTTTCACAGCAAAATACTCACGAAATCCCGGATTCCAGGAAAAAGCTTCCTTTACCGCTTTCGCATTCTCACGAATTCCTTTTTCATCGTAAATGTGAAACGGAGTTGGTACTGCTGCTGCGATTTCTTCCAGTTTTTCTTTTGTTACAAAAGGCTTCTTCGTCATTCTCTTTTGTCTCCTTCTTCTGCTTATTTTGCCTGAATAATGTGAAGCATGTTTGTCATATATCCTTCACCCGTCACCTCGTTGGTGGCAGGGTCTCCGGCCGTAAAAATAACCATATCGCCGCGTTCTACAAGCTCCTCACGGCGCACCATATACATAGCATGGGAAATGATGTTCTCCGTAGAATCTTCCTCGTATCCGGTCACCGGACGAACGCCCCAGTAGAGCTGCATTTTTCTTCTTGCCCATTCATATGGGGTAACGCCGTAAATCGGTACGCTCGGACGAAGGTTGGAGATCAGTCTTGCGGTCTGACCGGACATCGTCGGGGTCACAATGCAGGCTGCTTTGATGTGTTCTACCATAGAAACGGCTGCGCTTCCGACTGCCGCGGAAACATTCAGCTTTCCTTCCAGCGCTTTTCCATCGCGGTAATCTTCGAATTTCAGATAACGCTCCGTCTGCTCGGCAATCTCTCCCATCATGGTAACTGCCTCGACCGGATATTTTCCGGCTGCTGTTTCGCCGGAGAGCATGATCGCATCCGTTCCATCATAAATTGCATTCGCAACATCGGCTACCTCTGCACGGGTCGGACGCGGGTTCCGGATCATGGAATCCAGCATCTGTGTTGCTGTGATAACCGGTGTATAATTGCATTTTTCAATGATGATTTTCTGTACATGCGGTACCTGGCACGCCGGAATCTCTACACCAAGGTCTCCCCTTGCAACCATCACACCATCTGCCGCATCGATGATGCTGTCGATGTTCTGCACACCTTCCGCATTTTCGATTTTGGCAATGATATCAATATGCTCTCCTCCGTTTGCCACAAGAAACTCACGGATTTCGTTAATTGCCTCTGCATTTCGGATAAAAGAAGCCGCTACAAAATCAATATCCTGTTCAATACCAAAGAGAAGATCTCCTTTGTCTTTCTCCGTGAGGTTCGGAAGATTGATCGAAACGTTTGGTACATTCACACCCTTTTTTTCTCCGAGCTCGCCGCCGTTTACTACGGTACAGACAATTTCCGGTGCATTTACTTTTTCTACGCGCAGGCCGATCAGACCATCATCAATCAGTATTGTGTCTCCCTCTTTGATATCTTCCGTAAGGCCTGTGTAGCTGACAGAACAGTGATTTTCATCTCCGGTCTCCTGAACGGTTGTCAGGGTGAAGGTCTGTCCGGTTACCAGATTTACTTTTTTGCCATCTTTCAAAACGCCGGTACGGATTTCCGGTCCTTTGGTATCCAGAAGGATTGCCACAGGAGTTTTCAGCTCTTTTCGAAGCTCTTTCAGCATATCCATACGCATTTTCTGCTCATCGTGGTCTCCATGAGAAAAATTAAAACGAGCAACATCCATTCCGGTTTCAATCAGTTTTTTCATCAGGTCACGGGAGTTGGTATTTGGCCCCATGGTGCAGACAATTTTCGTTCTTCTCATACTTTCTCTCCTTCTTTATTTTACATGTTCATGCGTAAACAGGTGATCCTGGCAGTATTCATAGTTTCCGTTGCATCGGGAACAGAAACGGAACTCCAGATTCGGATCATCTTTTTCGGTCCGGCCGCAGATCGCACATTTGTGTTTTGTGATCCCGTTCGGATTGCGGTATTCGGCTTCGCCTCTTGAAACGGCCTTTTTGAATTCCTTCCGGCGTCTGTTCTGCTGGAAAGAGCCGCGTTTTCCTTTTCTTGTCATCAGGAAGAACACAAGGACGTTTGCAAGGGAACAAAGAATAACAACACATCCTGCCCAGTTTCCGCTCATGATGCTGGTAATCATGCTGTAGGCGAGAAGCGCTACGTCAAGGTATGCCAGCCATTTGATTTTGATCGGAATAATGAAATACAGCAGTACCTGCATATCCGGGAAGCTGATCGCAAAGCCGAGGAAAATCGAGAGGCTGATGTAGTAAGTGCTGAATGCCGTTCCCATCAGCGACGGATATCCGTTGACTGCATATAAGATTCCATACAGCAGGAAGGAACCGATAATGGTCATCAGAATGCCGGAAAAGATGTAAACATTATACTTGAAATCTCCCCAGGCTCTCTCAAGGCTTGTTCCGATTGAGTAATAGAAAAACAGCATGATGATCGTAAAGATATCAAGGCTGCTCGGCGGAATCAGAATCCAGCTCACCAGACGCCAGATCTGGCCATGCAGAATATAGTATGGTTCCAGCGTCAGATACTGTCTCATGATGGGAGCCGCAAGCGCAATGATATATCCCGCAATGTACGTTACGATAATATACATCGTGAGGTGGCTTAATGCATATCTCCCATATTTTCGCTCCATTTTGTCTAAAAAATTCATGCACACTCTTCCTTTTTGTTTGTTTTATTTCACCGGCTTTCACTGCCAGAAAATACATTCTCATTATACGTGCTGCCTTTTCGTTTGTCAAACGGTATAACGGTGAATTTCGTCTCTGAAAAAGAGCTTTACGAATGTTTTACTTTCCGGTATAATTTATTAGAAATCTTTTCCAGTTATTTTATAAATATACGAAAAAATTCAGGAGGACTTTATATATGGCAGGATCATCATTTGGTACCATCTTCAGACTGACCACCTGGGGAGAGTCTCATGGAAAAGGCGTGGGCGTTGTTGTGGACGGAGTGCCGGCCGGCCTTTCGCTTTCCGAGGAGGATATTCAGGAAGCCGGGACAGAACCGCTTTACCACAAAACGGAAAGAATCCGATACCGTTCAGATTTTATCCGGCACTTTCGAAGGAAAAACGACCGGTACCCCGATTTCCATGGTGGTATGGAATGAGGATCAGCATTCCAAAGATTACAGCGACATTGCTTCCTATTACAGACCGGGCCACGCCGACTATACGTTTGATGCAAAATACGGTTTCCGCGACTACCGCGGCGGCGGACGCTCCTCAGGACGCGAGACGATCGCACGCGTGGCTGCAGGTGCCATTGCCTTAAAAATGCTCTCTGAGCTTGGCATCACCGTTTCCGCCTACACCCGCTCCATCGGTGACGTGGAAATCCAGTCTTTTGATGCCGCTGAAATCGCGAATAACGCCCTGAATATGCCGGATGCAGAGGCTGCCGAAAAGGCTTCCGAGCTTTTAACAAAAGCCATGGCGGAAAAAAATTCCGTCGGCGGTGTGGTCGAATGTGTCGTTCACCATATGCCGGCCGGTGTCGGCGATCCGGTGTTTGAAAAGCTCGATGCCAACCTTGCAAAAGCACTCGTCTCCATCGGCGCCGTAAAAGGCGTGGAAATCGGAGACGGTTTCTCGGTCTGCACAGCTACCGGGCTTACCAATAACGATGCCTTCCATGTAAATGCGGACGGCTCCATTGTCAAGCTGACCAACCACGCCGGCGGTATTTTAGGCGGTATCAGCGACGGAAGCGATATCGTTGTCCGGGCTGGTTTCAAACCGACCCCGTCCGTTGCTGCTTCCCAGCAGACCATCAACAAAGATGGTGAAAACATTGCCATCGAAATCAAAGGCCGCCACGACCCGATCGTCGTTGCACGCGCCGTTGTTGTCGTGGAATGCATGACCGCTCTTGTCCTGGCGGACGCACTGCTCGTCGGCATGAGCGCCAAACTGGACAATGTAAAGAAAGTCTGGGCTCTGGACGAAAAATAAAGGCCGGACTGCTTCTTTCTGGCTTCAACACAAAAAATGCCTGCGGGATACAGTTCTTCCTGCAGGCATTTTTGCGTTATTTTTTTAGTGAACGCCTTTTTTCGTAATCAGAATACAGTTCGGCGTCTCCACTTTCATCGGGCGGCCTTTCTGAACCAGCACGTTTTTCTCATAATCAACAGTAAATGTTGTGATCGTGTTGGACTCATGGTTTGCCACTGCGATATGTTTTCCGTCCGGGAACATTGCAATATCCTTTGGATATTCGCCGCTGATCGGAAGTGCAAACTTCTTCTCCAGGCAGCCGGTCTCCGGGTCGATATGGAACATTGCTACGGTATTGTCTCCGGCTGTAGAAGTAAACAGGTAGTGGTGATCCGGTGAAAGGCACATGCCGGATGCAGCGTCGTGCGCCTGGTCCACGTTCGCGGATGTGGTGCTGATCGACTGCAATTTTTCAAATTCCGGTCCGTTTCCCGTATCACGGTAGCTGAATACATCGACTTTGTTCATCAGCTCGTAAATGACATACGCGTATTTTCCGGATTCACTGAAAACGATCTCTCTCGGACCGGATTCACGCTCACAGCGCAGGATATCCACCAGTTTCAGGCGGTCACGCTGTGTGTTCAGCTTGTACATTTTGATCTGGTCAATGCCGTTGTCGACTGCGCAGACATATTTGTTGTCCGGTGTAGGAACGACACAGCTGACATGCGGGCGGAAGTTACGCTCTGCCACACTGCCAAGGCCCTTGTGGAACACGCCGTCCATCAGACTTCCGAGGCGGCCGTCCTTATGGGTATGTACAACGGTTACTTTTCCGTCATGATAGCCTGCCACGAACAGGTATCTTCCGGTTTTGTCCACCGACAGATAGCAGCCGCGCATGCCGTCGATGTCTACTTTGTTGATCGGGGTCAGGTCTCCGTCATCCTCCACTGCAAACACTGCAACGCCTTCATCTGCAATCGAATACAGGTATTTGCCGTTTAAGGAACGGGCAATGTGGGAAGAGTTGTTGACCGGTATGACTTTTCGCTCTGTCAGAGTGCCTTCTTCTACATTTACATCATATAAATGAATACCAATGCTGCTTCCATGGGTATAAGTGCCTACATAGGCTACGTACTCATCCTTCATGTTGTTTTCATCCTTTCTGCCTTCTCGCACATCGTGTGAATTTTCTAAAAATATTTTAACACAATTTCCGCGCCACGACAACGAGGAAAACGGATTTTTGATATGTAAACGGTAACACTTTATTTTTAGACACAGGATATTCTCCTGCAGAGAATTTTTTAGATATTTCTATTGTTTTTAGATTGTAAGAGTTGAGGTTTCCGCTGCATACCATTTTCATTTTCTACGCTCTCGTCAGACTGATTTCCTGACTCATCATTCCCTGCAGTTTCTTGATTGCGCGGCTGTACTGGCACTGCAGCGCCTGCTCGCTTTTCTTGCAGAATCCGCTGAGCTCTTTGTAGCTGAATCCATATGCTCTCCCCCAGAAAATGCGCTGATCCATCGGATTCAGGTTCTGGATGCAGTTCTGCATCACCATTCGTTCCTCAATCTCGGCTGTCGCGCCCGCCTCCCCTTCATTTCTGTTCTCTTTCTGATACTGTGTATAGGAAACTTCATTCTGATAATAATGTTTTCTGCGCTGATTCTTGATCTTGTTTTTTGCCACACAGAACAGCCATTTCGTCATCTCTTCTCCTTCGAGATCGGCAACGGTTTCAAATTTTACCACCAATACCTCCCATACATCGTTCAGCACATCCTTCGCCGTCTCCCGGTCATTGTTCAACTGACCGCAGATATAACGGAACAGCACATGACTGTTTTTCTCGAATATGATCTGAAAAAATCGTTCCTCCTCTTGTCTCATACACTTCTTTCTCCCTCCTGTTATTTCGCTGTCCTTCTCTTCCGGGCCCGTCATATATGTAATGTGTTGAGACTATCGAAATCTTTCGTTTTTTCAGAATATTTCTACTACTTGACCTTATTACTTTTGTTAATAAAGCAAAATATTGCGTTATAACTGCACCGCGGCGCATAATCAAATTTTTTCTTTCGAAACCAGAAATTACTGTTCTGACAAAAAAATTCCCGCAGAAAGGAGCTTTCTTCCTCTCTGCGGGAATCTTCTATTTTGGTTTTATTTTATTTAAAGTAAGCAACACCGGACTCAAAGATCTTCAGATCCTGCTCTCCGTAGATGTTGACTGCTACGCCGTTGTCGCGGCGCTCTGCGTGTGCCATCTTACCAAAGACACGGCCGTCCGGGCTGGTGATACCCTCGATAGCACACACGGAGCCGTTGGGATTCCACTGGATATCCATGCTGGGATTCCCCTCCAGATCCACGTATTGGGTGGCGATCTGGCCGTTGGCCTTGAGCTGGGCGAGCACGTCGTCGGAAGCCACGAAACGGCCTTCGCCATGGGAGATGGCGATGGTGTGCATGTCGCCCACCTCGGTCTTCGCAAGCCACGGGGAGAGGTTCGATGCCACGCGGGTGCGCACCAGACGGCT
>OHWU01000602.1_pt1 | contig 15130 bp, 14 predicted proteins | sample 1579821 | NCBI WGS metagenome assembly OHWU01 (sample SAMEA3882548, study PRJEB24775) | human gut metagenome | biome: human-associated habitat; feature: intestine environment; material: feces | place: Netherlands | collected 2009/2010 | reverse complement strand
CAGCGGAACAGAGATCCTGGACGAATTGGCAGAAGAAGAGATCGCAACCGGACATATGATCGTCTACACATCTGCAGACTCTGTTCTTCAGATTTGCGGAAATGAAGAGACATTTGGTCTGGATGAATTGTACCGCTGCTGCGAGATCGCCCGTGAGATTACGATGAAAGACGAGTGGAAAGTCGGACGTGTCATCGCAAGACCATACGTCGGCAAGAAAAAAGGCGAGTTCAAACGTACCAGCAACCGTCATGATTACGCATTAAAACCATACGGAAGAACTGCACTGAATGCATTGAAAGATGCAGGTCTGGATGTCATTTCCGTTGGTAAGATTTTCGATATCTTCGACGGAGAAGGAATCACAGAGTCGAACAAATCCAAGAGTTCTGTACACGGAATGGAGCAGACAATCGAGATTGCAAAGAGAGACTTCGAAGGATTCTGCTTTGTCAACCTGGTAGATTTCGATGCACTGTGGGGACACAGAAGAGATGTCAAAGGATATGCACAGGAACTTGAAAAATTTGATGTCAAACTCGGTGAATTATTAGGAGAACTGAAAGAGGATGATCTTTTGATCATTACAGCCGATCATGGAAATGATCCGACACATACCGGAACTGACCATACAAGAGAAAAGGTACCGTTCCTTGCATATTCTCCATCTATGAAGGAAGCAGGAGAACTTGAGGAAGCAGACACATTTGCCATTATCGGAGCAACAATCGCAGACAACTTCGGTGTTAAGATGCCGGAAGGAACGATCGGACATTCGATCCTGGACAAGCTGAAATAAAAGAACTGAATCAGACAAACTGAAAATTAGTAAACCTATCACAATGAATGAAAAAAGAAAGGCAAGAAATTATGAATACAAGTGAAGTTTTAAAAATTGTTGACCACACATTATTAACACAGACAGCTACATGGGAAGATATCAAAACGATTCTTGACGATGGAATCAAATATGAAACAGCTTCTGCATGTATCCCGGCTGCATACGTAAAACAGGCAGCAGAATACGTAGAGGGAAAACTTCCAATCTGTACAGTTATCGGATTCCCGAACGGATACAGCACAACAGCAACAAAAGTATTCGAGACAAAAGATGCGATCGCTAACGGAGCATCTGAGATCGACATGGTAATCAACATCGGATTCTTAAAAGACGGAAGATACGATGAAGTAGAAGAAGAAATCCGTCAGATCCATGAAGCATGCGACGGAAAGATTTTAAAAGTCATCATCGAGACTTGCCTTCTGACAGAAGAAGAGAAGATCAAAATGTGTGAGATCGTAACAAAAGCCGGAGCAGAATTCATCAAGACTTCTACAGGATTCTCTACAGCCGGAGCAACATTTGAAGATGTAAAACTGATGCATGATTATGTTGGAGAAGGTGTGAAGGTAAAAGCAGCAGGTGGAATCAGCTCATTCGACGATGCTGAGAAATTCATGAGTCTTGGAGCAGACAGACTTGGAACAAGCCGTCTGGTAAAGATCATGAAAAATACAGATAACGGTGCAGGATACTAAGATATGAGTTCTTTGTGTGCATTAAGCATTGTAACAGCAGTCCTCTGTGGTATCTGGTCTTATCTCGCAGGAATCGCCGGACTGATCGGCTGGGCCGGCTTTGCGGGATGCACCACCTACTTTGCATGTGGAAAACATGGCATGAGCGGGGTGAAAAAGACCGTTGTTACAAATCTTGCAGGTGTCTTATGTGGAATAACGATTATTACACTGAGTAAGTTTAGTCCGGTGTTCGGCAACCTTGGGATCTGGTGCGGGATCATTACATTTGTGATGTGCATCATTGCAAAATCCGAGTGGTTTGATTTCTGCCCGGGAACATTCATGGGATGTTTTACAACATTCGCAGCGGATGGGAACTGGAGTGTGCTGGCGATATCGCTGGTGATTGGAGCATTCTTAGGACTTTCCTGTGAGTATGGAGGAAACTGGCTGTATCAGGCAGTGACTGAGAAAAAAGAATGTGATACATATATGGGAGAAAACGTATTGCAGGAGAAGAAAGAGATAGAGTAAGAAAAAGCTTTGTTGTTTTGTGTGGGACGAGACGGCAAGGCTTTTTCTTATAATATAATAAGGCTATAAAGATTCAGCAGCCACATTCTCTGTTTGCAAAGAGTTATTTGCTTTCTGATTCATCAATATAATAGAAAGAAGTACAGCCACAATACCAAGGAAACTGATGAATCCAAGATGTTCCCGGTACCATACAACTCCAATCAAACTGGCAACAATGACTTCCACGGAAGCAATGACCGGAACTTTACTGCTTTTCGTGATGTGCTTCAGACCTTCATAATAGAAGATATAGCCGATTGCCGTTGTAATCAGCGCATAGAAGAATCCCCAGAAAAGAATTCCGGTATTGAATGTGAATTCAGTACGAGAAACTCCCATGGAAATGCCAAGAAAAACAGCGGCTTCCATCCGATCAGCAGGAGTTGCAGAAGATGTGACCGACATGCGGATGTTCGAAGAACAGACCAAGATCATCCAGGCACTGGCAAAACAGGCTCCGGGCGTATTCCTCGGACGTTGTGCCAACTTCGTACTGGGCGGTCAGCCGCACAGTTATTCCTTCTTCGTATATGCAGATGACGAATATCGTGAAAAAGAAGGAAAAGAATATTATAAAGGTCAGACATTAAATGAACTGAAACTGCGTGATATCCAGAGAAATGAATATTATCAGCGCTTCACAGGCATGAAACGTGATGATCCGAAGCACTATGACATGGTTGTAAATGTGTTAAAGACCGGTGTGGACGGAGCTGTGAAGATGATCTTGGATTATGTGGAGCAGAAAGAAAGCGGAAGCAAATAATGTTTGACAGGGGAAAATAGTAATGTTAATATAAGAATATAAAAGGTGCTACCGATATGACGGTTCGCTTGATTAAAAAATGAGTTGTTATAAAAATAACCGCCTCAGATCTTTGCAGGACGATGGGCGGTTATTTTTGTGTCTTTGAGTCATGCTTTCCACGCACATACCCAAGACTATAAAAAGTCGCACACAGCGAAATTACTGCGATCAGGTCAGTTATGGTCAGCATAGGCAATAAGTCTCCTTTCGTAGATTTCTCTGAAAGAGATATGTATGTAATCGGAGCTATTGTATACTCTTCGCACAAAGCGAACCGCCATTCACGTCAAAAGTGAAGTAGCACCTTAGGCAGAAGCCTAAATCTATTTTATCAATAAGAAATCCCAAAATCAATACAAAGTTTATAGAATGAATAAGGAAAATATATTATATTTGTGCTTTCGTATATCTTAATGACTAAGTGTTAAAACATGAAACTTTCGGTATCACAAAGTCAACATTCCACTGTTGAATTTATCATCCTCAGCTAATCATAACACCAAGTCTTTTCTCATGGACCGAGAGGTCAAGCTAATAAATCTAATTAGAAAATGAATCCCCAAAATTCCCTCATGTATTCAAATGCTGCGTGCTAATATACAGTCAACAAATGAAACACGTAAAAAGCACACAAATAAACGATAAAGCACGCGAAAGCGAAAAGGAAAAAGCAGGAGGATGCAAGATATGAAATATGTAGAATTTGACCAGACATTGTAAAAGGAGACCAGCTATGAAAATTAATAAAATTACAAATGCGCAGGAATTCTTTAAAGTTGTAGACGACTGTAAGGGACGTGTAGAATTACTGACAGGTGAGTGGTTCCGGTTTTTATTTATCACCATGCGTTCGAAAGAAGCTGCCAGTGGCAGGTTCTGTAGATTTTGTTCTTCGTGTGTTTAATGGAAGAGAGGATGTATTGAGAAAAGTTCTCAATACACCCTCTTCCATTTTCGAAAAAAAAAGTGTATCATATTAGTTAGATGAAGCTAACTAATATATTTACATAAAAGGAGGCAGTACATGAGTGTAGTAATCGTAGGCGGACATGACAGAATGGTTCATCAGTATAAAAAGATCTGTAAAGAGTACAAATGCAAAGCAAAAGTATTCACACAGATGTCGGGAAACTTAAGTGAGAAGATCGGAAGACCAGATCTGTTAATCTTATTTACCAATACAGTATCTCATAAGATGGTACACTGTGCAGTAACAGAAGCGGAAAAATGTAATGCACAAATCGTAAGATGCCACACAAGCAGCGGAAATGCTTTAAATGAGATTCTTCAGAATGCCTGTACGGCATAAGTATCTGGAATGTGGGGCAGCTCATACCAGATGAAAGCTTTATAAAACTCCATGAGCTGATAATAGTAAAAATCATATAAAAAGAGAAAGAAAGGACAAGGAGATGAGTAGGGTACATTTCCTGGTCCTTTTCTTGATCTTTTTTAAACTTAAAATTCCATAATGACAGTCCTTGCGTTTGGTAGACAAAATACGATATAATAAAAAATGTTTGACTTGAAAAGTAAAGAGAGGTTTATGGAATGAAGAGAGAGACATTTGGATCAAGACTGGGCTTCATCCTTGTATCTGCAGGATGTGCCGTTGGTATTGGAAATGTGTGGAAGTTCCCGTACATGTGTGGACAGTTCGGCGGGGCTGCATTCATTTTAATCTATCTGGTGTTCCTTCTGATCATGGGAATCCCGGTTATGGTCTGTGAATTTGGTGTCGGACGTGCCAGCAGACACAGTGTTGCCGCTGCATATGAGACACTGGAACCAAAAGGAACAAAGTGGCATATTACGAAATGGATCGGTGTTATCGGATGCTATTTCCTGATGATGTTCTATACCACAGTTGGTGGATGGATGCTGTATTATTGCGTCAGAAGCTTCAGAGGAGATTTTGTGGGTGCGGATATGAAGACTGTATCTGCAGGATTCAGTGATATGCTAGGAAATATGCCGCTTATGGCATTCTGGACGATTCTGATATGTATCATTGGATTCGGTGTATGTGCGTTTGGAATCCAGAAAGGTATCGAAAAAGTTTCCAAGTTCATGATGACAGCACTGCTTTTGATCATGATCGTACTTGCGATCCATTCTGTGATGATGAAAGGTGCCGGAGCAGGAATTCGTTTTTACCTGATCCCTGATTTCAAACAGATGGCAGAGATTGGAATCGGAAATGTAATTTTCGGGGCTATGAGCCAGGCATTCTTTACATTATCAATCGGTATCGGAGCTATGCTGATCTTTGGAAGTTATATGGAAAAAGACCAGAGATTATTCGGAGAGGCTGTGAATATTACCGTGCTTGATACGGTCGTAGCGCTGATGGCAGGTTTCATTATCATTCCGGCATGCTTTGCATACGGAATTGAACCGGGAGCAGGCCCAAGCCTTATATTTATCACGATCCCGAATATTTTCGCGCAGGTGGCAGGCGGGTGTGTATGGGGAGGATTATTCTTCCTGTTCTTAAGCTTTGCTGCATTTACGACACTGGTTGCGGTATTTGAAAATATTATTTCTTTTGATATGGATTTATTCGGATGGTCAAGAAAGAAGAGTACACTGGTAAGTCTGATTCTGATCATTATCTTAAGTATGCCATGTGTTATGGGATTCAATGTATTGGCCGGATTCACTCCACTTGGAGAAGGATCGACAATCATGGATCTGGAGGACTTCATCGTATCGAATAACCTGCTTCCGCTTGGAAGTCTGGGATATGTATTGTTCTGTACAAAGAAGAATGGCTGGGGATGGAACCATTTCCTCGAAGAGATCAACCAGGGAGAAGGATGGAAGTTCCCGTCAGGAATCAAGGGATATATGTCTTATGGATTACCGCTTCTGATCATCATCATTTACCTGAAGGGATACTATGATAAGTTCCAGCCGATGGGAACGAAGGTACTGGTCGGATGGATGATCGTGGCAATACTGTTCCTTACATTTGTGATCGGATGTTCCTGTGGAAAAAGTAACGCAGAAAAAGTGGATAAGTAAAGAAAAAAAGTAAAAAGATGTGGAAAAAGGATAAGTTCTTTCATGAAGAGAGAAAGAACTTATCCTTTTTTTCGCCATGCGTTCGAAAGAAGATGCCAATGGCAAGTCCTATAGGTGGCAAAGTATGTAAGCGAATTTAATTCTTCGTCTCGTATGCTGCCTGGCGTACATCCGGGATTGCGATCAGTACCGGATATAATACAGCAGAGATAATAAGTCCGCCGACTCCCTGAATAATATTAGCAGGGATACTTGCAGCAGCACCGCTTCCATACAGGAAGAACTCGCAGATAAAATATCCACCGGCGACGAATACGATATCTGTAATACCTCCAAGGATAACTGCGACGTAACGGTTCTTACCGTAACGGCACATCTTCTGGTAAATCAGTCCGGATACCAGTGCGACAAGCCCCTTGATCACCAGTGTGATCGGAACGTATACAAAATATCCACCGATCAGGTCAGACAGTGCAGAACCGATACCACCGGCAAGCATACCATATACAGGACCAAGGATGATACCTGCGAGGATTACGATTGCATCACCAGGATGGATATATCCGCCGGTTCCCGGTGTCGGAATACGGATGGACATTGTAGCAACACAGGCTAACGCAGCGAATAATGCTGTCATAATTATTTTTTTCAGATTGGAATTCATAACCAAAACCTTCTTTCCTTTCGTAATTGCCATTACTGTACAATAGTAGTGGCATGAGATAAAGAGCCAGTTATGAGAAAATATACCATACCAGTTGTAAAAATACTAGAAAAGAAAGGAAGTACGTGTATGAAATTTCGGGTAATCTTTTGATAAAGAAAAAGAAATCCTGTACTTTTATATAAAATCGTGCTATACTGCTACAGTTGAAATTTAATGTGATAATGCGGTAATGCGATACAAAATCAAAAATATGATTTATAAATAGGAAAGGACTAGAAGTAATGTTGGCAACAATCGAATCAATCAACAATGTGGTAAATAACTTCATCTGGGGAGTACCGGCCATGATCTGCATCGTAGGAGTAGGGCTTTTATTAAGCATCAGAACCGGATTTCTTCAGATCCGTAAATTCCCATATGCGATGAAAGTAACAATCGGCCGGATGTTGAAAAAAAGAGAAGCTTCAGACGGAGCACTGACACCATTCCAGGCAGTATGTACGGCACTGGCTGCGACCGTCGGAACCGGTAATATTGCAGGCGTGGCAGGAGCAATCGCGATCGGAGGCCCGGGTGCAGTTTTCTGGATGTGGATATCAGCACTTCTTGGAATGTGTACAAAGTTTTCAGAAGTAACGCTTGCGGTACATTTCCGGGAGAAAAACGCGGAAGGCGATCTGGTCGGAGGACCTATGTACTACATAAAAAATGGACTGAAGAAGCAATGGCACTGGCTGGCCTATTTGTTCGCGGCATTTGGTTTACTGACGGTATTCGGAACGGGGAATGCAACACAGGTTAATACCATCACGACAGCAATTGATTCAGCTCTGTATAATTATGGTGTGATCAGTGAACAGAATGTGAGTACTCTGAATCTGGTGATCGGAATTATTCTGGCAGTATTGATCGGGCTGATCCTTCTTGGAGGAATCAAACGAATCGGGCAGGTAGCGGAAAAGCTGGTTCCGTTTATGGCGGTCATTTATATTATTCTTGCAATCGGAGTTGTGATCTTGAATTACAGAAATATCCCGACAGTATTCGCTTCTATTTTTAAAGGTGCCTTTTCACCCGCATCTGTGACCGGCGGTGCAGTAGGATCTTTCTTCATGAGTATGAAAAAAGGTGTATCCAGGGGAATCTTTTCAAATGAAGCAGGACTTGGTACCGGTTCGATTGCTCATGCATGTGCGGATACAAGAAAGCCTGTAAAGCAGGGATTCTTTGGAATATTCGAAGTCTTTGTAGATACAATTGTGATCTGTACACTGACGGCACTTGTCATTCTGTGCAGCGGCGTACCGGTTGGATATGGAGATGCGGCCGGTGCAGAACTTACGATTCTTGGATTTACTTCCACTTACGGAAGCTGGGTATCGATATTTACGGCCATTGCAATGTGCTGCTTTGCATTTTCTACGATCATTGGATGGGGACTTTATGGAACACGTTGTGTGGAGTTCCTGCTTGGTACCCGCGCAAACAGACCATTTATGATATTGTATGCACTGGTAGCGATTGTCGGCGCAACTATGGAACTGGGACTGATGTGGAATATTGCAGAGACATTTAATGGTCTGATGGTTATCCCGAACCTGATAGCAGTCTTCCTGCTGTCAGGAGTTGTGGTCAGACTTGTGAAAGAATACTTTGACAGAGAGGGCAAAAATGTATAAAAGATGCCGCTTAGTCACCGGAAGGTGACTGGGCGGCATTCTTTTTATACTGACTGGGTGACATGCCCATGTAACGCTTGAAAATCTGGCCATAATATGCCGGTGAGGAAAATCCTACAAGTCCGGCAATCGTAGTAATATTCTCCCCGTCCATAAGAAGTGGAATACTGTTCTGAATCCGTGTAGACAGCAGGTAATCGAAGATGGTCATCCGCATATATTTTTTGAAAAAGCGGCAGCATTCGCTTTTGCACAGTCCGGCGTGGGCGGCGATATCTTCGAGACTGAGTTCTTCGGAAGCATGCTCCTGAAGATAAGAAAGAATGTCTTTCAAACGCTGTAAATGCTTCTGTGGATGCGGAGTATCCTGGGCAATTTGGACATAATGCAGATAAAGCCGGTGCCAGATCTCACAGAGCAGGAGATGAATACGGAATTCATAGTCAGGAAGTTCCGGCTGTTCCGCTATGCCTTCATATCCGGGAATGAAGGCATCGGAAGAAGATTGAACCTGGCAGGTTAATGTATATATTTCTTTTATGTATTCGATAATTTCATTTTGCCATGGAATTTCCGGTTTTAATACAAGTGAAGACCAGAATTCGTTGGAAGTGATAAAATCGACATATTTGGTCTGCAGGATACTGTTCTCGTAGCCATAGATGAATTTGGGATGAAATGTGACAGAGATATAATTACAGTCCTGGTCATCAATCATATATCCGGCATGTAAAGCATTACTGTTGCAGAATATCCCTTCGCCTTCTGAGATAATATAACGCTGGTCATTGACGACATATTCCATCTGTCCGGATACGAACCATGTAAGTTCGATCTCCGGATGCCAGTGCCACATGAAGGAATGCTGTTCATAAGACTGTATTGCCTCTGGGGATACCTGAACGGGGAAAGTGTAACTTCCGTGTTCTTTTACTTCTTTTTTGTTTTTTTCTGTAAGAATCTGAATACCTTTCATATCATCCTCCGTATATAAAAGTCAAAAACAAATAAAATCTCAATATTCTTATAAAATATGCCAATATTCTTATTGTGAGAATTTGCATATCTCATTATGATTATATTATAGCAATAACAGAAGACAGTCAACTACAAAAAAGTATGTAAGTGGATGTTAAAGAAGGCCTGAAACTTAAGGTATGAAAGAAAAAATGATAAAAATGTATTAAAAATGGAGGTAATGGAATGCAGAAAGAGCAATTGATCGCAAAATTTCAGGAATTATACGGAGAAGGCGGGGAAATCCGTACTTATTTTGCACCGGGACGAGTAAACCTGATCGGAGAACATACAGATTATAACGGAGGTCATGTATTCCCATGTGCACTGACAATGGGAACATGGGCAGTGGTAAGGAACAGAGAAGACAGAAAATTAGGTTTCTTCTCTTTGAACTTTGAAAAGCTTGGAATCATTGAGACAAGTCTCGATGAATTGATTCCGAGTAAAAATGCCGGATGGACGAATTATCCGAAGGGAGTAATGTGGGCATTCGAAAAGAGAGGGTATGAACTGACACATGGAATGGATATCCTGATCTATGGAAATATTCCGAATGGTTCTGGACTTTCTTCTTCCGCATCACTGGAAGTGCTGACAGGACTGATGTTAAAAGATACATTTGGATTTGAAGATCTCTCCATGATCGATCTTGCATTGATCGGACAGTATTCGGAGAATAATTTCAATGGATGCAACTGTGGAATTATGGATCAGTTCGCAAGTGCGATGGGTAAGAAAGATCATGCAATTTTCCTGGATACCAATACATTAAAATACGAATATGCACCGGTCGTTCTTGAAAATGCGAAGATCGTGATCATCAACAGTAAGGTAAAGCACAGTCTGGTTGATTCTGCTTACAATGACAGAAGAAATGAATGTGAGACTGCATTAAAGGAACTTCAGAAGGTTACAGATATAAAGACACTTGGAGATCTTACAGAGGACGGATTCGAACAGTACAAGGATGCGATCAAAGATCCGGTCAGACAGAAGCGTGCGAAACATGCGGTATATGAGAATCAGAGAACTATTCGTGCAGTAGAAGCACTCCGTAACAACGATGTGAAATTATTCGGACAGCTTATGAATGCATCTCATGAGTCACTTCGTTATGATTATGAAGTGTCCTGCGAAGAGATAGATATTCTGGTAGATCTGGCGCAGGCAATGCCGGGGGTTATCGGTTCACGTATCACCGGAGGCGGATTCGGTGGATGTACGGTCAGCATCGTTGAAGAAGGAACGGTAGATAAGTTTATCGAGGAGATTGGAAAGACATATAAAGAAAAAGTCGGACATGAAGCAGAATTCTATGTAGTAGATATCGGTGACGGAGCAAAGATTGTATAAATTCACAGAATAGAAAAAAGAACGGAAGGATCAGAATATGTTGTATGAAAATATTAAGAAACTGGTAGAATATGGTATTCAGACCGGACTGACACCGGAATGTGAGAGAATTTACACAACAAATTTATTGTTAGAATTATTCCAGGAAGATTCATATGAAGATGTAGAAATCGACAGCAGTTCCATCGAGCTGGAAGCAGTTATGGAATGATTACTGGATGAGGCGGTAAAAAGAGGAATCATTGAAGACAGTATCGGATTCCGTGATCTTTTCGATACGAAGATCATGAATTGTCTGGTACCAAGACCGGCTCAGGTACAGAAGACATTTGCGGAAAAATATGAAGAATCTCCGGAAGCTGCGACAGAATATTTCTACAAATTAAGTCAGGACAGCAATTATATCCGCAGATACCGTGTGAAAAAGGACATGAAGTGGAAAGTAGATTCCCCATATGGTAAGATTGACATCACAATTAATCTGTCCAAGCCGGAGAAGGATCCAAAGGCGATCGCTGCAGCAAGAAATGCAAAGAATACCGCATATCCGAAATGTCTGCTTTGTATGGAAAATGAAGGATATGCAGGACGTCTTGACCATCCGGCAAGAGAAAACCACAGGATTATACCAATCGAGATTGCAGGTGGAAAATGGGGATTCCAGTATTCACCATATGTGTACTATAACGAGCATTGCATCGTATTTAACGGACAGCATATCCCGATGAAGATTGATAAGAAAGCATTTGAGAAATTATTTGATTTCGTAAAATTATTTCCACATTATTTCCTGGGATCTAATGCAGATCTCCCAATCGTTGGCGGTTCTATCTTAAGTCACGATCATTTCCAGGGGGGACACTATACATTTGCAATGGCAAAAGCGCCGATCGAGATTAAAATTACAATCCCGGGATATGAAGATGTTGAGGCCGGAATCGTAAAATGGCCGTTATCTGTCATCCGAATTCGTCACAAAGATGAGAAACGCCTGATAGATCTGGCAGATCATATCCTCAGATGCTGGCGAAACTATACAGATGAAGATGCATTCATCTATGCGAATACAGATGGAGAGCCACACAATACGATCACTCCGATCGGCATGTTCGAACTGGATCTTACCTTGCGTAATAATATTACGACAGAAGAACATCCACTGGGGGTATATCACCCGCATGCTGAGTATCATCACATCAAGAAAGAAAACATCGGCCTGATCGAAGTAATGGGACTGGCAGTCCTTCCATCCAGACTGAAAGAAGAACTGGAGATCCTGGCAGACTATCTGGTAAATCATGAAGATATCAGAAGCAACGAAAAAATTGCCAAACATGCAGACTGGGCGGAAATATTCAGCTCCAAATATGAAGAAATCACGGAAGCAAATGTGATGGAGATTCTGAAAAAAGAGGTCGGAGAAGTCTTTGTGCATGTGCTGGAGGATGCTGGTGTTTATAAGTGTACGGAGGAGGGACGGAAAGCGTTCCTGAAATTTGTAGAGACGCTTGGTGTTTAATTCATCATGGCGGCTATCACCGGCCGGAATAAAAATACAAGGTACATTTCTGTGCATTCGGAACCATGGTAAAGACAGCACAGAAATGTACCTTGTATTTTTATTCCTACGTTTTCGCATGTCATAATAATTAAATACTGGAAGTGTGTTTATATAACCTGTTACTGGCAGCTTATTGTGGATGGTTTTGTCAGTGACAGATTCGGACGGCTTTAGAACTTCTGCATCGTGACATCCAGCAACAAACAGCATACAAAGTCTTTCTCATGGACCGGGGTAAGCCACGATGATAAATTCCTCAGCAAATGAAATACTAATTGTAGAAAAGAACACGGAATGCTATAATATTGTTAATACAATTTAAGAAGCGAATTTAAAGATGTATAAATAATATCAGGAGGTATCAATTTATGAGATACGAAATTCAGGGCGAAACGTTACCAGTAGTCATTTGTTATCTTGATGGTGGGGAAAAGATGATCACAGAAGGCGGTGGAATGTCATGGATGTCACCGAATATGAAGATGGAGACAACGACAAACGGAGGAATAGGTAAAGCATTCGGAAGGATGTTCTCCGGAGAGCATATATTTCAGAATATCTATACCGCAGAAGGCGGTAACGGGATGATCGCATTTGCATCTTGTTTCCCGGGATCGATCAAAGCGTTCGAAATCGGACCGGGACAGGAGATGGTATTTCAGAAGAGTGCATTCCTTGCAAGTGAGGCAGGAGTGGAATTGTCGGTATTCTTTAATAAGAAATTCAGTTCGGGATTATTCGGCGGAGAAGGATTTGTCATGCAGAAAGTAACGGGACGCGGAACGGTATTCGTGGAATTTGACGGTCATGTTGTAGAATATGAACTGCGTGACGATCAGGAAATCGTAGTAGATACCGGACATCTTGCAGCAATGACTGCATCCTGCCAAATGGAGATTAAGAGTGTACCGGGTGTGAAAAATATGTTATTTGGCGGAGAAGGAATTTTTAATACAGTAATTCACGGTCCTGGAAAAGTGTGGCTTCAGACGATGCCGATCAGTAATGTGGCAGGAGCATTACGTCCATATATGCCATCATCCGGAAAATAGAAAGGATAGCATAATTACAATGAGAACAAGAAGCATTCATAAAGCTGCACTGACCGATGCAGTAACGCCGCTGGAAGAAGCCGGAAAAAAGCTTGCATATGAGGCTGCGGTGGAGGGAATCGTACTGCTGGAGAATGACGGATGCCTTCCTGTAAATCCGAAAATAAATCACGGAAAGCTTGCGTTATATGGAGCCGGTGCCAAAATGACGATCAAAGGGGGAACCGGTTCGGGAGAGGTCAATGAAAGACATGTGGTATCAATTCTGGAAGGAATGGAACATGCGGGATTTAAGATTACAACGATGGACTGGATTGATGATTATGATCAGAGTTTTCAGGAAGGAGAACGCGCGTACGCAGAAGAATTTCGCAAGAAACTAAGTCCGAAGAATTTGTCAGATTTTATGAATCTGATGAGCAGTCCATACCGCTATCCATATGGAAGAGCAGTGCTACAGGAAGATGTAGAAAAATCAGAGACCGATACCTGTATCTACGTGATTTCCAGACAGGCAGGAGAAGGCGCAGACCGTAAGCTTAACGAAAACGAATACGGTTTGGCAGAGATAGAACGGGTAAATCTGACGTTTTGCGCGGAACAATATGAGCATATGATCGTAGTGATCAATGTAGGAGGGCAGTTTGACCTGAATTTTCTGCATGAAATTCCGAACATCAATGCGGTGATCTTCATGGGACAGCTTGGAACAATGGGCGGTCAGGCAGTTGCGGATATAGTCTGCGGAAAGCATACGCCGTCCGGGAAACTTACAGATACATGGGCAAAGCATTACCGGGACTATCCGGCGGCAGATGATTACAGCTATCTGAATGGGAATCTGGATGAAGAGTATTACCGGGAAGGAATCTATGTCGGATACCGGTATTTTGATACATTTCATGTAGCACCAAGATATCCGTTTGGATATGGCCTATCGTATACAGAGTTCGAAATGCATCTTGCAGGTATGAGGTTGGAAAAATCTACCGTCGAGATCTCCGTAGATGTAAAAAATAAAGGCGAAGCATACAGCGGAAAAGAAGTAGTACAGATCTATGTAAGCTGTCCGGATAGTGAACTGAAAAAAGAAGCACAGCGATTAACTTCATTTGCCAAGACAAAGGATCTGAAACCGGGAGAGGAAGAACGGGTCGTATTACAATTTGATTTGCGCAACCTTACAAGTTACAGGGAAAAAGATGCTGCTACCGTTCTGGAACCGGGTGAATATGTCGTGCGGATTGGTAACTCCAGCAGGAATACAAGAGTATGTGGAATACTAAAACTGGAAATGGAAATAATTACAGAAAAACATTCTCATATCTGTAAAGCACCGATAAAAGTGACAGAGATTGAAAGACAGGAAGAAAAGGAAGTTCTTCATGCGACATGTGACTGCAGACAGAACTGGGGAAGAACCTGTGATGTGGTCATTGATGATGTGGAAAAGATTCAGAGTTTTCTGATCGAACCGGAAATTATTGGGAAAGTAGATCACAAGTATGGCCCGATGGAGATTTATTCTTCAGAAGAGACGGACAGAATTATGGAGTCTCTGACTCTAAGAGATATGGCAGAGCTGGTAGTAGGTGGCGGATTGTCAGGCCAGCGGTTTTTTGAAGCACCGGGAGCAGCAGGCGTGACGACGGGAAACCTGACTGCAAAGGGAATTCCGAATGTCGTTATGGCGGATGGACCTGCGGGACTCAGGCTTCATAAGATATCGTCTGTATCTATAACAGGTAAGGTAAAAGGAGTAGAACCGAATATCTCTTTTATGAAATATCTTCCGGAACCGGTAAAGAAAGTAATGCTTGGTAATCCGGACAGCAAAAATCTTCTGTATCAGTTTACAACTGCATT
>OHWU01000599.1_pt1 | contig 15204 bp, 13 predicted proteins | sample 1579821 | NCBI WGS metagenome assembly OHWU01 (sample SAMEA3882548, study PRJEB24775) | human gut metagenome | biome: human-associated habitat; feature: intestine environment; material: feces | place: Netherlands | collected 2009/2010 | reverse complement strand
CCCTCGCCGAAGCCATACAGTATCTCGGCGGCAACGCAATGCTGATGATTGCGGACGGCTGGGAATACAGAGATGAGATTTACGACATACTCGCAAGCGAAAACGCGCTTTCAAATTCAATAATTTTAGCTACGGGCGACAAAAAGGAAATCTCCTCTTGGCTTGCCTCAAAAACCGTCATGCCGCTCGTAATATCCTCAAGTGCAAAAAACGGCAATGCCAAAAGTTATGTTTCAAAGACGCTTTCGGCAGGCTGCATAGGCACGCTTCTCTCAGCTAAAAATCCGTACAACTCCGTATTCAAAGACGGAGTTCAATCCAAATTCAAAGACGCCGGAAGAGCTGTTATCGATATGACAAACAGTGATATTTGCGGCGGCAGAGAAGATAATCCCACCGGGTGGAATGACATAACAAAACGCGGTTTTTCGGTAATCATCACAAACGATATTACAGGCTTTAACGCTTACCGCGCAAGGGTGAAGAGCTATAAAACGAGCCTCACATCGGATCTTGAAAAAGCTCAGGCGACAGATACCGCTCTTTGCAGCACATCAACAGCAAACAAGCTTAAAAAGACTATTACGGAAGCTAAGAACACACTTTCATCGTCGATGTCTGAGTCGGAGCTTATGGAGGCCGATTATTCGCTCAGGCTTGCGATGGAAGCACTTGCCGACCGCACCGAAAACGACAACGGAAAAACAGTAACTCCCGGCAGAATTACTGCGGTAGTGCTTGTTGTAATAGCACTTATCATATTTGAAATCGTATTTGACACGCTCCGCCGCAAAAAGGTGAGTAAGCGTCGCACCGAAAACGGAAGAGCTCATTCCTCCGGAAAAAAATAAAATATTACAATATAGCAAAGGATGCCTATCACAATGACAGGCATCCTTTATTTTTTACGTTTCGCTTTACCAGCCCTCACCCTCGTCGAGCAATACAGCCTCGGCGCAGCGGATACCGTCAACGCCGGCAGACACAATTCCGCCTGCATATCCCGCACCCTCGCCACATGGATAAAGGCCTCGCACATTCGACTGGAAAAGCTCGTCTCGGATGATGCGCACAGGAGAAGAGCTTCGCGTTTCGGGTGCTGTGAAAAGAGCATCATTTGAAGCAAAGCCCGGAAGCATTTTGTCCATTTTCGGCAATGCTTCGAGTATTGTTTCCGTAACCTTAGCAGGGAGCAGCGAGCGCAGATTGGTAAGCCTTACTCCCGTAGGACACGTCGGCTTTACGCTGCCGAGCGAAGAAGATGCGAGATTGTTCATAAAATCTCCGACTTTCTGTGCAGGAGCGGTGTAATCGCTGCCGCCCATTTTAAATGCGTGACGCTCTATTTCGCGCTGCATATACATTCCCGAAAGCACGTCCGAACTCGGAAAAAGCTCCGGCTCTATACCGACAAGCAATGCTGAATCGGCATTTTCGCCGTCTCGCGCATATTCACTCATTCCGTTTACAACAACTCCGCCCTCTTCGCTTGACGCGCAAACCACGGTTCCGCCGGGACACATACAAAACGTATATGCGCCTCTGCCGCCCTGCGGGTGACAGGCAAGCTTGTAATTTGCGGCATTGAGCTTTGGGTGCGAAGCGAATTTACCGTACTGGGTTTTATTTATCATTTCCTGTCTATGCTCTATTCTCACTCCGACCGAAAACGGTTTTTGCATCATATCAATGCCTTTTAAGCGAAGCATTTCGAGCGTGTCACGAGCCGAATGCCCTATCGAGAGGATAACGGTATCGGTTTCAATGTCCTCTTTGCTTCCATCCTTGTGACAAACCGTAATGCCCTGAATGTGACCGTTATAAATTATAAGGTCACAGAGCTTTGTATTGAACATAAACTCTCCGCCGCGTTCCTCTACCGTTTTGCGGATAGCTTTTACAACTCCCGCCAAACGATCCGTGCCTATGTGCGGAGTTGCGGAATACATAATCTCGCTCGGTGCGCCGTGCTCGCAAAATTTTTCAAACACACGGCGGCAACGCTTATCCTTTATTCCCGTGGTAAGCTTACCGTCCGAAAAAGTGCCTGCCCCGCCCTCGCCGAACTGCACATTCGACTCGGGATTTAAAACTCTCGTCCGCCAAAAGCTCTTGACGGAAGCGGTGCGCTCATCCACCGTTTCGCCGCGCTCTATGATAATCGGCGAAAGCCCCGCCTCGGTTAAGGTCAGAGCCGCAAACATACCGGCAGGACCGAAACCGACTATAACCGGTCTCAAGGTACTCTTCCGTTTTACGGGCGGCAAGGTATAAACGCTTTTCTCGCTTAACGAAACCCTGTTGCCGGCTTTTGAAGCCACCCTCTTTTCGTCAATATCAAGAGCCACATCGACGCTGAAGATGAATTTAATATCGTCTTTTTTTCGGCAATCCACCGATTTCTTGCAGATTGTCAGCTCTCGTATATGCCTCTCACCGATTTTAAGAGCTTTTGCGGCAAGCCTGTAAAGCTCCTTTTCGTCCTCATCGAGAGGCAATTTAAGTTCATTTATTCTTATCATTTATAACTCCTTCAAAACAGATTCCGCTGCAAGGAGCGCCGATGACCAGGCCCAACCGAGGTTATATCCTCCGCATGGACCGTCAACATTGAGCGCCTCCCCGACGGCATACAGATGTTTTACTTTTTTAGCTTCGAGAGTATTATTGTCAAATTCCGAAAGAGCCGCTCCGCCGTGAGTCACTTGGGCAAAATCAAAGCCGCGAACACCCGTGACGGAAAATTCAAGCGATTTTATCGCAGAAGCAATTTGTAAAGCTTTATCACTTGACAGACTTGTGAACGGCTCGTCCTTTTTTACGTTACACTCGCGACAAAATTTGCGAGTGCTCTCGGTAAAATTCCGCACAGCACATCACCCGACGGTTCACGGAACTTGTGGGATTGCAAAAAAGCTGTAATCTCGTTTTTTGTAAGCGACGGCAAACAATCGAGCGTAGCCGTAGCTTTACTTTTGCCTATAAAGCGTGAGAGCTGCATTATAGGTATACCCGAAAGTCCGTAATCGTTAAATTGAACCTCACCGGACTCAACATATTCTTTTTCGTTTAAAAAAACAGTGCATTTGCAGTATTGCCTCAGTCCTTTGAGTGAAAAGGGCATATCCTTTACACATATTCCGGTAAGTGCCGGAGAGAGCTCTGTCACACGTATTCCGAGGGCTTTAAACAACTCAAACGAGCTGCCGTCCGTCCCCTGTTTAGGTGCTGCGGCACCTCCGCAGGCAATAACCGCAAAATTGAAGCTCTTATCATTATTTATTACAAATCCACCTTGTGATTTCTTAATGCTTTTGACAGGTGTGTCTGTAAACACATTTACACCTGCTCTTTCGGCGGCAGATGAAAGCACACACACCACCGAGGCGGCAGTCTGTGAAATCGGGTATGCTCTGCCCTCCTGCTCACTCATCAAAAGCAAACCCATATCGCGAAAAATCGCTTCTGTTTTCTTCGGAGTGTATTTTTCTACCGCCGGGCGCACAAATTCGCACGCCTCAAAGTAATTCTCGGCGACTGCATCAAAATTCAAGATGTTACACCTGCCGTTGCCTGTCACAAGTATCTTTTTCAGCACCTTCGGATTTTTCTCAAAAACGGCAACCTCAATATCGGGTCTTTTTTGCTTTAAGGCTACGGCAAACGCCATACCCGAAGCACCGCCTCCTATTACGGCAACGGAAATCATATATTCATCTCCTGCTTTTAAATTATACTTTGCCCAACGTACAGTCCGGCACAAAGCGTTGCAGCGCGGTTTTCCGCCTCTTTATCGCAAAAGCTGTGATAAACTCCAACTTAAACCAATACAATTATATCAGCCGAAGACGATTATTGCACCCCTTTTCTCACAAATTCTTTAAAGACTGTGAAAAAAACGCAAAAACCATCGCATAAAGATAAAGGAACCGTAAAAACAGCTTTACGGTTCCCTTTAAACTCTTAAATTTTACCGCGAACGGATTTCATTATTCGTCAGTCTCAAGTTCAGCCTTACGAACATCCTCAAGAATTGATTTTTTCGTACCTGCGTCGCACTGACGGTAAAGGCCTATCAGAATTTTTTCATCGGATGTAAGCTGTGAAATGACGCTTTCTTTTTTGTGACGCTTTGCATAATCGGTCGCTTGATCGCGCAAGCGATAAATATTGATATCGTCAAGGCTTAAAATATAATCCACGCTGACATTGAAGATTTTTGCAAAGCGCTGAACCGCAAAAATATCCGGCCGATTTCTGCCGGTTTCATACGAAGCGTAGGTAGACCTTTCAATTTTCAGTATTTCCGCTATTTGACGCTGAGAATACCCGTTGTAATTACGAATAAGCTTCATTTTTTCTCCCAGCATAATAAGTACCTCCTCGCCTGTACTTTTATACTGTTTATTATATAAAACTATTCGATAATATACGAAAAGTGTTACTTATTAACACAAATATTTTTTAAATTATATGTATATAAGTAACCAAACGCGTATGAAGCTTTGCGAATACATTCGGCACCGCCGAAAAACATCGCATTATTTAAGATAATGTATAAAAAGGCCGCTTAAAAGCTTCGGCTCAAACCAAGTTGATTTGGGAGGCATAGTCATAGATTTGTCGGCTATATTCATAAGCTCGTCAAGAGTTGTCGGGAACATGGAGAACGCAAGCTTTTCTTCGCCCGAGTCAACGCGTCGCGAAAGCTCGGAAAGGCCCCTGATGCCGCCGACAAAATCTATTCTCTTATCGGTTCTGGGATCATCAATACCGAGTATGGGTGATATGACATTATCTTGGAGTATTGATACGTCGAGACTTTTGACGGCATCCGATGACTCTGTTATTTCAGATTTAGCGAAGAGAGCATACCATTCACCCGACATATACATACCGAAGGAATGCGCTCTTTGGGGACGGTACTCATTTTTCCCATGCTTTTCTATGTCGAATTTATGTCTGAGTTCAAGCAAAAATTCCTCATCGGAAAGTCCGTTTAAATCCTTAATCACTCGGTTGTAATCAAGAATACGAAGCTCGTCGCTCGGGAAAATTACGGATAAGAAGAAATTAAATTCCTCATCTCCCGTGTAATTCGGATTTTGCTCACGACGGCGAAGCCCTACCTTAACGGCCGAAGCGGCTCTGTGATGACCGTCCGCAATATAGAGAGACGGTATGTTTTTAAACTGTGCGGTTATAAAATCAATCGTGTCATTGTCAGACACAATCCAGACTCTTTCACGGACATCATCGGACACAAAATCATAAACAGGCTCGCTTTTTTCTTTTACATCTTCAACAGCAGACGAAATCTCGTTATTTTTTCTGTATGTCAGGAATATAGGACCGGTGTTTGCGTCAAGAGTGTCAACGTGCCGTATGCGGTCCGCTTCCTTATCGGCTCTTGTCTTTTCGTGCTTTTTGATGACGTCGTTTATATAATCGTCAATAGCCGTACAGCCTACAATGCCGGTCTGCGTTCTGCCGCACCAGGTCTGCTCATATATATACAAGCACGGTTTTTCGTCCTGCTTCATAACCTCCGCCGAAACAAGCTTAGACAAATTCTCGCGTGCTTTTTCATAGACACGGTCGTCATAGATGTCAACCGATTTCGGAAGATCTATCTCCGCCTTATCAACATGCAGAAATGAATACGGATTGCCGAAGACCATCCTCCTCGCCTCATCCGAATTCATAACATCATACGGCAAAGCCGCTACCTTGGAAGCGTATTCCGGAGTCGGACGAAGCGCCCTGAACGCTTTCAAAACTGCCATAATATTACCTCGCTTTATTTTTATGAATATGAGTATATACAGTATATATTATAAAAAACGCCAAAAGTCCGAATGACGCACCGAGACAATCCACAAGTACGTCTCTCGGCTGGCACGCTCTGCCGGACACAAAATATTGGTGAAGCTCGTCCGACGAAGCATAAAGTGCCGCGGACAAAAACGAAAGAGTGTGCTGCGATTTTAAAAACACCGACTGCCAACTGCACGAAAACAAGAAGCAAAGTGCCGCATATTCAAGCGCATGTGCGGTTTTTCGTACGGTATGTTGTGTTAATGTTATATGGAAGAGCTCGGTTATACGGGAAATAACCCCGGAGCTGAGCCCAGATGATTTTGACGAAACCTGAGAAGACAGGCAAAAAATCGTCACCATCAGTGCAACTGTGAGCGTCCAAGATATTGCTATACAGATTTTTTGAGATACGCCGTATTTGTTTTTCATTTTGAATACCGTCTCTTACGATTTTTTTGCATTTATGAAACAGACGTTATCCGCAGAGGAATAAAAGTATATTCCGCTTGTCTTTTTGGATGTTACAAAATAGCTGTTCTCATAAAACACGGGCATTATTACCGCCTCGGAAACAAGATAGTTCTCCGCATCGGCAACGGCGGAACGCTCACCCTCAAGGCTGCCCGAATTATTTTTGATATTACGGATTTTCTGTGATAAAACATCGGACTCATATCCGAATATATTGCTTTGGTCAAAGCCCTCTATAATTTCGCCCGCAAAAGACGATTTCGCCTTGAACGGGTAAAACGCCACGCTGTAATTGCCGTCGTTTACCGCTGCCTCAAGGTCGGATTCCGAAACGACCTTTACCGTGGAGACGAATTTTACTCCAAGGGTTTTCTGAAGCTTTTGCACCATCTGCTTCACGAACGACTCATACTGCTCGGTGCAAAGTATTGTAGTTTCGACCGACGATGAGCCGAGTTCCAAAAGCGCGTCGTTGAAATTCTTTTTTGCAAGCGTCTCATCATAAGACAAAAGCTCTGCGGCATTTCCGTTTCGGTAATCCTCTCCGCCTATCTTACATGACGGCGGCACTATGCCGTCTGCCTTTGAAATATCGCTTTGCGAGTCAAACAGCGACGAAGTATCGCACGAGCGGCAAAATGCAAGCCGCATATTTTTATTGCGGTAATTATTGTCGTTTTGATTGAATATAAAGGAATAGGTTACGTTTTGAACCGCAACCGAATTCAAATCCTTTTTGTTTTCTATTGACGAGAACTGCGATGACGAGAGGAAAGCCACGTCATATGTAACCGAATTCATCTTATCGGCGACTTCCGAATCGTCGTTGTTTATATAGAACGTCACGGACGACGGCGAAACCGAGGATTCTCCGTTGTACTCGTTATTTTTAGCCAGCTTTACTGAGGTCTTTTCCGTCCATTTTGACACGTGAAACGGTCCGTTGCACAAAAGGTATTTCGCGTCAAGCCCGTACTTACCGTTTGTGAGATTGAAAAACTCCTCGTCGCACGGCATGGCACCCGGATTTGTCAGCGCATAAAGGAAGTTGTCGTCGGCGTACGAAAGGTTGAAAACTATTGTAAAATCATCAGGCGTACTTATGCTTTTCACCGCCGCAAACAACGGCGCGTCGGCGGAACCGGTCTGCTCCGAGAGGGTTCTCTCAATGCCGAATTTAAAGTCCTCCGCCTTTACGGTTATATCAAACGTATCCTCGTAATTTTCGCCGAGCACAGCCTTGTGCCCCGAAAACATAGCCCAATGCGAATTGTTGCGAAGCTTAAACGTATATGTAAGGCCGTCGTCTGAAATATTCCAATCCGTGGCAACGCCCTTGCCTATGGTGCCGTCCGCCATTATGCGGACAAGTCCCTCGTAGCAGTTTGCCGCAACGAGCTTTTCGGAATTCGAATCCGCTATCTGTGGGTCAAGGCTCGTCGGCTCATCCATTATCGGCATTGAAAAAGCCTCGCCTGACTTCTTTCTGCCGAAACAACCTGTAAAGGAGGTTGCAATTACACATAACAATATCAAAATCGAAATTATTTTCTTTATCAATTTAAATTACCCCTATAAAGTAATGGTGTTAATCAAATGTCGTTTAAAGTTTATTTCATTTTAACACAAAAGGCTTTTAAAATCCACACATTTGTTATATTGACTCAAGTCTTTATCTCACCTATAATATATTATAAAGAATAAAGGAGAATGAATTTATGCAGACGTTTGAAATAATATTGTCCGTAATTTCCGGCCTGTCGCTTATATGTGCGCTCGGAGCCTTGATTTTTTCTAAAAGGGCGGCAAAGCAAAGCTCCTCGGAGGATTTTGCCGTATTGAATTCCAAAATATCAGACCTTACAAAGAGTACCTCCGACGAATTTCAGCGCAACCGTATAGAAACGCATCAGAGCCTTGAAAATATGTCGGCAAAGCTTGAGGCGATGACAAAGCTCAGCTATGAAAACCGCGAAAAAATGAACGAGACCATAGCACAGTCGCTAAATATGATACGCGACAAGAGCATAGAGCAAAACGAGCGCCAATCGAAAATAATTGAGACAAGCATTCAGAAAATGCAGGAGAGCAACGAAAAGAAGCTTGACCAAATGCGTATGACCGTTGACGAAAAACTCACCTCAACTCTTACAACACGTCTTGACAGCTCATTTAAGACCGTCTCAGAACAGCTTGAAAAGCTGTATAAATCGCTCGGCGAGATGAAAGAGCTTTCAAACGGCGTCACAAGCAATGTCACTACTCTCAACCGCGTTCTTACAAATGTTAAAGCTCGCGGCACATGGGCAGAGGTTCAGCTCAAGGGAATACTTGACCAGACAATACCCACCATGTACGAAGAGAATGTTGCGACGGGCGAAAAAGCAACCGAGCGCGTTGAATTCGCCGTTAAAATACCGTCGAGCGAAAAGGGTGCCGAGCCGACGCTTCTACCGATAGATTCAAAGTTCCCGATGGAGGATTATATACGCCTTTGCGACGCAGCCGACAACGCCGATGCCGCCGCATTGGCCGCCGCCAGAAAGGCACTCGAAGACAGGATACTCGGCGAAGCTAAGGAAATACGCAAATACATAAACGTGCCGAAAACAACGCCTTATGCAATTATGTATCTTGCGACCGAGGGACTGTACGCCGAAATTGCGTCTTCGCGTTCGGGACTCCCCGAAAAGCTGCAAAACGAATACAATATTATGATAGCCGGACCAATTACCATAACGGCACTTTTAAACTCGCTGTCGATGGGCTTCAAGACTGTTGCGATAAACGAAAAGGCAAACGAGGTCAGAAAGCTTCTCGCCGCGTGCAAAACACAGTATGATATATTCGGCACGGTGCTGCAAAAAGCAAAGAAAAAAATAGACGACGCAGGACGTTCGCTTGATGATGCACAGCACCGCAATTCCATAATTCAGAAAAAGCTTCGCGGTGTTGAAGATATAGAACGCTCCGAGGCGGAAAATATATTGTCGATAGACCAAGGCTTCGCCGATACCGAGGACGACAATTAAAATAATCGGCAGAAAAAAGCCAGGCTGTAAAGGACAAAAGTCCTTTACAGCCCGGTTCTTTTCATTTAACAATAGATATACTCGACCGAAATCACACTCAGACTTTTTTAGGGCCGTACTGATTATCGGGGGCGCTGCCGGTAAGCATGTATACGAGAATAAATATGTAGCCGACAACCGGGATGAGCCCCATCAATATATACGTGCCGCTCTTGCCTATGTCGTGAAGTCGGCGCACCATAAGAGACAGTAACGGCAGTAACACTGCAAGGCCATACAGCATCATCAAAATATAAAATATCGCGCCGGCACCCATATACGCTATGCTCATATCGCCGTAAGCATCATACGCTGCCAGGGAAGAGCCTCCGGAAATCGCAAACAATATGCCCAAAACCATATAAACAATATTATTGAACAGGTAAACCCACCAATATTCGCTTCTTGTAGCTCTGCCGCTGAAATTCACATAGTTTTTAAAAAACGACTTTACCGCCTCGCCGAATCCGATTTTGCGTGTCGGCATATATACGGGCGCGCCGTAAGTATTCTGTCCATTTCCAAAATTTTGCGGTGCTCCGTAAGGCGGTGCGCTCTGCCCATTCACGAAATTCTGCGGTGCTCCGTAAGGCGGTGCGCTCTGTCCGTTCCCGAAATTCTGCGGTGCTCCGTAAGGCGGTGTGCTCTGCCCACTCCCGAAATTCTGCGGTGCACTCTGCTGAGGAGCCGAAGCAGGCTCAGCCTTGGCTCCGCAATTAGGGCAATACTGCCCGTTAAAATCCGTTCCACAATTTTTACATATCATAAAAATGCCCCCTGTTATTTTATTTGGCATTTCCATTTTATAATATTTTTCACAAAATATCAACTGTTTTTGTAATGTTTTTAGACATTATTGCCGTCCATGTCCGTTTAATTCTTTTTCAATGCAAATTTCGGCTTAGTCTCGTTTAGAACAATGCCGACAAATATAATCACGAAACCGACGGCTGTTTGCAGCGTCGGCCTCTCATGATAAAAAATCATTGAAAAAAGTATTCCGAATACCGACTCCAAGCAAAGTATAAGCGAAGAGCTTGACGCGGTTGTATGCTTTATACCCATATTCATAAATACAAAGCAAAGCGCGGTTACAAATACGGTAACATATACAAGCGATAACACCGAGCCCGTAGATATATGCTTTGGGAAGCTTTCGCTCAAGATAAAGAAAATAAAACAGATAAAAAATGCGGTAAAGAACTGTATAATCGTATGAAGAATAACGTCGAGATCACTGCACCATTTTTCAACCGCCACAATCTGAAGCGCATAAAATATACCGCATATCAGCGTAAATCCCTCACCGAGAAATGAAAATGACATTTTCCCGTCAAGGCAGACAAGGCCTATGCCCGTTATACAAATCGCCGCGGCAATAAAATTATATATGTCGGGCCGTTTTTTGCTGACGGCCCAGCTTAAAAACGGCACTATAACGCAATAAACCGTGGTCAAAAACGCATTGGTTCCGGGCGTTGTGTGCTTAAGACCTATTGTTTGGAATATGTACGCAAAGCCCAAAAACGCTCCGGTAATCGCACCTGTCCAAAGGTATTTCAAATTAAACAATTTCCATTTTTTAAAAAATACAATGCTCAAAAGTATTGCCGAGAAAAAATACACCGGCAATTCATCCAGAGTGTTTTTTAATATGAAGAAAGAGCTGCCCCATATAACGGCGCTCGAAAAAAGCATAAGCTTCGCGGCAACAGTGCGTTTTGTTTCAGTTTTCATCTAAAAGCTCCGTAAACGTATTTATGTAAAAATCGGCTCGATTTTTAATTTCCGCCATTTGTTTTTCGGCTGAAGCGTCGTATACTCCGACCGTTTTAAATCCGCCGCAGGAAGCGGATTTTATACCTGTCAGGCTGTCCTCAAACACTACCGTATTTTTCGGTACAGCACCTATTTTTTCGCACTCCCTCAAATATATGTCGGGGAATTCCTTGCCTCGCGACACTTCGTCTATTGATGTGGTAGCCTTAAAAAGCCGTAGAATGCCGAGCCTTTCAAGACACGGCATATAAAGCTCCTTTGAGAGAGCCGTTGCCACGCCGAGAGTTTTACCCATACCGCTCAAGTAGTGCAAAAAATCAGCCGCACCGTTTTTTAGCGGTACGGTAGATTCATATTGATTCTTAGACAAACGAGTCCACATATCTGCAATCTCTTCTTTTTTCACAACGCCTTCAAGCCGAAATCTCTCAACCGTGTATGCGGCTCCGTCGCAAAGGCTCATATGATTCACGTTAAAGAGATAATCCGAGGGTGCTTTGATGTTAAAGTCGCCGAGAACCTTAACGTAAATATCATCCCAAAGTCCCATGGAATCAAGAAGCGTTCCGTCAAGGTCAAAGATATAACCTTCAAAAGAAAATATATCCATCAGTATTTAATCTCCGGTGCCAATTTTCTGCGATAAGTCTTTCTTCGGCGCACCTCAGAGCGGTCTATTGACGTATAGCTGTCGCTGATGCTCCCGTAAGAATCAATCGCATATATTTTTATATTATACACTCCCGGAGCCTTAGAGTAAACAGGAAGTTTGACTTTATCAGCCATGGAGGAGATACCCTTATAAAAATCCGAGAAATAATCGTACCGCGTTCCGTCGCTGTAAAAGACCGCATAGCTGTGAACAAAATCATCGCTTTCGCCCCTGTCAAAGCATAGATATGTATTCCCGTTTTCATCATATTCCGTATGGCCGTAGGAGTTCGGCATAACGGGTAAGCTGTTATGCTTTCTTTTGAAAATAAAATCGTCTTTTGTGACAGCGTACGGTATTTTGACGCTCATATTCGGTTTTTCCTCCTTGCCGAGGCGGAAATTCATACGCCTTACGGTTATGCTCTCTTCTTCGAAATCAAGCAAATAGCCCATTGGGAACATATATGCGTCCGGCGGCACGGAGCCGTTAACCTTTCCCTTTTCGAGTTCAACATATGACGTAGACTGAGTTCCGAAGGCGGTAAACGCGCCCTGCCAGATACTTCTCTCATCAAGAAGCGAATAGTGGAGATGGCCTGCGAAATTTATCAAATTAGGATATTGAGAAAACAAGTCAAAAAGGCCCTTGTCTCCCCAATCGTCGCTGCCGTACACCGTATTTTCTGCACAATTATGCGTCGTGACAAAAATCAGCCTGTCGCCGCATTCTTTTTTTGCAAGTTCAATTTCGATTTTGAGGTACGGCAAAATTTTTCTGTAGCCGTCGGACATTTTTTCGCAATCGGGCGATACGCCGATAAAGTGAAAGCCGTTTACCGTATAGTGAGTAAACGGCGATGAGCCGATTTTTTTGGTAAAAAGCCGCCTGCAATTTTCCGGCGTCCTTAAGCCGTAATAATCGTGATTGCCCATTATGCTTTGAATAATCGGAATTTTTTCGCCGAAAACACTCTTAAACGCGGCTTTATATGTATCGTATGCAAAGCCGCTCGCCATATTGCCTATATCGCCTGCAAATATAATCATATTACAGCCCTGTTTTTTGAGTACGGAAAGCGATAAGACAAGATTGTTTCGGAACGTCGTCTCGTTTTTTCTGCGAACAGGGCTGAGCTGGGAATCGGAAATTATGCCGATCCTCAGCCTTTCGTTAATATTAAAGGTTTTTCGTTCAAATTTAAACTCCATTTTTGATTGCCTTTCTTTTTACGGCAAGCTCAGATAATATTTTCCCTTTCTTAACGCCGCTGAAATCATAAAAACAAATCGGTATAAGCGAGAGCAAAAAGCCGATCCCGGGAATTACGGTAACAAGAGAGAAAAGACCTGTAACGGTGGAGGCACTCTGTACAGCCGGCACACCCGCCGCTGACGGCTCGATAAAATGAAACAAAGTAAGTGCCGCAGAAAGTCCTATAAAGCCTACTGCATTGTTGAATTTAGTGACGAAGGAGTTGAGCGAAAAGCACACACCCTCCATTCTCTCTCCGGTCTTCCATTCGAGGTAATCAAGGCTGTCGCCTACCATCGGATACGGAAGAACGTTATATGAGCCGAGAGAGAGACCGCCGATTGTCATAAACGGCAATGCGAAATATATGTTTATCTTGCCGAGCAGGAATGCGGCGGTAAGGCTTACGCCTCCCGTAACGGCAGCTATTACGCAGGTCGTTTTATAGCCGAGCTTTTTATAGATAACAGGCGTAAGTAAAATGCCCGCAAACATACCGCTGCCGACCACAAGATACAGGAGTAGCAAAACCGTGCCGGAGTTAAGCCCCGGAATATTTATTACATAAGTCGCTATATACAATGCCGCCGGCATAATAAGGTAACGAGGCGACGCTGCCATCGACATAAGAAGTGCCATCATCATAGGCTTATTTTTGCATGCAGCCTTTATCATATCGCGCACGGCAATTTTTTCGGTATGAGTGGAAAAACGCTCTTTTGAGTTTTTGAACAGCGTTAAGTAAGCCGCCGATGTTATTATACCCACAAATATCGACATTGCAAAGTAAACATATTTTTCCGGAATAAAAGACTGGAATATCGTAAGCAATCCCACCGGGAGCAAGCTACCTACCGAGCCTACCGTAACGTAGAACGACAGAAGCGAGGCTCTCTCGTCGCTGCTCGGCGTAGCAACACTCATAAGCCCCATGGCAGGCACATCGGTAAGCGTATATGCCATACCGAAAATTATGTAAGAAACGGCGGCAAATATCATTTTAAACATTGTAGGCGCTCCGGTCAAGGGCATAAACAGTACTATGGTGGTGACAAGCATCAAAAACGAACCTATCAAAACATAAGGCCTCATTTTACCGTATTTCGTGCTTGTTCTGTCTACTATTACACCCATCATAGGGTCGTTTAAGGCATCCCAGACCCTTGCGACTATCATAAGCATCATAACGAAAGCCGACGGAATTATAAGTATGTCGGTAAAAAAATACATAAGGTACGATTGGGTTATGCCGGCTACCATATAGCTGCCGACTGCCGCAAATCCGTAGGAGGCTTTTTCCTTTTTAGAGATATATTTTTCCATATTTTCTCCTTTTTTTGCAATTCATCTTTATTTTTTATTTTATAAAAAATTATATTCGTCGAAAACACGTTGTAACAATCAAGACTTCGTTAAATCTTTGTAAACTTGTGTAAAAGCTTTGCTTTGTAACACATTGAATAAGCCGACATAAGATGTTATTGAAGCTATGGTCGGCGGGAACAGAGCATCGATTTTTCCCGTCGGCTGTAAAATCGGCGATTTAAAGGCAAAATCATATTTGGTCGCCGAAATAATTACAGGAGGGATTTTTATGGCAGAAACAAAATCATGCTGTAACGACAAGGTATCCGGCAAAATTCGCGAAGCCGTGTGCATAGACACTAACCGAGTTTACGACTCTTGTGCGGATAAGGATTGTCTTGCGGACTTGAGGGTGTATTTTCCGCCGCAGTATCAGCAAACAATAGACAGGGCGACTAATGTAAGATGCAGGGGCTGTGAGATACTTAACGTCTTTATCGATGTGGAGAGAGTGCCGTTTAACCGCGGCTTTTACTCGGTTGACATCACATTTTTCTTCAAGGTAACGCTTGACGCATATTCCGTTGCGGCGGCTCCGCCCGAAACGGTGTGCGGATTTACCACATTTTCAAAAAAATGCATACTCTACAGCAGCGAGGGCAAGGTAAGGGTATACTCCTCAGAATTCCGTGCGGACTCGGGCGACAGGCAAATCATTCCGCAAAACACAAATCCGAGAGCAAAAATACAGGTCGCCGACCCTATTTGCCTTGAAGCAAGGCTCTGCCGCCCGTGCGACTGCTGCGACTGTCTCGGTGACTCGTGCATTCCTGTCCCGTCCTGCGTGAAATG
>OHWU01000582.1_pt1 | contig 15630 bp, 15 predicted proteins | sample 1579821 | NCBI WGS metagenome assembly OHWU01 (sample SAMEA3882548, study PRJEB24775) | human gut metagenome | biome: human-associated habitat; feature: intestine environment; material: feces | place: Netherlands | collected 2009/2010 | reverse complement strand
GATCAGAAGCTCTTTTTTTTGTATAAAAAGTTGTTTCTGAGTTGACATAAGGAGGGACCATGAGCCTTGTAGGTACCAGACCGATATTACAAGACGAATTACAAAAATATGAGCTGCATCACAGAGCCAGAATTGCCATTAAACCGGGGATTACAGGTATGTGGCAGGTAAGTGGCAGAAGTGATATTACAGATTTTGAAGAAGTAGTAAGACTGGATACAGAATATATCAGCAACTGGACTTTTGGGCTGGATATAAAGATTCTGTTTAAAACAGTGATGACAGTACTGAAGAGGGAAGGATCCGTATAATATGGAAAGAAAACTGGCGGTTTCTATGTTCGGTCAGAAGCGACTGAGCAGAGAAGGCGGAATTGAAATTGTAGCAAAAGAACTTTGCACCAGAATGGTGCAAAATGGTTGTACAGTTACCTGTTATAACCGTTCCGGCCATCATGTGAGTGGTGCAGAGTATGACAATAAAACAGAATATGAAGGAATCTGTCAGAAATATGTTCCGACTATCGAGAAAAAAGGGCTTGCAGCAGTGAGTTCTTCTTTTTTTGCAGCTTTTTACAGTGCATTTGGAAAATATGATGTAGTGCACATTCATGCTGAGGGACCTGCATTTTTTGCATGGCTGCCAAAGCTGTTTGGGAAAAAAGTGGTAGTTACCATACATGGAATAGACTGGCAGCGTGAAAAATGGAAATCAGGTTTTGGTTCAAAGTTTATCCGCCAGGGGGAAAAGAATGCTGTCAAATACGCAGATGAGATTATTGTTCTGAGCAAAGGAGTTCAGGATTACTTTAAAAATACTTATGACAGAGATACATGGTTCATTCCAAACGGTGTAAACCGTCCGGAAATCAGAAAAGCGGAACTGATTACCCAAAAGTTTGGCCTGACAGAGAATTCCTATATCTTGTTTCTTGGCAGGCTGGTTCCGGAAAAAGGCATCCGATATCTGATAGAAGCATTTAAAAATGTCTGTACAGATAAGAAACTGGTCATTGCAGGCGGTTCCAGTGATACAGACTCCTTTATGAAAGAACTGCAGGAATCGGCAAAGGAAGACGACAGAATTATTTTTACAGGATTCGTACAGGGAAGGATGCTGGACGAACTGTATAGTAATGCGTATATTTACACCTTGCCTTCTGATCTGGAGGGTATGCCGCTGAGCCTGTTGGAAGCCATGAGCTATGGCAACTGCTGCCTGGTCTCCGACATTCCCGAATGTACAGAAGTCGTAGAAGATAAGGCATTGATTTTCAAAAAGTCAGATATAGAGGACTTGAAAGAAAAGATACAGGATGCCTGTGACCATCCTGAAAAAGTTATGAAACTGAAACAACAGGCAGCAGATTTTGTCTGTAAGAAATACAACTGGGATGAGGTTGTAAGGGAAACGATGAAGCTATACAGGAGAAAATCATAGATGAAAGTGTTAATGATAAATAAATTTCTGTACGCCAACGGCGGTAGTGAAACATATATATTCAAGCTGGGAGAAGTACTGGAACAGCATGGACATGAGGTTCAGTACTTCGGTATGGAGCACGAGGGCCGCTGCGTTGGCAACCGGGTCAATGCTTATACATCTGATATGGACTTCCATGGCGGTAGCAAACTGAGCAAGCTGACTTACCCCATCAAGACCATCTACAGCAAGGAAGCGCGGGTGCAGCTGAGAAAAGTTCTGGACGACTTCAAGCCGGATGTTTGTCACCTGAACAACTTTAACTACCAGCTGACACCTTCCATCATTCTGGAAATCGTGAAGTGGCGTAAGGAGACCGGAAGGGATTGTAAGATCATCTTCACAGCACATGACTACCAGCTGGTCTGCCCGAACCACATGCTGAACAATCCGAACACGCACCAGAACTGTGAGAAGTGCCTCGGCGGTCATTTCGTGAACTGCATGAAAGGCAAGTGCATGGTGGATTGTGGATTGATAGTACGACGTATATGACAGGCACTATCCCAGCCTATATTGATGATTCCAATTTCTTTGTATATAGAAATGGTTGGATGGACATGGAAATGATCAATATGGGTAGCTGGCTAATTTTCAGTAAGTACACAAATAATATAATTCTTCTTGAAACACAAAGCCTACTCTATGCGTATTGGAAAAAATACAATTATATTAAGAACTACTTTTTGATGCATATATTTTTCCGTATGGTAACAGATGCGAATAATCAAAGCTTTTATTCCTGTTTCAACGAATTGCTATTGGTTTATTTCTTGTTACATATTATTGATGATTTTCTCTCCATATATCAATAGGGCAATTGATTCGATGAGTGAATTGCAATATAGACAACTATTGCTGCTTATGTCAGCTGTGTTTCTTGTTGCACCTACTGTAATATATTACAGCGTTCTTGGGGGGGGGCAAGAATGTTATAAATATGCTTCTTTTGTATTTTCTGGGTTCATATATTAGAAAATACAGTTTGGGCGAACGGTTTGATAAGAAATCCCTTTTAAAGATCCTGATAGCAACGACGGCATTAAATATTTCTTTGAATTCTTTGATTAGCATTGCTACAGGAGGAAAGCCACATATTCCTTTTGCAAGGGACTGTAGTATTTTTATTGCAATAGAAGCAGTGGCTTTGATGATGTTTTTTATGAAGGTTGAATTTCATTCGAATTTTATTAATAGAGTTGCAAAACATGTGTTTGCAGTGTATCTTTTTGAAGGTGCATTTCGGCAGATTATGCAAATAGTTGTTTTTGACTATAGCATATATGAAGGAGAATGGTATTGGCCCCTAGTAAATATTGCTGTTGCATTAATCGCAATGGTTGGTTGTATGTCAATCGACGTACTAGCACAATGGATGTTGAAACCTTTTAGAAAAGCTGCGTTGAAAATGCTAGGTGACATAATTAATATTAGTCAAAAGATCTTCATTTGTTGCCAGCGTGTGACACTTACAAAAAGTATCTCAAGTGACAACGAGTCAGATTGAATGCTTAGACTAAAGAGAATAAACGGAATTTTGATACCTCGAAAGGAAAGGAAAAAATATGGAAACAACATTACTTATTATGGCAGCCGGTATCGGTAGCCGTTTTGGAACGGGAATTAAACAGCTGGAGCCGGTGGATGCTTCTAATCATATCATCATGGATTACTCGATCCACGATGCAATCGAAGCCGGATTCAATCATGTAGTATTTATCATCCGCAAGGATATCGAGAAAGAGTTCAAAGAGGTTATCGGTGATCGTATTGCCTCCATTTGCTCTTCTCACAATGTGACTGTGGACTACGCTTTCCAGGATATCAATGATATCCCGGGAGCTCTGCCGGAAGGTCGTACAAAGCCGTGGGGAACTGGTCAGGCTGTGCTTGCAGCAAAGCAGGTTATCAATACTCCGTTCATCGTAATCAATGCAGACGATTACTATCCTATTAGTTTTAAGAAAATACGACATGCGCTTTTGGAAATAATACAGGAATTGTGATCTTTATGGATATATTGATGTGATTATGTTACGTATAATAATACAAAAACAAAAATGAAGTAACCTAATATGCCAAGAACGAAAGGCAGCAAAAAACCGTCTTAAAACTGATACCAACTATTCAACCCTGATCACAGATGAATATTCTTGTGCGGTAGGTTCTTCCGCAATTATCCGTTATTATTGTTATATCCCATGTACCTCAACTTTGCTTCAAGCAACTGCCTGCCACATCTTCCATACATTGTACGTTTTATCATTTTTAATCGTATTCTACCGTTTACGATTATTATATCAACACATGAGGAGAATTTTTATGAAATTATGAAAGTAAAATTAAGTTCGGAATATTATAATTCAAAATTTTTTGTCTTTGAAAGTGAGGGGAGAATAATATAAGATAAATGAAAATTTTGGGGGAACAGTAAGTGTAAGCTGTATTAGGATAGAAATCATAAAAATCAATTGTAATTGGAAACTTATAAAAATGATTGGTGGGAAAGTGAATGAAACTGAAATTTTTTAATGTATTACAGCAATTTAAAAAGCAGATTGTAGATGGGGCATGTGAACAGAAAGAACCGGAAAAATTTTTAACATCAGAATATATTGCAAATTCTTTCTGGGAATTTGTCAGAAATGCGAATGTAGCGGAAGATGAGGCGTATTATTTAGAATGGTATGAAGAAGAACATGGTAAAAACGCTGAATTGGATAAGACAGATTTTATTTTTAGTATGGTTTTGGGCGTGCAGGAGAGGATGGATATAGCAGAGGAATATTTGAACTTGTGTAATAAGGAGAAAGAATATAACTCAGTTTCTCAGGAGAAAAAATCTGAACTGGAAGCGCAGATTCGTGAAATTGGAAACGATACGAGGAATAAAAAAGAAAAGGATAAAAAAATTTATGCTAAAATGGAACTTGAAAGAATGCAGAAGAACAGAGAAAAGTCAGATAAGAGACACTTGATTGAAATAGCCTGGAGAAATTGTACAATACCTTATTATAAAAAATGGAGTATGGGTAATTCTGGACTGAGTTTATATTCAGTACGAAATATAGATATTGACAGAAGCGATTTGATTTTTCTTGGCGATCTGCCAGTGAGTCGGTTTGAAGAAATGATTCAGCTAAGAGCTGAAAATCCTGAGAGATATTCAGATGAGTTTGAGAAAATGATATATGAACAGGATATTTTGGAAAAGATGGAGAAAATAGTAGGGAAAAATTTTTACATACATGACAGGCTGCCGATTATTAAAGATGCCATAATGCTGTTTAAAAGAAAGAGATATCTGTCTTTTGTTTATTTGGCTACTGCACAAATTGAAGGTATATTTAAAGTACTATTGCAGGAGATTCAAGGTAATAGAACGAAAATAAGAGGAATAAAAGAATTACTTGAACAAATGCGCAAAAGTGAAGAGTTTTCGGAATATGTTTATTTTGCGTACGATTTTCCTGAGTATAGAAATAAGATTGCACATGGAGATATGATTTTCGTTGATAAAAAGCTTGCATGTGAAATAATGATGGATCTTTATTGGGCTATTAAAAAAATAGAATCGGAAGATTGGGAATATAAAAAAATACTATTATTTTTAAATGATTTTAATTCTAAAGAAAATTTAAAGCAAAAAGTACAATATTTGGAGTCTTATTCTGATTCAATAGAAGGTAAGGAACATTTAGATTTACTGGAAAAGTATTTTGAAGGCGATTTTGAAGAGGTATTAAATTGGTATATATTTGATGAACAGGCAGAAAAATTTAATGAAAGTATTCGGTCGGAAGAATTCTATTTACTGATATGGAATAATGCCCCTTTGAAATTAAAACATATTGAGAAATTAACTATGGTGGATGGAACAGAAAAAGAGTTTATGATTATAGAAGATAATAAGCGTCCTTTGAAGTATTATAGTTTACTGCAACTGTTTGCTAAATATAATTTTGTTCCTGTTGAATGGTATAAAAAGTACCTTTCTTTTGTTGAAAAAACGCGCTTATTGAGAGAGGATGTCGATGAAAAAGAAGAAAATTGAAAGAGAAGGGTGCTTCAGATCCTGAGAAATGAGAGTATGAAACTTTTTCTGTAAAATAATGTTTATAAGGTTCTTCTATGATACAATAAATATCATTAGGAGGGCCTTTTATTATGGCAAGACAAAAGAAACAAGCCGGAGGGTGAATTCTGTCCGGAACTGACGGCTGCCAGAACCCGTGTGTGGGAGGTGCTGCGTCCCTACAGGATGAAGCTTCTGCGTCTGGCACCTGCGAAGTTTATTCATTTTGGAACGACCAGGGAGATACTGGAGCTGATGAACGGAGGTGTGGATGAGTACCATTATCTTGGATGGAGCCGGAAAGTGGGCAGCAGTATCCGCAGTGATGTGTCTGGCTATAACAGTGTACTGAGCAGCAGGGCATCTGTTGGGAAGGACTGTTATCTGGAGGTTTCTTATGTGCATGGAAATTCCAGGATTGGCAGCCATAGTGTGCTCTCTTACATAGATGTGCAGGATCAGGTTATTCCTGATAATGTTGTTCTCCATGGGTTGAAGCAGAGAAACGGAAAATTTATTGTCCGTATTTTTGGCGTAAATGATAATCCTAAGGAGAACCGGCTGTTTGGCAGGAATCTGGATGAACTGGAAGATACACTTGGAGTGAGATTCTGGGAGGAGAACGGACAGGCACATACCTTGTGGTCTGCTGCGCTGTATCAGGAGGCAGATACGATCTGGGAGGCAACAGATGCGGCACTGGAACTTTATGAGATTGTCACAGGAAGGAAAGATTTTGACAGATCTTTATGGACTGCAACTTCCCACAAGTCTCTTTGCGCCGGATTTAATGAGGCGGATCCGGATGCTATCATAGCGTGGAATAAGCGGATGGCAGATCTGGTAATTATGGACGGGATTGCAAAGGCAATCAGGGATCAGGTTCCTGCAGGAAGTATAAGAAAGCTGCAGTCTTTGACAAAGATTCAGAAGGAATGGCTGGAGTGATACGCCGCCCTATTGTAATGAAAAGGGCGGGACTGTATTAAATGCAGCTATTCTTCTGAACGGGGAGAAGCCGGTAGAGGTGACATTGGAGAGGATTCCTGAGCAGAAGGTGGTTTTTGACAGCCGGGATATGGATGTTCATGGAGAGTTTGACACGATTGAGCCTTTGCAGGCTACAGGTGACCCTTATGATCCTTTTGCCCTGCAGAAGGCTTGTCTTCTTGCCTGTGGGATCATTCCCAGGGAAGGACATACTCTGGGTGAAATACTGGAACGTCTTGGCAGTGGTTTTGTTATGCATTCTGAGGTAACAAATGTTCCCAAAGGTTCCGGTCTTGGTACCTTACCTATTCTTTCGGCAGCCTGTGTGAAGGCAGTGTTTGAATTTATGGGAATCGCATATACAGAAGAAGATTTATATGCCCATGTACTGGCAATGGAGCAGATCATGTCTACAGGAGGCGGATGGCAGGATCAGGTCGGAGGTATTACATCTGGTCTTAAATATATAACCTCCATGCCTGGACTTCAACAGCGGCTTCAGGTAGCACACATAGAGCTTTCACCGCAGACAAAGAAGGAGCTGGATGAGAGATTTGTCCTGATCTATACAGGGCAGAGGCGTCTGGCGAGAAATCTTCTCCGTGATGTGGTGGGACGCTATGTGGGCAATGAACCGGACAGTCTGTTTGCGTTGGAGGAGATCCAGAAAACAGCAGTACTGATAGATTGCTGCACAATCATACTTATTCCTGTATCTCTCAAATGCGGAGATACAGGAGTAATTTACAGGCTCTTTTTCTTGTCCATCCGGCAGCGTCTATCCAGGTGGCGGTTGATCAGAAGCAGGAATACAATTGTTGAGAGGACAGAAGAGATTCCGTCAGCAACAGGTTCTGCGAAAAAAGCCGCTTTTGCACTAAAGAAAGAAGGCAGGACAGCTGCACTGATCACAAAAAGAGATTTTCTGGTAACGGAGAGCGCAAGTCCTGTCTTTGGACATTCCAGGGCAGTCAGCCCGTCTACAAAGACATACTGGAAGCTTAGCGGAATGATCATCAGTGTATAGGTACGGATGACCCAGACAGAGAATCTGATATACTGTGGATCAGTGGTAAACAGAAGAACAAAGTACCGGGGAATAAACCGGGAGAGAAGGAACATGATGGTGGTAAAGATAAGCATTACTCCCAGAATGTTCCTTTCTGCGTCCTTGACCCTGTTTACGCATCTGGCACCGTAATTGTAGCTCAGGATTGCCTGTGTACCTCCGCTGATCCCGATCATAGGTGAGGTGATCAGAAGCAGATAGCTTTGAGCAATGGTGGCACAGGTGATCAGCATATCGCCCTGGGAAGCACCACCATATTTCTGGAGCACTGTATTCATAAAGATCAGGATCAGGCTGTCTGTGGCCAGGATCAGAAAAGGAGAAAATCCCAGGGAAAGGATTTTCCTTATGACTTTTAAGTTGTACTGTCCGAAGGTAATCTTTACAGGAACCTTTTTTCCCAATAAGAAGGTCATTGCAAAGATGCAGGAGAGTATCTGCGAAATAACGGTTGCAATGGCAGCACCGGAAATTCCCATATGAAAACCAAAAATAAAAATCGGGTCTGACAGGATGTTACATCCTGCGCCGATCAGTACGGTAAACATTCCCACAAGGGGGAATCCCTGACAGTTGATAAAGTAATTAAGCCCTGTAGCCATCAGTGCGAAAAAGGTACCTGTTGTATAAATAGTCAGGTAGGTATTGGCAAAGGGAAAAGTAGCCCCACTTGCGCCAAACAACATAAGCAGCTTATCTTTTAGCAGAAGAAAGCTGACAGTCAGCAGAACAGAAAAAATACTGAGCATCAGAAAAGAATTTGCCAGTACCTGTTCTGCTTTTTTGTGATTCTTTTCGCCCATTCGGATTCCCATGGTAATGGAACCTCCGATTCCTACCAGGGTGCCAAAAGAAGTGAGAAGTGTAACGATAGGACCGCATATGCCTGCACCTGCAAGAGCCAGTGCGCCATTTTCGGAAATATGTCCGATATACATCCTGTCAATAATACTGTAAAGTACATTGACAAATTGCGCGGTCATAGAAGGGATGGCAAGCTGGAGCACCAGAGTGCGTACGGGTGCCTTGCCAAGATTTGCTGTTGTGTTCATTTTAATTTTCCTCATCCATTCGACAGGGACTGCCGCACTTGCATGTGCAGCAGCCCCTGTATATTAATCATTGTCAATTTTAACAGATATGGACAGAAAAAGCTATGATTTTTGAGATATTGTCCTTGTAAAAGATATTGAGAATAGCCTCTCGGGGTCAGACCCCCATGAAGAAGAAATGATTTTTTTCTAAAGAAACTATAAACGAAAACGAGAGCATAGGCTACTGGCGCTGCTCTAATAACTACATAAAATTTTGTGGAAGGCACATTGGGCGCTACAAGGTATGGAAAGGAGAATTATGAAAACAACATTACTTATCATGGCAGCTGGTATTGGCAGCCGCTTCGGAACAGGAATCAAGCAGTTAGAGCCGGTGGATTATGCTTTCCAGGACATTAACGATATTCCGGGGACTCTGCCGGAAGGCCGTACAAAGCCGTGGGGAACTGGTCAGGCCGTGCTTGCAGCGAAGAAGGTCATCAAGACCCCGTTCATCGTCATCAATGCAGATGATTACTATGGCAAAGAAGGTTTCAAGGCTGTTCATGAGTATCTGGTGAATGGCGGCAAGTCCTGTATGGCAGGTTTTGTGCTGAAGAACACGCTGTCTGATAACGGTGGCGTGACTCGCGGTATCTGCAAGATGGATGAGGATTACAACCTGACCGAGGTCGTGGAAACGAAGAACATTGTAAAGACCGCAGCTGGAGCAGAGGCAGAAGGAATGGCTGTTGATGTTGATTCTCTGGTTTCCATGAATATGTGGGGCTTAACTCCTGATTTCCTTACAACGCTGGAAGAGGGATTCAAAGAATTCTTCGAGAAGGAAGTGCCGGGTAATCCACTAAAGGCAGAATATCTGATTCCTATCTTCATCGGTGAACTGCTGGAGCATGGGAAGATATCTGTGAAGGTTCTGAAAACAAATGATACATGGTATGGCATGGCAGATTATCTGGCGGAGCCGCATGAGGAATATATCTGCTTTTCTAATTATCCTATTGGAGATAAAATTGCAGATTTTGTAGTGCTGACATCAAGATCAAAAATGAAAGTCTGCATTGTAGAAGTCAAAGGTGCAGATTTTAAAATTGTTAAGGCCAATCACTATCAGGGTTTAAATGTACATATGAATGATGCAATTACACAATTAAAAAATCATATGGAATACATAAACAGAAATTACAGTTCATTCAGAACCCAGATACATGAAGATAAGGATAAAGCAATCAATGAGGAATATAGTGGAAATTATTTAGTGGGTCCTCGAAAAACCCTATTGGTTGACCCACAGAAGGATATAGATGTTAAATATATAGCTATAGGTGGAGTTGAAAGAGAAGACAAGTCAATTGAAGAAAGCCACGAAATTGTAAAATGTAAACCAGCAGATAATTTAGAGATAGCTTCGTGGAATTCTTTTGTGCGTAAGTTGGATGAATATCATGGACATCATCCTGTTCAATAAAAAACGCTGGACAGATTACCGGAAATCATCTAAGGAAAAAATCTCATTGTAACAGGCACGCATCAAATCCACAAATCTGGATTACCTGAATAAACTGACCAAGAGAAAGTAAAATATGTGCGGATACAGTCCTTGTAATAGGGGTGTATTGATGTTAAGATGGTAGTATAGAAGATGTGGATAAGCTGAGAAAAGAAGGTGTTACCAATGAATGAGGAAGAAAGATTTGATTTTGAGCAAAAGCACGAAGAAGACCTTCAAAGATTACGTGGCTTTCGTCTTTTAGATGATGATTTTATGAGCAAAGTATTTGAAGATAAGAATTGTGTGGAATTTTTATTGCAGATTATACTAAAACGAGATGATCTTAAAGTTACAAGTGTGAGCAGTCAATATGTAATAAAAAACTTACAAGGGCGTTCTGTTCGTTTGGATATTCTCGCAGTGGATCGACAAAATCAGGTGTATAATATTGAAATTCAAAGAGATGATAAAGGTGCAGGTGTGAAGAGAGCTAGATATAATAGTAGCTTGATTGATGCAAATGTGACAGAACCGGGTGAACAATATCAAAATTTAAATGAAACGTATGTGGTTTTTATCACAGAAAATGATGTGTTAGGAGAGAATATTCCAATATATCATGTGGATCGTATCGTTAGGGAAACAGGAAAAATGTTCAATGACCAATCGCATATTATATATGTAAACTCTCAAATAAAAGATGAAACAGCATTAGGAAAACTTATGCATGATTTTACATGTACCAATGCTAAAGATATGTACTACGAAGTGCTGGCTGACCGTGTACATTATTTTAAAGAAGATGAGAAAGGAGTGGCAATTATGTGTAAAGCTATGGAAGATATGAGAAATGAAGCAGCAAGAGAAGCAGAAAAAATGAAAGCAATTCGTATGGCTCGTTTAATGATAGAAGATGGTAAACTTAATTATGAAGATATTGCAATGTACACAGAGCTTACTCTGGAAGAAGTAGAAAAAATAGCTTTGGAAAAGAAAAGTGCATAATAAAAGACATAAAACGAATGTTTTGTTTTGTGGAACAACTATGCATCCCAGATTGCGGAGAAGTAGCAAAGAAAGCTGAAGCCGAAGCAGTATTTAAGGAGCTGCTGGCAAGCTGTACATCCAGACTGGCAAGAACAACTCTCGGGGTCAGACCCCATGAGGAAGCTTTATTTGATATTATCCGAGGAAGTATCATGAATTTATATAAACGAGACTATATAAAGAGCGTTCCTACCAAACAGGAAATGCAACTGTATGAGGGTATTTTGTGTACTGAAAGAAAAGCTGTCGGAGACAGAGGATTTGGGAAGATAAATCATAGGCGATTGTATCCAGCAGCAGTTCGACACTATGATAGTTTGTTCCCTAACAATCATATTGAGTTGTTTGATTTCCAGAACGAAGGTAATATGGAACAACTAAATGAAGAATTTTGTGCCTTGATTCATGATGCAAATACAAACGAAAGAAACGTTCTTCGCTTTATTAATCACAGACCTGCTTATCATATTATTGCTGGTGTATTTAAGTATTATAATTTTGGTCACCACGATGCATATGTCTTCCCGGAATTTGCTTTAGGTAAGTACATTGCCGATTATTTGTTGATAGGAAAAAGCTCTGGCGGATATGAGTTTGTATTTGTCGAGCTTGAACACCCTAATGGAAGAACAACCTTGAAATCTGGACACGAGGGAGAAACCTTTAGAAAAGGTACTTATCAAATTTATGATTGGAAAGCAGAAATCGAAGCACACTTTTCTGCATCGTTTGTAACGATCACCAAGTACAGCAACAAATCCTCACTTCCGAAGGAATTTTCAGAATATGATTCAAGCCGCTTCCACTACGCTGTGGTCGCAGGCTTGCGTGAGGATTACAACGAAGCTACTTATCGTGATCGTCGAAACAAAGTAACCCAGCAAAACATTCTGACTTTGCATTATGATAATCTGTACGATAAAGCCTGCGAGTTAGAAACAGCTCAATCATTTTAAATAGCAAGTGAACCGCTCATGTTAACGGTTAGGATGAACGTGTTTCTCCCATCGTTGACATGGGTACCTGTCTTTTGAAGAGAAAAGAACAAGCAAGATATGAAACCAGTATTGATGGAAAATGCCTTTGAAGCGTGGGCGGCTGCCATACGCTTTTGTGATGATAGAAAAACTCTCGGGGTCAGACCCCATGAAGACAAAACTTCTCAATAAAGAAGAAATTAAAACTAAGATGATGGAGCTTACATATATCCAGGAAAGATTAGCTGAGGAATAAAAAGTTATGGAGGAGTAACCGGCTCCTCCATCTTAGCATAGAAAATCCGGCACTTTTGGAAAAACTCTCGGGGTCAGACCCCATAAAGAATGGGAATTTATTTGAATCCAGGAAAGGATTCTTCTTTTGGACTGGCTATGCTTACAGTCCGAAATCTGTTGTTGATGCCATGCTTAAGGAACTTATATATATACAGGAAAGAATCCTATGAATAGCAGTATGAAATAATGTATGGCAAAATATGAAAGGATAAATTTATGAAGAACAGTTCTGAACGCAAAAGATATAAGACGAATCCAAATTTCGATGCATATTTATTATATTCTTATATACAAATGAAAAGAAATGCATCTGATAAAATAAGCCGCGATAAAGCAGATAAGTTGATTTATGAGTATTTGAATAATTATATAATGTATGAACTGTATTACAGCTATCGTAGTACACTCGAAAAATGCGAATTTCAGGAGTTATATCAGTCATTATGGGTTGAAGTTTTAGCAGACTTGCCCAGATTTAATCCTGATCTCGGAAGAGCGACTACATTTTTTCGCTATTCTATAAAACATGCTGTTTGCATTTTCGTAAGTTTCAAAAAATATAATACAACTCCATATCTAGCTAATCAACTGGAAAAAATCAAAAAAATTCAGCAGGAATGTGAAGAATCAGGAACTCCTTTTACTGTTGAATTAGCCAGTAAATATTTACATTGCACAATCCCTACTGTATTAAACTATCAGGTTAAACTTGGTATGGAATCCTCTTTCTCTTATGAAGTAATATCTGTTACAAATAAATATTTTTCTTACGATTCCTATGATGAGGAAGCTACAGATTCAAAACCAATATCTTCATATTCTGATGCGGAATTGAGAAAATTAGTAAAGGATTTTTCTGAGAAAGAACTATGTTTACTCAATATGTATCTGCAGATGTGCACACAGGAGAATTCATACAATATCGAAGAATTTCGCAAAGCGAAAGCTTCCCAATCTGCAATGACAAAGGCTGAAACAGAACAAGCTATTATAAAGATAGAAGATTTGTTCAAAAAAATCGGGATTAATAAAGCACTGCGGGGTCAGACCCCATGAAGAGAGTGTGGTTAAGAGATTATTAGCCGGCGGTATGAGTGCGGACGAGATTCTTGAAAAACTGAAATAAACAAGAATCCAAGAAAAATAAATGCCGTGTGGACAAACTGAACTTTAGGAGTTCACACGGTATTTTTTGAAGGTTGCCGTATAGTTTATAACGAAAATAAAAGAAGAACAAAATTTAAAGAAGTGGAGCGTGAGAAAATGAACTTATCAAAAATACATCATATTGCAATCATCGTATCTGACTACGAAGTTGCTAAGGATTTTTATGTGAACAAGCTTGGATTCTCTGTCATCAGGGAAAACTACCGTCCAGAGCGTAAGGACTGGAAGCTAGATCTTCGTGTCAATGAGCACACAGAGCTGGAGATTTTTGCAGAAGAAAACCCGCCGAAGCGTGCGAACCGCCCGGAGGCCTGTGGGCTGCGTCACCTTGCATTTTGTGTGGAGAGCGTGGAGCAGACGGTGAATGAGCTGGCGGAGGTAGGGATTGAATGTGAACCAATCCGCATGGATGATTACACCGGCAAGAAGATGACTTTCTTCCATGACCCGGATGGACTGCCGTTGGAGTTGCATGAGTAAAATGAAGAAAACAAGAAAACCAGGCGGTGGCCGGAAGAAGCTGAAGCCTGAATACAATGCCGGAAAGAACCTGAAAGAGTAGATGGAAAGTGCTGTGGCACTTTATAATCCAAAAACACAAACTATTTTACACTACCAGAGGATCTTCCGGAATACTGCCGTACTAAACTGAAAAAATAATACTAAGCCATCTGATAGAGAATCTGGCAGACAGCCAAGAACAGTATCAGATGGCTTTTATAAGATGTTAATATACGAATGATTACCTAGTTACGAGACGCTTGCTTCAATTATTTCATATTTACGCAATTAAAAGGAGGATTACCATTTAATACATTAACTACTTCTTCGGCTACTTTTCTTTGCAATGTATGAATTGCAGTTTCGCTATACCATGCGCTATGTGGAGTTGCGATTACATTATCCATATGGAGTAATGGATGTTCTGGAGTAACTGGTTCGTTTTCAAATACATCTACTCCGGCACCAGAAATCTTGCCGTTTTGCAGTGCTTCGATAAGAGCGGCCTCGTCGATGATTCCGCCACGAGCTGTATTCACAAGAATAGCGTTTGGTTTTAATAATGTCATTTCTTCTTTCCCGATAAGATGGTAAGTATCTTTTGTAAGTGGGCAATGAACAGAGATAAGATCGCTATCTTTGAGAAGCTGTTCTAAAGTAACAGGTGTTACATTTAGCTCCTGAGCAGCAGTCTCATTTATATAAGGATCGTATGCGATCACTTTCATTCCGATTGAAGTACAGCTGGGCGCGGATATCAACGTTCACGATAAGCAGAAGTTTGAGCTGGAGCGGTAAATAAGATAGAAAATACAACTGATAAGAAAGACAGGGCACGGTGATGAAGTATCTGCAGAATGTACCTATTCACAAGGATGACCTGTTTTTTATCCCTGCAGGCACGATCCATGCCATTGGGGCAGGTGCGCTCGTTGCAGAAATCCAGGAAAGCTCGAACCTGACCTATCGGCTGTATGATTACGACCGCATAGGAAAGGACGGGAAGAAAAGAGAACTGCATATCGACAAGGCGTTGGATGTGGCAGATCTTCACGGCAGTGCAGAGCCGAGACAGCCGCTGCGGGTTCTGAAGTACCGTCCGGGGATGGCATCGGAGCTGTTGATACGCTGCAAATATTTTGAAGTATACCGGATGCTTATCAATGGAGTATGCCAGGAAGTGCAACGCTGACCTGTTGTTGGTAACTGATTCGGATTGTGACCGTGTGGGTATTGCTGAACATTGGGGTCAGACCCCATAAAGAATGATGTGCATAAAAATAAAATATGAAGCGGTCCCCATGAAGCAAATCCAACATACCGCTTTACGCAAAAAGGTTTCATGTTATCATTATCTCATCAAGAGTTCTGATAATTTGAAACCTTTTTTGCAATTATTTAACAATCGTAGCAAGAATTCCCTCACCTCTATAGGGACGCCACTGAAAAAGTGGTCGTAAAATCATATATCTGATATA
>OHWU01000565.1_pt1 | contig 15986 bp, 14 predicted proteins | sample 1579821 | NCBI WGS metagenome assembly OHWU01 (sample SAMEA3882548, study PRJEB24775) | human gut metagenome | biome: human-associated habitat; feature: intestine environment; material: feces | place: Netherlands | collected 2009/2010 | reverse complement strand
GCAAGCTGCTGCTGTTCGCGGCGGCGGTGCTGGGGCCCATCGGCGGCAAAAAGGTTGGTATCCACCCGGCCCGCGTGAAAAAGCTGATGGTCTCCACCAATATCTGCGGCAAAAAGCTGGCCGCAACGGACTACCGCTTCCACTATACCTTGGAGGAAAGCTTCCGGGACTGGTATGAGGACTGCGGCCGGAAAGAATTGATTTAATGTGAGGGAAAAACGTGTCTGAGAGTACGCCGATTCGGGTCGCCCAAATGATGACAGATATGAATTATGGCGGCGTCGAGATGGTCGTGATGAACTATTACCGCCACATCGACCGCTTCAAAGTCCAGTTTGACTTCTTCGCGCTGGAAGGCTCTGCCGTGCCCCAGCAGGAGGAGATCGAGCGGCTGGGCGGGCACGTCTATCTGGTGCCGCGGTATACCCATCTGGTCCAGTACGAAACGGCGATCATGGAACTGTTCCGGAAAAATCAATACCAGATCGTCCATTCGCACATGAATACGCTGGGCGTGTTCTCTCTGTGGGGAGCACAGCGCGCCGGGGTGCCCAACCGCATCATGCACAATCACTCGGTGGCGGGCAAGGGCGAAACGAAGAAGAATTTCGTCAAATATCTGCTCCGCCCGTTTGCAAAAATTTATCCCACCCAGCTCTGTGCCTGTTCGGAATCCGCCGGGCGCTGGCTCTACGGGGATTCGGAGTTCCGGGTCTTCAACAATGCCATCGATCTGGAAAAGTTCTCCTTCGACGCTCAGAAGCGGGCAGCCCTGCGCAAGGAGCTGGGGCTGGAAGGCAAATTCGTGGTCGGCCACATCGGCCGCTTCTGCTACCAGAAAAACCATGAGTTCCTTCTGGAGGTCTTTGCGGAACTTCAGAAGCTTTGCCCGGAAGCTGTGCTGCTTTTGGTCGGAGAGGGGGAAACGCAAGAGCGTATCTTCCAGAAAGCAGAGCAGATGGGCTTGAAAGAAATGATCCACTTTATTGCACGATCCAAAGAACCAAGTAAGTTGTATCAGGCAATGGACGTGTTTATATTGCCGTCCCGTTATGAGGGGCTGCCCGTGGTGGGCGTGGAGGCACAGGCGTGTGCATTGCCGCTGCTTTACTCAACGGAAATTTCGAATGAAGCAAAGCTGCTGGACTCAACCCGATTTATGAGTCTTTCAGAGAGTCCAAGAAAATGGGCAGAGGTAGCCCTCGCACTGGCAGAACAGACGCCCCGCCGGGATACATCGAAAGAAATGACCGAAAAAGGCTTTAATATTGCGGTCGAAGCGAAAAAGCTGGAAGTGTTTTATCAAAGCCTTTTGGGATAACAGGAGAAACCGATATGGAACCGCTCATCAGCGTCATCGTTCCCATCTATAATGTAAAGGCATATCTGGACCGCTGTGTGGAAAGTCTGTTGGGCCAGAGCTATAAGAATCTGGAAATTTTTCTGGTGGACGACGGCTCGACCGATGGCTGCGGGAAAGTATGTGACCGGTATGCCGCGCAGGACCCACGAATCACAGTGCTCCACAAGAAGAACGGCGGCCTGTCCGACGCCCGGAATGCGGCGCTGGATGCGGCCCAAGGGGAATACTATGCCTTTGTGGACGGCGACGACTGGGTGTCGCCCTACTACGTGGAAAACCTCTATCGGGCGCTCAGAAAAGCCGATGCGGATATGGCCGTCAGCTGCTTTGAAGAGGTGTTTGAGGGCAGGGGCATCCAGTCGCAGCCCGCGGCAGAACTGGAAAATTTCCAGAGCCTGACCTCGGAAGCGTGCCTAAAGCGGATGCTTTATCAGGACGGCGTGGAGTGTTCTGCATGGGGAAAACTCTACCAAAAGGGGATTTTCGCTGGGTTGCGCTACCCGTTTGGAAAGCTCTATGAGGACATCCCGGTCACGTACGAAGTGCTGAAGCGGGCGGCCCGCGTCGTATGGATCGGAAATGTAGATTACTACTATTTTCAGCGTGCTGCCAGCATCCAGAATGCGGCGTTCGACCCGAAGAAGCTGGACGGCGTGGAACACTGCCGCGCGATGATGGAAAATGTCCGGCGGGATTATCCTCAGTTGGAACAGGCGGCAGAGTGCCGCTATCTTAGTACGGTCTGCAACATCCTGTTCCAGATCCGGGACAAGGCCCACGAGCCGGAGCGTAAACTGCTCTGGAAGGAAGCGATCCGCTGCCGTAGCGCGGTGGTGCGGGACCCCAATGCCCGCAAGAAAGCGCGGCTGGCGGCGCTGCTTTCCTATGGAGGCTATCCGCTGCTGCGCTTTGTGTATGACCGGACGCAGTGGAGAGGGCGAGCACGGTAAAGGGAGACATAAGATGGAACTTTTTTACAATGAGGAAAAGGCGCGAAAGGTAATGTTTTTTCTGCTGTTCTTTTTTGCGTGCGCGCAGAATCTTTCCTTTTTCACGATTTCGGATGTGGCCTATGCAAGCTTGTCGTTGAAACCTGTACACGTATTTTCGTTGTTGTTTCTTCCAATCTTGTTAAAACAAGAGAGGCTAGTGGTCAATAAGCTGGTGCTCCTTTTTGTGGGATATGCACTTTTGATTTCTGCTGTACATGCACAGTCGTTCGGGATCCGTGGGCTGAATGCGCTGTATATTTTTGGCCTTTATATCCTCGTGATTCTTCAGAATTGCGGTAGGAAGTTTACTTGTGAAGAGTGGGCGAATTTATTTTGCAAGGTCGCAGTCATCATTTTGGTGATGATCTTGATCAAGAATGTGATCCAGAAAGATGGCATCATCTGGTACCTTCAAACACCCGGCAAAGAGCACCCGTGGATCACAACCATTTTGGGTGGCCATGTGAATTTGGAGTCTACATGGCTCGGACTGTTTGCGTTTTTCTTTTACAAAAGTCGATGGAAGTGGCTGTATGCGGGAATCAATCTGGCAATCTCGATTTTATATGGAAGCCGCTGCGGAATGATCGTGGCAGGTCTGGCAATCATTTGGCTACTGCTTCCGGAGCTTGAGCGTCTGAAAGAAAGAAAAGTGCGGATTGCCGTTGGAGTGATTCTGCTCATTGGCTTTGGTGTCCTTGTGTGGTCAGGGATCTTTGAAAATGTGATCCTCCGTGCAGTGGCTCGCTTTTTTAGCGGCGGTGCGGATAATGGTGATCGGACCCGGCTTGCGATGTGGAAATACATTGGCCAAGCCAGTCTAAGGTATCCATTGGGCTGTGGTGTAGGAAACAGCATATTAGCATTGGAAAAAGTTTCCGGACAAATGCCGGGAGATTCTAACCTGCACAATGTCTATTTTCAAGAGCTGGTGGATCTGGGTTGGCTCGGTGGAGCGGCCTATCTGTTTTTGACACTGCGCCTGTTCTGGCGCGGCAGAAAGGAACTTCTGACGAATCCGTTTCTGGCGTCGTTGGCAGCGTATAGCATTGTGGCGCTGTTTCAGTTCCGCGGAGGCGAGACACTTGCCTTTATCATTTTAGGAATTTATCTTACATTGCGGGATGAAGGAAATTCAAAATCAAATCTGACGATTCGGAATCCAATGCATAGAACAAAAGGAGAAATTGTATGAATCCGCTGGTTTCGGTCATTATTCCTGTCTACAACGTTCAGAAATATCTGGAAGAATGCGTAGAGAGTGTACAGAACCAGTCCTATACCAATTTGGAAATTGTTCTGGTGGATGATGGATCCACGGATAATAGCGGCGAGCTGTGTGATGCATTGGCAACGAGGGATACAAGAATTTGCACTTTACATAAAAGTAATGGAGGTCTCTCAGATGCACGGAATACAGGTATGCTGCAGGCGAGGGGAAAATATCTTACTTTTTTGGATGGTGATGATCTGCTTCCGCATAGTGCCGTAGAAAAGTTGGTTTCTAGTTGTGAGAAGAATCATTCGGAGCTTGCAATTGGACAACTCTTCGAGTTTTCAGGAGAGACGCCAAGAGATACAGAAAAAAATGAAACTGTTGAAAAGGTGGCGATGGAAGAAGCGATGAGAAGAATGTTCCTTTTCCAAGGAATCGGGCATTCAGCGTGTGGAAAACTTTATCGACGCGAATTATGGAATAAATTGAAGTTTCCATATGGAAGGTTATATGAGGATTACGCAACGATTTACCGAGTGACATCCAAAAGCAAAACAGTTTCTATTATTGAAGAACCAGTATATTATTATCGCATGCGAGATGGATCAATCATGCACAGTGGTATTCAACGAAAAAATCTTGAGCTGCTGGAGGTCAGTGTAGATGTGACCGCTTTCATTGAGCAGGAGCTTCCGGAACTGCGCAATGAAGCTGCTTATCTTCAGCTTGTGACCTATCTGAAACTGTTGAAAGGAATTATGGATGGAGGCTTCTATAACTATCCAATGGAGCAGGAGAAAATCCTTGCCTATGTGCAGGATCAGCAGGACCTCATTCGCCAGCCGTGGGCAAAGCGTGCGGACAAGATCAAGGTGAAGACGCTGCTGCTCAGCAAGCATTTGTTTTACTGGGTGTATGATTGGGGCGAACGTAAAAATAAAAAGAAATTAAAAAGGTAGGGGTTATATGCTGATCTATCTTCTCGTCTTTGGGGGCTCCATCGGGCTGACCGTCTATGGAGAATGCCTGAACAAAAAGGGAAACCGAAAGGGCTTTTATCTTTGCATGATCTTTGCAGTTTTGCTGGTCGTACTGCTGGCAGGGCTGCGCGCTGTCCCTGTGGGAACCGATGGCCCGGCTTATGAACGATGGGTATACAATGCAGCGGAGTGCACAAGCTTTGCAGAAGCGCGTTTTGTGGGACGCAGCACAGAGCTTGTATATATGCTGCTGGTATATCTTGTAGCAAAGTCGACTGGGAATGTAAATGTTCTTTTTTTTATTACGGCGTCCTTAACATATGGGATGTACATGTTTGGAATCGTGAAACTAGGAAAAAATATCTCAATTTCCTATGCGTGGGCGGCTTATTTGTTTTTGTGCTACGGATATTCTCTCAACTCGTTGCGTCAGGCCCTTGCCATGACGGCATTGGTCCTTGCCTTTGTGCTGTTCCGGGAGAAAAAGTACGTTTTCAGCGGGATCGTTGTAATTGCGGCGGTGCTCTGCCATAACAGCGCGGGCCTGATCGCAGCCGGGATGCTTGTCGTTTATTGTTTGCTGCAAAAATGGGATGCGTGGTTTTTGAAGGTGGGGATTCTGGCCGCTACAGCCCTTGCTGTGTTTGGCTATGAGCCCGTTTTCTACCAGTTGAACCGAGTCGGCATTCTGCCCGACCGGTTCAGCGGATATGTGGCGGGGGCAAGCTTCATCCACTTTTCGCTCAATCCCATTTTGGTGCGGCTTCCGTTTTTTCTGCTGGTACTGTTCTTCTACCGGGATTATGCAAAAGACGGGAGAAATAGCGGTGAAATAACCAAGGCGGATGCGGATTTTTTGCTGGTCATGATGGGCATGGAGATGATCCTGTCAGAGCTGCGGGTCATCAGTGTGCCGCTTTACCGCATCTGTCTGTACTTCGGCGTCTTCCGCTGCCTTGGCATCGGGCGGCTGGTCTATGCGGTGAACAAGAGCGAAAAATACAAAAAGTGGAGTAAGCCTCTGTGTGCTGCTCTGATTGGAATGCTGGTGGTGATCTGGCTCTATCAGGTCGTTCTGCAGGGCAATGATGAGATCTACCCTTATACTTCGGAGATCCTGCACATTGGTGCGGATACCCTCTTCTGACGGAAGGAAACAGCGATGCAAACGGAATGTATCAGCGTGATCGTGCCGGTCTACAATGTGAGACCGTATCTGAAACGCTGCATAGACAGTATAATAGCTCAAACCTATTCTAATCTGGAAATTCTTCTGGTGGACGATGGCTCGACCGACGGAAGCGGGGAACTTTGTGATGCCTATGCCCGGCAGGATGCGCGGGTGCAGGTCATTCATAAGAAAAATGGCGGGCTTTCCGATGCGCGAAACTGTGGAATCGAACACGCAAAGGGCCGCTATTTCTGCTTTGTGGACAGCGACGATGGCATAGCGCCGCAGATGATCGAGGTGCTTTACCGGGAGCTTTTGGAAAATGCAGCGGATATCTCGGCGGTGGGCTGGAAGGCATTTGACACGGAGGCGTTTCCCTCAATAGAGGAACAAGAAGCGTCGTCCAAAATCCTTCAGCCGAAAGAAGCCATCCGGCAGATCTTATGCTCGGAAGAGCTTGGCGATTTTGCGTGGAATAAGCTCTATAAATGCAGTCTGTTTCAGGAAATTCAATATCCATATGGGCGGATGCTGGAAGATTTAGGCACAACCTACCGCTTGTTTGAAAAGTGTGTGCACATCGTTTACTGTCCCGTCCCGCTTTATTTCTATTACCAGCGGCCCGACAGCATCCTGCACAAGCGGACACTGAAATTCTACGAAGACAAGTGGGATATGGCCTGTCAGCGGTATCAGTATATCCGTGAAAAGTACCCGGATATGTTGGAAAACGATGCAGCGATGATGAAGATCGTAGAGCACTGCTACCCGTATCTGAGAAAAGACGAACGCCGCAAGGCTGAAATGGAGCGATTTCTGCAGGAGTTCCGCACAGAGGCCGAGGGGCTTCTGGACAGCGGGTTCATGAGAAAATACCGACTGCTGAAACAAAGCAGAGGACTGTACAGCGCGCTTTTTCTGCTGAAAAACGGCCGCGCGGCGAAATAAAAACCAGAGGACAAAATAAAACGTGGAAAAGAATCAAACTGTCAGCCTGATCATTCCAATCTACAACAAGGAAAAATATCTGAAGCGCTGTCTGGACAGTGTAGTAAACCAGACCTATCGGGAGCTGGAAATCCTTTTGGTGGACGATGGCTCGACCGATGCTTCGCGGAGTATCTGTGAAGAGTACGCAAAGAGAGATACCCGGATCAAAGTGATCCCGAAGGAAAACGGCGGCGTATCCTCGGCCCGGAATCTAGGCATGGAACACAGCACGGGCACCTATTTGGCGTTTGCGGATCCGGATGATTTTATGGAACTGGACTGCATTCGTGCGCTGAAGCAATGTGTGGACGAGGAAGATGCGGAAATCGCATACTGCCATCCGCGCGATGTGGAAGAGGCGACCGGAAAGAACCGGACGATCAGCGGAGAAACGGGAGAACGCTTTGTCCTCAAAGCGTCCGAGTACAACTGGGCTGACCGCTATGCCGATACGGTGTCGTGGGGGGCTGTTTACCGCCGCAGTGTGACGGAAGGTATCCGTTTTGATTTGGATTTGAAAATAGGCGAAGATACGCTCTTCCTTGGTAAGTGCATCCATAAGGCCAATAAAATCGTCCGGCTGGACAAGGCACTGTACAACTACTGCTATAACTCGGATTCCGTTACAAGTGGATATTATGCGCCGCATAAGATGAGTGAGCTGGAGGCGTGGCGGCGGCTGTGCATCGTGTTTGAAGATGAGCCGGAAGTATATGCGTCTGCAAATGCGGGGTATGCCCTGCGGTGTCGGATGATGGCAGTGCTGTATTGCAAGGACGAGGACTTCATAAAAAACAACTGTGACTGGGTCGGCCGGGAGTTCCGGAAATCAGCAAAATATCTACTGAAAAACTGGTGGAAACAGGGCCGCTACAGCGTGTGGCTCAAAACGCTGATTTCATGGTGGTTCTGGGATGGCTGGGTCCGCTTGAAACGGACTAGAAAAGAGTACGAAATCGACTTCTAAGGATGGATTCATGAAAAAATCAATGAGTCTCAATGCGGTGATGAATGCGCTGAAAACGCTGATGGGCGTTATTTTCCCGCTCATCACCTTTCCCTATGCCTCGAACGTCCTGCAGGTCGAGAACCTTGGCAAAGTCAACTTTGCAAACTCGGTGTGCGGCTATTTTCTGCTGTTTGCGGGGCTGGGCATCTCGTCCTATGCGGTGCGGGAGGGCTCCAAGTATGTGAACGACCGGGAAAAGCTCTCGGCTTTTTCGTCGGAGATGTTCTCCATCAATATGATCACAGCGGTCATCGCCTACCTAGCCCTGTTTGTGACCATGCTTTGTTCGGCCAAATTGCGGGGTTATACGGATCTGCTCCTCATCATGAGCTTGCAGATCTTCTTCACAACCATCGGCACGGAATGGATCTTCACGATCTTTGAGGAGTATACTTACATCACGGTGCGCGGCATGATCTTTCAGATCCTTTCCTTCGCCGCACTCTTCCTGTTCGTGAAAAATCAGAGCGATTACTGCATCTATGCGGGGATCTCGGTCTTTGCATCGGTGGGCTCCAATGTCCTCAACTATTTCCGCGCCCGGCGGTATTGTGCCATCCACTTTACATGGAAGATCGACTGGAAGACCCATCTCAAGCCCATTATGATCATCTTTGCCTCCACGCTGGCGACGACGCTGTACGTCAGCTCGGACACGACGATCCTCGGCATTCTGGGCAGCGATTACAACGTCGGCATCTATGCCGTGGCGGGAAAAATCTACGGCATCGTGAAGAACCTTCTTTCGGCGGTGCTGGTCGTTTCCATTCCGCGTCTGTCCCATTACGCCGGCATCGGCGCGAAAAAAGAGTTCAACCAACTGTTCAACAATATTTTCAGAGCCCTTATGGTCGTGGTGGCCCCGGCGGTCATCGGGCTGATCTTGCTCAGCAGGGAAGTGGTGCTCTTTATTTCCGGGGAAAGCTATCTGGATGCGGTGCAGCCGCTGCAGATCCTGAGCTTGGCTCTGTTGGTCTGTCTGTTTGGCTGGCTGTATAATTCCTGCGTTCTGCTGCCCTGCCGGAAGGAGAAGGAGCTGAGGTCGGTGGCGGTCTACGGCGTGATCCTGATCGCGCTGAAAAACCCGCTGGTGCTGGAGTATCTGGCCAAATTCAAGCAGAAGATCAAACGCAGGATCTGAACTTTTCCGCCAAATTCCTTCCGCCATCGCGCACGTGATGCCAGAGAGGAAGCTGACACGGCGCAGCCGGGACGGAGGGAGTTCTTTGCAACGGCTTCTTTTTTGGCCGCTTTCGGTCAAAATCACTACATTTCGCACAGGGAATAGACGAAGTTTGTTAATAAATTATCTATCACTTCTCCTTGCAAACATCACACTTTTTGTTTATAATAAGAGTGTACGGGGAGGCAAGCCCCGATAGCGAGTGAAATTCGATTCCGATGAAAAGAATTTGAGAGGAGCTTATTACCATGGGTTTAGGTAAGAAAACGATCGACGACGAGAATTACTGCGGCAAGAAGGTCCTTGTCCGCTGCGACTTCAACGTCCCGATGAAGGACGGCGTCATCACCAACGAGAACCGCATCAATGCAGCTCTGCCCACCATCCAGAAGCTGATCAACGACGGCGCAAAGGTCATCCTGTGCAGCCATCTGGGCAAGCCGAAGAACGGCCCCGAGGCAAAGTTCAGCCTCGCACCCGTTGCTGTGGCTCTGAGCGCAAAGCTGGGCAAGACCGTCGTGTTTGCTGACGACGACAACGTCGTGGGCGAGAATGCAAAGGCTGCTGTCGCTGCCATGAACAACGGCGACGTCGTCCTGCTGCAGAACACCCGTTTCCGCAAGGAAGAGACCAAGAACATCCCCGAGTTCTCTCAGGAGCTGGCTTCTCTGGCTGACGCTTATGTTGACGATGCATTCGGCAGCTGCCACCGTGCACACTGCTCCACCGCAGGTGTCACGGAGTATGTCAAGGATACCGCTGTCGGCTACCTGATGGAGAAGGAGATCAAGTACCTCGGCAACGCCGTGAACGATCCCGTCCGTCCCTTCACCGCCATTCTGGGCGGCGCAAAGGTCGCCGATAAGCTGAACGTCATCTCCAACCTGCTGGAGAAGGTCGATACCCTGATCATCGGCGGCGGCATGGCCTACACCTTCATCAAGGCGCAGGGCTATGAGGTCGGCAAGAGCCTGTGCGACGACTCCAAGCTGGATTACTGCAAGGAGATGATGGCAAAGGCTCAGGAGAAGGGCGTCAAGCTGCTCCTGCCCGTCGATGCCGTCTGCATCAAGGACTTCCCCGATCCCATCGACGCTCCGGTTGAGACCACTGTTGTTCCCGTCACCGCGATCCCGGCTGACATGGAAGGCTGCGACATCGGCCCCGAGACCATGAAGCTGTTTGCTGACGCTGTCAAGGCTTCCAAGACTGTTGTCTGGAACGGCCCCATGGGCGTGTTCGAGAACCCCACTCTGGCAGCAGGTACTCTGGCTGTTGCCAAGGCTATGGCTGAGAGCGATGCTACCACCGTCATCGGCGGCGGCGACAGCGCAGCAGCTGTGCAGCAGATGGGTCTGGGCGATAAGATGACCCACATCTCCACCGGCGGCGGCGCTTCTCTGGAGTATCTGGAGGGCAAGGAGCTGCCCGGCATCGCTGTCATCCAGAACGCTTGATCTGCGCTCGTAACAGCATCACTGAGGTGCGGCGGCCATGCGCCGCTGCGCCTCTTTTGTTTTGAAGGTAATTAGAAGGAGATAGACATCATGGATAAGGCAAAGCGTAAGGCAATCATTGCAGGCAACTGGAAGATGAACAAGACCGCCTCCGAGGCTGCTGTTCTGGTGGACGAGCTGATCCCCGCCGTCAAGGATGCTTCCTGCGAGGTCGTCATCTGCACCCCGTTCACCGATCTGGTGACCGCCGTGGAAAAGACCAAGGGCACCAACATCCATGTTGGCGCTGAGAACGTTCACTTTGAAAAATCCGGCGCTTTTACCGGCGAGATCAGCGCTGACATGCTGGTAGATCTGGGCGTGGAGTACGTCATTGTGGGCCACTCTGAGCGCCGCCAGTACTTCGCCGAGACCGACCAGACCGTCAACAAGCGCGCTCTGGCCGCTCTGAACGCCGGCCTGAAGGTCATCATCTGCGTGGGCGAGAGCCTGCAGCAGCGCGAAGAGGGCGTGACCGAGGAGCTGGTCCGGATGCAGACCAAGATCGCCCTGCGTGATGTCACCGCCGAGCAAATGGCAAATGTCGTCATCGCCTATGAGCCGATCTGGGCCATCGGCACCGGCAAGACCGCTACCGCTGATCAGGCAGAGGAAGTCTGCGGCCAGATCCGCAAGGTCATCGGCGAGGTCTACGGCGAGGCTGTGGCCGAGGCTACCACAGTCCAGTACGGCGGCAGCATGAACGCCAAGAACTGCGAGGAGCTGCTGAGCAAGAAGGATGTGGACGGCGGCCTCATCGGCGGCGCATCCCTGAAGGCTCCCGACTTTGCTGTCATCGTTAACGCTGCCTCCAAGGGCTGAGCGTAAGCGCTGACGGAAAAAACGCTTTCCCTGCGCCCGGCTGCGCCGCATTTCCGGCATCGAGCCGGGCGCTGTTTGTTGAACATTCAAAGGAGACTCATTTTTATGTCCAAGAAACCTGTTCTGCTCTGTATCATGGATGGCTTTGGCTGGACCCCCAACGAGACCTACGGCAACGCCGTGGCCGCAGCCAACAAGCCCTTCATCGATTCCCTGATGGCAAAATACCCCATGACCACCATTGACGCCTCCGGCATGGCAGTCGGTCTGCCCGACGGTCAGATGGGCAACTCTGAGGTGGGCCATACCAACATGGGCGCTGGCCGCATTGTTTACCAGCAGCTGACCCTTATCACCAAGTCCATCCGCGACGGCGAGATGCTCAAGAACCCCGTCCTCGTCAAGAACATGAAGGCCGCCATCGACGCGGGCAAGGCCATCCACCTGATGGGTCTGGTGGGCACCGGCGGCGTCCACAGCCACGCAGATCACTGGTTCGGCGTGCTGGAGATGGCAAAGCACATGGGTGCTAAGGAGGTCTACCTCCACTGCATCACCGATGGCCGTGACACCGACCCCCACTCCGGCAAGGGCTTCCTCGCCGATCTGCAGGCTAAGCTGGACGAGCTGGGCATCGGCAAGATCGCCAGTGTCTCCGGCCGCTACTACGCAATGGACCGCGACAACAACTGGGACCGCGAGGAGAAGGCCTACGCTGCCTTCGTCTACGGCGAGGGCAACCACGCCGCCAACGCTGCCGAGGCCATCGAGGCATCCTATGCAGCAGACAAGACCGACGAGTTCGTTCTGCCCTGCGTCACCTGCGAGGGCGGCCGCGTGCAGGATGGCGACACCGTCATCTTCATGAACTTCCGCCCCGACCGTGCCCGCCAGATGACCCGCATCTTCTGTGACGACGCCTTCACCGGCTTTGAGCGCCGCGGCGGCCGCAAGCAGGTGAACTACGTCTGCATGGCCGAGTACGACGCCACCATGCCCAACTGCGAGGTCGCCTATCCGCCCGTGGAGCTGAAGAACGTTCTGGGCCAGTACCTGTCCGAGAACGGCAAGACCCAGCTGCGCATCGCCGAGACCGAGAAGTACGCCCACGTCACCTTCTTCTTCAACGGCGGCGTGGAGGCTCCCTACGAGGGCGAGGATCGCTGCGTGATCCCCAGCCCGAAGGTGGCCACCTACGACCTGAAGCCGGAGATGAGCGCTCCGGAGGTCGCAGCCGAGTGCAAAAAGCGGATCGAGAGCGGCAAGTATGACGTCATCATCCTGAACTTCGCCAACTGCGACATGGTCGGCCATACCGGCGTCTTTGAGGCCGCTGTGAAGGCCGTAGAGGCCGTGGATGCCGCCGTCAAGGAAGTTGTCACCGCTGTGCTGGATGCGGGCGGCTGCGCCTTCCTGACCGCCGATCACGGCAATGCCGAGAAGATGAAGAACCCGGACGGCACGCCCTTCACCGCCCACACCACCAACGTGGTGCCCTTTGTGGCCATCGGCTGCGGCGACGTGAAGCTCCGTGAGGGCGGCTGCCTCGCCGACATCGCCCCAACCATGCTGCCCTATATCGGCCTGCCCGTTCCCGCCGAGATGACCGGCAAGAGCATCATCGTGGAGTAAGGATTTCTCCCGCCTAAATCCAAAAGTAAGCGTAAAACGCCCCGCAGGGCCTTCTCCGAAGGTCTGCGGGGCGCTTTTATGTTGGCGGGGATATCTTTATTTGTCGCCATAGTGGCCGCGGCACTGTGCGATAAAAATACGGCCATTTTCAATATGGTAGACCAAGCGATTTTTCTCGTCGATGCGGCGGCTGAATTCGCCCTGCAGGTCACCCCGTAAGGCTTCTGGATTACCAATGCCCTCAAGGCAACCATTGCGCTCGATATCCTTGATAAGCTGGTTGATCCGCTTCAGTGTTTTCTTGTCCTGAAGCTGCCAATAGAGATAATCTTCCCATGCTTCATCGGACCAGATCTTTTCACTCATCCTCAACCTCGATCAGCTCGTGGGCCGTTCCTTTTCCGGAGCGGAGCTCCTGAACCGATTTTTTTACATGTGCCATGTTGGCGTCTGAGTAGAAGGGGTCTTGGTTCTGGGTAATCTCGAAGGGAATGCGGTTTTCACGAAGGACAGCTTTCACGAATAGATTGATCGCAGTGGAGGTATTGAGGCCGACGTTGGAGCAGAACGCATCAAAATTGATCTTATCCGCTGCGTCCACGCGGGCGGTCAGTGTTGCTTGTGCCATAGAGTACAGCTCCTTTCTGTGTTCTATCTGCCTTTATTATAATGCTATTGTGTGCAATTTGCAAGCAGATGAAACACAATTTACAAAATCTCCCCGCTTCTGTTACAACACAAAACCCCGCCGCTGAGGGTTCCCTCAAACGGCGGGGCATTTGTGTTAAAATACCGGAAAGCGGTTCAGCTTAGAGCTGGCTTTCGTATTCCTTGCGGTAGCCTTCCAGCTCACGCTGGTTGCCATAGACGAAGTGTCCGTTGGCGATCTCTTCCCAGACCGGCTTATCCACGCTGTAATCGTGCACGGACGGATCATAAACAAGCAGCTTCTTGTTCTTCTCCAGTGCGGGGTCGGGGATGGGAACAGCGCTCAGCAGGGCTTTGGTGTAGGGGTGCAGCGGATGGAGGAACAGCTCCTCCGCCTCAGCCAGCTCCACGATGCGGCCCTTGCTGATGACGGCGATGCGGTCCGAGATGAACCGGACCACCGACAGGTCGTGGGCGATGAACAGGTAAGTCAGGCCGCGGCTCTTCTTCATCGTGTTCAGCAGGTTCAGCACCTGTGCACGGATGGAGACGTCCAGTGCGGAGATCGGCTCGTCGGCCACGATGAACTCCGGCTCCATGACCAGCGCACGGGCGATGCCGATGCGCTGGCGCTGCCCACCCGAGAGATTCTTGCCGTTCTCGCTGATGAGGGTGTCGAGGCCGTCGGGCAGGGTGCTCACCCAGTCGGTGAGGCCCGCCGTCCCGATGGCGTGGGAAAGCTGAGCCTCGGGGAAGTCCGCGCCGAGGCAGATGTTGCTGCGGAGGGTGTCATTGAAGAGATAGGTTGTCTGGGCAATGTAGCCTACCCGCTGGTAGAGGCTCTGACGGTCGATGTCCCGCAGCTGCTGGCCGTTGAAGAGGATGCTGCCGGTATAGTCTGGGTAGTACTGGAACAGCAGCTTTGCCAGTGTAGACTTGCCGCAGCCGCTCTCGCCCACGAGGACGGCCTTTTCCTGCCCGGAGACCGTCAGCCGGACGCCGCGCAGCACCGGTGCAGCGGCTCCGGGGTAGGCAAAGCCGGTGTCCTTGCACTCGATGCGCTCGAGTTTGCCGATGGCCCGGCCCGCAGAGACTTCTTCCGGGCCGGACATGGCTGCTTCCAGCCGCTGACGGATGCCCTTCGAGGACTTGACCTTGGCCCAGCACTGGGCGATCTGGTTGCAAGGGGTGATAACAAAGTTCGCCATGCTGGCGGCGGTGGAGACGGTGCCCATCGTCAGCCGCCCGTCGAAAGCGAGAAAAAGGCCCACCAGCATGACGATGGGGAAGATGAGGTTGCTGATGAGAGAGGTGTTGACCACCATGGCGTTGAGGCTCTGCTGGTAGGCCTGCTCGCTGTCGCGGGCCTGCCGGGCAGCATCCCGGTGGCGGGCGGCATAGGCGTCCTCCCGCAGAAAGCCCCGGATGACCTCGAACCCGCCCAGAAGCTCCTTGAGCTGCTGGGTGTAGCCCGCCATCTGGAGCGAAAAAGCGTCTCGGGAGGATTTGAGCCGCTCATTCATCTTCCGGGGAAGGACCAGCGGCGGCACGGTCACAAGCAGGATGGCCGCCAGCATCACCGGGCTGATGTAAAGGTACATCCCCAGCGCACAGAACATGATGCCGCCCCAGAACGCGATGTTGAAGAGGGACATATAATAGTCGTCGTAGAGAGTGCGCAGGTCGGTGGTCAGCAGGGAGAGATAGGCTGCGTCGCCCTCCCGCTGATATTGGGACACCGGGCGGCGCAGCACCCGCTCCATGACCTGTCCCCGTACCTGCTCCACTGCGCCGCAGGCGAGTTTTGTAAAGGAGCGGCGGCTCAGCCGTTCGAAAAACCAGCTGGTGAAGGTGATGAGGAACACCAGCCCCATATAGCCCAGCGCTTCCTGCTTGCTTCTAGAATCGATGAGCCACTTGAGCTGGAAGTTTTTCAGCGGCGCGAAAAAGGATACCGCCGCCGTAAAGAGCGCGAAGAGCATGAGCTTCATCCAGTGATGTCGGAAGTAGTCGTTGACCGTTGCTTTTTTCATATGCAATATCCCCCTCTATGCTTCCTGCCGCAGGGCAGAAGCTGGGTTCAGTATAACAGATTTTTGCAAAAAAAAAATAGGATCGGTCATTTTTTGGAGAAGAGAGATGCTTGACAAAAAGGGGAGATGCCACTATACTAAAAATAAGGAAAAGGCACTGCCTGCAAAATGGTCAGCTCCTTACCGGCATCTAGTTAAAAAAGATTGACCGATCCGTTGGGGAACAGAGGCGGTCAATCTTTTTTGTTGCTGGAATAATGTTTTGCTCGAGGTCTGTCCCGAAAGACATCCCGTGAGATCATTCACATCGCATTAGAGTACCATAAAACGAGATGAATTACAAGAAAAACCCATCCGACTTCCTTTTTGCGGGAAATCGGATGGGTCTTGATTTTATGGCCTTATGTAAGAGGCGCTGTCAGCTTACAGCTGGGGGCCGGCAGAGACCAGA
>OHWU01000564.1_pt1 | contig 15990 bp, 12 predicted proteins | sample 1579821 | NCBI WGS metagenome assembly OHWU01 (sample SAMEA3882548, study PRJEB24775) | human gut metagenome | biome: human-associated habitat; feature: intestine environment; material: feces | place: Netherlands | collected 2009/2010 | reverse complement strand
ACCATTGGCCTGTTTCGCTACACGTCCGATATCTACAGTCAGTGTTCTTCCTGCAAGTTCCATGGAATAACTTTTGTACATATTCGTTCTCCTTTTCTTATTATATTAATATCTGACAGGAGCCCGAAACAACTGAAAAGACCACTTCCTTTGAAAAAGATCTCGACCGGAAATGGGCTTTTCAGTAGTCTCGGAAATCACTCCTGCGGTAATTCCGTCTGTGTTTATCACACATGTTAAAATGGGGCGGATGGAATCATCCGCCCCTCCCGTAGCAATTATTTTCTTAAACCTAATTTCTCAATCAGTGCACGGTATCTTTCGATGTCTGTTTTCTTAAGATAAGCAAGAAGGCCACGTCTCTGACCTACCATTTTCAGAAGACCTCTTCTGGAATGATGATCTTTGTGGTGTGTTTTAAGATGCTCTGTGAGCTCCTGGATTCTTGCTGTAAGAACTGCAACCTGAACCTCCGGTGAACCTGTGTCACCCTCTGTTCTTGCATACTCTTTCATGATCGCTGTTTTCTTCTCTTTAGAAATCATTGTTGTTTCCTCCTTGAAATTTTAATTAAACGCCGGGTATTAAGAAGTGGTCGGAGTCTCCGGCTTCTGAATACTGGCTTTTTTCACCTCGAACAGTATAGCACACGGTTTCTGACCTGTAAACTGTTTTTTCGAAAAGTTTTTCCCGAAAGTTTTTATTTTTCGAGGCTGCGGAAATAAGCCTTTCCCTTTTCTGCATCCTTCAGGAGCTGCTGCTTTAGTGCTTCTATGGACGAAAAGCGCTTCTCCGGTCTGGAATAATGAAAGAATTCCACTCTGCAGGGCTCTCCGTACAGATCCTCCTCACAGTCAAAAAGATAGGTCTCAACACCCAGGAATTTCTCTCCGATGGTTGGTTTATATCCTACGTTTGTGATCCCGCAAAGGGTTCTGTCCTTAAAATGGGACACTGTATCATAAACGCCATTTGGCGGCATCAGCTTTTCTTTTGCAGGAACGATATTGGTAGTGGGAAGAAGGACCTTATGTCCCATTCCTCTTCCATGTTCGATCACACCGTCCACAAAAAAGGGGATTCCCAGCAGATCATTAACCTTTTCCATATTTCCCTTTTTCAGTTCCTCACGGATAAATGTACTGCTGATCTTTCTGCGGCCTTCCATTTCTTTCGGAACAACATCCACAGTAAAACCAAGCTTCCTTCCCATAGTCTCCAGAAGCTGTGGTGTTCCCTTGCGTTCATACCCGAACCTGAAATCTTCTCCCACTGCAACATGCTCCGCCTGAAGATCTCCCACCAGGATTTCTTTAATAAAGGTTTCCGCCTTCATATGACGGATCCGGTTATCCAGCGGACATTCGATCAGCACATCCACGCCTGCTTTCTCAAGAAGCTGACATCGTTCCTCTTTTGTAAAGATCATCTGACTGCCGATGCCAAGAGAAAAAAGGACTGTCTGCAGACCTTTTTCTTTCTGTTCCAGGATCTTCTCCACCAGTTTCTGGTGTCCACGGTGTATGCCGTCAAATTTTCCAAGTGTCACCGCACTCTTTGAAAGGCGCGGAAATTCTCCGTCGATCTTCAAGTATTCCATATCTTCTGCTGCTCCTGCAAGTTTTTATAAAATGTCATACAAAAAACATGCGGATGGGTACGTATTTCTGTTTTCTTTCATCCCAGCCGTATATTCCTGTGAAATTTCCGCTGCTTTTATACATCCGGACTTTTTCTTCCCTGCTGCCTCCCTGTACCAGTTCTTCCGGAAGCGGGTTTCCGTTATTGAGAAGTCTGTCTCCCTCCGGTGTACAGGTAAGGACCGGATACATGGAAAGTACATCCTCGATGGAAACAAGCTTTTCCCCGATGGTCCCATCGGCAACCGCCTCCTCCACCTGGGAAAGTGTCATGCTCTCTTCCAGAGTGAAATTTCCGGACCTGGTCCGAAGCAGCTCTTCCATGGCTCCGCCGCAGCCTAATTTTTCTCCGATGTCATTGCAAAGTGTACGGATATAGGTGCCCTTGCTGCAGGTAACGCTTATGCGTACCAGCGGAAGCTCCATATCCAGTATCCTTATCTCATAAAAAACCACAGGGCGTGGCTTACGCTCTATGGTTTTTCCTTCTCTGGCCAGTTCGTAAAGCTTCTTTCCGTTTACCTTCAGGGCCGAATACATAGGAGGGACCTGCTGCTGTTCTCCCACAAAGGATCCCACTGCCTCACGGACTTCCTCTTCCGTGACGGTAACAGGTTTCTCAGAAAGAACAGCTCCGGTCATGTCCTGGGTATCTGTGGAAACTCCCAGCCTTAAAACCGCCTCATATGTTTTTTCTTTTTCTGTAAGAAGCTCCACCAACCGGGTCCCCTTGCCCAGTGCAACAGGAAGTACTCCCTCTGCTGCCGGATCCAGAGTCCCGGTATGGCCGATCTTTTTCATGTGGAGAATCCCACGCAGCTTTGCAACAACATCATGAGAGGTATAACCTTTTTCCTTTCGGATCACAAGTATTCCGTCCATGATCTTATCTTTACTCCTCTGCAAGCTGTTTTTCAATTTCAGCGGTAAGGTTGTTGATCACATCGTACATGGAGCCCTGCATATCACAGCCGGCTGCACGCACATGTCCGCCGCCTCCGAAAAATACGGCAATCTTGCTTACATCCACCTTACCATTGGAACGGAGAGATACCTTAAAGAACTGCGTCTGCATCTCATAGATAAAGATCGCAACCTCCACACCAGCAGTCAGACGGAGCTGGCTCACGATTCCCTCCAGATCCTTTCCTTCCACACTGTAGAAATCCATCTCCCGTTTTTTCAGATATCCGACCACACACTTACCGCCCTGAAGGAGAATACTCTCTGCCAGGACACGTCCCATGACCTGATTCTGAAGATATGTTTTCTGGTAAAAGGACTCATCGATGATCCTGCTGAAATCAAATCCTGTTTTCATCAGTTCTCCGGCGATCCTCATGGTTTCCGGTGTTGTGGAAGAATACTGGAACACGCCGGTATCATGTGCCATTCCTGTATAAATAGGAACCGCAATGGAACGATCGATCTTGTCTGAATCCAGAAGTCCGTAAAGAACTTCGCTGGCAGAGCTGATCTCGCCTCTTACATGATTGACATCCGCAAATCCGTTATTGCTCACATGATGATCAATGCAGGCTGTCTTTTTTGCTGCATCGAAATATTTCCGGGCAACAGCAAGCCTGTCCAGTGCGCTGACATCACAGGTGATAAAAAGATCATACACCTTATCTTCTTCTGCTTCTGTCTTAACCTCATCCATTCTGTCAATGTAATCAAATACAGGTTTCCGGTCTTCCAGATAAACATCTGCTTCTATATCAGGAAAATATTTCCGGATATAGAGATACAGAGCCATACAGGAACCAATGCAGTCCCCATCCGGACGGATGTGACCGCCAATGCCAACGGTTTTTACATTTTCCAGTATTTCTGAAATGTTTTTCATTTTTTCCACCTATTCCTCTGTTTCCATCCCACTCATTACGTCATTGATCTTCTTTGACATATTTACACCATATTCAATAGACTCATCCAGAACAAAACGGATCTCCGGTGTATTGCGGAGATTCAGTCTTCTGGCCAGTTCTCTCCGAACATAGCCCTCTGCATTCTTTAAGCCCCGGAGGGTGGAATCCTTGGCCTGTTTCTCGCCCAGCACACTGATGTAAGCTTTGCAGGTCTTAAGATCCGGTGCCACCTCAACAGCTGTCACAGAAGTCATCGGATGAATTCTGGGGTCCTTGATCTCGCTGTGTATGATGGTGCTGAGTTCTTTTTGAACTGCACCATTCACACGTGTATTTTTAATGCTGTTTTTTCTCATTACGAATCACTCCTATCTTGGTACCTCTACCATGATATATGCTTCGACTTTATCTTCTTCTTTAACATCATTAAAGTCATTAAATACAAGACCGCACTCATATCCGGCACGAACTTCCTTGACATCATCCTTAAATCTCTTCAGGGATGCAAGCTCACCCTCGAAGATCTGGTCCTCACCTCGTGTGATACGAACCTTACAGTTACGCTGGAATGTACCATCCAGCACATAGCTTCCTGCGATGGTTCCGACACCGGATGCCTTGAACAGCTGACGAACTTCTGCGTGACCGATAACCTTCTCCTCGAATACAGGATCCAGCATACCCTTCATAGCTGCCTCTACATCCTCGATTGCCTGATAAATAACTTTATAAAGTCGAAGGTCAACGCCCTCCTGCTCAGCAAGCTGTTTTGCTGTAGTATCCGGACGTACGTTAAAGCCGATGATGATCGCATTGGATGTTGCAGCAAGGCTGACATCAGACTCATTGATGGCACCTACACCACCATGGATCACCTTAACGATAACTTCCTCGTTGGAAAGCTTGGTAAGACTCTGTTTTACAGCCTCAACAGATCCCTGTACATCGGCCTTGACGATGATCGGAAGCTCCTTAAGATCGCTGGCCTGGATCTGGTCAAACAGGTTATCCAGAGAAAGCTTGCCTTTGGTCTCCTCGAGAAGACGGCTCTTGTTCTCTGTAACGAATGCGCCTGCAAAGTTCTTGGCTTCTTTATCGCTCTCAAAGGACATCAAGATCTCACCTGCATTAGGAACATCACCAAGTCCGAGGATCTCAACCGGAGTAGACGGACCTGCCTCTTTTACACGACGTCCCTTATCATCCATCATTGCACGTACCTTACCATTGCATGCACCTGCGGCAATAAAGTCTCCCACATGAAGAGTACCCTTCTGAACAAGGATGGTAGCAACCGGTCCTTTACCTTTATCAAGCTGAGCCTCAATAACAAGACCTCTTGCCTCACGGTTCGGATTGGCTTTGAGCTCGGAAACCTCAGCAGTAAGAAGAATCATCTCAAGAAGATTCTCAATTCCTTCTCCTGTATGTGCGGATACCGGAACAAAGATGGTGCTTCCGCCCCAGTCCTCAGGAATCAGTTCATACTCGGAAAGCTCCTGTTTTACACGCTCTACATTTGCACTTGGTTTATCGATCTTATTGATGGCAACGATGATCTCAACACCGGCTGCCTTTGCATGGCTGATTGCCTCTACTGTCTGCGGCATTACACCATCGTCTGCGGCAACGACCAGAACTGCGATATCTGTAGCGTTGGCACCACGCATACGCATAGCTGTGAACGCCTCATGTCCCGGTGTATCCAGGAATGTGATCTTCTGACCTTTGATATTTACCACGTAAGCACCGATGTGCTGTGTGATTCCGCCGGCCTCGCCTCTGGTTACGTTTGTATTACGGATGGCATCCAGAAGAGATGTTTTACCATGGTCAACGTGACCCATAACACAGACTACCGGAGGTCTCGGAACCATATCATCCTCGTCCTCTTCGTCCTCTTTGAGGAGCTCTGCGATCACATCCACCTTTTCTTCCTTCTCAGCAATGATATCAAAGCCAAGTGCGATCTCCTCTGCCTTTTCAAAGTCGATCTCCTGGTTTACGGTTACCATGACACCTTCCATGAAAAGCTTCTTAACGATCACTGACGGCTGCATCTTCATCGCGTCCGCAAGCTCACGGATAGTAAGCTTCTCCGGAATGGTGATCTCCTTGATCTCCGGTTTCTTCTCTTCCTGCTTCGGCTGTGGATTCGGTTTCTGAAGTGCTTTCGGGATTCTGGAATTCGGTCTGCGTCCGCCCTGATTTGGTCTGCGTCCGCCCTGGGTACCTTTCTCGAATTCTTTCTTCTTGTTCTTATTCTCTCTGTCACGCTCACGCTTGCTGTCCTTGGATGTCTTGGTCAGCTCCGGAGTGAATACAGCATCTGAAGAGCCACCGCTTCTTCTCTGTCCCGGACGCTGTCCGCCGCCCTGGCCACCACGGTTTGCTCCGCTGAAACGGTTGTCTCCGCCTCTTCCGCCTTCGGAACGTCCGCCCTGGCCTCCCTGGCCACGGTTTGCTCCACCGCCGAAACGGTTTCCTCCGTCTCTTCTTCCTTCAAAGCTTCCGCCCTGACCTCCCTGGCCACGGTTTGCTCCACCGCCGAAACGGCTTCCGCCTCTTCCGTCATTCTGACGTGGGCCTCTGTTTCCCTCGCCCTGTCTTGCCGGACGTCCCTCACCATTCTGGGAACGGTTTCCGCCAAAACGATTTCCGCCGTCTCTTCTTCCCTCGAAGGTTCTTCCGTCACGATTTCCGTCTCTTCTTCCTTCCGGACGGTTGCCCTGCGGTCTTCCGCCCTGAGTACGATTCTGGCCACTCTGACCGTTTCTCTGCTCACCGGATTCACCGTTTCTTGTGTTTGCTCCTGTGCTTCTCTGACCGCCGTTCTGTGGACGTGCCGGTCCCTTTCTCTCGCCTGCTACCGGTTTTCTTCTTCCTTTACCGCCATCGCTGGCATTCTGTGCATGAAATACACGGATGATATTTTTTTTCTTTTTCGGTGCTTCAGATTTGTTACCCTCTGTATTCACCGTTGTTGTCTTTTCTTCTGTTTTTGGAGTATCCAATTGTCTATATTGCTCCTTTCCCGATCTGTTGAATTTATCTTTTATCATTTCTATCGTCAAACCTCCTTACAGACGCCTGTATCATGCAGGTTATCTGCCGGATTCTTTTTCCAGCGCCTTCATGATCGCCTTTGCAAAATTTTCGTCCTGCACGGCAAGGCTGGCACGGAATTCTTTGCCCATTGCTCTGCCCAGGCTCTCTTTGTCTGAAAGGAAATATAACGGAACTTCATAATAGGTACACATATTCCGAAATTTCTTTTTTGTGTTTTCGGAGGCATCATCTGCCACCAGTGCCAGGAAACCTTTTCCTGTTTTTACGGATTTCTCTGTGGAAAATTCTCCGCTCACTGTTTTTCCTGCTTTTGTCGCAAGTCCGATGAGTGATAAAACCTTATTGTTTTTCAATTGATCCAAACTCCTTTTTGAGGTTCTGATACACTTCATCCGGAACTGCCATTTTCAAGGAACGCTCCAGGCCATGGTTTTTGATAGCCTTTTCCAGGCATTCCTCTGAGAAACAAAGGTATGCGCCGCGTCCGTTTTTCTTACCTGTAGCGTCCAGGACGATCTCATTCTCTGCTGTCCTGAGAACTCGTATCATTTCCTTTTTGCTTTTCATTTCCCTGCAGCCGGTACACTGACGCATGGGAATCTTGGTTCTCGTTTTCATTATTCTTCGGCATCTCCATCTGCTGTTTCTTCAGCTTCTGTTTCTGTCTCTTCTGTATCTTCCTCTGCTTCTTCAATCTCTTCGGAAACAGCCTCTTCTGTCATTTCTTCTTCTTCTTCTTCTGCTTCCTCGTGTTCCTCATCGTAATCATCGTAGAAGTCACCGGACTCTCTTGCCTGTGTCTCGCTCTTGATGTCGATCTTGAAGCCTGTAAGTCTTGCAGCAAGACGTGCGTTCTGTCCTTCCTTACCGATAGCAAGGGAAAGCTGGTAATCCGGAACTACGACCAGTGCGGTCTTCTCATCCGGGTCAGCCATAACTGCGATAACCTTTGCAGGGCTTAATGCATTCTCGATAAGGATCGCCGGGTTCTCATCCCAGTTGATGATATCGATCTTCTCACCGCGAAGTTCCTCAACTACTGCATTGACACGTGCGCCGTTCATACCTACGCATGCACCAACTGCATCTACATCCGGATCGTTGCTCCATACAGCGATCTTTGTACGGGAACCGGCCTCACGTGCGATGCTCTTGATCTCAACAGTTCCGTCTTTTACTTCTGCAACTTCTGACTCAAAGAGACGTTTCACAAGTCCCGGATGAGTTCTGGATACCAGAATACGAGGTCCCTTCGGGGTATCCTTGACTTCAAGAATATACACCTTTATTCTCTCTGTCGGCTGGAAGGTTTCCCCTTTCACCTGTTCATTCTCACTTAATACTGCATCTGCCTTACCAAGATTGATGCTTACATTCTTGCCCATCACACGCTGTACAATACCGGTTACTACTTCTTTTTCTTTTCCATAGTATTCATCATACAGCACTTTACGTTCTTCCTCACGGATTTTCTGCAGGATAACGTTCTTTGCATTCTGTGTCGCAATACGTCCGAATTCCTTAGACTGAATCGGAACCTGTATCATGCCTCCGATCTCAGCTCTTGATGTGATCTTCAAAGCATCTGCCAGAGAAATCTCCATTGCAGGATCCTCTACGTATTCTACGATACTTCTGTCTGCATACACTGAAAAATCGCAGGTTTCCGGATCAATAGTTACATGTACATTGTCAGCTTTTCCAAAATGGTTCTTGCAGGCCTGGATCAGAGACTGCTCAATTGCCTCAAGCAGAGTATCTTTGCTGATACTCTTTTCCTTTTCAAGGATATCCAGTGCCTCCCTTAACTCTCTGCTCATTTTTTTCTTATCCTCCCGAATTAACTAAAACTCTATTGCGAGGCGTATCAGGGCTGTGTCTTTCTTATCAAAAACACGCTCGGTTCCATCCTCATCGATTGTCACACTGTTACTATCATATGCGGTCAAAATCCCGCAGAACTCTTTTTGCTTCTCGATTGGCCGATAGGTACGGATTTCCACCAGTTTTCCCATGTTTCTCTCAAAGTCTTTGTCTTTCTTCAGCGGTCTGTCCAGTCCCGGTGAACTGATCTCCATGATATAACTGTCTTCAATAAAATCATTCTCATCCAGTTTGTCACTGAAAGCTCTGCTGACTGTCTCACAGTCATTTACTGTAATTCCGCCTGGTTTGTCAATGTATCCTCTCAGATACCAGTTTCCTGCTTCCTTTACATATTCTACATCAACCAGTTCAAAGCCGTTAAGTTCTACGATCGGTGCCAGAAGTTCCTCTGCGCGCTTTTCATACTCTTCCCGTCTGCTCATTTTCCCACCTGCCTTTCCATGCAACAAATAAGAGTGGGCTCACGCCCACTCCTTTGTCAACAAGTTCTAATTTAGATGTATTGTAACACCAATTTCCGGCAATTGCAAGGCTTTTCCTGCAAAAACCTTGATTTTAGCGGATTTGTTGGTTTTATATACGTGGTTTTGTTCCTTTACTGTCCCGTTTGGACAGTTTTATCCTGTTGAGAACATAGGGTTTATCATGATAAGTAATGGTATATTCCTGGCGGCTTTCCAGAAGATATGCATGATCCAGCTTATCTCCTTCTGCCAGTTTCATTCCACGCACCCCGATAGATGTTTTCTTCATAGCAGAAATATCCTGTTTCTGAAATCTTAAGAAATATCCGCCTTCACTCTGGAATACCACCTGTTCCATTTCATCCGCAGAACCCACAAAAATCAGAGAATCCTCTTCAGCAAGTTTCGTAGACACGATCGTTCTCTTCGCCACATCAAACTCTGCACCACTCACCAGCTTGCACATGGATGCAGCAGTGACAAACAGAAGTGTATTTTCTTTTACAGATGCCAGTGGTGCTACATAGAGCATACGTTCCTGTGCACTGTCATAATTGCTCAGATTATCTGCCGGTGTCCCCTTATCCCTGAAACGAACCAGCGGAATATCTGCCACCTTGATACTGTGCATCTTTCCATTATCTGTAAAGATACAGATCTTATCTGTATTCATACAGTTAAACACATATTTGTTCTCTGCATTGGCAGCTTCTTTATTTCTCTCATATGCAGACTTATCAATGGTCCGCATATATCCGAAGCGATCCATAAGGAATGTGACTTCCATTTCTTCCATCTTCTTTTCCTCATAGACAACTTCTTCTGCATTCTCGATCACTGTGCGGCGTTTCGTACCGTATTCTTTCTTGATCTGATCCAGTTCTTTCATGATCACTTCTGCCATGGAATCATAATTATTCAGGATATCTTCATAAATGGCAATGTTCTTCATTGTTTCTGCATAATCTGCCTGAAGTGCCTCGATTTCCAGACCGATCAGCTTGTACAGACGCATATCCAGGATCGCAGCTGCCTGTTTCTCTGAGAAGTGCAGTTTCTGTGCAGCTTTCTCGCTTGATTTACCCTTGAACCTGATTCCTTCTGTCACACCGTCAACCAGGCATTTCTTTACCTGTTCTCTGTTCTTGCTTCCTCGCAGGATCTCGATGATCAGGTCGATCACATCACATGCCTTGATCAGACCTTCCTGGATTTCTTTCTTCTCCTGCTCTTTATTCAGAAGTGTGGTGTACTTTCTGGTCGTGACATCGAATACGAAATCTACGTGATGCTCGATCACCTGCTTCAGACTCAGAGTCTCCGGTCTGCCATCCGCAACTGCCAGCATATTCACGCCAAAAGTATCTTCCAGCTTTGTCTTCTTATAGAGCATATTTGTAAGATTCTCTACATCTGCGTCACGCTTCAGGTCAAGAACAATACGGATTCCCTCTTTGGAAGACTGGTTGGAAATATCCACGATATCTGTTGCCTTCTTGTTTTCCACAAGAGACGCAATATCATTCAGGAATTTTCCGATATTTGCACCGATCATTGTGTAAGGAATCTCCGTGATCACAAGCTGCTGTCTGCCGCCTTTGAGCTTCACTGTCTCCACCTTACCTCTGACACGGAGCTTCCCTGTTCCTGTCTCATAAATCCTGAGCAGGTCATCCTTATTTACTACCAGACCGCCTGTCGGAAAGTCCGGTCCCTTGAGATAGCGCATCAGCCCTTTGACACTGATGTCGTTATTCTTCATATATGCCTTTACCGCATCTACAACCTCTCCCAGATTGTGAGGCGGAATACTGGTTGCCATGCCGACTGCAATGCCGTCTGCTCCGTTTACAAGCAGATTCGGGATTCTGACAGGAAGTACCACCGGTTCCTTCTCTGTCTCGTCAAAGTTCGGCATAAAATCTACTACATTCTTATCCAGATCTTCGAGGAAGACATCCTGTGTCAGTTTCTCCAGTCTGGCTTCTGTATATCGCATGGCAGCTGCACCGTCGCCCTCGATGGAACCGAAGTTTCCATGTCCGTCGACCAGTGTTTTGCCTTTCTTAAAATCCTGAGCCATTACCACAAGTGCTTCGTAGATCGAACTGTCACCATGGGGGTGATATTTACCCATGGTATCACCTACGATACGGGCACATTTTCTGTATGGTCTGTCATAACGGATACCCAGTTCATACATATCATACAGGGTTCTTCTCTGTACAGGCTTCAATCCGTCACGCACATCCGGCAGGGCTCTGGAGATAATAACACTCATGGCATAATCTATATAGGATTTCTGCATGACCTCCGCATAGTCGGTGGGAATCACATTCTCCTGTTTTGTTTCCATTTAATTTCTTTCCTCCATCTCAGACACATATCCATGTATCTGTCTTAATTTCCACATAACACTCCGGCGAAATCAGATGTCCAGCTCTGCATCCTGTGCATGCTCATAGATAAATTTCTTTCTCGGCGGAACATCGCTTCCCATCAGAATCTCTGTCACGCTTGATGCAAGTCTCGCATCTTCAATCTCCACCCGCTTCATCATTCTAGTTTCCGGATTCAGAGTCGTCTCCCAGAGTTGCTCCGCATCCATCTCGCCCAGACCTTTATATCTCTGAAGAGTAAAGCTTCCCGGCTTATGGGCACGTCTGTATCTCTCCAGTGCCTTATCATCGTACAGGTATTCCTCCTGCCCCTTCTTAGGCATGACTTTATATAATGGCGGCATGGCAATATACACATGTCCCTCAGTGATCAGATCCGGCATAAAACGGTAGAATAAAGTCAGGAGCAGTGTGGAAATATGCGCCCCATCCACATCGGCATCAGCCATGATCACAATCTTGTCGTAACGAAGCTTCGTAATATCAAAGTCATTTCCGTATCCTTCGGAGAATCCACATCCGAATGCATTGATCATGGTCTTGATTTCCGCATTGGCAAGCACCTTGTCAATAGTAGCCTTCTCCACATTCAGGATCTTACCTCTGATAGGAAGGATTGCCTGGTAATTACGGTTGCGGGCAGTCTTTGCAGAACCTCCCGCAGAATCTCCCTCTACGATAAAGATCTCACACTGGGACGGATCCTTTTTCTCACAGTTTGCCAGTTTTCCGTTAGAGTCAAAGGAATATTTCTGCTTTGTCAGAAGATTGGTCTTGGCTCTCTCCTCTGTCTTGCGGATTTTGGCAGCTTTCTCCGCGCAGGAAAGGATTGTCTTAAGAGTCTCCAGATTTCTGTCAAAATAGAGTACCATCTGCTCTCCTACAACCTTTCCGGTTGCGCGTGATGCATCCTGATTATCCAGCTTTGTCTTGGTCTGTCCCTCGAAACGCGGTTCCGGATGCTTGATGGAAACAACTGCTGTCATTCCGTTACGGATATCTGCACCTGTGAAGTTCGGATCCTTGTCTTTAAGAACGCCAATCTCTCTCGCATAAGTATTCATGACTGTGGTAAATGTAGTCTTAAATCCAGTCAGATGAGTACCGCCCTCTGCATTGTAAATGTTATTACAGAAGCCCAGTACATTCTCACGAAATTCATTGGTAAACTGAAATGCCACCTCTACCTGAATGCCGTCTGCTTCCCCTTTCAGGTAAACCGGATCATGCAGGACTTCCGCGCTGTGGTTCAGATCTTTGATAAATCCAATGATACCATCCGGCTCATGATAGGTAATATCCTCGACCTCTGCACCTCTTTTATCCTCAAAGCGAATAGTCAGTTCCGGATTCAGATATGCAGTCTCATGAAGTCTGCTCTTTACTTCTGTTGCAGAAAATCTTGTCTTTTCAAAAATCTCCGGGTCAGGGAGGAAATTGATACTTGTTCCGGTCTGTCTGGTCTTACCCAGCTTCGGCAGCAGCCCTTCCTCAAGTTCAATGGTCGGAATTCCCCGTTCATAGTGATCATGATGCACATATCCGTCACGACTGATCTTAATGTCCAGATATGTAGACAGGGCATTCACAACCGAAGAACCTACTCCATGAAGTCCTCCGCTGGTCTTATAGGCAGAATTATCAAATTTACCGCCTGCATGAAGAGTTGTAAATACCAGTCTCTCTGCCGACACTCCTTTCTCATGCATATCTACCGGAATCCCTCTTCCATTATCCGTAACCGTACAGGAACCATCCTTCTCCAGAATCACATGGATCAGACTGCAGTATCCTGCCAGATGTTCATCTACTGCGTTATCTACGATCTCATAAATGAGATGATTTAATCCTTTTCGTGAAACACTTCCGATGTACATTCCCGGACGCTTACGAACCGCCTCCAGACCTTCCAGGACAGAGATGCTCCCTGCATCATAGGTGTTTTTCTTTGCCATGTCTGTTACATTTCCTTTCTTTCTATCAACCGGATTGCTTACTGTAAATCCGGGAATGATTTTTTGCATTGCAAACATTTGTTCGTATTATAACCCAGTTTTTATTCTTTTTCAAGTGCGAACTTTCCCTTGTCAACGGAATAAAACACAAAAAATAATCAGAACCGAAATTCTGATCCTTTTCTGACTGTAAGCCTGTTCTGTTATAATTTGAGTGCATTTATCTTATCATTGGTTTTTTCAGCTGTCAACTGTTTCATTTGCCTACAAGGCTGTTTGGCATTATCTTTACAGTAGAAATATCTGTAAGAAACAGAAGCTATTTCTTTGTCTTAAATTTCTTCATTGTGGAGTATGGACTGTAAACTCTGGATTTGTCTTTGGATGTTTGGTTCCATGCCCGTATGGTCACATACCAGGTGCCTTTCTTTACGTTTGTAAAGGTTACAGTTACGGTGTTTTTGCCTTCTGTACGTTTCAGATATTTCTTAACCGGATATTTCTCACCTGCGGAGGTTTTGTATTTGTTTCCGAGCAGGATTTCATAACCTGTGGCATTTTTGCATTTTGTGTAAGTAACAGTCACAGTGTTTCCTTTTACAGTGATATTCCTGATCTTTGGCTGCTGCGGTGTGACAACAGTGATCTTGATCTTCTTAACCTTTGTCCAGGAACCATAGACCTTATTGCCCTGTGCATCCAGAACCCAGCTTCGGGCTGCCACATACCAGGTACCTTTTGCCAGATATCTGAAAGATGCCTGTGGCTTGCCGGTTGAGGAAACGGTCTGGCTGAATTTCCCGGTCTGGAGCATATTTGATTTCTTACTGATCACGAAGTCATAACCCTGAGCACCTGCACATCCTTTGGAAAGTTTGACAGTAAGCTTGTTTCTGTCAATGGAATGGCTGGAAATCTTTGCGTCAGCAGGTCGCAGATATACGCCGTTTTCATCTGTGATACTTCCGTCTGTGTGAATAACTCTGCCATTGAGAGATTCTGTACCAAATGCTATGAAATAATCCTGTCCTTTGGAAAGGGCAAAGTCAGCATATGGAATACTGCGCTCAAATGCACCGCCTACAGTTACAGTCTGGATACACTGCAGAACCCCATTCTCAACATCATACCAGAACAGATTTGCCATAAGTCCTGCACAGGAAACATCTGCCTTTACAGAAAGTACCGCCGGGAAATCGAAAGCTCCGCTTCTTCCAAGATGGAAACCGAAATCATTCTGGTTTGTGGAGATCAGGCTGTATAATGCTGCCGGGATATGTTCTGCTGTATTTGTAACAGAAAGATCGGTATCTGCAGGTGTTTCTGCTGTAATGGAAGTACCGTTGATCTTCCAGATGAAACCATTCTCCATATCAAGATTCAGGGAAATATCTTTTCCTTTTATCCCGGATAAAACGGAAGCAGGAAGTGTCCTGGCACCATTCATGATAATGGAGATGGTATCTTTTTCTTTGGATGTCTTGATCAGATCATTAACAGTATCCCAGCTTTTCTTCTGGAAACTTCCCTCAATGTAAGGTTCCCCGTCACCAAGCTTTCCGAGATTTTTTGTATCCTGATGTTTGCATCGTTTACAGGTGTAAGTTATGATTCCATCAGTTTCTGTAGTTGGTTCTGTAGTGATAACGCCGTTGTCATAGTCATGGCCGTATGCAGAAATGGTATAACCATAGGAAAGTGTTTCATTACAGTCTGTGCAGTAGGTATCTCCGCTATATCCGCTGGAAGTACAGGATGGAGAGGAGTAGTAACGTTCTGCGGTATGTGGGTGTGTACATGCTTTTCTGGTGATTTTAAATACAACAGATGTATTTACATAATTGTCAGCATCTGTACCATTATAAACTGCTGTAGCGGAAACTTCTTCTCCTACAGGTAATTTTTTAGAAATATCGGAATCGCTCCATTTCCATTCATCATTAAAAAGGCCTTTAACATCTTCGACTTTCTTACATAACCATGAAACATATATTGTAGGATCGGTATCGGTTGGCTTGCTTGAAGGTGCTTGTGCTTTTGAAATGACAAATTCCCATTCTGGTGCAGATATACTATCGACTGAATTGTAGTAGTCACCTTCATTCACATCAATCTTAAAAGTATAAGTACCTGCATCTGTGGGGCTGTCTGCGAGTGGAGTTTTATCTCCTTTTTTAAAATACGTTACTTTAGTAATTTTACCATGACCGGTGACATCATCTTTCCATTTAATATATTTACTAATATCAACATGGGTATCTTTAGTATATGTAAAATTGGGCTGCGTATAATCAAATTGGTCAGCGGTAGGAGTTGTTTGGATACGTACAAATTGGTTTTTTGCCTGATCGAAAGAATACTGCCTTTTTTCGGTTCCAACAGTTACATCATAAGCGTCATTATTTTCTTTTTCAGTTAACCAGACGTACAGATTACCGTCTTTTGTAGAATCAGGAAAAATATGATAACTTGGCTTCCAGGATTCACTATCTATCGTTACTGGTAAAAAATATTCATTTTTAATAATACAACAATAAACATTTGTTGAGTTGCCATTATGGGGGGTACAATTAATGCCTGGCATACGATCAGAATATGCCTTTACGGATCCACCACTAATGCCAATGTTGCTGCAGGTGCCACCGGCAGAACCAATTCCGGCACCATTCGTAGAACTAGCAGTTACAGAACTACTATTAATGGTA
>OHWU01000548.1_pt1 | contig 16361 bp, 9 predicted proteins | sample 1579821 | NCBI WGS metagenome assembly OHWU01 (sample SAMEA3882548, study PRJEB24775) | human gut metagenome | biome: human-associated habitat; feature: intestine environment; material: feces | place: Netherlands | collected 2009/2010 | reverse complement strand
GGAGCCGATAGAACCACGTGAGCCAACCAAATATCCGTCTGCAAGCGAATGACGTACAAGCTCCTGTGCAATTCTGTACATAACCGAAAAACCGTAAGTCGTAATCGAATGAAGTTCCTTATCAAGACGTTTCTGCACGATTTCAGGAAGCGGATCGCCGTATATTTCCTTTGCTCTCGTTGTCGAGTCGTTTATGATACCCTCTTTCGCCCCCTCAATTACAGGAGGACACTTTTTCGCAGGAATCGGTCTGACGTCCTCAATCATATCGGCTACAAGATTTGTGTTTTTAACAACAACCTCATACGCCTTTTCCTTGCCCAAATACTCAAATTCTTTAAGCATTTCTTCCGTTGTTCTGAAATACAGCGGTGCTTGATTGTCAGCGTCCGAAAATCCTTTGTAATTCATAAGGATTTTTCTGTAATCCGCGCCCTCCATATCCATAAAATGCACGTCACACGTTGCGACAACGGGTTTATTATACTTTTCGCCAAGTGCAACAATACGTCTGTTTAAATTTTGCAAATCTTCGTCCGTATTTACCATAGGGTGTTTCGGATCGGTTTTCATATACGCATTATTGCCTATCGGCTGAATTTCAAGATAGTCGTAAAAATCAACTATTTCCTTTAATTCCTCGTCACTGTCACCGTCTATCATCGCTCTGAAAAGTTCGCCAGCCTCACAAGCCGAACCGAGTATAAGTCCCTCGCGTTTTTCTTCAAGCAAACTTCGCGGTATTCTCGGTGTTCTGAAGAAATATTTCAAATGATTTCATAAATATGTCTTAAACCGATTTGATTTTTTGCAAGTATGATAATGTGATACGCTTTATTTTTCTTTGACGCACTTCTTAAATCAAAAATATCATTGAAAGTTTTAAGCTCCGTCTTATCTTCTTCGCGGAGTTTTTCTATCATCTTAACGAAAACATCAGCCGTAGCCTTCGCGTCATCCACGGCACGGTGATGATTTTCAAGAATAACGTGAAGATGTTTTGTAAGTGTATCAAGTTTAAAATTCGGAAGTTCGGGATACATACATCTTGCAAGCATAAGCGTATCAAGGTAGCAGAAATTAAATTCAAAATTATGACGCTCCGCCGCCTTTTTTATAAATCCTATATCGAACGCCGCGTTATGTGCAACAAGTATGCAATCCTTACAAAACTCGAAAAACTCACCGAGTATTTCTTCGATTTTCGGTGCGTCAGCCACCATACTGTCCGTAATACCCGTAAGTTCCACAATATTTTCAGGTATCGGCTGACACGGATTAACGAACGTAGACCACTTATCGACAATCTGACCGTTTACAACCTTTACCGCACCGATTTCGGTGATATTGTTTTTGTCGTTGTGAAGTCCTGTTGTTTCTATATCGAACACAACAAACGGTGAGTCGATATTCTGATTTTCCGCATTATAGACAATCTTCTTGCTGTCATCAATCAAATATCCCTCAACACCGTAAAGAATTTTAATTTTTTCATTAAAGTTAGACGCTTTCATTGCGTCCGGGAACGACTGAACAACTCCGTGGTCGGTAACGGCAATCGCTTTATGTCCCCAATAAATCGCTCTGTTGATAAGGTCGTTTACGGAGGAAACCGCGTCCATCGCCGACATCTGTGTATGCAAGTGAAGTTCCACACGTTTTTCCGATGCCTCATCCATACGAACAGGCGGTTTTTCAATTTCCGCAATGTCGTTAATCATCACAATCGTTTCACCTGCATATTGGTCGAACTGTGCCTTACCGCGTGCAACTATATATATACCGCCGCCCTTGACTCCCTTTTTCAATTTTGAAAAAAGCTTGTTAAACGGCTCGTCATCTTCCGTTTTTGTAACGAACATTTTCGCCGATATTGAGTCCTCGTTATCGGTAATATCCATTGTTATAAGGTGAAATTCCTTGCCAGTTTTTTTAGATTTAATATCTCTGTCCTCAACAAAAAATACCTTACCCGAAAACACAACTCTGCCCGAATTATCGTTAATCGAATGAATTGATATAATATCGTCATTAATCGGTCTGCCGTAAAGCATATCCGAAACATTTGCCTTACCTTTGATTTTCGGGCCTGATGATGCAGACTGCATAGTCCCCTCATGACCGGGTTCGACTTCGTAAATCATTACATTTTTATCTTGCTGTTTAATTCTGTTATCAACCCTAACGATTACTTCTGTAAGATTACAAGCCTTTTTTACTTCACTTTCGACCTTCGCCTGCTGATAAGCGGACGTGTCAGAGCCCAGCAAAATACCTATTTTTCTTCTGTTTTTTGAAACTCTTATTTTTTCTATTTCCAAATCGGCTATATCTTTATCCGTTATCTTTGGAAACACAACACCAATTTTCGGTTTCATATAACATCTTTCTCCTCGTGATAAAACAGGCTGCCGACATTTGCCGACAGCCTTTTTGTATTATTTAAAATATTTAACGCCTGCCTCAAACAGCTTTTGGTCTTTGTTACCGGGAACATTAAACGATACGTTCTTACCGATACGTTCACTGTGTCCCATTTTACCAAGCACTCTGCCGTCAGGACTTGTTATACCCTCAATAGCATATACCGAACCGTTTGGATTCCAGTCAATATCATATGTTGCCTTATCTTCAAGGTTTACATATTGAGTTGCAATCTGTCCGTTTGCCGCAAGTTCCTTAACCTGTTCTTCCGACGCGATAAATCTACCTTCACCGTGTGAAAGTGCGATTGTATGAACATCGCCTGTATTTACATTTGCAAGCCATGGTGACTTATTTGACGCAATTCTTGTTCTTGCCATACAAGAAACGTGTCTGCCGATTGTGTTAAATGTAAGTGTCGGTGAATTACTGTCAAGGTCACGAATTTCTCCGTAAGGTACAAGACCAAGCTTTATAAGTGCCTGGAAACCGTTACAGATACCAAGCATTAGACCGTCACGGTTTTTAAGCATATTCATAACCGCGTCTTTAACAAGCGGATTTCTGAATGCGGTTGCGATAAATTTACCGCTGCCCTCAGGTTCGTCACCGCCTGAGAAACCGCCCGGAATCATTACGATTTGAGAATTGTTTATTCTCTTTTGCATCTCTTTCATTGAGTAAACAACATCGTCACCCGTAAGGTTTCTTACAACAAATACATCTGCCACAGCACCTGCGTTTTCAAATGCTCTTGCAGTATCGTATTCGCAGTTTGTACCCGGGAATACAGGAATAAATACTCTCGGTTTTGCAAATTTTTCTGTTGCAACAGTTATATTTCTCTTATCATAGCTGAATGTTTCAGGCTCACTTGTAAAGTGACCTGCTTTTGTAGGGAATACCTTTTCAAGCGGTTTTTTCCATACTTCAACCGCCTCGCTAAGCGGAATATTTACTCCGCCTACCGTAAATGAGTCAGAGCCTGTTGTACCGACTGTTACGGCACCGTCAATTTCTTCTTCAACTTCAAGTACGATTGAGCCAAGCGGTGCATAGAATAGCATATCATTTGTAAGTTTCTTGTCAAATTCAACACCGATCATATTACCGAATGCCATTTTTGAAACAGTTTCAACAAGACCGAATCCCTTAACAACGCTTGCCGACAATACTTTGCCGTCAAGAATAAGCTTATGAACTGTGTCATACATTTTCTTCAATTCGTCAAACTTAGGTAAATCGTTTTCGTCACGTTTAACTGTGAACATAACAAGCTTTGAGCCTGCTTTCTTGATTTCCTGTGAAATAACCTTATCAGCCTTTACAGGTGCAACGGCGAATGATGTAAGTGTCGGAGGTACGTCAAGGTCGTTGAACGAACCGCTCATTGAGTCCTTACCGCCGATTGCCGCAATACCTAATGCAAGCTGTGTTTTATATGCGCCAAGCAATGAAGCAAAAGGCTTGCCCCAACGCTTAGGATCGGTTCCAAGTCTTTCAAAGTACTCTTGGAATGTAAGATAAATCTTCTTATAATCAGCACCCAACGCAACCGCTTTTGAAACAGATTCAACGATTGCATATGTTGAACCGTGATATTGGCTCCAGCTTGAAAGTTTCGGATTATAGCCGAATGTCATAACGGTTGCCGTATTTGTTTCACCGTCAAGTACAGGAACTTTTGCAGCCATGCCGTCTGACGGAGTAAGCTGATACTTACCGCCGAACGGCATAAGTACACTGTTTGCACCGATTGTTGAGTCAAACTTTTCGCATAGTCCCTTTTGCGAGCATACGTTTAAGTCTGAAAGTGTTTCAAGCCACTTTGCCTTTACGTCAGTAACAACTTCTTGCTTAAAGAAACTGTTTTCAGTATCAGGAAGTACAACTTCAATATCCGTATTCTTGGTTGCACCGTTTGTGTTAAGAAAATCTCTTGAAATATCGCAGATTGTCTTACCTCTCCAGTTCATAACAAGTCTGTTCTCGTCTGTGACATATGCAACCTTTGTTGCCTCAAGATTTTCGTTATTTGAATATTCTATAAACTTATCTGAGTCCTCCGCTCTTACAACAACAGCCATTCTTTCCTGCGATTCGCTGATTGCAAGTTCGGTTCCGTCAAGTCCCTCATACTTTTTAGGAACTTTGTCAAGGTCAATAACAAGTCCGTCCGCCAGCTCACCGATAGCAACCGATACACCGCCCGCACCGAAGTCGTTACATCTCTTTATAAGTGTAGTAACTTTTTCATCTCTGAAAAGTCTTTGAATTTTTCTTTCAACAGGCGGATTACCCTTTTGTACTTCACTTCCGCAAGTAACAACGCTTTCTTCATTATGCGCCTTTGAAGAACCTGTTGCACCGCCGATACCGTCACGACCTGTTCTTCCTCCGAGAAGAATAATAACGTCGCCCTTTGACGGCACTTCACGAATAACATTCTTCTTTGGTGCCGCACCTATAACCGCACCGATTTCCATTCTCTTTGCAACGTAGCCTTCATCATATATTTCCTGAACCTGTCCTGTTGCAAGACCGATTTGGTTACCGTATGAGCTGTAACCTGCCGACGCACCTGTTGTAATCTTTCTCTGCATAAGCTTTCCGGCATGTGTATCCTTTAGTGATACTCTCGGATCACCGCTACCGGTTACACGCATAGCTTGATATACATAACTTCTTCCTGAAAGCGGGTCACGAATAGCACCGCCAAGACAAGTTGCCGCACCGCCGAAAGGCTCGATTTCTGTCGGGTGGTTATGAGTTTCGTTTTTAAACATAATTAGCCATGGCTCGTCCTTGCCGTTTACGTCAACATCAACAACGATTGAACAAGCATTGATTTCTTCCGATTCATCAATTTCTTTTAAAAGACCTTGCTTTTTAAGCTGCTTAACTATGATTGTTGCCATATTCATAAGGCAAGTATCTCTGTCAGGTGAATACAAATCAGCTTTTGCAGCCTTATATTCATCATATGCAGCCTTAATGACATCGGCATATTTGCCGTTATTTATCTTAACATCATTTATCTTAGTGGAAAACGTAGTATGACGGCAGTGGTCAGACCAATATGTATCAATCATACGAAGTTCTGTAATTGTAGGATTACGCTTTTCCGTATCCTTAAAATACTTCTGACAGAATGCAAGGTCGTCCATATCCATTGCAAAGCCCATCTTTGAAAGAAATTCTTCCATTTTGCTCTCGTCCATTTCGGTAAAGCCGTCAACTGTCGCAACGTCATCGGGAACAACTGTTTCCATAACAAGCGAAGTCGGCTTTTCAAGGCTCGCCTCTCTTGCCTCAACAGGGTTTATAACGTAATTTTTAACAGCCTCTGTTTCTTCGTCGGAAATATCGCCGATAAGAACATATACCTTTGCACTTCTTACAGTCGGACGTTCCTTTTCCGTAAGAATTGAAATACATTCTTCAGCCGATGCGGCTCTCTGGTCAAACTGTCCCGGTAAAAATTCAACCGCAAACACTTTGCCCTCACTGATTTCAATTTCTTCATCATAAGCATTATCAACAGGAGGTTCTGAGAAAATAAGATTTCTCGCCTTTTGATATTCCTCATCGCTTACGCCCGAAACATCATATCTGTTAATAATTCTGACGTCTTTAAGACCTTTTAAAGAAAGGTTTTCTTTAAGATCGGCAAGTACACCCTTTGCCTCAACGTCAAATCCGTTTTTCTTTTCAACATAAATTCTTCTTACGTTTTCCATGATTTAACTCCTTTATATTAAAACTAAACTCAATATATATTCATTCTATCACAAAATAAAAGATTTATCAACATTAATTGCACAAGATTTTGTGATTGCGCGTACAATTTTTATTGCAAATGCTTCCGTTATTTTGTATAATAAATTTACATTACTGATTTTGGAGTGATTTTACTTGAAGAAAAAGATTTTTTCCGCATACGATATAATATTTATAATATCGGTCATTGCTGTGTTTGTATACGCGGTATTTGTATCGCCTGTCCATTCGGTTGCCGACCAGGGCGATTTTGAAAGAGTTATGCGTCCGTGCGGACTTGATTTTCCGTCCGACTACTCTTTTTACGATTATGCCGTAAGATTTTTTAATATGAAATTTACGTCGGTCGACTTGTTGTTATATGTGCCAAGACTTCTGTTTTTAGTGCCGACTACGACGTTTATATTCCCTACCGCAACAGCAAGGCTTATATGTCTGCCGTTCGGTGCTTTTGATATGCGGATTTTGGCGGTTATGATGTTTTTGTGGTACGCAACGGTATGCTTTTTTATACAACGTAAATTTAAAATTGAAAATAAGTTTTTGCATTATATTTTTCTGTTGTTTTTTATCGTTGTATTTTTTAACGGAGTTAATTTGACGATTTTAAACAGTCTGTACGGTCAAAGCGTTATGCTTGTATCGTTTGCAACTGTCGTGCTTTTCGGATTGTATATGTTTGAAAATGTACACGATGCTAAAAACAGCGTAATAATATTTTTCACTGTTTCATCTTGCCTGTTACTCGGTTCAAAATTGCAGTGTGCCGTATTTACACCGTTCCTTATTATCGCTGTATTGTATGTCGGTTTTAAAAGCAACAAGCGAAATTTGTGCATTGTGTGTTCAATCGTTTTACTTTGGCACGGAGTCGGCGGATACGTTATAAACGGCGGTCAGCTTAATTTGGATACACAGTATAACAGTGTGTTTTACGGTATTTTAAAAGACAGTCCCAATCCGAAACAGGATTTAATCGATATGGGACTTGACGAAGATATGGCGGCCGACAGCGGTAAGCACGCATACCTTGATAAATCAGAATACAAATATCCGCCGCGAAGTGATATTATGAATGAAAAGTTTCATTCAAAAATGAGTAACGGAAAACTTATAAAATTCTACATCACTCACCCCCTGCGTCTTGTATCTGTTATGGAAACAACCGCACAAAATGCTTTTACAAACAAAATAAACCTCGGTACATTTGAGAAAAAATACGGCTATGCACCGAATACGTCCTCATATCGTTTTGATTTATGGGAAAATATCCGTGAGCATTTGCCGAAAACATTGTTCTTTATAATACCGAGTTATGCGGTATTTTTACTGATTGGTATTGTGATGTTGAAAAAGAAAAACAGATATGCCGTTCCGTTTATTTTCGTGATACTTATGGGACTTATTCAGTTTCCTATGCCGTATATCGGCAACGGTGCGGCTGATATTTCAAAACAGCTTTTTCTGTTTAACATATCGTTCGATTTCGGCTTAACCGTGCTGATTTATATGCTGTTTAAAACAGTTTCAAAAAAAATATCGAAAAAAGTTTCAAAAAATAGTTGACAAACCGTATTTCCCGTGCTATAATAACAAAGCAGTCAAGAAATGCGGGAGTGGCTCAGTGGTAGAGCGTCACCTTGCCAAGGTGAACGTCGCGAGTTCGAATCTCGTCTTCCGCTCCATTTACTACAAGACAAAAGACGCAAAAATATGCGTCTTTTGTTATTTGTATCCGGCGCCATAGCCAAGTGGTAAGGCAGAGGTCTGCAAAACCTTTATTCCCCAGTTCAAATCTGGGTGGCGCCTCCAATAAGGAAGATGCTGCGGCTTAAGAATATACTTAGGTCGCAGCATTTTTTATATAAAATTTGATTTTGGTATGGTGGTATGATATGAAAAAGATAAAGAAATTTTTTGCCATACTTTTGATATTAGCAATAGGAATAGCCGTAATTAATTCGCAGACAGACTTTTTCTTGAATTTCGGAAGTTATGTTCCTTATCTTAAAGAAAATTGTCCGGAGGTTACGGATTCGGTTTCGGCATTGTCTGAACGGCTTTCGAGGGTGACGGATTATATTCCTACACCGTCCGAGCTTATGGCAATGATAAAACAGGAGGATTTACCTATTGATCCGTCAGATGTGGCGGTCAATGCGTATATACAGAACAGTCCTATGCTTTCGTTTTATCCGAACGAAAATATTTCTATGATTGCGGATTATGACAGAATACAGATATTCGGAATTGTCGGTTCAAGAAGTAAATCAAATTTGATTGTGGCATTTATCGATGAAAACGGTGAAACGCTTGAACAGGTTTCGATTACGGCAAATTCCGAAAATAGTTTCAATAAAACAATATCAATTCCGAAAACGGACGGCTCATCTATAGGTGTTGACGTGTATACCGGTGATAAGCCTTACGGACAGTTTGAAAGCTGGGCGTATAATTATGTAAAACTTGTGCGTGACGGCAACGGCGGTTGGGTTATCGAACAGTCACCTGTGTTTGAACATAATAAGGAGATGTATGAAAAGGATAAGTCAATTAAAGAGGCACTTAAATATACCGCGTCTATACAGTCAAACAGTGACAGTATAATCTCTATCGCCGAACAGCTTACGGTAGATAAAACGACCGACTATGAAAAAGTGCTTGCGTTGCACGATTGGATATGTTCTTATATGTATTATGACGTTGACAGCCTGGCAAGTGACGAGGCACCGCCGTATTACGCAACGGATATAGTAAAGAGCCGTAAGGCAGTGTGTCTTGGCTTTGCAACGCTTATGGCGTCACTGTGCAGAAGTATTGATATACCGTGTAATGTCGTGTCGGGATACGCACTTGGTGTCGGTAATGACACCGCGTGGACAGATACAAGTATTGCAACCGACGAACAAAATCATGCATGGAATGAAGTATACGTTGACGGCAGATGGATGATTGTCGATACAACATGGGATTGTGCAAATAAAATCGAAAACGGTGAAATGAATAAGGGCGAAGTTTCACATTTGTATTTTGACGCAAATTTGCAGTTCTTCTCAAATAATCATAAAATATTGGAATACTCAAAAAGAAGATAATTTAACGTTCGTAGTGGCGATCATCGGTCGCCCGAGTAGCAGATAATAGATAAGAGAGAAAAGAGCCACCCCACAGACGGCTACGCCGCCGGCTCCCCTCAATGGGAGCCGTACGAAAGCCTCTCCCTGAGGAGAGGTGTCACGAAGTGACGGAGTGGTGGCAAATCGAAAGGCAAGGTAAAGCCACCCCACAGTCAACTGAGTTGCCGGCTCCCCTCAATGGGAGTCATACGAAAGCCTCTCCTTGAGGAGAGGTGTCACGAAGTGACGGAGTGGTGGCAACACAACAGCAGGCAAGCCAAAAACACAACACAGGCTTGTCTGTTTTGGATATAATCAAAAACAAAGGGAAAAATAAAAGGCGAAACAATGAAAATAGGAAATTTTGAAACAGAAAACAACGTATTTCTTGCACCGATGGCGGGAGTAACTGATTTACCTTTCAGAAAAATATGTCGAAGATACGGCGCAGGACTTGTGTATTCGGAAATGGTGAGTGCGAAAGGACTGTACTACAACGATAAAAAAACCGCCGATTTAATGCGGATAGATGACGAAGAACGTCCTTGTGCGATACAAACATTCGGCTCTGACGCTGATATAATGGCGGACGTGATACCGAAAGTTATGGCGGTAAAACCTGATATAATAGATATAAATATGGGCTGTCCCACACCGAAAATCGTAAACAACGGTGACGGCAGCGCATTGCTTAAGACACCCGAAAAAATAGGCGAGATAGTGCATAAAGTTTCTTCCGCGTCGCCTGTGCCTGTGACGGTAAAAATTCGTAAAGGTTGGGACGATGACAGTATAAATGCAGTTGAAGTTGCAAAGATTATAGAACAAGGCGGAGCGGCGGCGATTGCGATACACGGCAGAACGCGGGCAGAGTTTTACAGCGGAACGGCGGATTGGGATATAATAAAGAAAGTAAAAGAATCGGTTTCAATTCCGGTAATCGGCAACGGCGATATAAAATGTGCCGAGGATGCGAAAAGAATGATTGATATGACGGGTTGTGACGCGGTTATGATAGGCAGAGGCTGTGAGGGAAATCCGTTTATATTCAGACAGGTAAACGAATATCTGAAAAACGGCAAAGTGAACTTTGAACCGACTCCTCAGGACAGACTTGCACAAGCGTTGGAACATATTGAAATGCTTGTTGAAGAAAAGGGTGAAAGCCGCGGAATAAAAGAGGCGAGAAAGCATATTGCGTGGTATATCAAGGGACTTACGGGTTCATCGAGATTAAAGGGCGAAGTTTTTAAAATTAGTGATATTGCCACAATGCGAATATGCCTTACAGACTATATTAATCAATTATAATAAACTTTAAAATGACGTAAAAAAGGTCTTGAAAAAAACCGCAAAATTTGTTATAATTAATAAAATTAATACTAATGAGAGGAGTTATAAGAATGGAAGAAAAATTTTCTAAGGAAGGTCTTACATTTGATGATGTATTACTTGTACCGCAAGCATCTGATTTTACACCTAACGAAGTTGACTTAACAACAAAACTAACTAAAAACATAACGCTTAACATACCGCTGATGAGTTCGGCAATGGATACTGTTACAGAGTCGTCAATGGCTATTGCAATCGCACGAGAGGGCGGAATCGGAATAATTCATAAGAATATGACGATTGAACAGCAGGCTGCGGAAGTTGATAAAGTAAAGAGAAGTGAGAACGGCGTTATAGCCAATCCGTTCAGTCTTTCTGAAAACCATACGCTAAAAGACGCAGATGAGCTTATGGGTAAATATAAAATTTCAGGTGTTCCGATTTGTGATGACAATAACGTGCTTATCGGTATAATTACAAACCGTGACTTGAGATTTGAAACAGATTTTGCAAAGAAAATTAAAGACGCTATGACAAGCGAAAATCTTATAACTGCTCCTGTCGGAACAACTCTTTCAGAGGCACAGAAACTTCTTTCAAAGCACAAGATTGAGAAGTTGCCGATAGTTGATGAGAAAAATCACTTAAAAGGACTTATTACAATAAAGGATATTGAAAAAGCTATCCGTTATCCGAATTCTGCAAGAGATAAGAACGGCAGACTTTTGGTCGGTGCGGCAATCGGTGTTACAAACGATGCATTGGAAAGAGTTAAGGCTGTATATGATGCAGGTGTTGACGTTGTTGTACTTGACAGTGCACACGGTCACAGTAAGAATATCATAAATAAGGTTAAGGAAATCAAGGAGGCATTCCCTGATTTGGACTTAATCGCAGGAAATATCGCAACAGGTGAGGCGGCAGAGGCACTTATTAACGCAGGCGCAGACTGTGTTAAGGTCGGTATCGGACCGGGTTCGATCTGTACAACCCGTGTCGTTGCAGGTATCGGTGTACCGCAGATTACTGCTGTATATGACGTAAGCCAAGTTGCAAAGAAGTACAATATCCCTGTTATAGCCGACGGCGGTGTTAAGTATTCGGGTGATGTTGTTAAGGCTGTTGCGGCAGGTGCTGACGTAATTATGCTTGGCAGCTTGCTTGCAGGCTGTGACGAAAGCCCTGGCGAATTTGAAATATTCCAAGGCAGACGTTTCAAGGTTTACAGAGGTATGGGTTCAATCGCAGCAATGGAATGTGGAAGTAAGGATAGATACTTCCAGACAGGTTCAAAGAAACTTGTTCCTGAAGGCGTTGAAGGTCGTGTACCTTACAAAGGTCCTGTTTCTGATACTATATTCCAAATACTTGGCGGTCTGCGTTCGGGTATGGGTTACTGCGGAACTAAGACAATTCAGTTGTTAAAGGAAAACGGTAAGTTCGTAAGAATTACAGGTGCAGGTCTAAAGGAAAGCCATCCTCATGATATTTATATCACTAAAGAGGCTCCAAACTACAGCTACAATACACAAGGCTAATTTGAATTTTAGGCAAGTCACAAATGTGGCTTGCCTTTTTTGTGAGTAAATATGTTGATAAATATAGAAATGTGTGGTATAATATATTTACCATATTTTTAACTATTTAAAACCTGTTTTGGTGGGAGGAAAACAACAAATGAAAAAGAAACTTTTAAGCATTGTTCTTGCATTGTCCATGCTTTGTGCATTTGTGCCGCTTGTAGCGTCAGCTGAAGTAGCAACAAGCGGTACTTGCGGAGAAAACCTTACTTGGACACTTGGCGAGGACGGTACACTTACAATCAGCGGTACGGGGGATATGTATGATTATTATAATGACTTCTTTGGTCAGAGTAAAATAAAAAATGTCATTATAAAAAACGGTGTAACAAGTATTGGTAATTCTGCATTTGAAATATGTGGTAAATTGACAAGTATAGAAATTCCAAACAGTGTAACAAGTATTGGTAATAGAGCATTTAATTATTGCCGAAGCCTAACAAGTATAAAAATTCCTAATAGTGTAAAAAGTATAGGTGATTCTACGTTTGAGGATTGCTCAAGTCTAACAAGTGTAGAAATTTCAAACAGTGTAACAAGTATAGATGATTATATGTTTAGGAATTGTGAAAAATTAATAAGTATAGAGATTCCCAATAGTGTAAAAAGCATAGACGATTATGCATTTGAGGATTGCTCAAGTCTAACGAATATAGAGATTCCTAATAGTGTAAAAAGATAGGCGATGGCGCGTTTGAACATTGCAACAATCTAACAAGCATAGAGATTCCTAATAGTGTAATGAGCATTGGTAATAGGGCATTAAGTTATTGTCAAAGTCTAACAAGCATAAATGTTGACAAAGATAACTCAAAATATTATTCCATAGACGGCAACTTGTTTAACAAAGATAAACTTATATTGATACAGTATGCATTGGGAAAAACTGAAAAATCATATATAGTACCAAACGGTGTAACAAGTATAGGTGCTGGTGCGTTTGAGTACTGTGAACATCTAACAAGCATAGAGATTCCAAATAGTGTAACAAGTATAGGTGCTGATGCATTTGGATATTGTAAAAATCTAACAAGTATAAAAATCCCCACTAGTGTAACAAGTATAGGCGATTATGCGTTTGAGTACTGCAAAAATCTAACAAGTATAGAGATTCCAAATAGTGTAACAAGTATAGGTGCTGGTGCGTTTGGATATTGCGAAAATTTAATAAGTATAGAACTTCCTGATAGTGTAATAAGTATAGGTGTTGGTGCGTTTGAGTACTGCGAAAATTTAACGAGTATAGAGATCCCAAATAGTGTAACAAGTATAGGTGCTGGTACGTTTGAACATTGCGAAAATTTAACAAGTATAAAAATTCCCAACGGTATAAAAAATATAGGCGATTATGCATTTGAAAATTGTCTGAATCTAATAAGGATAGAAATTCCCAATAGTGTAACAAAAATTAATGAACGTGCATTTAGAAAATGTACTGATTTAACAGACGTATATTACAACGGCACAAAAAAACAATGGAACGAAATTAACATAGGCAATTATAATGACGATTTAAAAAATGCAACTATTCATTATAAAAGAGATATACCTTTGACAACTGCAACGATAAAAACAGAAAAAGTTGGGGAGGCATATACTTTTAATGTTGAGCCGGAGCAAAAATATGAAGATTGTTATGTTTATGCGGCTATGTATGACGAAAACGGTCTATTAACAGGCTTTAATCGTGTTCCGCTTGAAACATCGGGCAGTACAAATATTTCTGTTGGCAAAACAGATAATGCCGAGTCGGCGAAAGTATTTATTTTATCAGATATGTTACAGCCTGTTATAGCAACACAAGAATTTACATTAGAATAATACTTAAAAAGGCGGTGCAAAACCGCCTTTTTGTATGCCTAAAACAGCCCCATACCGCCGTATGTGGCAAAACGATTGAAACCATAGACAGAAGTTTAATCAATATATTAACGGACGGACCGGAAGTATCTTTAAACGGATCACCGACCGTATCGCCGACAACGGCGGCTTTATGATTTTCGCTGCCTTTACCGCCGAAATTACCTGCTTCGATATATTTTTTCGCATTATCCCAAGCACCGCCCGAATTAGCCATCATTACAGCAAGTGCAAAACCGGATATTAAAGCACCTGCAAGCATACCGACAACACCGTTGCACCCAAGCACCAATCCGACAATTATCGGTGCAAGTATTCCGAGTGCGGCGGGGAAAATCATCTCTTTCAGCGAAGATTTTGTGCATATGTCAACGCACGTTTCATAATCAGCCTCTGCTTTTCCGTCAATCAATCCTTTTATCTCCTTAAACTGACGTCTTACTTCAACAACAATTTTTTGTGCCGCACGTCCGACAGCTCTCATAGTCATTGCACTGAACAAAAACGGCAGCATTGCCCCTGAAAATAAGCCTATAAGCACTGCGGGATTAGTGACGGAAAGATTAAGTTCAATTCCCATTTCGGTTATTTTATCGGTGTATGAAACTATCAGTGCAAGCGCGGTCAGTGCCGCCGAGCCTATTGCAAAACCTTTGCCTGTTGCGGCGGTCGTGTTGCCGAGTGAATCGAGTGCGTCCGTTCTTTCACGCACTATATCGGGAAGCCCCGACATCTCAGCAATACCTCCTGCGTTGTCGGCAACAGGTCCGTATGCATCTGTCGCAAGCGTTATGCCGAGTGTTGAAAGCATACCGACTGCCGACAGACCAACTCCGTAAAGTCCGTCTTCAAAGCTTGCCATACCTCCTGCGGTAAAGTAGCTTATAATTACCGAAATTCCGATTATAATAACAGGTATCGCCGTTGACGACATTCCCAGTGCGATACCGTCTATTATGATTGTCGCCGAGCCTGTATTTGAAGATTTTGCGAGGTTTTTTGTAGGATTGTAAGAGTCTGACGTGTAATACTCTGTGAAATATCCTATCATCACGCCTGCGATAAGTCCCGAAATAACCGCCCAAAATACATTTGAATTGTCGGGGAGTAATGTGAAAATAAGAAATGCCGAGCCGACTGCCGACAGGATTGAGGCAATGTATGTACCGCGTCTTAATGAGCCTAAAAGCGATTTTTGCGTTGCACCTTCCTTTGTCGAAACGAAAAACGTGCCGATAATAGACGCAATTATGCCTATTGCGGCGATAAGCATCGGCACAAGTACACCGTTAAAGCCAAGTCCTGCCGCCGACGCAAGCGCTCCGCACGAAATAATCGAGCCGACATACGATTCATACAAATCAGCACCCATTCCTGCAACGTCACCGACATTATCGCCGACATTATCGGCAATGCAGGCAGGATTACGCGGATCGTCCTCAGGTATACCGACTTCGACTTTGCCGACTAAATCCGCTCCGACATCAGCCGCTTTTGTGAATATTCCGCCACCCACGCGTGCAAACAGTGCCATTGAACTTGCACCCATACCGAATGTGAGCATAGCGGTCATAACGTCGTTTATGCTTAGTTTAAACACGAATTTTAAAAGAATAAACCACACGCTTATATCGAAAAGTCCCAAACCGACAACGGTAAGCCCCATGACAGAGCCTGACGCAAACGCGATTTTTAAACCCTTGTTAAGTCCGTCACGAACACCGTTCGCGGTGCGTGTGTTGGCATATGTGGCGATATTCATTCCCACATATCCCGATAATCCCGAAAAAAATCCGCCTGTCAAAAATGCAAACGGCACAAACGGACTTAGAAATCTTTTCGACGCAAGTACGGTCAAAATGAAAAACATAATCGCAAAAAATATTCCGACCGTTTTGTATTGACGTTTAAGATATGCCATAGCACCTTTGCGTATTTTGTTGCTGATACTTTTCATCATATCCGTACCTTCGCTTTTTCGCTTTACGGAGTAAAATTCGATAAATGAAAATAACAGTGCGGTAAGTGAACAGACAAGAACTATTATCGGTGCAGTAGTTTCAAAGCTTTCCATACGGATAACCCCCTTTTGTTTATATTTATTCCGCTTTGTAATATTTGATTACAAAAAAATCGGACGATTTATAATCGTCCGATTTAGATAGCAGACAAAACCGTTATGGTTTTGTCTACTTTGTTCTTGGGAGTTTGAGATGCTTTTTCAGTAGTTTTGCCTGTGGCAAAACCGCTCTACGAGCGTCGGATGTCT
>OHWU01000527.1_pt1 | contig 16913 bp, 17 predicted proteins | sample 1579821 | NCBI WGS metagenome assembly OHWU01 (sample SAMEA3882548, study PRJEB24775) | human gut metagenome | biome: human-associated habitat; feature: intestine environment; material: feces | place: Netherlands | collected 2009/2010 | reverse complement strand
GGATTCCATATGGGAAGTGATGTCATTACCGTTGATTTTGACGGCGTTCTGACCGAGGAGCAGCTCTACGATGTGGAGCAGGAGGCAAACGAAGCCGTGCTTCGAAATGTTCCGGTTACGATCAGTTATCCGTCAAAGAAAGAGCTGGAAACCATGGATTACCGGAGCAAAAAAGAGATCGAGGGCCAGGTGCGGATTGTGACGATCGAAGGTTACGACAGCTGTGCGTGCTGTGGAACCCACGTTGCAAAAACAGGGGAAATCCGTCTGATCAAAATCTTAAGTGCCCAGAAATACAAAGGCGGCGTCCGCGTGACCATGCTTTCCGGTGAAAAAGCGTATGCGGATTACTGCTTAAAACACATCAATACCCTCGGCATTGCACGTTTACTTTCTGTAAAACCGGAAGAAGCCGGGGATGCTGTCGTACGGCTGAAACAGAAAAATATTGAGATGAAAAAAGAAATCAAACAGCTCAAAAAAGAACTGTATGCACTGCAGGGAGCACCGGAGAGAAAATAATGGCAAAAGAAAAAGAAATCAAAACAAATGCAATGCGGATTCTGGACCGCCAGAAAATCAAATACGAAGTTCTTCAATATGAATGCGATGAATTTATCGACGGGCTTCACACAGCAGAGAAAACCGGCGCGCCGGTCGAGCAGTCGTTTAAAACGCTTGTGGCGCAGGGCAAAAGCAAACAGTATTACGTGCTGGTGCTTCCGATTGCAGAGGAAGTAGACCTGAAAAAAGCCGCAAAAGCGGTGGGGGAGAAATCCATCGAGATGATCCATGTCAAAGATATCACTGCAGTCAGCGGATACGTCCGCGGCGGATGCAGCCCGATCGGAATGAAAAAACAGTATCCGACCGTGATTCAGGAATGTGCGGCGAATTTTGACAAGGTTTACGTGAGCGGGGTAAGAATCGGAACCACGCTGTGCATGGCGCCGGAGGATCTGAAGAAGGTCAGCAGAGCGGAGTATGCGGATTTTATTCAGTAAAAACAGAAAAAACTGTATGGAAGCAGACCAGAACGAAGAAAAAAGTTCTGGTCTGTTTCTTTTTGCTGTGATGCGGCTGGAAAATTTCTTGCAAAAAAGGATCATAAAATAATAGCCAAAAAGCAGCGGTGAAATTGCGATACGATTCTACGAATCCGCGAAAAACGGAAAACCTTTCACACGATTTTTCTTTTTGGTGTGAGAAATTTTCATCCCGTTTTTGGAGGCAATTCACAAACCGGAAAAAATTGCCGAAAACCGCTGGACAAATCGAAAAGAGGCAACTATAATGACCTCACAATCAAGTTGACCCAAACGAAACGGGAGGTGAGAGACAAAATGTCTTTGCAGCACTGTCTGGTACTGACGGTTGCGACAGGGGCGGTATGGATGGATTTAAGAACACGCAGAATTGCAAATGAATGGATTATCACCGCATGGATCGCCGGGCTGGTTACACAGCTCATCCGCTATGGCGCCGCGGGAGCGGGTATTTTTCTTTTTGGGATGCTTTTCCCGATACTCGCACTTTACATTCTGTTCTATTTTCATATGCTGGGCGCGGGAGATATCAAACTCCTATCCGCTGTTGGAGGCTTTCTCGGTGTGCCAGCGATCCTGAAATGTATGATTGTGTCGTTCCTGTCTGGAGCGGTCTTATCTATCGGAATTATTCTCGTCTGCGGAAATTTACCGCAGCGTCTTACCAAATTTTTCAATTATTTCCAAACTTATTTTACCAAAAGAAAATACCAGAAAAAAACAGAGCCGGTTCCCTATTACGATGGGAAGTGGGGCATGGAGTGCATCCATTTTTCCGTTCCCGTGCTGATGGGAGTGCTGCTCTGGATTGGGGGATTTTATTGAATACTGCAAAGAAAAAGAGTGTTTTTGCAGTCTGTGACACGGAAATGGAATATGCACGCAATTTTATGGAATATCTGAACCAGAAGAGAAATATTCCGTTCGAAGTGCATGCGTTTTCCAGTGCGGAGATGTTCCTGGAGTTCGCAAAGAATAACGAAACAGAGATTCTTCTGATTTCGGATAAAGCGATGAAAGAAGAGATCCGCCGGTATCCGATCCGTCAGATTATCATTCTGTCTGAGGGCGTACACAGTCCGGTGCTGGATCAGTATCCGGCGGTCTACAAATACCAGTCGTCGGAAAAGGTGATCCGCGAGGTCATGGCGTGCTACGGCGTAGAAAATGGTGTCGATACATCGCCTGCACTGCTGCCGAAAAAGGAAATGCGTATTATCGGCATTTATTCGCCGGTCGGACGGACGCAGAAGACCTCGTTTGCCCTGACGATGGGGCAGATTCTGGCGAAGGAGCGGGCAGTTCTGTATCTCAATATGGAAAGCTATTCCGGATTTGAACGGCTGCTGGAATGCAGTTACGACAGGGGGATGAGCGATATTCTGTATTATGCGAGACAGGAAAATCAGGGCATCATCTACAAACTGGGCGGAATGGTCCAGTCGATGCAGAACCTGGATTATCTGCCGCCCGCCGCATCGCCGATGGACATTCAGACTGCAAAATATGAAGAATGGAAATGGCTGTTTCAGGAGATTGAGAAGAACAGCAGTTATGAAGTGCTGATTCTCGACCTCGGGGATGGCGTGGCGGACCTGTATCAGATCCTGGATTTTTGCAATGAAATTTACGTTCCGATAAGGAATGATGTGATTTCTGCGGCAAAAATGGAGCAGTTTGAAAATTTGCTGCGCCGGTGGGACTGCCAGTCAGTGCTGGACAAGATGCGGAAAATCCACGTTCCGTTCCACACGGCAAACCGGACGGGAAAAGCCTACTTTGAGGAGCTTGTCTGGAGCGAGCTGGGCGACTATGTGCGTCAGATTCTGCGGGACGGCAGAAGAGGAGAAGAAACATGACAATGCCGGAAATTCTGCGGAGAAAACTGATGGAGCGGATCGATATCGCATCCGAACCGGATGACGGAGAGGTTCTCGAAGAGATTGACCGTCTGATTTTAGGGGAAGAAGAAACACGGTATCTTCCGGTGGCACAGAAGGCGGAGCTGCGCAGACAGCTGTTCTACAGTGTGCGGAGGCTCGATGTCCTGCAGGAGCTGCTGGAAGATGCGGGAATTACCGAAATTATGGTAAACGGTTATCAGCATATCTTCGTGGAACGGAACGGCAGAATCGAGAGATACGGCAAAAGCTTTACCTCCGCGGAAAAGCTGGAGGATGTGATTCAGCAGATTGTAGGCCGGTGCAACCGCGTGGTGAATGAACAGAATCCGATTGTGGATGCACGGCTGGAAAATGGAGACCGCGTCAACGTTGTCATGAAACCGGTCGCATTAAACGGACCGATTCTGACCATCCGCCGCTTTCCGGAGCAGGCGGTGACGATGGAATTTCTGGTCTCCATCGGGAGTATTACAAAAGAGGCGGCAGAGTTTCTGCAGGCCCTCGTCCGGACCCGCTACAGCATGATGATCGGCGGCGCGACCGGATCTGGCAAAACGACATTTCTGAATGCGCTTTCCGCCTACATTCCAAAGGGCGAGCGCATCATAACCATCGAAGACAATGCAGAGCTGCAGATCCAGGGTGTGGAGAATCTGGTGCGGCTGGAAGCAAAAGAGGCAAATCTGGAATCAGGAACAGAAATTACGATCCGCGATCTGATCCGCGCAGCTTTGCGTATGCGGCCGAACCGCGTAATTATCGGCGAAGTGCGCGGAGCGGAAACGTTTGAATTATTATCCGCACTCAATACCGGGCATGCGGGATCTTTGAGCACGGCACATGCAAACAGCGTGAAAGATATGATCTCCCGTCTGGAAACGATGGTGCTGATGGGAGTGCAGCTCCCGTTGGAAGCAATCCGCCGCCAGATTGCATCGGGAATCGAAATTCTCGTGCATTTAGGACGCGGGGAGGATGGAAGCCGTCGGGTGGAGGAGATCGCAGAGATCACAGGGATGGAGGAGGACGAAATCAAAACGGTTTCTTTGTTTCGAAGAGAATATGGGAGAGGCCTGCAAAAGACAGGCGAACTGGTACACAGAGAAAAACTGGAGGGGAAAACAGGATGAGAATACGTGAGGGAAGCCAGGTAAAGACGGGCATGGCAGAGGAGAAGGAGACGAAGGGGATCGACTATCAGACCTGGGAATTTACCGGTCGGGAATATCTCGAAATAGCGGGAATCAGTCTTGGGATTGCCGCCGCTGTGAACCTGCTCTGTTACCGGGCGTGGTGGGCATGCATTGCTGTGGTTCCGGTTGGAATCGTATGTTTTCACACGTATCGGAAAAACCGGATTCAGAGACGGAAAGAGGAGCTGTACGACAGCTTCCGGGATCTGATTGCGTGGATGCACACGGCACTGCGTTCCGGCTATTCCATGGAAAATGCAGTGCTGGAGGCGGCAGGACAGCTGGAACAGTCGCTGGGAAAAGAAAACATTCTGGTACAGGAACTGCGCCGGATGCGTCATAAAATGATGATTTCCGTGTCGGTGGAACAACTGTTTCAGGATCTTGCGGTGCGAAGCCGCATTGACGATATTGCGACGTTTGCAAGTGTACTGGTGATTGCGAAGCGGACAGGAGGAAATGTCTGCGAGATCTTTCAGAATACGTGGGATATTTTCTGTACGAGAATTGACACGATGCGGGAAATCCGTGCGGGCGTTTCTTCCCGGCGGTTCGAGCAGAATATTATGAGTGTTGTGCCGTTTGGAATTCTGGGATATGTACAGCTTTCCTTTCCGGAATTCTTAAGTGTGATGTATGGGAATGTAATCGGGGTTTTCTTCATGAGCGGATGCCTTGCCGTGTATCTGGCGGCATGGGTGCTTGGAAAGAAGATTCTGGACATTGAGTTTTAAGAAGCAATTGAAGTTTAAAAAGTAAGACTGCGAATCATAACGATTCGTCCGCAAAAAAAGGGGAGGAATCAAATGTTGTGGATTTGTCTGACCGCATGGGCGGGGCTGTTCATCTGGTATTTCCGGATGAGAAAAAAGGCGGAAGATCACAAATTGGTGAGACGGATTTTCTGCCTTGCAGCGACAGGGTTTATAGCGGGCACTGCACTCTGCCTTCCGATCGGAGTGCGAAAAGTTTCAGGAGATGAAAAAGCGGAACTTCAACTGGAACGGGGTGCCTTAGGCAGCCAACCGACAGAGGAAAAACTTGAGGTTTCTGTTGGAAATCAGAAACCGGAAAGAATTACACTGTCTGTACCTGCAAGAGCTTACAGCGCAGAAGAGATAGAAGAGGCGTTCAGTGCGGCGATAGAGGCGCTGGATGAAATCATCTTAGGTGAGAATCTGTCTTTTCATACGGTAAACAGAAACATGGATCTGGTTACGGAAATACCGGGAAGCCCGGTGGCGCTTAGCTGGGAAACAGACAGGCCGTTGTTGATTGACAGCCGGGGTTTGCTGTCAGACGAGATTCCCGAAGAAGGAGTGGAGGTTACGCTGAAAGCGGAACTGGAACTTCAGGGGGAAACAACAGAATATATACGGAAGGTTCAGGTCTATCCACCGGAGATAAAAGGGCGGGATGCGGTTCTTAGGGCACTGAAAAAAGCAGTGGAAAAAGAAAACGAAGCGCATCCCGAAGAAACAGCCTATTATCTGCCGGAGACACTGAACGGAGAAACTGTAACATGGTCAAAAGTGCCGGATCTGACAGGTCTGGAACTTATGGCACTTGCCGCGGCGGCAGGAGCAGTCTGCTGGGCGGCAAAAGGAAGGGAACAAGAAAAAGCAAGGCAGAAAAGAGAAGAACAGATGCTGCGGGATTATCCCGAAATTGTCAGCAAAATGGTTCTTCTTCTGGGTGCCGGGCTTGGGATGCGGAAAGTACTCGAGCGGATTGCAGTGGATTACCGGAAAAATCTGGCGCTTGGCGGGCAGAAACGTTTTGCCTATGAAGAGATTGTATTTACCTGCCAGGAGATGGAAAACGGTGTTTCCGAGCAGGAAGCGTACCAGCGCATGGGAATGCGTATGGGAACCGGAGCGTATCGTTCCCTTGCTGTTCTGCTGACGCAGAATCTGAAAAAAGGCAGTAAAGGACTGCTGGAATTATTGAAACAGGAATCGCAGGAGGCCTTTGAGGAGAGAAGAAGGCAGGCGAAAACAACAGGAGAAAAGGCATCGACAAAGCTTCTTCTTCCGATGGGCATGATGCTTGCGGTTGTATTGGTCATACTCACGGTTCCGGCATTTTTGTCCTTTTATGCATAGGGGATGTTTTTATCCCCACAACAAACAGCTGGTAAAGAGAGGAGGTGGGAATTATGAAGCTGATATCGGAGTTCTGGAAAGAGGAAGATGCGGTGGGGGTTGTGGAAGTGATTCTGATTCTCGTTGTGCTGATCGGACTCGTACTAATCTTTAAAAAGCAGCTTGTGAGTCTGGTCAACAGTCTGATGGAGAAGGTCACAAACCAGAGCAACACCGTATAAACGGGAAAATGTCCAATACGGAACTCCAAAGAAAAATTTAGAAGCCGGTACGGACCTATATGTCATTTGCATATCTGTGTCTCGGTATATCCTTTATCCGATCCACGGCATCTAAAGTTCGAAAAAGTAAAAGTAAAGTGGAAGGAGCTGTATCCCATGAGGGAAACAGAAAGACAGAAAAGATGGGCAGCCGGAAGCATAACAGCATATTTGTGTCTCGTTCTGATACTGATGCTTTCCCTGATTTCCGGGACAATTGCGTCGGTGCGAAATGCCCATGCACGGGTGATGACGGCCTGCGCAATGGAACAGGGACTGTATTCTCTGTTTGCCGGGTATGACAGAACACTGCTGGGACAGTACGAGCTGTTTTTTTATAACGGCGGGGAAACCTGAAACCATGAGCAGAAAAGTCGCAGAAACTGCGGGAGAAGTTCTGTCCCCCACTGCATCGGGGATGGGAATTCTATCAGGCAGTTTATCTGGCGGACAGGTTACAGAAGTTTATCTCGGCGGCTATCGTCTTGCGACAGACGAGGAGGGAAGTGCTTTCTCCCGTCAGATCTGTGAGGCAATGAAAGCCAGCCTTGGAACTTATGGAATACAGCAGCTTTCCCAGAAATTAAGAGGAGAACAGGAAATCGTGAAACGTCAGGAGGACGGACAGAGCGGTTACGAGGAAGAGGAGGTTTTAAAACAGTATGAAGAATCCAAACAGCCAGAAGAGGGAACAGAAAAAACAGAAGGTGAAGGAGAATCTGGAAACGGCACGCCTTCGGAACCGGATCAGAAGCAGCCGGTACCGGAAGATTTTGTGAATCCGATTGAGGTCATTCAAAAAGTAATGAAAATGGGAATTTTAGGACTGGTCCTCCCGGAAGGGCAGGCACTGTCGCAGGGGGAAACGGATGTATCGTTTCTTGCATCAAAACGGGAGCTGCAGAGCGGGTTTGGCATGGCAGAGTGTGGAAAAGAACTGAGCTTTGTGGATAAGATACTTTCGTCCGAATATATTCTGTGGAAATTTCCGTGCTATACCAGCAAGGAGAAGAAGGAAGGGCTGCAGTGCCAGGTGGAATATGTGCTCTGCGGAAAAAACAGTGATCAGGATAATCTGGCGGGAACCGTGAACCGTCTGCTGGCGCTGCGGGAGGCGGCAAATCTGGTGTATCTGGCGAAAGATGCGCAGAAGCAGGGCGAGATGGAAGCAATGGCGGGGGTAATTGCCGCGTCGTTTGGAGTTCCGGCGGCGATGCCGGTTGTGAAAATGGCACTTGCCGTGTGCTGGGCATTTGCAGAAAGCATTCTGGATCTGCGGGAACTGCTGGATGGTGGAAAAGTAGCGCTGTTCAAAACGGCAGAATCGTGGCAGCTTTCTCTGGAACAGCTTCCGAAACTGCTGGAAACAGGGGATCAGAGCAGAAAAAATGCACCGGGCGGCATGGAGTATTCCGATTATCTGCGGCTGCTTTTGATGCAGAAATCGGGAAAAGCGGTAACGTTTGGAGCGATGGATCTGGTGGAATACAATATGCGGACAGAACAGCAGCAGCCGGGTTTCCGACTGGATTGCTGTGTCGATGAACTGGAAGCCGGTTTTACGGCGGTAATTGGGAAACGAGAGTATGAGATTACGAGAAATTATGGATATGAGATGCAGGGAGCAGCCTGAAAAATGGGATGACTCCGGCAGGGATACAAAAGGGTGTTCTTCTGAACGGCACATTTATTTCTGGAACCTTATCAAAAAACTTATCCACTCTTCCGGGAATTTTTATAAATCCGGATCAGGAGAGCAGCCTTTTGTAAAACGAAAATGGAACAGGGCAAGCCTGACGGTGGAAGCTTCACTGGCACTTCCTGTTTTTCTGATCGCGGTTCTTGTGTTATTAAAAATCGTGGATCTTTACCGGCTGCATGGAATGCTGACGGTATCTCTGCAGGAGTCCGCGCGGTATCTTTCCGTCTGTGCCTACGCGGTGGATGAGACGGGAAAAGAAACGTATGAAATACCGGAAACGGCCGCGTGCATTGCTTATGCAGAAGCAAAGATTCCAAAAGAAATCCGCGAAAATGGAATGGTGACACTGGCAGGAAGCCGTGTGAAAAATGGATGGCTGGAACTGAAAGCGATTTACTGGCCGAAAATGGGAAACCGCCTCGTTCCGGTGCGGAACCGGGGAATTGCAGCGTGTGCGAAAGTGCATCTGTTCTGCGGAAAGACAGAAGAGGAGGCGGATGAAGAAGAGGGCGAAGCAAAACAGATGGTGTGGGTGACTGAGAACGGCAGTGTGTATCATACCGATTCGTCGTGCAGTCATATTAATCTTTCGATCCAGGTTTCCTCACCGGGTGCGCTTGCGTGGAAACGGAATCAGGATGGAGAAAAATATAAGGAATGCGAACAGTGCGTGGGAAATGGCGCTGCGGGGGCAGAAGTTTACTATACGAAATACGGAAACCGGTATCATAACAGTCTTTCCTGCAAAGGGCTGAAACGTAAAGTAAAACTTGTAGCACTGGAACAGACGGATGGACTGCCGCAGTGCTCGAAATGCGCGAAAAAGGCGGCGTAAGAAAGCCGGATATGAGCAGAGCAGGTGTCTTCTTTCCGGGTGAGACTGGAAAGAAGGACGGTAAACAGAAACTCGGGTTTGCGGAAAGGAGGCCGCGGCTGTGTATCAGGAAGAAGTAAAGAGTGCAATTATATTGCTGTATCTGGGGATTCTTGCCGGAATGGATGTGAGGAAACGGCAGATCAGCCTTGTCCTGACCGGTGTTTTATTCCTTGCAGGCATTGGATGGCAGATTCTGGTGGAACAGACATCGTGGCTGGAATGGCTGCTGTCCCTGCTGCCGGGAGCGGGATTTCTGACGCTCAGTTATATATCACGGGAACAGGTGGGATACGGGGACGGCCTTCTGCTTCTGACGGTTGGAATCTGGCTGGGATTTGGGCAGACATTCGGCGTTCTGACGCTGGGACTCATTCTCTGTTCGGTACTCTGCGGAGTCCTTCTGATGCGGAAGAAAATACGGAAACAGGATTCTATACCGCTGGTGCCGTTTCTGCTGCTTGGATTTGTGGGGAGGTGCGGAATGCTTTGAAAGTGAAAATGAGAAAAGCAAGTATTACGGTAGAGGCAGTTCTGGTCGTGCTGCTTGTTCTGATGGTGATTTTTCTTCTGCTGTCGCTGACATTTTTTGTGCACGCACGGAGCTGGTATACATTTGCGGCATATGAAAGCACAATGCTTGCCGCCAGTGAAGGCCGCCTGTCTGTGGAAAAAGGAGAGGCAGCCGCCCAAAGCCGGATGGAATGGTGGATTTCCCAGATACCGCTTCCGGCTGAACCGGTGACCGTACAGACGGTGTGCAGAGAAAAAGAGATTCAGATAAAAGCAGAAGGAAACATTCTGCCAATCTGGAGCCGGAACGAGTGGGAATATTCGGTTTTGAGTGAAAGCAGGAGAAACAATCCGGTGAAAACGATCCGGAAGATACGGGCAGTAAAACAGATCTGGAACCAGAAGTAAGGACGGAAGCGGAGAAATGCAGATTGATTATAAAAGAGATTTGAATCATACATATGTTATTTTACAGGAGGAAAAAGAGCCGGACACGGCGTCGTATCAGATCCGTATGCTGCTGACAAATGCAATCCCAGGGCTTTTGGACTGCAAAATCGGGAAAATGGATGATAAAACATTGTTTTACTATGAGGTGACATCAAGGCAGTCACTTCAGAGTGTGTTTGAACAGCGCTCGATTGGGGCGGAGGCGCTGCGGAAACTGTTTGAACAGCTGCTGGATCTTCTCGAAGAACTGGGGCAGTACCTGCTTGCACCGGACGGCCTCGTTCTGCAGCCGGAGTTGGTTTTTGCAGATGCAAATCTGGAGAACTTTTCCTTCTGTTATCTGCCGGGAAAGCAGAGACACACAGGATGTTTTCAGAAGCAGATCCGGGAGCTGATGGAATATCTGCTGCCGAAGCTGGATCACCAGGAGCAGGATGCGGTGGTACTCGGGTATGGACTGTATCGGGAGATTTCGGCGGAAATCTTTTCGGTTGAGATGATTCAGGCACTTTTATATCAGACAGGGAAAGAGAAGAAAGAAACGACGGAGCAGGAGGGAAAAGAGCGTCCCAGGGAAGAAAATCCGCCTGTACAGATGGAGGAAACACTTTGGGAAGAACAAGAAGCGGAAGCGGCGGAAAATTTTTTTGTGGAAGCGGAGGAAGAAAAGGATGAGGGACGCTGGAAAAATATTGTGGAAGCAGTGATCTGCATCGGATTTCTGGGAGGTGTGCTGGCACTGCGGTGGACACAGGCCGAAACTGTTTGGTATCTGGTGCTGGGAGGAGCGGCGGCTGTTGTGGGAATTGTAAGTCTGGCATTGGAACTTGCCAGTCGATGGAAAAAGCGGCAGTCGGGAACAGAAATCGGAAGCTATGGGAAGGCCGCAGGAATCCGGAAACAAGGAGAAACAGGAGATGTATTTTCGGAATATCAGAATCGGAAGGGCTTAAAACAGAAAGATGGAACATGGAATCCGCAAAGCGATACAGAACAGCAGGGATGGAGAAGGGATTCCTCAGTCGAAAAAGAGAAAACATGGGAAAAGAATGAAGAACAGGAAAACAGAAAGATGCACAGCCTGATGGAATTGGAGGGGCATGAAGAGGATCTGTTTGGAAAAACGGAACTGCTGACCAGCCCGGAGGATGAGGGAAGGGCATATCTGATTCCGATAGATCCGATTGATCTTCCGCTGATTCCGATTGAACGCGGAAGCACATTGATTGGAAAACTGTCAGCGGCGGCAGATGTAATTCTGCCATACCGTACGGTAAGCCGCCTTCACGCAAAGCTGGTCAGTACAGAAGAGGGAGATTATCTGCTGGATCTGAATTCGCGGAACGGAACAACGGTGAATGGCGTTCCATTGATGGGCGAGACAAAAAAGAAGCTGGAGGATGGAGACGATATCTCATTTGCCGGGAAGAAATACCGGTATAAGGCGGGAGAGAAAAACAGAAATTAGAGAAAAATGACGCATTACACTTTTTCGATTTGGAGAAAGTGCTGGATGCGTTATTTTTAATATGGCAGAATGATCGAAGAAAAAAGTTATGCGAATGAAACAAAAATATTATAGAAAAGAAAATTATGCATAAAATTAAAAAAAGAAATAATGTAAAAAATAATGTCATAAAACGTCGAAAGCCGTCGTGAAGCGTCAATAATTGTCGAAAAACGTTTATCAAAAAAGAAAAAAAATTGACGATTTCTTGCATTTACAAGTGAATTAAATTATAATAAAAAAATAGCACAGATAAGGAAATGATGTAATGGAAGAACAAAGGAAAAACAGTTACGATCCGAACGAAGATATCGTGGACCGTATGTGGAAGAGATCAAAAAACAGCATCAATCTGGTCATCGTTGTATGCAATATTCTGGTATTCCTTGCAGTCACACTGACCGGAGGGACAGAGAGCTCCAGACATATGATGGACTGCGGTGCGGCGTATGCGCCGCTGATTGAGAGCGGAGAATACTATCGCCTGTTTACGAGTATGTTTCTTCACTTTGGCATCCAGCATCTGATCAACAACATGCTGCTTCTTTTGTTCCTTGGGGATTACCTGGAACGCGCAGCTGGAAAGATCCGTTATCTGGTCATCTATCTGGGCGGCGGACTCGTCGGAAATCTGTGCTCGTATCTGCATGAACTGTCCCTGATGAAAACAGGGGAAGCACCGGCAGTTTCCGCCGGCGCTTCGGGAGCGATTTTTTCTGCAGTCGGAGCGATGCTTGTTCTTCTGGCATTTCGGAAAGGAAGGCTGGAGGATCTCACCTTCCGGCGGATGGCCGTCATGGCTGTCCTTTCGCTGCTGGTCGGATTCCAGTCTTCAAATGTGGACAACTTCGCACACATCGGCGGTTTTTTGGCAGGTGCAGTCCTGATCCGGGAATGGCAAGGATCAGGAAAAGGGGAAAACGACCGTAAAGGTGCTTCCTTCCCCGGGCACGGAAGAAACGGAAATCGTGCCGTCGTGTGCAGTTACAATTTCCTTGCAGATGGCAAGTCCAAGGCCGGTTCCGTTTTTCTTATGTGTGACAAAAAGGTCAAAGAGAGTCGGCAGATCCTCGGCGGGGATTCCGCAGCCAGTGTCCTGCACACGGATGGTCAGAAAGTCACCGTCGAAACAGAGAGAGATTTTGATCGTTCCGCCGGAAGGCATTGCTTCCGCCGCATTTCGGATCAGGTTCAGAAAAAGCTGACGAAATTGCGTGGTATCAAGGGCAAAGCGCGGAATGGCAGATTCCTTGACAAGTTCAATGGAAACCTGTTGTTTTTCGAGGAGAACGCCGGTATCGGCACAGAGATTCTGGAGCAGAAGATAAGGATTCACGTAAGCGCGTACCGCCCGATATGAATGATTATAGCAGGAGAGCTCATCGAGCAGGGAGTTCAGAAAAGCCATATTTTCCTGGATTTTCTGAAAATAGAGATCGTTGGAAAGCTCCGGATGCGCTAAAAGAAGAAGCTGATGAAAGCTGTGGATAACCGCAACAGGATTTCGAACCTCATGTGAAATCCGGGAAATCATAGCGTGACATTCTTCCGATAAGCCCTGTGAATTGGTTGTTGGTTCTTTTGACATAGCCGTATCCTCCTTATGATGCGTAGGTAATGATTTTTGATTAGGCAAAAGTTTAGCATTGAAAAGGGGGAGCGCGCAACAAAAAGCGTTCTGCATTATTTGACATTTTTCGACAAATAGTGAGAAAATAGAGTTGTTCGGAACCGTGCAGAACGGGATTCGGAACAACAGAAGAATTAAAAAAAGTAAAGGAGAAAAAGATCATGGATTGTATTTTTTGTAAATTAGCAAACGGAGAAATTCCAACTGCGACATTGTATGAGGACGATGAGTTCCGTGTCATTCTGGATCAGGGACCGGCAACGAAAGGACATGCGCTGATTCTTCCAAAACAGCATTTTGCAAACATTTATGAAATTCCGGATGAAACCGCAGCGAAAGCAATGATTCTCGGCAAAAAAATGGCGACGGCCATGACGAAAGCGCTTCATTCCGATGGCTTCAATCTGGTACAGAACAATGGTGAGGCAGCAGGACAGACGGTATTCCACTTCCATATGCATCTGATTCCAAGATATGAAGGTGACAATGCCGGTATTGCTGCATGGAAGCAGGGAACTCTCGAGGATGCGGTAAAAGAGCAGATCATTGAGAGCGTGACGGCAGAGCTGAAGGCCTGAGAAAAGGCTGGCAACAGCCAGAAAAAGAATCAATGACAGACGAACAGGGGCGGAGAACAATGGACAAAAATAACTTTTCAGAAATATATAAAAAGTATGTAATGACAGCCTATTCAGCCGCAATGCAGGTGGTACACAATGAAGCCGATGCGGATGATATCGCACAGGAAACGATGGTGAAACTGTACCTGAATATTGATGCGCTGGATGAAGACAGAGTAGAAGGCTGGGTCCGTGTCGCTGCAAAGAATCTGGGAATTGATTATCAAAGAAAAGCACAACGTTTTGACTGGAACGAACTGGATGAGGATCTTCGGGCGGAAGAGATGGAACTTCCGACGCTTGCAGAGGAAGAAAAGCAGGAGAGAAATCATTTTTTTCGGGAAGTGATGGATGCACTGAAAGATCATGATGAATCGGGTTATTATATTACGCGTGAAATCAAGGTGCATGAGCGTTCGGAAAAGGAAGTAGCATCCGAAATGGGTATCACCATAGGAAATCTGCGGGTGAAAATGACCCGGACGAAAAAATGGCTTTGCCAGCACTTTGCTGACAAAGCCAGAGAAAGGGGATTTCTGTAGTTACTATTTGCGTTCGCATTCCTGGATCAGGGAGAGGATGCGGCCGATGGAATCGGTGTGGCTGCTCTTCTTCATCGCATTGATGTAGGTCTGACGATTTTCGTAAACCTCACGGATTGCGGACTGAAGGGTCTGCGCATTCACGGATTCTTCTTCCAGAACTTTACTGTAACCCAGTCGTTCGAAGGAGCGGGCATTCAGAATCTGGTCACCGCGGCTGGCATTGGCAGAAAGAGGAATCAGCAGATTTGGTTTCTTTAAGGCGCTGATTTCGCAGATTGCATTGGCTCCGGCACGGGAAATTACCAGATCAGATGCGGCGAAGAGATCCGGGAGCTCATCTTTGATGTACTCGAACTGAACGTAACCTTCGGTACCATTTAAGGATGCATCCAGTTTATCTTTACCGCAGAGATGAATCACCTGGAAATCTTTCAGAAGTTCTGGTAAAATAGAGCGGACCGCATGATTGACAGCGACGGAACCGAGGCTTCCTCCGATGACGAGAATAACCGGTTTTGCGGCATTGAATCCGCAGAACTTCAGGCCTTCCCGCGCATCGCCGGACAGCAGTTCCTGGCGGATTGGCGTTCCGGTCAGAACGGCTTTGTTTTCCGGGAGACATTTGACGGTTTCCGGGAAATTACAGCAGACCTTTGCAGCGGACGGAATACACAGTTTATTTGCCAGGCCAGGCGTCATATCTGATTCATGGATGAGCGCCGGGACTTTACATGCTTTGGCGGCAAGGACAACCGGTACCGAAACGAAGCCGCCTTTGGAGAAGACAACGTTTGGTTTCAGCTTTTTGAGCAGTTTTTTTGCTTCAAAGTAGCCTTTTACGACGCGGAATGGATCGGAAAAGTTTTTCGGATCGAAGTAGCGGCGCAGCTTTCCGGATGAAATTCCGTAATACGGAATGCCGAGATCTTCGATCAGCTTGCGCTCCATACCGTCGTAGGAACCGATATAAGAGATTTTATAACCTGCTTCCTTTAATTTTGGAATCAGGGCAATATTCGGGGTAACATGGCCGGCGGTACCTCCGCCTGTCAGAACAATATGCTTCATGAGAATTCCTCCCTGGAATTTGATAATATCATTTGGCTTTTATTATCCCCTCAAGAAGAAAAAAAGTCAAGAGCGGTTACAACATGGAAAATGCCGAGGAACGGAAGAAGATGAAAAAGATAGAAAAAGAAGAACAGCTGAAAAAGAAACTGGAGCAGACGATGGAAGAAAAAATGGCTGCGGATTCGAAAACGGTGGAAGGGGAATCGGCAGTTGTAAAGGCAGAGGAAGGAAACACAGCAACAGAACAGGAGGCTGCGCCTGCGCTTTCAGAGGAAGAACTGAACGCAATGTACGAGCGCTTCCAGCAGCGCCTTCAGAAGGAAGGACTCGCGGACGCGGAAGGAAATCCGACAGAAAAAACACTGGAGATCCGCCGCCAGATCGTGGAGAAAAAGGTGGAACGCGAAAAGCACGCGGAGAGACAGAAGAAGATTGCGAAGAGAGCGAAAACAACAAAACACTGGGTACGGACGGCAAAGGCGGCTGGTGTTGTGTTGGTTGTGGGGGCGTGTGTTTTTGGAGCCAGTATGACGAGCGAGGCGAATCGGATTCGGTTGGTGGAATCGGTGCATGGAGTTTGGAATGCTGGAGATGCAACTGGCACAGATAATGGTGGAGATAGAAAATATTCGGAGAGTAGTTTTGATGAAACACAGAGAAGAATAACAGATACATTGCATATTGCGGTTCCTGAGTTTTATTATGTTCCGAAGGGAATGGAATTTGATAAAGCAACAATATCAGATGTAACGCAAATGGCAGTGATTAGGTATCGTTACAATGATAATTTTGTGTATTTTCATTTAGCGGCAAATGAGAAAGACTTATCACAAGGAGAGTGGAAAGATAGAGAGCAAGTTAAAGTGGAAACTCTTGATGAAACATTAGAAGTTGAAATGGGAACATTGTCTGAAAATAATGAAGAAAACTATTATGTGGTATGGAAATATAAGGATGCATATTATCAATTAAGCGGTCAAATAGAAAAAGAAGAATTAATAAAAATTTTAAACGAAATGCAGTACAATGCGTAATTATTAAAAAGAATATTCGTATATATTATGTAGGTGAAGACGAGGGGAAAGAGAAAGTATGAAAAAGGTTATAAATTTAAAAAGCTTACTCTTTTGTGCAATGCTCGTTTTAACGTTGGCTGTAAATTCAGTAAATGTACAGGCAGATGCATTAGATTATTTGGGCACTACAATTGACGGATCTGTATTAACGAATGACACAGAATCAATAGGAAATTATCAGAGCGTAGCAAGAAGTACATATTTGCATCAAGGATTTGTAAGAATTACAAACAATGGGAATGGTTATATTGGAATATTTGGTGGAACAGAGTGCAATGTCACTTGTAGTACTGTAAAATTAAATATTTATCTGGAACGTTCAAGTGGACCGGAAGATTTTTATAGTTATAAAAAGTGGGAAAATGTAGATTATAATGAGGCTTCTTTGTATATGAGCAAAGAAATAAAAGTAGAAAA
>OHWU01000513.1_pt1 | contig 17332 bp, 16 predicted proteins | sample 1579821 | NCBI WGS metagenome assembly OHWU01 (sample SAMEA3882548, study PRJEB24775) | human gut metagenome | biome: human-associated habitat; feature: intestine environment; material: feces | place: Netherlands | collected 2009/2010 | reverse complement strand
TTCCGGTTTTTCCATAGTGATCGGAACCTGATGAGCACGGAAAGAACCTTCAATCTGAAGTCCGTCAACAACCTTAGGACCTGTCCATCCCTTAGGAGTACGAAGGATGATCATTGGCCATACCGGACGTTCCGGATTATTGTTCTCACGGGCGTTCTTCTGGATTGCTTTGATTTCTTCAATCACTGTGTCCATTGTTTCGGCCATCTTCTTGTGCATTGTCATTGGGTCGTCACCTTCAACGAAATATGGTTTCCAGCCACAGCCCTTGAAGAAGCATTCAAGTTCTTCATGAGAAAGACGGGAGAAGATAGTCGGGTTGCTGATCTTATATCCATTTAAGTGAAGAATAGGAAGTACAGCACCGTCTGTAATCGGGTTCAGGAATTTGTTGGACTGCCAGGATGTCGCCAGAGGACCAGTCTCAGCTTCACCATCACCTACAACAGTAGTTGCAATCAGATCCGGGTTGTCAAATACAGCTCCGAAAGCATGAGCGATGGAGTAACCAAGCTCGCCACCTTCATTAATGGAACCAGGTGTTTCCGGTGCGCAGTGGCTTGGGACTCCGCATGGGAAGGAGAACTGTTTGAACATTTTCTTCATACCTTCCTCATCCTGGCTGATGTTAGGATAAACTTCGCTGTAAGAACCTTCCAGATAGGTGTTGGCAATCATGAAGTTTCCGCCATGTCCAGGACCGGAAAGCAGGATCATATCAAGGTCATAACGTTTGATGACACGGTTGCAGTGTGCATAAACGAAGTTCTGTCCCGGTACAGTTCCCCAGTGACCAACAATTTTTTTCTTGATCTGATCCATAGTTAATGGCTCTCTCAGAAGCGGATTGTCGAGAAGATAGAGCTGTCCGGCAGACAGATAGTTAGCTGCACGCCAGTAAGCATCGATTTTGTCAAGCATTTCCTGGTTTAAAGGCTGCTTTTCCAGACATAATTTGTTGTCTTCCATTTTCTTACCTCTTTCTTTGTCTTTGATGTGTATAGCTTAAGATGTCGAAGATATCTGTATAAGAAATTTTCTGATAGTAGTTAATGATAAACGTTTCTTAACAGATAAGTTGGAGTGTTACTTTGTTATTTTTTAACCGAACACATCCTATCATATCAGAAATGAAACGTAAAATAGAAATATTGCATTGTAATTATAAGTTTTTGATATGGATAAAAAATAAGCTCCTTCTGATGAAATGCGGAGCAGTTATTCGGTATAGAGCTGCGTAGCGAAGCAGATTGTGAATATCCGCTTGACGACAATTCTCTGAGTGGAAATGATTGGTGTTTAATATGGAAGATGACGAAAAGAACTAAGCAATGATTAGTAATTTTCACGAAAAAATGGATAACATGAAAGTTGTATTGCAATTTGCACAAAAAATAGATATAATAAAAAAAACAATTGCGCATAAGGTATAGAAAAACTGCTTATATGTACACTAGTACAGCGTTTCGTAAATAACTATACCAATCACGTAGGATGCGGATTCGAGTGTGCTGGTATAAAAACGCAGGCGTAGCGGGCTACGCTGAGGCTTTTAGACCTGTGCAATCGGATTCGCAGACAAGTGAGTGGTATAGTTATTTCGAAAACGATGTACTAGATAAAGTATAGGCGGTAAAAGTGAAGAATGGCGAAGGAGACAAGAATCATGGGAAAAAGAGCAGCAGGAATATTAATGCCGATCAGCAGTCTTCCATCAGACTATGGCATCGGATGTTTTTCCAAAAGTGCATATGAATTTGTAGACTGGTTAAAGGAAGCCGGACAGACTTACTGGCAGATTCTGCCATTGGGACCGACCAGCTATGGAGATTCTCCATATCAGTCTTTCTCTACATTTGCAGGTAATCCATATTTTATTGATCTGGATACACTTGTGGAAGAAGGAGTTCTTGATAAGAAAGACTGCGAGAAAGTTAACTGGGGAAAGAAGCCTGATGAGGTAGATTATGAAAAAATCTACAAAGGCCGTTATCCTCTTCTGAGAAAAGCATACGAGAACAGTGATATCAGCAAGAATCCTGACTATCAGAAATTCGTAGCAGAGAACAGCTGGTGGCTGTCAGATTATGCTCTGTTTATGGCAGTAAAAGACCGTTTCGAAGGTGTAGAATGGACCAAATGGGCTGAGGATATCAGACTCCGCTGGAACAATGCCATGGATTATTATCGTGAAGAACTCTATTTTGATATTGAATTCCAGCAGTATATGCAGTTTAAGTTCTATGAGCAGTGGATGAAACTGAAATCCTATGCAAATTCAAAAGGAATCCAGATCATTGGAGATATTCCGATTTATGTTGCAATGGACAGTGCTGATGCATGGGCGCATCCGGAGCTGTTCCAGCTGGATCAGGATAATGTACCACTGGCAGTAGCAGGATGCCCTCCGGATGGATTTTCTGCAACCGGTCAGTTATGGGGAAATCCGTTATATCGCTGGGATTATCACAGAAATACAGGATATCAGTGGTGGATTTCCAGAATGAGTTACTGCTTCAGACTGTATGATGTTGTAAGAATCGATCATTTCCGCGGATTTGATGAATATTTCTCTATTCCATACGGAGATAAAGATGCAAGAGGCGGACACTGGGAAAAGGGTCCCGGAATTGATCTGTTCCGTAAGATTGAACAGGCGCTTGGATGGAAGCAGGTTATCGCAGAGGACTTAGGATATATGACAGATTCTGTACGTCATCTGGTATATGAGAGCGGCTTCCCGGGAATGAAGGTTCTGGAATTTGCGTTTGATTCCAGAGATTCCGGATGTGCCAGTGATTATCTGCCACATAATTATCCGGAGAACTGCGTGGCATATACAGGAACCCATGATAATGAAACTATCGTGGGATGGTGGAAGAGCATCACAGCAGCTGAGAGAAAACTGGCGAGAGATTATCTGTGTGATCATGCAACACCGGAAGAAGAACTGTATAAATGTTTCATCAGTCTGATCATGCGCAGTGCTGCGCGTGTCTGCGTTATCCCAATGCAGGACTATATGGGACTGGACAACAGATTCCGAATGAATAAACCATCTACAGTTGGTACGAACTGGAAGTGGAGAATCAAGAAGAGAGATCTTACAAAGAAACTCCAGAAGGAAATATATGATGTGACACTTCGTTACGGACGTAAGAACTGGGATTAAATACATAATGAAATAATTGGAATAATGACAGCGTTTCGGATATAAATAATATTCGGAACGCTGTTTTTTTAACCGAATCAAGCAGTTATTTGGTTAAAAAAGCAACGAAGTGGTTGATTTTATCTGTTTTGTTTTATCCAGTCAGAGTCATTTGTCAGAGGGAAAAAAGGACAGTTTTGCAAGGTCTTTATTTTTGTATGAAAAAGAAAACATTGAAATTGTTTTGACGGGCGTACAATTGAAAAAGAAATGCATTGATTTTCGGGCAATGTCTGATAAAATATTAACCAGAAAAAACAAAAGAACAGATTTTCAGGAGGGAAAATAAATGAACTATAACAGATTAGAAAACAGTCTGATCGATGTGATCAAAGAGGAACAGGCGAAGCTTGGATATATGAAGGAGAAGATCAGCCTTTATTATCCGCTCAGTTCCCTGAATCATTTCTTTGGCAATAAGACGGATGCTGCAGGCATGATAGAGATTTTAAAAGATTTTCCTTCTTATATAGAAGAGAAATTTGGTGAAGTAGCAGTATCACACAGAGGAGATCGTTTCTGCTTCACTGTTTCGGAAAAAGCTTCCGAATATGTACATAATAATATGAAAGAGAATGAATTTATCAAGGCATTGATCGAACTGGTTGGCAGACATGGATGTACGATAGAGGAAATTAAAGAACTGTTCCATTCTTATTCAGATAAAATCATTACTGAACCAATGGATAACGAGGAGTTTGATGTGATGATCCGCTTTGATGACGGATCAGATCCTTATTATTATTGTTTTAAAGATGAAGGATGCCATATCATTTACCACAGATTTCTGCCGGAAGACTATGCAGATTTTGGATTCTGATAAGAATGAGTGAAAAATTTTCCAACTGTCGGATCAGCAAAAATATATGTGATATTTGCAACAAAAGTATGTTATTTTTTTGTCAAATATCAACAAAAATAAGTCGAAATTCTATATTGACAGATAGTCTCAATAATGGTAATTTTTATTTGATTTAATGTTTTCATTTATAGAAACAGGTAACATTTTATTACATTATTTTACAGGAATAAAATAGATAAAATTGAGTTGACAGTTTGGAGGGAAAGATTAAATGAGAAAAACCAAAATTATCTGTACAATGGGACCGTCTACTGATAAGGGCGATGTTATGGAGCTGCTTGTGAGAGAGGGAATGGACGTAGCACGTTTCAACTTCTCACATGGACCTCACGATGAGCAGAGAGGCCGTATTCAGAAACTGAGAGAACTTCGCAAGAAATATGACAGACCTGTTGCAGCACTTCTTGATACAAAGGGACCGGAGATCAGACTTGGATGCTTCAAGGATGGCAAGGTTTCTCTGGAAGAAGGACAGATTTTTACATTTACAAATAAAGACATTGAAGGAACTAATGAGCGCGTAAGCATTACTTATAAGGAACTTTATAAGGATGTACAGCCGGGCGGACACATTCTGGTTGATGATGGTCTTGTGGATCTGGAAGTTCAGGATATTCAGGGAAGAGATATTGTATGTAAAGTTATCAACGCAGGCGTGATCGGTGATAAGAAAGGTGTCAATGTTCCAGGGGCAAACCTGAAGATGCCATTTATCAGCAAGAAAGACCATGATGATCTTCTCTTTGGTATCCAGGAAGGATTTGACTTCGTTGCAGCATCCTTTACACGTACTGCAAACGATATCCGAGAAGTTAGAAAAATCCTGAAAGAAAATGGCGGTGAAGAGATTCAGATCATTGCAAAGATTGAGAACCAGCAGGGCGTTGACAATATCGACGAGATTATTGAAGCTGCAGATGGTATCATGATTGCCAGAGGTGACATGGGTGTTGAGATTCCGCCGGAATATGTACCTGTTATCCAGCAGAAGATCATCCAGAAAGTTTACACAGCAGGAAAACCGGTTATTACAGCAACACAGATGCTTGATTCCATGATCTCTCATCCGAGACCAACCCGTGCAGAGGCTACAGACGTTGCCAATGCGATTTTCCAGGGAACAAGTGCTACCATGCTTTCCGGAGAAACAGCAGCAGGTAAATATCCGGTACAGGCACTTCAGATGATGAGCCGCATTGCAGAACATATGGAACAGAATATTGATTACAATACAATCTTTAAGAAAACAGACAGAAATGAGAATCCGGATATTACAAATGCAATCGCACATGCAACCTGCCTGACAGCAATCGACCTGAAGGCCAGTGCAATCCTTTCAGTGACAAAATCCGGAAGTACAGCTCATATGATGTCCAAACACAGACCAGGATGTCTGATCGGTGCATGCACAAGCTCTGAGAGAGTTCTTCGCCAGCTGAATCTGTCCTGGGGTGTTTATCCGATGCTGATTAAAGAAGAATACAGTTCTGAGATCCTTTGCCTGAGAGCAATCGAAGCAGCACAGAAGCATAAACTTGTAAAAGTTGGTGACACTATTGTATTTGCCGGTGGTGTACCGCTTGGAATTCCGGGAAGAACAAACCTGATCCGCGTCTGCACGGTTGAGTAAGTCAGGAAAATATCAGTAGTTGAAGTGGGAAACTTGCCTGATTCGATAAAAAATAGTATTTTCAGAAAATATAAGATGTAAAAGACACAGGGGTCTGCCGTCAGAAAAGTATGACAGAAAATATTTTCTGACAGCAGTCCCTTGCTTGTGTTAGAGGAGAGAATTGTTATGAAAACAAATGAGGAAGAAGATTCGAGACATATTTTCAGAGGAGAGCTGGCATTGGTGATAGCAGTCATGATCAACAGTCTTGCTGTTATTCTGATGCTGTATTCTGGTTCAGGAATATCTGCCATATCCAGTGTTCCTTATGCATTTGAAAAAGTATTTCCGGTAATTACACTGGGAACATGGACTTATATTTTTCAGGCACTTCTGATCTTAAGTCTGATGATACTGAGAAAAAAATTTGTACCTGCTTATCTGTGCAGTTTTCTGGTTGGATTTGCATTCAGTGAGTTTTTGGATGTTAATGAGGCATGGATCAATATCCTGCCAAAGACAATTCCACTCAGAGTGTTATATTTTGTGATCAGTTATCTGCTGATCTGTATAGGGATCGCACTTTCTAACAGATGCGGTCTGCCGATTATTCCTACAGATCTGTTTCCTCGTGAACTGTCAGAGATTATAAAGGTGAAATATTCTAAGATCAAGGTTTCTTTTGATGTGATCTGTCTGATGATTACTGCCTGTATGACAGGGCTGATCCTGGGGCATATCAACGGACTGGGAATCGGAACAGTGATGGCGGCATTTACCATGGGAAAAGTAATTGGATTGATTGGTGATGAGATGGATAAGCACTTCCGGTTTGTGAATTTCACTCAGCACTGTTCACTTCATGTACAGTAACAGAGTTTCTTCATTGCAGGATTTTTCTTTCTATGATATACTTGACGCATTATAGAAGTAAAGATATCATAAGAAATCTGTGATGGAAGTATGTTGCAACTCTGGTATCTGAAAATAATATATTAAGGAATAGTGATGCAGATTATGAAACGGTTGCTCATAAAAAACAAAAGAAAGCTCTGGCTTTGGTTTCTGCTCCTTGTTTTTTTGTTTCTGGCATGCAGAGCTGCTTACATTACAGGCAGCAAAGCAGAACAGACCAGAAATAATGAAGTAGAAGAAAGGCAGGCAGATAGTCGGTCAATACCGAATGAAATGGAGATATTATGTTGAATCAATTTTCAAGAACAGAGCTTCTTCTGGGAAAAGAAGCAATGAATAAACTGGAGAACTCCCGCGTGGCAGTGTTTGGAATCGGAGGGGTTGGAGGATATGTATGTGAAGCATTGGTCAGAAGCGGTGTGGGGATCTTTGATCTGATCGATGATGACAAAGTATGCCTGACGAATCTTAACAGACAGATTATTGCCACCAGGAAAACTGTTGGTCAATATAAAACAGAGGTGATGCGGGACAGGATCCTGGACATTAATCCGAAAGCAAATGTGAGAATCCATAACTGTTTTTATCTTCCGGAGAATGCTGCTGATTTCGATTTTAGTGAGTATGATTATGTGGTAGATGCTGTGGACACAGTGACTGCGAAGATTGAACTGATCATGCGTGCAAAAGAGGCAGGGACTCCTGTTATCAGCAGTATGGGTGCCGGAAATAAGCTGGATGCCAGTGCATTTCGGGTGGCAGATATCTATAAGACGAAGGTGTGCCCGCTGGCGAAGGTTATGCGCAGAGAGCTGAAGAAGCGTGGTGTGAAAAAACTGAAGGTTGTTTATTCGGAAGAACAGCCGATCAGACCGATTGAAGATATGGCAATCAGCTGCAGATCGCATTGTATTTGTCCTCCGGGTGCTGCGCATAAGTGTACGGAGCGCAGAGATATTCCGGGCAGTGTGGCGTTTGTGCCGTCTGTCGCCGGGCTGATTATTGCAGGAGAGGTTATTAAAGACCTGACTGCGGAGTACAGAAGATAAGAAGTGTTTATTTTGAGATGTGTATGGTGTCAGAAATGGTATGGTGCACATCTTTTTTTTGCGGGAAATATTTGGAATCGGATGGGGGTATTACTTTTTGGATTTTATAGAATTGTTATAGGGAAAAAGTCAAAATAATATAAAAATTTATGGGATTTTCAAAAGATAATGAAAGAAAAAGGAGAGAATCTGTGATACACTGTCATTATTGACGGATAGAAATCTATTAGAACTGTGGAGATATAGAAGTTTGGTGGATCAATGTCTGAATGATGTCAGCTTAATAAATTTCAGATTGGAGGATATAACATCGGATGAAAACAAATTACAACAGAACAGTGCAGGCCTGTTTTATCGGATATGTAGTGCAGGCCATTGTGAACAATTTCGTTCCTCTGCTGTTTCTGACATTTCAGGGCAGTTACGGGATTTCGCTGCAGAAGATCACACTTCTGGTTACTTTTAATTTCGGGATCCAGTTGCTGGTAGATCTGGCATCGATTGGATTTGTGGACAGAATAGGTTATCGTGCATCTATGATCCTGGCACATGCAATGGCGGCTGCAGGTCTGATTTTGCTCACAGTATTGCCGGAGTGCCTGGGAGATCCGTTTGTGGGACTTCTCATTGCAGTTATGATCTATGCCATCGGAGGCGGATTGCTGGAGGTGCTGGTAAGTCCTGTGGTGGAAGCCTGCCCTACAGATAATAAGGAAAAAGCAATGAGTCTCCTTCATTCCTTTTACTGTTGGGGACATGTGGGAGTGGTACTTCTTTCTACATTATTCTTTCGTATTTTCGGGATTGCAAACTGGAAATATATGGCGCTGGTGTGGGCATTGATTCCCATTGCAAATGGAATCCTTTTTACCAGAGTTCCCATTGCTCCACTGCTGGATGAGGGTGAAAAGGGGCTGACTATGGGAGAGCTTTTTAAGAAAAAAATCTTCTGGGTTCTGATGTTAATGATGCTTTGTGCAGGAGCCAGTGAGCAGGCGGTAAGCCAGTGGGCTTCTACTCTGGCTGAGAAAAGCTTTGGAATCAATAAAACTATCGGAGATCTGGCAGGTCCCATGGCGTTTGCAATTCTTATGGGAAGTTCAAGGGCATTTTATGGGAAATTTGGAGATAAAATCAATCTGGAACGCTTTATGCAATACAGTGCAGTTCTGTGCATGGTTTCCTATCTGATGATCGCATTTATCCCGGTACCTGCGTTGGGAATCCTTGGATGTGCGGTTTGCGGTCTGTCTGTAGGTATTATGTGGCCGGGAACCTTCAGCATGGCGGCTGCCTCAGTAAAGCGTGGCGGAACAGCCTTGTTTGCCCTCCTTGCCCTTGCTGGAGATGTGGGATGCTCATCCGGACCAACCTATGTGGGGATGATTTCAGGAGCACTGAATGATAATCTGAAACTTGGAATCTTTGCGGCACTGATTTTCCCTGTGTTGATGATAATGGGGATTAAGATGATTGGAAGTCTGCAAAAATATGATTGAGATATATTAAAAAGTATGGAACGATTAATTTTTCATATTGATGTAAACAGCGCATTTCTTTCCTGGGAGTCAGCCAGAAGGGTAAGCCAGGGAATACCGGAGAAAATGTGGCCACTTCCTGTCCGTAACCTGTTATTTCTGGGAAAAGCCTCCGAGCAGAAGCTTCTGAATCAGGGAATCCGTACTATTGGTGATCTGGCAAGGGAACGGGAAGCAAATGTACAGCTCTGGCTTGGAGAAAAACCAGAGCACAGATGAAAAATGAAGACAGACAGGAAGAATAAAAGCGCAGAGATGATACTTTTTCTCTGCGCTTTTATAGCGGACTGTTATACATATTTCAGAAATTCTTCATCCGGGATCCGGGAAGTATGAATGGCATTCTGGATAGCCTGAGCCATGACTTCTGCGGCGAGAGTTCCAGCCATGTTGATATCCACAGAAACATTGCCAATGCTGGCAGCATAGATGGAATCACCATCAGCCATAGTTGCTACAGGATTGATGCATCTGGCATAGGCACAGCGGGTCATAGAGGCAATTTTATTCAGTTCAGTCTTTGAAAATGCCCCATTGGTGATCACAGCTCCGATGGTGGTATTGCCGGTAAACTGGTCATGAGGTGTCATAAAGCGGTATAATTCGTGGACACTGTCCAGAAACCCGCTTCTGTCAGGTGTTTTCAGCCCTGCAATTTTCTGACCATTTTGTGGACTGAAGATATCTCCCAGTGCATTGACAACGACAATTGCGGCCATCTGGAAATTTTTCACAGATACAGCGGCAATACCAAGACCTGACTTCATGGATTGTTTCATACCGTAAAGTTTTCCCACAGTTGCACCGGTACCTGCACCGATATTTCCGGTTCTGGTATCTGTTCCTGCAAATGCCTGACGGCAGGCTTCTTCGCCCATTTTTGCAGTTGGACGTATTTTAGGATCTCCGTAAGAGAGGTCATAGATACAGGACTGGCATACAAGAGGAACCAGGGCTGCACCGGTGTTATAACCGATATTTTGTGATTCCAGATAGTTCATCACACCGTCAGCAGCAGCCAGTCCATAGGCAGAACCTCCGGACAAGACAATAGCATTGATGGGATTGTCGGCAGTGACAGGAGAGGTGAGAGGAGTTTCCCTGGAAGCAGGACCGCCTCCGCTTATATCGCAGCCTGCTTTTGCTCCGTTTGGAAAATAAAGAACAGTTACACCGGTTTTCGCATTATGGTCAGAAGCATGACCGATGCGCAAGTTTGAAAGCTCTGTAATAGAAATCTCTTTTAGTAATGACATAAAAATCTCCTTTATTATGTTTGTTAGATATTAACCGAATCAGGTAAGATTCCTGCTTTAAATGTGCCAGATAAAAAAAACCTGACTACAGTGAAAATGTAGTCTGGTTTTTTTGGTAAACGGCTGTTCTTTTAAATATTATGCACGTTTCAGTGCCACAGAGAGTGCCTTGGAAACGATACTTCCCACTACAAAGCAGAAGCCCGCTTCGATTAGTCCCTGAACTCCCACAAAAGCAGCAACGAAGACAACAGGATTGCTTACGCCAAGACTGGAAACAATACCCTGAATGTAATCTGTGTTGTAGAAGAAGAGACATAAAAAGCCCATGAAGAAGAAAGTATTCAGTAATGGGCATGCCAGTGAAGCAACGTAATGGGAAAATTTCTTCGCCGGTGATTTATATAATGCTGCAAAAATAAGTCCTGTGATCCATCCTTCCAGTATACGTGCCACGATACATACAATAAAAGTGCCAAATGGATTAATGTTAAAAAGTGCAGCAGCGAAAGCAGAACTTCCTGTGACAGCCATATAGAAGCTGGTTGCACCGAAAGCAAGTCCACATACAGCACCACCTTTCGGTCCGAGGATGATAGCTCCTACAGCTACCGGGATGGTGAGAAGAGTGATGGATAAGCCGGGAGTACGAAGGTAGCCCAGCGGGGTAAAGGACATGAGCAGAATAATGGCGATCATCATAGCCAGCTCTACCATGTAAAGAGTGCTGCTTCTTTTTGCTGCAGCCGTTGTTGTAGTGGTTGTTGTTGTGTTCATATGAATTCTCCTTTTGGTCTGATAAAACGGCGCAATGCGTCCCCTGCTTTTCAGACAGTTTAGAGTATGGGGATCAGGCGTTATGAAAAATATACATCAGAACAAAAGATATGAAATAAGAAATATCTTCCGGTAAAAGTTTCCGGTGTGTAGACGCCTTACAGGTCGCCTCACAAATTTAACCAGACTGTGAAGTGGATGACTTTATTCACCAGACTGTCAGATGTGGAAATCAGATGCATTTTCTTTCGAATAACGCTCCCGTAAACAATAACACATTTGATTAAAAACTGCAATATTTTATAGTATGTTTGAAAATAAATACAGGATATAGAGGTGTTTCTATATCCTGTAAAAAATATTGATTATGAGATTTAGCGTTCCATCATGCTGATGGATTCAATTCCAACGCTTCCACCGCGTACCACTTCAATTCTGTGGAATTCGTCCTTGATCAGTTTAACAACTGCATCATTCTTGGTGGCTGTCTGGACAAATTCCAGAAGCAGACTGTCTTTGCCATAGTCAATGACTTTTGCCTTGAAGGTTTCTGCAATCTGAAACAGTTCTGCTTTATCTTCCCTGGAGCAGTTGAAAACCTTGATGTAGAGAATTTCTTTCATTCTGACAAATACATCTGTGAAGTCGATTACCTTGATAACCTCGATCATGCGGTTTAACTGTTTTTTGATCTGTTCAAAGGTTTCATCATCGCTGACTGTTGCGATAGTCATTCGGGATACTGTAGTATCCTCGGTAGTTCCTACAGTAAGACTGATCTATCACGAGATATGTAAATGGTTAAGTGAGTTTTGCTAATTAAAATGTACTAAAATGTCATCTTTTTTGATGAGAAATTATAGAAAATAAACAAAATAACACAATGCAAAAAACAATGCATAAAATAAAAGAATGTCCCTTTGAGGAACATTCTTTTAACGTGTCTGAAGGAAAACTTTTAATTTGGGAAGCTGGTTGTTAAGGATAAGAGTTTCCGGAAACATGAGCTGGTGAACGAATTCTTCGGCATAGGTGAAATCTCCAACATGTTCTTTTCCGTGGCTGTCGCTGGACAAAATAACAGGAAGCTGATATTTCTGACAGAGATACAGGATTCTGGCTGCATTGGCTCTTGTGTCTCCCCGATATCCTCCGGGTGCGAGGGAAGCTTCGTTTATTTCAAAAATAACATTTTCCCGTAAAGCTGCTCTTGCCAGCGTTTCATAATCTACAGGGAAATGTGTATCGTCGCAGTGGCCGAGTATTTTTACAGCAGGATGTTTTATTGCATTGATGTAAGCTTCTGTATTCTGAGATACAGAGCCTGAACGGTAGTTCTGCCGATGCATACTGATGATAGCGTAATCCAGGTTGTTCAGCAGTTCATCTGACAGATCTGTATGTCCTGCACTGTCCAGGATGTTTAGTTCAACTCCGTAAAGAATATCTATGCCGAATCTTTTTCTGGGATAAAAAGGAAGGCTTCTGAAATAAGAAGAAGTTCCGGAAGCCAGAGTTCCCGGGCCGTGGTCAGAAATCCCAAGGAGTTTCAGTCCTTTTTTGCTGGCTGCTTTTGCCATGTCAGAGATGGTACAGGTGGTTCCGTGACCGCTGGCGATAGAATGTGTGTGGATGTCAGAAAGATACATTGTTTGTCTCCTTTCCAGAGCGGTTTCTATATATGATAAGAGCCTTACGGAAGATGCAAAGCTGCTGTTTGATGGTACATTCGTTATATTCAAGTATGACAGATGAGGATTTAAATGTCAATGAGGAAACAAAATAAAAACAACTGAAATACAACAAAAATCAAATAAAAAGCAACACAAATAAACGGCTGATACATGTTAAATTATGTTGACTTCGGGAAAATGAGAAGGTATAATGGAACTATATGAAAACACGGGGGCTTATTGCTGATCAATGACAGCGATAGCACTGTTTGCTTATGTGTAGACAGTTACTTCATGAGAAAGGAGTAACATGGAAAAATTTCAAACATCAGACATTCCCGGAATTCTCTTATGAATGGCTGGAGGCTGAACTGGATACTGGTATGATTCCACAAATATGGACAGCGAAGAAATTGCTCCTAACCTTTATGACTAATCGATAAGTATATATCGAGAGGAAATGAATCCTCAGAATTAAGTAAAAAAAGTTACCGGGAACAATGTGACCGGTAGCGAAATACAGACGCCGCACTGCCGTATGGCAAGTGCGGCGTTGTTGTTCAAAACTCTGATAGCAGAGTGAAATCAAACAAATATAAATACAGTAACAGCTCAGACAAGATGATGCAAATAAAGACACTTTTTTGGACAAACGAGGTTCTTACCCTGGAGAGCAGATCAGGGTAAAATGAAATCATCAGATATGAAGAGCGCAATTCATATATTGGAGGAAGAACAGTGAAAAGTACGGAACGGTTAATTTTTCATATTGATGTAAACAGTGCATTTCTTTCCTGGGAATCAGCCAGAAGGGTGAGCCAGGGGTTGCCGGATCTCAGAGAAATTCCTTCCTGTGTAGGAGGAAATCCAAAGAAACGGACAGGTATCGTGGTTGCCAAATCTATCCCTGCAAAAAAATACGGGATCCAGACCGGCGAGCCAGTAGCTATGGCTCTTCGGTAATGTCCCAATTTGGTGATCGTTCCCAGTGATTTTGAATTATACGATAAATGTTCCCGGGCATTTAAAGCAATCTGTGCTTCCTTTGCACCTGTGATGGAATCTTTTTCCATTGATGAGGTATTTCTGGATATGACAGGTACTTCTCTGATCTATCCTGACCCTGTAGCTGCTGCTCATGAGCTGAAAGGCAAGATTCACAGAGAGCTGGGATTTACGGTAAATGTAGGAATTTCTACCAATAAGCTTTTAGCAAAGATGGCATCAGATTTTCAAAAGCCGGACAGAGTACACACTCTGTTCCCGGATGAAATCCCGGAGAAAATGTGGCCTCTTCCTATCCGTAATCTGCTGTTTCTGGGAAAAGCTTCCGAGCAGAAGCTTCTGAATCAGGGGATCCGTACCATCGGTGATCTGGCAAGAGAAAGAGCATCCAATGTGCAGTACTGGATTGGGGAAAAAACGGGACATCAGCTATGGCAATATGCCAGAGGTATTGATGATTCCCCTGTAAAAGCAGTGCCTGATGAGGCAAAAGGTTTCAGTGTGGAAACTACTTTTAACGATGATATTACTTCCATAGAGCAGGTGTTTCCCGTACTTTTGGAGCAGTGTGATGTTCTGGCAACCAGAATGCGCAGAAAAGATAAGAAATGCAACTGTATTTCTGTGACTTTCCGTACTTTGGATTTCAGAAACCGTTCACACCAGACAAAGCTGGAAAATGCTACAGATCTTACAGATGAAATTTATATAAATGCTACAAGACTTTTTAAAGAATTCTGGAAAGGACAGCCGCTACGTCTGATTGGTGTGGCACTGACAGGCCTTACAGACGGCACTTATGAACAGATGTCTCTGTTTGAAGATACAGAAAATAAAGAACGCCGCAGAAAGCTGGATGCAGCTATGGATGAGATTCGGATGAAATTTGGAAATGATAAGATCACCCGCGCCAGTATTATGAACAGCAATGCAAGGATTGGGCGAAAAGCGAAAGCACAGATGAAAAACGAAAAGACAGAAGAACAGTAAGTAAAGGGAGGACTGAGCATTAAGAATAATGCGACAATCCTCCCTTTATAAAAATTTCAGAAAAAGTTTTATCGTTCCATCATGCTGATGGATTCAATTCCCACACTTCCTCCACGTACCACTTCAATTCTGTGAAATTCTTCCTTGATCAGTTTCACTACTGCGTCATTCTTGGTTGCTGTCTGGACAAATTCCAGGAGTAGACTATCTTTGCCATAGTCAATGACCTTTGCCTTGAAGGTTTCGGCAATCTGAAACAGTTCAACCTTATCTTCTTTGGAACAGTTAAAAACCTTAATATACAGAATCTCTTTCATGCGGACAAATACGTCTGTGAAATCAATAACCTTAATAACCTCGATCATACGGTTCAACTGTTTTTTGATCTGTTCAAAAGTTTCATCATCACTGACAGTTGCGATCGTCATTCGAGATACTGTGGGGTCCTCGGTGGTTCCTACAGTAAGACTGTCCAGATTGTAGCTTTTTCCGGAGAAAAGTCCGGAGATTTTGGACAGAACACCTACCTGGTTCTCAACATAGAGAGAAATCCATCTTTTTTTCATTCCTTTATCCATAATAATTTTCCTCCTGATCAACAGTCCATAATCATATCTTCCAGAGTTCCGCCTGGTTTGATCATAGGATAAACCATTTCCTCAGGGTCAATGATGAATTCAATTACTGTAGGTGCCTTTGTGTTCTTTTTTGCTTCCTCGAAGGCTGCTGCAATTTCCTCTTTCTTTGTGACACGGATTCCTTTTGCCCTGTAGCTCTCTGCAAGTTTGATGAAATCCGGTGTGTACTGTGGATATTCCATGCCTTCAGTGCGGCGGGAAAGTGCTCCTGCGCGCAGATTGGTCATAGCATAGCGTTTGCCGTAGAAAAGCTTCTGCCACTGGCGTACCATTCCAAGGTATTCATTGTTAAAGATGCACAGGATAACAGGAAGTTCTTCCAGAACTGCAGTTGCAAGCTCCTGAATGTTCATCTGCATACCGCCGTCACCGGAGATAACGATGACAGGTCTGTCGGGATTTCCGATTTTGGCTCCGATGCCGCCTGGAAGACCATAGCCCATTGTTCCCAGACCACCGGACATGATCATCTGTTTGCCCTCTGTGATTTCCGCATACTGAGAGACAAGCATCTGATGCTGTCCTACATCTGTTACGATAATACTGTTCTCAAACTGTTCGTTGATCTCTTTCAGGATATCCATCGGACTTAAAAGATCATTTGGACGCATTTTAAGCGGATGCTCTTCTTTCCAGTTTTTGATCAGGTTAAGCCACTTGTCCGTTGAACATTCCTGGACGTATTCGTTCATTTTGGTGATAGCCTCTTTTGCATCAGCAACAATGGGGATATCCACCTGAATGTTTCGGGAAATGGATGCTGTATCAATATCAATGTGGATAATCTGGGCATGTGGTGCAAATTCATGAAGTTTTCCGGTGATTCTGTCATTGAATCTGGTTCCGATGGAGAACAACACATCGCAGTTGCTGACAGCCATGTTTGCTGCATAGGCACCATGCATGCCGAGGTTTCCGATATAAAGCGGATGGTCAGTAGGAATGGAACCTTTGCCCATTACGGTTGTGACAACCGGTACTTTTGTTTTTTCTACTACTTCCCGGAAGATTTCGTGGGCGCGGGAGATTACTACACCGCCGCCTGCAAGGAATAAAGGACGTTTTGCCTTGTTTAAAAGTTTGATGGCACGTTTGAGCTGACCGATATGGACATCTGTGTTGGGCTTGTATCCGCGGATGTTTACATTTTTAGGATACTCAGCGCTGCCAAGTTCTGCCATTACGTCCTTTGGAAGGTCGATAAGGACAGGTCCCGGACGGCCGGTGCGGGCAATGTAGAAGGCTTCTTTGATAATTCTGCCAAGGTCTTCACGTCTGCGGACAGTAACGCCGTATTTGGTGATGCTTCTGGTGATTCCTACGATGTCTACTTCCTGAAATGCATCGTTGCCGATCAGGTGGCGGGCTACCTGGCCGGTGAAGCATACAAGAGGTACGCTGTCATAGTTGGCGGTTGCAAGTCCTGTTACAAGGTTGGTTGCTCCGGGACCGCTGGTTACCAGACATACGCCGACTTTGCCGGTGGTTCTGGCGTAGGCGTCGGCTTCGTGGACAAGGGCCTGTTCGTGACGGGGGAGGATGATTTTGACATCGTCCTGTTTGTAGAGTTCATCACTGATGTCGATGGTACAGGCTCCGGGGTAGCCGAAGAGGTATTCTACGCCTTCTTCTTTTAAGGCTTTGACTAAGAGTTTGTTGCCGGATATTTGTTTCATATTTGGGTAAACCTCCTTTGTGTATGTGGATAGGACGCTCAGAAATTTATTTGTTTTCGGGTGCGGTTTCGGAGTCTAGTACATCGTTTCGTAAATAACTATACCAATCGCGTAGGATGCGGATTCGAGT
>OHWU01000488.1_pt1 | contig 18036 bp, 18 predicted proteins | sample 1579821 | NCBI WGS metagenome assembly OHWU01 (sample SAMEA3882548, study PRJEB24775) | human gut metagenome | biome: human-associated habitat; feature: intestine environment; material: feces | place: Netherlands | collected 2009/2010 | reverse complement strand
CGCAGCTCAAAACAAAAGGCATCATTCTCCGCTTTCCAATACTTGGAAGCCTTGTTTTTTTCAGCAGCTGAAATACTGAAAAAAATACACAGCCTATCATCCATCCAACACTCACAAAATAAAGCGGACGATGAAAAAAGACTTTGTTATCCGGCACCCCAGGAATTCCGCTCGCAAACGAAAATACTTGCTGGTGGAAATCATTTGTGATAACAGCCAGAAACAATGCTGTCGGAATCAGCGATAACAACCAGCTTTTTCTGGAAAGCTGATAATCTTCGGATTTTCCCAGAAAAATTGCAGTATATGCACCAAGCAGCGGAATAAAAAGAATCGGCAGGTAATAAAGATACCACAAATAACGTGCCACGGTCAGATCTGTAACCACCTCATATTTCAAAGTACGCAAAGTCAACCAGATAAGCATCAGAACATCCATCAAGCGAAGACAGTGCAGCACCGGTTTCTGAATAATCCGCTGATCCAGAGAATACCCCCACAAGACAAATAATAATAAATACAATGTGGCACGCACATAGCTTGGATAGTTTCCTCCTATATCAAACCATGCCAGCAGCCGGCAGGAATATGCTGCTATGATTATCGCAAAAACAAAAAACATCAAATAAAGCTGTCTGGTGTTCCTTTTCACGAGTTCCTCCCTCTTGCCCGGCTCATCACCTCCGGGCATTTTTATCACCTATAGTATAGTATAAGCTTCCTTTTGGCGCAACTGCTTCCCCCGGATTAAAAAATAAAAGTATCGCCCATATCCCTTGATACCGTCAATGCAAAAATTACATCTCCTCCCCTTCAGGACACCATACCACCGAGCATTCCGCCTGCCCCACAGAGGATCCAGGCGATCATCATCTGCGTTCCACCCTGCACGCTCCGGTAGATCCCTGCTGAAATTGGTAGCAGAAAATAGAGCATTCCAAGCATAAATCCCCTCAGGAATTTCCTTGTCTTCCCCATTTTTCCCATGGCAAATCCACCGGCAAATGTGGAAATTATGTAAACCGCAAGGATCCCGATCCGGACTGTTTTCTCGCTTAAGTCAAACTTATACAGCCCAAAGGACAGCCCGAGCAGCATCAGCATCGTAAGAAAGTAAGAAAGCATCAGTGCTTTCACAAGTCTTGTAAAACAGATATTTCCAAACAGCTTTTTTTCCATAAGAACCCCTCCTGTCCTTTTATACTATGAGAGATTCTTATGAAATATTCCTTTACTGTTCCATCTGTCGTCCCAGAAATCCTGCTGCGCAGAGTATCATCTTCTGTTCCAACTCACCGGGTTTTTTCCTGCCATCCTTTGCCAGGATCACGACAGAACCGATCGCATCTCCGGCGCAGATGATCGGACTTACCACCTGCCATTTCAGTTCTGCATTCTGTCCCGACACGATGACCGTGAACTTCCGATCCATAGAAGATGCCAGAAACTGCTCCCTTCTTGCGATCACTTCCGCAAGCTGTCTTGTGATCAGCTGTTCCTGAAATTCTTTCTTCCCCGGTCCTGCTGCTGCGATCACCTGATCTGTATCTGTGATACACACCAGATATCCAAGTGTCTGTGCCAGACTTTCCGCATATTGGTCTGCAAAATTTCCCATTTCCCCAAGCGGTGAGTATTTTTTGAGAATGATTTCTCCTTCCCGGTCGGTGAAAATTTCAAGTGCATCACCCTCACGGATACGTAGCGTGCGTCTGATTTCCTTCGGAACGACAATTCTGCCAAGATCATCGATCCGGCGGACAATTCCTGTAGCTTTCATATTGATTCTATTCCTCCTGTGTTCCACATATTTTCCATATTTTATTCGATATGGGTAGTATGTGGAAATACAACATTTTTATTCCTACAGGGTTTTTTTTACCTGAAATTTTATGATGTAAGTGTCAAAAGTATCAATTGTGTTTGTGCTCGCACAAATAAGCAATTGATACTTTTGACACTCATATCATTTTATTTTTTAACAGTAAGAATTTCACATTATATATAAAAATCCCTCATCTGCGGTTTCCCGCAAATGAAGGATTTCTTTTACTTTATTCAATTCTTACAGTAATCCACCGATTGATAAGAATAACGGTGCAAATACAAGTGAAACAATTGTCATAAGTTTGATCAGGATGTTGATAGACGGTCCTGATGTATCCTTGAACGGATCACCTACTGTATCACCAACAACTGCTGCTTTGTGAGCTTCGCTTCCTTTTCCGCCATGATGTCCTGTTTCGATATATTTCTTAGCATTATCCCATGCTCCACCAGCGTTGGACATGAAGATTGCCATAAGTACACCTGTAACAAGTGCTCCGGAAAGTAATCCACCGAGGGATTCCACACCAAGAACGATACCAACGATCAACGGTACTACGACTGCCATCACACCCGGAAGCAGCATTTCGTGAAGAGCTGCTGTGGTAGAGATTGCAACGCATGATGTATAATCCGGTTTTTCTTCACCTTTCATAATGCCCGGTTTTTCACGGAACTGGCGTCTTACTTCTTCGATCATCTTGTATGCAGCCTTTGATACAGACTCCATAGTAAATGCTGAGAAGAGGAATGTAAGCATACCACCGATAAAAATACCGATGATTACTCTGTATTCAAGAAGGTTGATTGCTTCAAGACCAACTGCCTGTGCATAAGATACGAAAAGTGCAAGTGCGGTAAGGGCTGCTGATCCGATCGCGAATCCCTTACCCATAGCTGCAGTTGTATTTCCTACTGAGTCAAGCTTATCTGTGATTTCACGAACAGATTCATCCAATCCTGACATTTCTGCGATACCACCTGCATTGTCTGCGATCGGTCCGTATGCATCAACGGCAACTGTGATACCTGTTGTAGAAAGCATACCTACTGCTGCAAGTGCGATTCCGTAAAGTCCTGCAACTGAGTAAGATACAAAGATACCTACACAGATCAGGAGAAGCGGGATTGCTGTAGATTTCATTCCTACCGCAATACCACTGATGATTGTAGTAGCTGCACCAGTCTCTGACTGTTCTCCGATTCCCTGAACCGGTTTGTAGTCTGCTGATGTGTAGTACTCTGTGATGTTACCGATGATCACACCAACAACCAGACCTGCGATAACGGCAATTGCCGCACTCATCTTTCCGAAGAGTACATTACTCAGTACAAGTGCTACAACAATAACTACGATAGAAGCTGCATAGCTTCCCTTTGTGAGAGCTTTCTGTGGATTCGAATTCTCATCACCTTTTACAAAGAAGGTTCCGATGATAGAAGCGATCAGACCACATCCTGCGATCGCAAGCGGATAAAGAACTCCGGATACAGCTCCTGCTGCTGCTCCAAGAGTCAGTGCTGATACAAGTGAACCAACATAAGATTCAAAAAGGTCAGCTCCCATACCTGCAACGTCACCTACGTTATCACCTACATTGTCAGCGATAACAGCCGGGTTACGCGGATCATCTTCCGGGATACCTGCTTCTACTTTACCAACAAGGTCTGCACCAACGTCTGCTGCTTTGGTGTAGATACCACCACCAACACGGGCGAAAAGTGCGATTGAAGATGCACCAAGGCTGAATCCTGAAAGCACATCTACGTTCTTTGTAACAATGTACACAAGGCTTACGCCAAGTGCTCCAAGACCTGCTACGCACATTCCCATAACGGCCCCGCCAGAAAAAGCAATTGATAATGCTTTATTCATTCCGCTTTCTTTTGCTGCGTTAGCAGTTCTTACGTTCGCTTTTGTAGCGACTGTCATACCACAGTATCCTGCAACTGTTGAGAAAAGTGCTCCAATTACAAAGCATACTGCTGTTACCCAGCTGATACCAAATCCGATCAGTACAAAAAGCACTACTACAAAAATGACCAGAATCTTGTATTCAGCCATGAGGAAAGCTCTTGCGCCCTCCGCGATTGCGCCTGCAATCTCTTTCATGCGGTCCGTACCTGCATCCTGTTTTCCTACTTTACCAGCAAGATATGCTGCAAATAATAAAGCAATAACAGCTGCAATCGGGACCAGATACATGTAATTATTCATTTCTTGTTCCTCCCTGAATTATTGTACCTCTAAAGACAATATCATAAAAAGAACAAGAATGCAAAACAATTTTTTAAATTTTCAATAAGTTTTATTTTGTTTATCTATAAGTGTGGTCTTTCTCTATTTTTTTAATTTGTATCTCACCGTCCACATTCCATTGGGATTTACACAATATCAAGATATGTTTTTTTCCGAGGTGCCGGAAAAGCAGCATCTAATCTGGCATATTCCTCCACTGTCAAATGAACCTTTCCCGCCTCCAAGTTCTGCAGTACATGTTCTGCCTTTCCACTTCTCGGAATGGCAATCACATCCATTACTCAGTTTTATCTCCTTTTTATTCATGATTTTCACTCCCTGCATTTTGTTTTTCTGTTCCTTACTGTCTGTTTTTACTATCTTATGATATGAGTGTCAAAAGTAAATTTTGCCACTCACTGATGTAACCGGATTGCTCCATTGCTATGCAATTCCCGCAATGTTCGATTTAAAAATCAAAATCTGCATAATCTTCCGGCAGGAAACGATGATAAATAATATGGCATCCTTCATCTTTAAAGCAATAATAATACTTGTCTTCTCCCTCTTCAAACCGGATCATCCGGTCAAATTCTCCATTGTCCATAGGTTCTGCCACGATCTTGTCTGAATGAGAACGGAACAATACTTCGATATCTTCCATCGTGCAGCCATGCTTTGCGACAAGTTCCACCAGCTCTTTGATAAATTCATTCGGTTTCATATTTTCATGCACATATTCCGATGCTTTTTCCGATAAAGCAAAGCAAAAACGGTCTTTTGCATGTGTAATCCCGACTTCCCCGAAAATATCTTCTGCTGCTTTCGGAAAATCTGCAAGGAGTTCCTGCATTTCTTCCGAATCTGCATTCGTCTCCATAAAATGATTCAGTGAACTGAGCGGATAATAAAGCCGGATCATCTCTTTCCGATATCCGAGCTTTGCCTGCTCTTCCTTTACCAGATCGATTAAACTCTTTTCCAAACGCTCGTATCCCATATATATTAAAACTCCTGTCTTGATAAAATTATGTAAGTCTGTTGCTGCAAACAAAAATATTTTATCACATTCTTTCCATTTTCGCCACTCACACCGTTGAAGAATTCCCTCATTTTCGTTATCATAAAAGAAATATACATTATTTTCAGTATAAAAGGCTCTTCAAGAATATAAACACAATTTGGAAAACAGGAATCGAAACTTAAATATCCAGATACCTGGGAGGTTAAAACACATGGATGAACAGACAATCAGACAGCGGATTTCCACGCAGCGTGATTTTTTTGCAACCGGCGCAACACTTCCGCTTTCTTTTCGATTAAAACAATTAGAACAGCTAAAACTTGCACTCAAACGCCATGAACAAGATCTGTACACAGCACTAAAAGCGGATCTTGGAAAAAGCCGGATGGAAAGCTATATGTGTGAAATCGGTCTGACGCTTTCCGAGCTTACCTGGATGCAAAAGCATTTACCAAAGCTGATGCGCTGTAAAACCGTCCCTACTCCGCTGGCACACTTCGCCGCCAAAAGCTTTCAATCGCCATCCCCCTATGGAACCGTACTGATCATGAGTCCCTGGAATTACCCGGTACTCCTCACTTTAGAACCGCTGATCGATGCGCTCGCCGCCGGAAATACCGTCATCCTGAAGCCAAGCGCTTACGCTCCACACACCAGTCAGATTCTGAGCCAGATCCTCAAGGAATGCTATCCACCGGAATATGTAACGATGATCACCGGAGGCCGGGAAGAAAATCAGGCGCTCTTAAACCAGCGTTTTGACAAAATCTTTTTCACCGGAGGAAAAACGGTTGGAAAAGAAGTCCTTCGTCATGCTGCCGAATACCTGACTCCCGTCACTCTGGAGCTTGGTGGGAAAAGCCCGTGCATCGTGGATTCCACGGCGAAAATTTCTCTCACCGCAAGGCGGATCGTATTCGGAAAATACCTCAACTGCGGACAGACCTGCGTTGCCCCGGATTATATTCTCTGCGATGCTTCTATTCGTGACCGGCTGCTTCAGGCACTGGAAAAAGAAATCCACCGGCAGTTTGGCAAACAGCCTCTTCAAAATCCGGATTATGGGAAAATCATCAACGAAAAACATTTTCACCGGCTGCAGAACCTGATTGCTGCCGACAAGCTGGTCTGTGGAGGTGAGTCCGATCCGTCTGCCCTGCGCATTGCCCCGACCATCCTAAAAGATGTCACCTGGGACGATCCGGTCATGGGCGAAGAAATTTTCGGACCGATTCTTCCGGTACTTACCTATTCTGACCTGAATGATGCAATCCGGCAGGTCGAATCCCATCCCCACCCGCTTGCACTCTATCTTTTCACCGAAGATCCTGCTGCCAAAAAGAAAGTCCTTGCCAGATGTCATTTTGGCGGCGGCTGCATCAACGATACCATCATCCACCTCGCCACCAGCCAGATGCCGTTCGGCGGTGTCGGAGAAAGCGGCATGGGATGCTATCATGGAAAAGAAGGATTTGACTGCTTCACACATCAGAGAAGCATAGTCGATAGGAAAACCTGGATGGATCTGCCGATACGGTATCAGAAGTACCGGTTCTGGAAAGAAAAAATGCTGAGAGGCTTCCTGCGCTAGGATTAGCGCGGGAAGATCTTCCCAGCAGATATAACATCAAGAACTTCCCTTCTCAATCAGACACTGATATTCTTTGCTGTTTTTATCATTTAAATTCTTCGATTAAAGTTGCGATATTTTGATAAAGTTTTACAGTTAAAGCACCTAAATCCGTTATGCCTAACTTGACGAAATATGTTAAAAATGATAACATTATTTATGTTGTAGAAAAATACTGAGTAAAAAAGAAAGTCGCTTATCTTCCACATAAGCGACATTTGTTTTTATGATTAATCCAAAAAAGTGCCGCTCCATCATCGTTTTGATGACTTCGCGGCACTTTTATATACTCTACTATAAATAATTTCTTCCACTTCTAATTATCTCCCACACCCGGTATCCCACGCTTCCATAGTAATAACTCATCGGAGCATCTCCCGGAAAATACCTTACCATTCGGAACACATAATATAGAATCAGCCCTACGCACAGAAGAATCACCCATTTCCCAAGACTCTTCGTTTCTTTTCTCTGTATGTATCTCCGCATGCCAAACCATCCCACCAGAATAATCACACCATAAATAAACGGATGCATTTTCCATGCCCCGGCAAAGTCCCCTCGCAGCACCATAAACATCGCTCTTGTAAGCCCGCATCCCGGACAAGGAAATCCCGTCATGATCACCATTGGACACAGACTGTATAAAAACTTTCTTCCTATAACAAAATAAATTGCAAATACAAGAATCGCAATGCGGATATTCCATAAGTCCTGTAAAAGCATCTTTATTCCTGCTATTAATCTATTTTTCACAAAAGTGTTCCCAACTTTCTTATTGAGGTGCATCTTTTTTCAAAATATCCTGCACATAATCAATCGGTCTTTTTACTGCTTCCGAAATCATATCATCTGTAAAATCCATTTCATGTAAACTCCAGATAAATTTAACCGTTGTCTCCTCTCGCCCTTCTTCTCTCCCTCTTCTAACTAATATATCACTAAACCCTGTCATCGTCATAGCCACATCCTCCTTAAATTCATCTTCCCATTCAATATGTGAATAAGTCTCTATTACTTCTATATTTCCTACAAATATCTGATTAAGATAATCAAATATCCCTGCATCTTCGCCCCGTATCCGATATTCATCCGTCTCCGAAACCGGTGCGTCACTGACAACCTCATCCGATGTAATCGATGCAAGGTCCAGACAATTCAGGATCTCTTCCTGCGAACACCCTTCAAATTCCGGAATCACCATCTCCATAATCGGCACAATGATCTCTTTGCTCTTAAAGAGTTTCTTCACGCCCTTGTCATACTCTGCGCCAATATTTACAGATGATGCAATGTCGTATTTTGTCTCTATTTTCATTTCTATTTTGGATGATTTTCCACCTAACCGTCAACCAATAAATTTTCTTTTCCTTCTCCATTTTTTCTATTATAACATACCCCACGATATTCTAAAAATTAAATTTTCCTAACTTTCTCTTTCCATCCTTTCATCCTTCCGCAGTCGAATGAACTCAATAAAAAAAGGATCCGGATGCATTTGCAGAAGTCTAAGAAAAACTTGTTCTTAGCCTCCGAAACAGCATCCGGATCCTTTTTTTCATTATTTATTTACTTAATGATCTTCTTCGGACATTTCTCCGCACATTTTCCACAGTTTGTACATTTTTCCGGATCAATGTGTGCGATGTTATCTACTACATGTACTGCATCAGATTCACATACTTTTTCACACATCTTACATCCGATACATCCTACGGAACATACGCTCATAACGTCTTTTCCTTTATCTTTTGAGCTGCACTGTACGAGATGCTTCTGTTCATAAGGTACAAGCTCGATCAGATGTTTTGGACAGGTGGCGATACATTTACCACAGGCTTTACATGCTTCTTTGTCGACTACTGCAATTCCGTCTACGATATGGATCGCATCGAACGGACATGCCTTTACGCAGCTTCCGAAACCAAGACATCCGAAAGAACATCCTTTTGGTCCGCCATTCTGCATCATGGCTGCCATCTGGCAGTCTGTAATTCCTGTATAATCATATGCCTGTTTTGCTTTTTCGCAGGTTCCTGCACATTTTACAAATGCAACTTCGTGTACGCTTTCACCGGCTTCTTCGCCCATGATCGCTGCGATCTTTGCTGCTACCGGAGCACCGCCGACCGGACACTGTCCGACCGGAGCTTCTCCTTTTGCGATAGCTGCTGCAAGACCGGAACATCCGGCATATCCACATCCACCACAGTTGTTACCCGGAAGTTCTGCGAGAATCGCTTCTTCTTTTTCATCTACTTCAACTGCAAATTTCTTGCCTGCAATTCCAAGGAAGACACCGATGAATACGCCGGTACCGCCTACGATAAGTGCAGCAATCAATACTCCTGTTATACTCATAACACGGTCCTCCTTCTGTTAAATGATTCCTGAGAATCCAAAGAACGCGATAGACATCAGTGCTGCAGTAAGCAGTACGATCGGAGTTCCCTGGAAAGACTCACTGATATCGTTGTATTCGATCTTCTCACGGATACCAGCCATGATCACGATCGCGATCGTGAATCCGACTGCTGTGGAGAATCCGTATACAACACCTTCAAGAATGTTATATCCTTTTGTCACACAGTTCAGTGATACACCAAGTACTGCACAGTTTGTTGTGATCAACGGGAGATATACACCAAGTGCATTATAAAGCGGAGGCATAACCTTCTTGAGGAACATTTCTACAAACTGAACGAGTGCTGCGATAACCAGGATAAATACGATGGTCTGCAAATACTCAAATCCTGCCGGATGTAAGATGAACTGGTAGATCGCACCGGTAATGAAAGATGCGATTGTAATAACGAAAACAACTGCGCCGCCCATGCCGGCTGCTGTCTCAATTTTCTTAGAAACACCAAGGAAAGGACAGATACCGAGGAACTGGCTGAGTACGACGTTGTTAACAAGCGCCGAACCAACTGCTATAATAAGTAATTCTTTCATCTCTTATCTCCCTCCTATTCCTTTTCCTGACCTGTCGGGAACACGTGTCCGTCGCATCCGCCGCATGAAGCACATCCGCCTTCACAGCATCCCTGCGCTTTGACAACTTTCTTTCCTTTTGCTTCCAGTTTCTTCATGATCTTGTTACGTGCCGCAACAAGGAACGCAAGGACAAGGAATGCACCAGGAGCAAGGATGAAAATAGTAACAGGTTCGTAGATATCAGGCATAACCTGAAATCCGAATAATTTTCCGGAACCAATCAGCTCTCTGACGATACCGATGCAGGTAAGACCAAGTGTGAATCCAAGTCCCATACCAATACCATCAAATACAGATGGAAGGACCGGATTCTTTGATGCATATGCTTCTGCACGTCCGAGGATGATACAGTTAACTACGATCAGAGGAATATATACACCAAGTGATGCATAAAGACTAGGTACAAAACCTTCCAGAAGGAACTGTACCACAGTAACAAGTGTTGCTACGACTACGATAAATGCCGGCATACGAACCGAATCCGGAATGATCTTACGCAGCATGGAAATCAAAAGGTTTGAGAAAATCAATACCACTGTGGTAGAAAGTCCCATACCAATACCGTTGATTGCCTCCTAACGCTGTCTGGTAATATCCAAGTGCTGTGTTGACAGCTCCTGTGACTGCACGGGAAGTGATGGTTGCACCACTCAAAGCATCGATCGGCTGTCCGTCTCCGCCGTCTTTGGATACATAGAATTTTTCAGCCTGCTGTCCTGCAAACTGATTGTAAAAGCTTGGTTCTTTCGCACGCATACCAAGACCTGCTGTCTCGCTGATGGAAAGGAAAGAAATGCCATTTACCGTACCGTCACTCATGATACCGACTGTGATCTGGATATCTCCGCCGTAACCATCTTTGTCGGTTACTGTTATAACATAACCAGCTTCGCTTCCATCCATAACAGCAGAATAGACTTCATCTACTGTTGCATTCGTTCCCATCTTTTTGATTGCTTCTTTGGCAGCTTTCTGATCTACGTCCATTGCCTCAAAGGAATCTGCTTCCGGATAAACGGCCTGACAGGCTTCCTGTTTCTGCTTTGCCTGTGTCTGTGCGATTGGACCTTTTGTTACTTCGTAAGCAGCTCCAAGTACCAGACCGGATACAACGGTGATTGCTGCAAGGATCAGTGTATTTTTGATAATCTTATTCATTATTTTTCTCCTCCTTTACCGAAAGGCTTTGGAAGAGTAACTCTCTCGATCAGCGGTACAAGAAGGTTACTGAAGATGATCGCATAAGATACACCTTCTGCTGAACCACCGAACAGACGGAACAGACCAGTCAGACATCCAAGAAGGATACCATATACGATCTGCCCTTTTTTGGTGATCGGGGAAGTTACATAATCGGTTGCCATAAACCATGCTCCAAGCATCAGACCACCACCACAGAGTTCTGCTGTCATGTACTGAACGTTGAAGAATCCAATTCCATCTACAAATCCACCGAAGATTCCGATGAAAAGTGCAAATGTCACAATATATGTACCCGGGATACGAAGATCAATGATTCCTTTGAGGATCAGGATGATCGCTCCGATCACGATTGCGATAACGGATGTCTCACCGATGGTTCCGGCAATATTTCCGATCAGCATGTCCATGCTGTTCACACCGTCAAGTGCTGCATTTCCTGCTTCGATATTAGCACGGATCGTTGCCAGTGGTGTTGCACCGGATACGCCGTCATATACGAAGCTTGTCATTCTTCCTGTGAAGGAAATAAGAAGGAAACATCTTGCTCCAAGTGCAGGGTTCATGAAGTTCTGTCCCAATCCGCCAAAGAGCTGCTTTACAACCAGGATTGCGAATACACTTCCGATGATTCCCATCCAGATCGGGGCTGTCGGCGGAAGGTTGAGTGCAAGCAGAAGTCCTGTAACTGCGGCACTGAAATCCTTGATCGTAATCTTTTTATGCATCAGTTTTTCGTAAATGTACTCCGTAAGAACTGCTGCTGCTGTTGTCACAATAACAAGCAGCCATGCATGTGTGTCACGGAAGTTGTAAATTCCAAAGAAAGTTGCCGGTAACAGAGCGATGATAACCCACAGCATGATATTGCCGGTTGTCTCTTTAGAACGGATATGTGGTGAAGATGATACTTTTAACTGTTCACTCACTTTTGTTCACCTCTTCCTCTCTATTCTATTTTTTCTTTTTGTTGGCAAGTGCGGTTTTTCTCATCGATCCGATTGCCTGCTTCAGTTGTCTCTTAGCCGGACATACATAACTGCAGGATCCACATTCTACACATTCAAGACCATTGAATTTGAGGAACGCTTCTTCGTCATGGCGTTCTGCAAAATCAGCCAGTCTTGACGGAATAATGCGACTTGGACAGGCGTCAACGCACCGTCCGCAGTTGATACATGCTGTCGGTTCACAGGCTGATACTTCATCTTTTGACATGCAAAGAATAGATGAAGATGTCTTGGTGATCGGTGTATCTGTCGTATACATCGCAAATCCCATCATCGGTCCACCTGAAATAACTTTTTCACAGCCTTCTTTGAGTCCGCCGGCGGCTTCGATCAGTTCGTTCTGGTTGGTTCCGAAGAGTACTTTGTAGTTACCAGGATTTACAACTCCATCCCCTGTTACAGTAACGACACGTTCCATAGAAGGAATGCCTTTTACTACTGCATTGTAAATGCTGATGATGGTCTCTACATTGTCTACTACACATCCAGCATCTGCCGGAAGCATGGTAGAATTGATCGCACGTCCTGTATTTGCAAAAATCAGCTGACGTTCTGCGCCCTGTGGGTACTTGGTCATCATCTCTCTGACTTCCATACGAGGCTCGTCCTTGGTCAGCTCTTTTAATTTTGCGATACAGTCCGGTTTGTTATCTTCGATTGCAAATAAACCTTTCGCATTGTCAAAAAGCTTCAGGATCACACGCATACCTTCTACCAGAAGTTCCGGATTCTCCAGCATTCTTCTGTAATCGGCAGTAATATACGGCTCACATTCCGCACAGTTTGCAATGATGTAATCAATCTTTTCCGGTTCCTTTGGTGAAAGTTTTACTCTCGTAGGGAAACCGGCACCACCCATACCTACTACTCCCGCTGTTCCAATCGCATTCAGGATATCTTCCTTGCTCATGTCTTCTAACGGAGTTACAGCTGGATATTCCACTTCTTTGTATTCGCCATCATTTTCGATCACGATACTGTTCACTCTTCCTCCTGTCGGATTCAGATGTGGTGCGATTGCTTTTACAGTTCCAGATACAGATGCATAAATCGGAGCAGATACGAATCCTCCTGCTTCTGCTATCATCTGACCTTTTAAAACATGATCGCCAACGGCTACCACAGGATTTGCCGGAGCACCGATATGCTGTGATACAGGGTACACCAGATCGCCCTTAGGTTTTACATCGACAATTGCCTTATCTTTAGCCAGGCTCTTGCCGTCATCCGGGTGAATACCACCCTTAAATGTTAACAATGCCATCCTTTTTTCCTTCCTTCCTATTTACTCTTTATATAATATACAGGAAATATAGACAATTTTCTATAGAAAGTGACTAATTTCATTGTATATTTTCCTGAACATCTTGTTGCATTTTTAACAAATGCACATACGCACAGGAAACCTGCCAATGGCAGGTTTCCTTCTATCCTCAGGCATAGAAAGGATAGAGGCTTTCCTCTATCCTTTCCTGTCTGTATATCTGATTTGATATTACTCAGCGTCTGTCTCTTCTGCAGCTTCTTCCGGCTGTTCTAAAGCTTTCATGCTCAGGCTGATCTTCTTCTCAGCTTCATTCAGATCAACGATCTTAGCTGTGATTTCCTGTCCAACTGAAAGTACATCAGACGGTTTATCAACATGTGCTCTTGAAATCTGAGAAACATGAAGTAATGCATCTACTCCTGGAGCCAGTTCAACAAATGCTCCGAAGTCTGTCATTCTTGCAACCTTACCTGTAATTACTGTTCCGACTGCATAATCCTCTGCTGCATTAGCCCATGGATTTGTCTCTGGGAATTTCAGGCTGAGTGCGATCTTTGTATCATGGATATCTTTGATCATCACTTCTACTTTATCTCCAACCTGGAAGACCTTCTTAGGATTCTCAACACGTCCCCAAGACATCTCAGAGATATGAAGAAGTCCGTCTACTCCGCCAAGGTCGATGAATGCTCCGAAATCTGTAACGTTCTTTACAGTTCCTTCCATTCTGTCACCTACGTTAATCTTAGCAAACAGTTCTTTCTGTTTTTCAGCACGTTCAGCAACAAGAAGCTGTCTTCTGTCACCGATCACACGATTTCTTCTAGGATTAAACTCGCTGATTACGAATTCAATTTCCTGTCCCTGATATTTGCTCAGGTCTTTTTCATATGTGTCAGAAACAAGGCTTGCAGGAATGAATACTCTTGCTTCATCAACTACTACGCTTAATCCGCCGCCAAGAATCTGAGTTACAGGAGCTTTTAATACTTCATGATTCTCGAATGCTTCTTTTAATCTTTCATTGCCTTTTTCTGCTGCAAGTCTCTTATATGTCAGCAGAACCTGTCCTTCTCCGTCATTTACTTTCAGGACTTTTGCGCTCATCTTATCACCAACGGATACAACTGTTGTAAGATCAACGTTTGCTTCGTTAGTATACTCATTTCTTGTAATGATACCGTCTGCTTTGTAGCCTATATTCAAGATGATTTCATCAGGTTTAACGTCGATGACTGTACCATCTACAACCTCTCCATTTCTTATTGTCTTAAAAGACTCTTCCAACATTTGTTCAAAAGTTAATTCTGACATTATTTTGAACCTCCTCAATTATTTTATTGGGCGTGGATGCCCCTGCTGTAATACCTACTGATTCCACGGACCTTAATTGATTAATATCCAAATCGTCAAGTGTCTGTATATAGTACGTATTCAAACATTCCTCTTTGCAGATTTCAAATAGCTTCTGAGTATTCGAACTACGCTTATCACCTATCACAACCATAGCATCTACTCTCGCTGCAATTTGACGAGCCTCAGTCTGCCTTTCTTTCGTCGCATTGCAAATCGTATTTAAAACAACTATATCATACCTCTTTTTTGAAATAATTTCAACTAATTCTTTGAATTTATTGTAGTTAAATGTCGTCTGGGCCACGATACATACTTTCTGTTCTTTTTCAGGTAATTCAAATCTTTCTGCATCTTCCGGAGTCTGTATCACAGTCACCTGTTCTCCTGCCCATCCGCGGATACCTTCTACCTCCGGATGTTCGCCATTTCCGATGATCACAATGTACGATCCTTTGGCACTTTCTTCTGCAACAATCTTATGAATTTTCTTCACAAAAGGACAAGTCGCATCTACACATGTAATCCCGCGTTCATCCATGATATCATAAATGTATTTTGCTACACCATGAGACCGGATCACAACCACATCCGCATCCACTGTTTTCAATTCTTCTTCATCATTCAGGACTTCTACTCCATGGCTTCTCAGATCTTTGATCACTTCTTCATTATGGATGATTGGTCCATAAGTGAATATCTTTTCACTTTGATGTTTTTCTATCTGTTTATACACTGTATCTACTGCACGCTTTACTCCAAAGCAAAATCCTGCTGTTTTTGCCAGTTCAACATTCATATAGTGTAATTCCTTTCTGTACCACAGCTCTTTTTCAAATGTATTACCATTATCTTCGTCTGCCGCTTTGTGCCGGATTGTCTATTTGCACAAATCTACGATTGCTTTTACCACTTCTTCGATCGTCATGTGTGAGCTGTCTACCAGCACTGCATCCTCTGCCTGCTTTAACGGTGCGATCTCACGGGTCATATCTCTGTGATCACGTTCTTCGATGTCGTGTGCGATTTCTTCCAGATTGCAGTCCTCGCCTTTTTCCTTAAGTTCGTCATACCGTCTTTTCGCCCTGGTCTCTACACTGGCGGTCAGATAGATCTTTACGTCTGCGCCCGGCAGGACACATGTACCGATATCTCTTCCGTCCATAATTACATCCTGTGTCTTCGCCAGGTTCTGCTGCAGTTCCAGTAACTTCTTACGCACTTCCGGAATTGCAGATGTTACAGATGCCATGTTCCCCACTTCTTCATTTCTCAGACGTGATGAAATATCATTACCATTCAGGTATACATGCTGCACACCATCTTCATAGGCGATTGTTACTTCTGCATCTTTACATGCTTCGATCACTTTATCCGTCTCTCCCGGTTCAATGCCCTTATCCAGGAAATGAATTGCAAGGCCTCTGTACATTGCCCCTGTGTCTACATAAATGTATCCCTTTTCTTTTGCTACAAGTTTTGCGATCGTGCTTTTTCCGGCTCCTGCCGGTCCATCTATTGCTACGTTATATCCCATGATACGTTCTCCTTATTTCTATTTTTATCACTCTATATCTGGATCCCCGTTCCGGCCGCATATGCCGTAGACCACGCGATCTGAAGGTTGAATCCACCTGTTACCGCATCCAGATCCAGTACCTCTCCTGCAAAATGTAATCCCTTCACCAGTTTGGATTCCATCGTTCCAGGATCAACTTCTTTGATTTTAATTCCACCTTTAGTTATGATTGCCTCGTTATAATCTCTTAAATCTGTCAATGTACACGTCAGGCCCTTGATCAGTCTTACAAATCCAAGACGTTCTTCTTTCGTGATCACATTGACCTTCTTCTCGGAATCAATCCCGCTCAGTTCAATCATAACCGGGATCAGTTTCGACGGGAACAGCTTGTGCACCGCGTTCTTAAACTGTCGGTTCTGATTCTCTTCAAATTCCCGGAGCACTCTGTGATCAAGCTGTTCTTCCGAAAGAGCTGGTTTCAGATCAATCTTAAGTGTCAGTTCTTTTGCCTTCAATTTCTTTCCCACATAACTGCTGGCACTTAGGATCAGCGGTCCACTCACACCGTAATGCGTGAATAACATTTCTCCAAAATCATCATACAGCTTTTTCTTGCCGTCAAGAATCGTTACATTAACATTTCGAAGTGAAAGTCCCTGCAATTCAGGCACCCACTCCTCTTTACATTCCATCGGCACAAGCGCAGGCATACAATCCGTCACCGTATGTCCGAGACTTTCTGCAAACCGGAATCCATCTCCGGTTGATCCTGTTGACTGATAAGACAACCCTCCTGTTGCAACGATACAGGCATCCGCATGAATCTGTCTCTGATCTCCAAGTATGATTTTTTCAAAATGTCCGTCTTTTGCGACAACCTTTTTCACAGCTGTCCGCAGATGTACTTTCACACCCAGGCGGTCCATCTCCCGCTCCAGCCCGCGGATCACGTCCGAAGAATGATCCGACACCGGGAACACACGGTCGCCGCGCTCAATCTTTGTCGGCACACCGATTCGTTCAAAGAAATCAATCACCTGCTGATTCGTGTATCCATAAAAACTACTGTATAAAAACTTTGCATTTGTTCTGACCGCATCGAACAGGCCTTCCATATCACAGGCATTGGTAATATTGCATCTGCCTTTTCCCGTGATATAAAGTTTCTTTCCAAGCTTTTCATTCTTTTCATATACCACGACCTGATGTCCACACCCGGCCGCTGCAATAGAGGCAAACATTCCTGCAGCACCGCCTCCGATGACAACTACTTTACTCATCTTCTATTTGTCCTTTTCTATTTGTCTTTTTCTTCATATTCTTTTCTGCCGGTTCTACTCTTTCTCATTTCCGGAAAGTTCGACTCTGTCGTCCACCATATTCAATTCATCTTTGCTATACACCTGATACTCATCCCAGATCTGCTCCAATGTCTCAAGTGTTGTGATAACCTCTTTCTGTTTCTTCATACAAAGAGCTACCACCAGCGCATTGATCACACTCAATGGTGCTACCAGCGAATCTACGATTGACGCCATATCACTTCTTGCGATCAGATTGCAGGAAGAATACAGTGTCATCGGAGAATGTACACTGTACTTGCAAATTCCAGTGCTTTCAAAGTACGCATCGAATATCTGGGAAAGCTGATCCCGATCACCACATCATCCTCGCTGACACGGATCAGTTGTTCAAAAATCTCACTAGAACTGTTCGTATTAACCGCTGTCACATTCTCACAGATCAGATTCAGATAAAAACTTAAGAAACTTGCAAGTGGCGAACAGCTTCGTATCCCGATCACATAGATCCTCTTTGCTTTCAGGATCGTATCTACCGCCATCTCAAATGCTTCATGATCAATTGCTTCCATCGTAAGCTTGATCTTCTCAATATCCGACTGCAGGACGGTCTCCAGAATTTCTCCCTGCGGCACGCGGCCATACGTAAACTGCATCCGCTGCACT
>OHWU01000460.1_pt1 | contig 18748 bp, 18 predicted proteins | sample 1579821 | NCBI WGS metagenome assembly OHWU01 (sample SAMEA3882548, study PRJEB24775) | human gut metagenome | biome: human-associated habitat; feature: intestine environment; material: feces | place: Netherlands | collected 2009/2010 | reverse complement strand
TCTCGGCGTGTGGGGTGCCATCAACCTGCTGGAAGGTTATGGTAACGACAACCCCGGCTCCAAGTCTCAGGGCATGAAGCAGCTCATGGCTGGCGGCGGTGTCGCTCTGGTGGGCATCACCCTCATTCCTCTGCTGTCTGGTCTGTTCGGCTAAGAGCCGCAGGCGGGTTTTCCCGCCTGTACATAATCAATCTGCCAATTTATATGCCCAGTAGCGACCATTTCGCACTTTGACGAGCTTTCCTTCTTTTGTCAAGGTGTTCAGAACTCGACTTGCAGTGGCAGGAGAAACATCGAGAAGATTCTGTACATCGACGTTCTGGATAATATGATTCATGCGGAGAAAAGCTGCAATTTTCGCCCAACGCACTTCTTCCTTACTCTGTGCTACAGGCTGTTCGTTGATTGCTTCGGTCAAAGCCTCTTTGATGATTCCCAGCATGAACTCGATAAAAACAGTTCCTTCACCTTGTGCATTAGACTGATTGATTGCTGCGTAATACTCGGCCTGATGGTCGTGAATGATGGATTCGATTGGAAGCCATGCAAACAAGGGGTTCCACTTTGACAGCAGAAGTGTGTGCCAGAGCCGCCCAATACGACCGTTGCCATCCGCAAATGGATGGATCACCTCAAATTCATAATGGAAAACGCAGCTCTTAATTAGAAGAGGAAATGGACTGTTTTCTGTCCACTGAATCAGTTCCTCCATCAAAGAGGGAACGTACTGCGGCAATGTTCCAAAATGCAGGACATCGCCCTTGTTGTCCACAACGCCAACCGGTCCGGAGCGAAACTCTCCCGCTTCACGCACAAGTCCCTGCATCATCGTCCGATGTGCAAGCAGGAGGTCATCCATCGAATATGGATTCAATTCTGCGAGATGGTCATAGATTTCGTAGGCATTTTTTACTTCAGCGATGTCTTTTGGAGGGGCAAGCACACGTTTTCCAGACAGAACAGCCGTCACCTGCTCCAAAGAGAGTGTGTTCTGCTCGATAGCCAGAGAAGAATAAATCGTTCGGATGCGATTCTGGCGGCGCAGAATCGGACTTGTGGAAAGATTCTGGGTGGAACAGATTTTGCCTACCAGTTCGCTGATTTCCATAACCTCTGAAAGAGCTGCTTCTGTGATTTCAAATGGCGGTTTCTTGTTTCGCACGGTGTATACCTCCCATATCATTTCTTTTATCATATCATTTCATCTATCATTCATCAATCAAAATTTTGAAAAAATGATAGATGAAATGAGGGCATTGTTCCATACGGCGGCTTGAGCAGCAACGGAAAGCCCTCTGCAGCTTGCAGTTTTATTGAATGTCCGTGCTCCAAGCCGCGTTTTTATTCACCCATCATCGAAAGGCGGTGCTATTATGCAGTTTTTGACCCACATTATTTTTCTCCTGAATCTTCTCAAGACCCTTATCAACCACTTCAGCTAAGGACGGTGACTGAATGGAAACCGTTCTCAAAGCCATTGCCGACTGGATCAAAGGCATCCTGACGGCAGGCATTATGTCAAACCTTTCTGGTCTGTTCGACGATGTGAACACGCAGGTGGGAAACATTGCACAGCAGGTGGGCACCAAGCCCTCCAGTTTTGAGCCGCGCGTTTTTGCGATGATTGAAGCCCTCTCCCGGAATGTGGTGCTACCCATCGCGGGCATTATCCTGACCTTCATCGCCTGCTACGAGCTGATCGAGATGATCACCCAGCACAATAACATGGCACAGTTTGAGCCTGCCCTCATCATGCGCTGGATTTTCAAGACCGCTGTTTCGGTGTGGCTCATCAGCAACACCTTCGATATTGTGATGGCGGTATTCGACATTACCCAAAAGGTGGTGTCTGATTCCAGCAGTATCATCACGGGGAACGCCCGTGTCAACGACATTGGCCTGTCGATGTTGGAAGCCAGCCTGATGCAGTTGGACGTAGGCCCCCTGTTCGGGCTGTTCCTGCAAAGTTTCTTCATCGGCATCACCATGCGGATCTTGAGCATCATCATTTTTGTCATCGTGTACGGGCGTATGATTGAAATCTACTGCATGGTGAGCCTTGCGCCCATCCCCATGGCGACCTTCGGCAACCACGAGCAATCGCACATGGGGCAGAACTACCTGAAATGCCTGTTCGCATTGGGCTTTCAAGGCTTTCTCATCCTCATCTGCGTGGCGATTTACGCCGTGCTGATCCAGAGCGTGGCGATTTCCGGGGATGCCATCAACTCCATTTGGAGCATTGTGGGCTATACCGTCCTGCTTTGTTTCAGCCTGTTCAAGACCAGCTCTGTGACGAAATCCGTTCTCGGAGCGCATTAAAGGAGGTGCTTCTTGGCTGCGTATATTTCCGTTCCCCGTGATTTGACCAAGGTCAAATCCAAAGTGGCGTTCAACCTGACCAAACGGCAACTGCTTTGTTTTGGCACAGCGGCTCTCATTGGAGTGCCGCTGTTTTTTGTTCTCCGAGATTCCGGCGGCAACACTGCCGCCACCCTCGGCATGATGGCGGTGATGCTGCCGGCGTTCTTTCTTGGAATGTACGAGAAAAACGGTCAGCCCATGGAAAAGCCGCTGTCGTACTATGTGCAGTCCCAGTTTCTCCGCCCGAAGATTCGCCCCTACAAGACCAACAACTACTATGCGATTTTGATGAAGGGAGGCATGACCGATGATTCCGTTTTGGAAAAAGACCGATAAAAGCGGCAAGAAAAAGCCGCCGAAGCCTGCTGTGCCCCGGACCGCCCAGCAATCTATCCCCATGCAGCGGATGTTTGAGGATGGCACTTGCCGGGTGAAGCCCAACTATTACACCCGCACCATCCAGTATCAGGACATCAACTATCAGTTGGCGCAGCAGGAGGACAAGACTGCGATTTTTGAGGAATGGTGTTCATTCCTCAATTTTTTCGACAGTTCCATCAAGTTTGAACTGTCCTTTGTGAACATGGCAACGGACAGCACAGAGTTTGAGAAGAGCATCCGCATCCCGTACCAGAAAGATGGCTTTGACGATGTTCGTGCGGAGTATTCCCAGATGCTGCGCCAGCAGCTTGCCAAGGGCAATAATGGTCTGACCAAGACCAAGTTCATCACCTTTGGTGTGGAGGGCGAAAGCATGGCGCAGGTCAAGCCTCGGCTCGACCACATCCAGAATGACCTGCTGAATAATTTTCATCGGCTGGGTGTGCAGGCAAAGCCCCTGAACGGTGCCCAGCGGCTGAAGCTCATGCACGATATGTTCAACATGGACGGTGCCAGCAAGTTTCACTTTGACTGGAAAGACCTTGTGAAAAGTGGACTTTCCGTGAAGGATGCCATTGCGCCTACCGCCTTTGCGTTCAAGAACAGCCGCTCCTTCCAGATGGGCGGTATCTTTTGCGCCGCCAGCTTTCTGAGCATCACGGCATCCGACATCAGCGACCAGCTTTTGAAGGATTTTCTGGACATGGATTCGTCCCAAATCGTTACTATGCACATCCAGTCCGTTGACCAAAACCGTGCCATCAAGACGGTGAAGCGCACCATCACGGAACTGGACCGCAGCAAGATCGAGGAGCAGAAAAAAGCTATCCGTGCCGGGTATGATATTGACATCATTCCGTCGGATTTGGCGACCTATGGGCGGGATGCGAAAGCCCTGCTCAAAGAGTTGCAGAGCCAGAACGAGCGGATGTTCCTTGTCACTTTTCTGGTGCTGAACACCGGGCGCACGGAGCAGGAACTGGAAAACAATGTTTTTCAGGCATCCAGCATCGCCCAGAAACACAACTGTAACCTGTGCCGCCTTGACTTTCAGCAGGAGCAGGGGCTGATGAGCAGCCTTCCGCTGGCTGACTGTCAGATCGAAATTCAGCGAGGGCTGACCACCAGCAGCACGGCCATCTTCATTCCGTTCACCACACAGGAACTGTATCAGTCCGGCAAAGAGAGCCTGTACTATGGGCTGAATGCTCTGTCCAACAACCTTATCATGGTGGACCGGAAGAAGCTGAAGAACCCGAACGGTCTGATCCTCGGCACTCCCGGTTCTGGCAAAAGTTTCTCAGCAAAGCGTGAAATCACCAACGCATTTCTGGTGACGGACGATGATATTATTATCAATGATCCCGAAGGCGAAGTGCGACACGAAGTCGCGTAATGTATTGCGTGTAAACGCTACTCTATCCATTTGGAGTAACCCTACTGTGACCTGCACTGGTCAAAAGCCGGCGTTGGGAAGCTCACAGGACAATATGGGAAATCTGCCAGCCTAAAGCGGATGTACTGTTAGGGTAAAGAATGCTATGTCGAACGTAATGTGAATCATCGTAAGGATCGTTACAGGGAATAGGTGAAATAAGGCTGATACACCTACACCAAAAGGTGTTGGAGGTGGCCGAGGGGCCTTTCTGTACCCCGAAGCAAATGGACACAAATCCTCCCGGTTCAAAGATGGCGGCTAAGGCATTCGAGAATTATGCATTACGTGGAACGTGGAAAACCCTATGCACTCCTTTAATAAAGGTATCGACCTCGCAAGAGAGAGAAACGGTGCAGAGGGTATGAGATGGAATAAAAAGCGAACGGTTCACTGCAACGGTGAGCATAGGGGTTCAAAATTTGCCCTGACCTGAAAGGGTGCTGACTTATTCCGGGTATTTCATGGCAAGATTGGAGGTATCCCTGTGAACGATAAGTATTCAACGACGGAAGGTAAAACTTCTGAGAAGCTGTCGGACGAAGCTATGTTGAGTGCCCAATGGAAAAGCATTGATTGGCATAAGGCAGAGCGGGAAGTCAACAGGCTACAAATCAGGATTGTCAAGGCAACTCAGCAAAAAGACTACAACGCAGTAAAACGACTTCAGTATCTTCTGACACATTCCTTTTACGCCAAAGCACTGGCTGTCAAGCGTGTCGTAACCAACGACGGGCGCAGAACTCCCGGTGTGGATGGTGTTCTCTGGAACACTCCGGCGAAGAAAATGGCAGCGGCTCTATCGCTGACAGATAAAAGGTATCGTGCACGTCCTCTCCGTAGAGTGTATATCGAAAAGAAGGACAAGAAGAAAAAACGTCCGTTGGGGATTCCCACGATGTATGACCGCGCAATGCAGGCTCTCTATGCTTTGGCACTGGAGCCGGTGGCGGAAACAACAGCAGATGGGAAATCCTTTGGTTTCCGAAAAGGAAGATGCGCACAGGATGCCTGCGAATATCTGTTCAATGCACTGTCGCGCAAGCACATTTCTCCGAAGTGGGTTTTGGAGGGTGACATCAAAGGTTGTTTCGACCATATCAGCCATGATTGGCTTCTGGCGAACATCCCCATGGACAAGAACATTTTGAAGCAGTTCTTAAAGGCGGGATTTATCTATCAGCGCGAACTCTTTCCTACCGAGGAAGGAACTCCGCAAGGTGGTATTATCTCCCCCATTCTGGCGAACATGACGCTGGATGGTATCGAGAAGAAGCTGGTCGAACGCTTTCACACGAACGCGCTCGGTAAGGTCGATTCAAGATTTAAGAATGCCCACAAAGTAAACTTCGTCCGCTATGCAGACGATTTTGTGGTCACAGCGGCAACACCTGAACTGGCTCTTGAAGCAAAGGAGCTGATTCGAGAGTTTCTCGCTGAACGCGGATTGGAACTTTCTGATGAAAAGACCGTTGTCACCAACATTGACGATGGTTTCGACTTCCTCGGCTGGAACTTCAGAAAGTATAACGAAAAGCTGATTATCAAGCCTTCCCAAAAGGCGGTCAAGGCTATCGTTTCCAATATCTCTGACACGATTCTCCGCAGAGGAAAAGCGTGGCAGCAAGATGTTCTGATTATGAAGTTGAATGAACAAATTCGAGGTTGGACTAATTACCACCAGTCCGTATGCGCAAGTGATGCGTTCGCGCATCTGGACTATGTCCTGTACGAACTGCTGTGGCGATGGGCTAAAAGACGGCACCCAAAGAAGAACAAGTGGTGGATTTCCACGAGATACTGGCATCGTGTCGGTAATCGGAACTGGGTGTTCTCTACGGAAAACAAGGAGCTGATACGGGTGGACAGCACAGCCATTGTGCGACATACCAAGATAAAAGCTACTGCAAATCCGTTCCTCGATGAGGCGTATTTCCAAAAAAGGAAATTCGATAAAGGAATGCACCGGCTGACTGGAAAATTCAAGATGATTTGGAAAAACCAGAACGGACTGTGCTACCACTGCGGAATGCCGATGGATGTAACGGAAGAAAGAGAAATCTTCTACCTTGCACCAAAGGCAAAGGCTGGCATGGAAGATGTTCGCAATATGCGCTACGTTCATTGCACCTGTCAGCGTATTTATGCTGAGAACCGCTTGAAGAAGTGATGAAATGCTTGAGCCGTATGACGGGAAACTGTCACGTACGGTTCTTAGGCGGGAAGGCGGTGGTAACACCGCTGACCCAGCCGATTACTCGCCGCTGGTGAACCGGCTGAAAGGTCAGGTCATCAAAATCAGCCCCAACAGCACCCAGTTCATCAACCCCATGGACATTAACGCCAACTACTCCGAGGAGGATAATCCGCTTTCCCTGAAAGCCGATTTTATTCTTTCCCTGTGCGAACTGGTGGTGGGCGGCAAAGAAGGGCTGCTGCCGGTGGAGAAAACCGTCATCGACCGCTGTGTGCATCTGATTTACCGCAAATATTTTGCGAACTCCCGCCCGGAGAATATGCCGCTGTTGGAGGATTTGTACAACGCCCTGCTTCAGCAGGAGGAAAAAGAAGCCCACCACGTTGCCACGGCTCTGGAGATCTACGTCAAGGGCAGTCTGAACCTGTTCAACCACCGTACCAACGTGAACGTCAATAACCGCATCGTCTGCTACGACATCAAGGAACTGGGCAAACAGATGAAAAAACTGGGAATGCTCATCGTACAGGATCAGGTGTGGGGACGTGTCACGGCAAACCGCAGCAGTGGCAAGTCCACCCGGTATTATATGGATGAGATGCACCTTCTCTTAAAAGAGGAACAGACCGCCGCTTATTCCGTCGAGATCTGGAAGCGTTTCCGTAAGTGGGGCGGTATCCCGACTGGATTAACACAGAACGTCAAAGACCTGCTTTCTTCCCGTGAGGTCGAGAATATTTTCGAGAACAGTGACATGATCATCATGCTGAATCAGGCGGCAGGAGACCGGCAGATCCTCGCAAAGCAGCTCAACATCTCGCCCCATCAGCTTTCCTATGTGACCCACTCCGGCGAGGGCGAAGGGCTGCTGTTTTTCGGCAATGTCATTCTGCCGTTTGTGGACCGTTTCCCCACCGATCTGGAACTCTACCGCATTATGACCACCAAGTTGGGTGAAGTCTCGGAGGGCGCGCAGAAATGAGTGAACCGAAGCTGAACATCAAAGAGGAAACGTCCGCAAAAAAGACCCGTTCTCCCCCGAAAAAAGCCAAGGTAGAGCAGACGGTGCCCAAAAAGAAAAAGCTGAAAACCGATGCAGATAAAGCTGCGGAAAAGGCACAGCATCTGCGGTTTGGCAAGGCGGAACTGACCCCGGACAAACTGAGCCGTTTGAGCAAGGCGCAGAAGCGGGAGATGTACGCTGCCCATGCCGCCCGGTCTGCGGTGCATCACGAAGTTGACCAGTACGAGGATGAAAACGTCGGTGTGCAGGCGTTGAGTGAGGGCGAAAAGGCGGCAGGAAATGTCCGTGATATTTCCAAAAGCCGCTATGCCCGGAAGCTCAAGAAGAAAGCCAAGATGCAGGGCAAGAAAGGCTCCAAAACCGCAAAATCTTCCGTGGAAGAGCCGACTGCAACACAAGATGCAGGCGCATCCGGCACCGGCGAGGGCGGCTCCAACTGGCTTTCACGCTGGAAACAGCGGCAAGAAATCCACAAAAGCTATTACGCCGCTGCCCGGTCGGGCACGGCGGCGCAGACCGCAGGCGGCAAAGCGGCATCCAACGGTGCATCTGCCGCCCGGTCCGGCGTGGAACAGGCGGTGGAGAAAGGCAAAACTGCCGTCAGCACCGCCGTAAAGGGGCTGGTGAATGCCGCCAAAGGCAACGCACACGTTCTGGTGATCGTGGGCGTTTTTCTTTTGCTCATTCTTATGGTGATGTCGGGCTTTTCCTCCTGCGGCATCCTCTTTTCGGGCGGCACACAGGTGTCCGGGCAGACCATATACTCTGCCGAGGATCGGGACATCCGGGGCGCAGAACAGGACTACAAAAAGCTGGAAAAGGAGCTGGACAAAAAGATCAAGCGCACCCCCACCGACCACCCCGGCTACAACGAGTACCAGTACCACCTTGACCCCATCGAGCATGACCCGTGGCAGTTGACCTCTTTTCTCACGACTCTCTATGACGATTACACCCGGTCAGAGGTGCAGGGCAAGCTGAAGGAGACCTTCAAAAAGCAGTACAAGCTGACCACATGGGTAGAGGTGCAGACCCGGTATATGACTGTGTGGGTCATGACTCCCGCAGGAATCCCAGTCCCCACGCAGGTGCCCTACGAGTACCGCATCTTCCACACCAAGCTGGTGAACCGTGGCTTGGAGGTGGTCATCCGGGAGGAACTGAACAACGACCAATGGAAACGGTACGAGATCTTTCAAGACACCTTGGGCGGCAGACCCTACCTTTTTAATGGTGGCTTGCCGCCCGGTGGCTCCGATGGCTCCGGCACACCGAGCATTGATTATCAGGTTCCAGCGGAAGCCTTGACGGATGAGGAATTCGCCGCCATCTACAAGGAAGCCCAAAAGTATGTGGGTACGCCCTATGTGTGGGGCGGTTCCACCCCTGAAACCGGCTTTGATTGCAGCGGCTATGTCTGCTGGGTCTACAACCAGAACGGCTACAATGTGGGGCGCACCACCGCCAACGGTCTGTGGAACAAGAGCCAGCACATTTCCGGAGCCGAAGCAAAGCCCGGCGACCTTGTTTTCTTTGAAGGAACGTATGATACGCCGGGGAAAAGTCATGTGGGCATCGTGCGTCCAGTAAGGACGATAGTAGAAGTAGAGAAAGGAGGCTGTGGCTAAGGTACTACCCCGCAAAGCAACGCGGGAATCCACCTGCTTTACCGAAAGTCGAAAGATGTACGGGAAAAGAGCACGGCAGGAAAGCGGTAAGTTGCCTAAAGACAATCGGGCACGACTGAACTGCAAGGATAAGTGAATATAAGGATAAAACTGAATTGTTTAAGGTGAGTTCCAAGCCCTTGTTACGTGTGGGCAAAGGAAAATTGTCTGAAACCTTTGGTACAGGGACCGTAGGAAATAAATTCCTTCCTATGGGTTGCTAATCCCCTGTGCGGCACGTCGGAGAACCGATAGTAACGGAACAAAAGCATATCCGATAATTCACACTGACCTACTACTATCGTCAACTGGAGATTGTCTAAACCGGAACGCTTGAAAAAGCTATGTGTAATGCAGCAATGTGATAAATTTCAAAGCTATGCTAGAAAGATGACACTGAAAATCCGGCATGACAACGGAGCTTCTGTAGTAGTCCGAGAATCCTGAATTGACAGGAAAAGCCGTAAAATCGGATGCGGGAAAGCCGCTCACATGGCGAAGAGAAGCAGTTTTTTGCGCATTAAAATCAGAAATTGATTAGAGAGGAAAGCCTCAATGAAATCAACAATGGAGATTTTAACAAAATTACAAGAGAATTCCCAAAAGAACCACGATGAAATTTTCACACGACTGTACCGCTATCTTTTAAGGCCGGATATTTACTTCATCGCCTACCAGCATCTTTACTCCAATAAGGGTGCAGGAACGAAGGGCGTGAATGATGATACGGCTGATGGATTTAGCGAGCAGTACGTGACAGCCATCATTGAAGCATTGAGAACAGGGTCATATGAACCCAAGCCGGTACGCAGAACCTATATTCAAAAGAAGAACGGTAAGCTGCGCCCGTTGGGACTTCCTGTATTCGCTGACAAGCTGGTGCAAGAAGCTATCCGTATGATTCTGGAAGCCATCTACGAGCCAATTTTCTCTATCTACTCCCACGGCTTTCGACCGGGCAGAAGCTGCCACACGGCACTTGCCATGATTAAGCATGAGTTTACCGGAGCAAAGTGGTTCATCGAGGGCGACATCAAGGGATGTTTTGATAACATCGACCATTCCACGCTGATTGGTGTGCTGAACCGAAAAATCAAGGACGCTCGCTTTCTGAACCTGATTCGTATGTTTCTGAAAGTCGGCTATATGGAAGACTGGAATTTCCATGAAACCTATAGCGGATGCCCGCAGGGTGGAATCATCTCCCCGATTCTTGCAAACATTTATCTGAACGAAGTGGACAGGTATATTACGCAGCTGAAGAAGGAATTTGACCACGGATACAATCCGAGAAACTTTACGGAAGAATACAACACGATAAGGCACAAACGAGATGCACTGCATGAGAAAATCAAGAAAGCTGAAGGAACAATGCGGGAGCAGCTGATTGCTCAGCACAAGCAACTGACAAAGCAGTTGTTTCGGACACCTGCAAAAGCGTGTACCGATAAGCGATTGAAATATGTTCGCTATGCAGATGACTTTCTGATTGCAGTCAATGGGACAAGAGAGGAATGCGAGGAAATCAAGGCAAAACTCACGGATTTTGTCCGGGGCACTCTGAAAATGGAGTTGAGTCAAGAAAAGACCCTTATTACGCACAGCAATACTCCTGCCCGATTCCTTGGTTTTGATGTTCGGGTGCGCAGAGATTCCAGCGTTAAACACTCTGGAAAACGAAAAATGCGCACTATGAACAACAAAGTGGAACTCAATATTCCACTGAAAGATAAGGTGGAGACCTATTTACTGTCCCATAGCATCGCTAAAAGGGATGGAAAAAGGTTGATTCCTGTTCATCGCCCAATTCTGCTTAACCGCACGGATTTGGAAATCGTAATGATTTATAATGCGGAACTTCGAGGACTCTGTAACTATTATGCCATTGCAAGCAACTTCAACAAGCTCGTTTACTTCGGCTATCTGATGGAATACAGTTGTCTGAAAACACTCGCAAACAAGCATCGCTCCCGAATTTCTAAGGTTCGTTATGAATACAGAGATGGGACTGGTGCATGGGGTGTTCCGTATGAAACCAAAAAGGGAAAACGCCGTATGATGTTCGCTAAGTACAGCGATTGCAAAGGCAAAGATTTGACGGAAAAAGTGCCCGATTTGGCGTATCGCTATTCGCACAACACAACCTCCTTCGAGGAACGTCTGAAGGCCAAAGTCTGTGAAGTCTGCGGCTGTACAGACAGCGATAGCTATGAAATCCACCATGTAAACAAGGTCAAAAACCTGAAAGGTAAAGCTGATTGGGAAAAAGTCATGCTGGCAAAGAGGCGCAAGACAATCGTTGTGTGCCACAAATGCCACATGAGAATTCATCATGGAACTAAAACGGAATGACTTTTGAAATGGAGCAAAAAATGGGGAGCCGTGTGCGTTGAGAGGCGCAAGCACGGTTCTGGGAGAGGTCTGTGCAAACCTGTCGTAGAAATACGATAAGGCGGCACTTTCCTACTCTACTACCTCGGCAACGATATGATGGTTAGTGCCGGAGACCCCATCAAGTACGCAAACATTCACTCGTCCTACTGGGAGAAGCATCTCGCCGGGTTCGGACGGCTTTCAAAATGATTGGAGGAGTTTTATGAGCGAAAAATCGGATAAGCTGCGGGCGATGCTGGAAAAAGAGAAGGAACGCCGCATCAAGCTGAACAACCGCATCGAGATTCTGGAGCGGCGCATTCAGGAGGAGGATTCCGCCGAGGTCAACGAGATGGTGCGAACTGCAAAGGTCACGCCGGAACAGCTTGCTGCCCTGCTGCGGCAGTCGGCTACCGCCACCCCGAACCCGGCTGCGCTGTCTGCCGTGGGTGCAACTTTTGAGAAGGAGGTCGATGCAGATGAAGATTAAGAAACTGGGTGCACTGTTGGTATCGGCGGCACTGTGCGCTGGCATGGCGGCTCCCGCTTTTGCCTTTGAGGGCGAAGCTGCCCCCGTGGAGCAGCCGGTTCTGCCGGAAGTCGTGGAGGAGGATATTGTCACCGTCACGGACGAAACCTCTGGTGCCCTGACCCCGGAGGGCAATCTGACGCTGGTGGACGACTACCACACCGACTATTCCGATGGCAGCGGACAGCAGTTTATCACGCTGGTGTCGAAGTCGGGCAACACCTTCTATCTGGTCATCGACCGCAACGCCAAGGGGCAGCAGACCGTCCACTTTATGAATCTGGTGGACGAAGCGGACCTGCTGGCACTGATGGAGGAAGAAGATGCGGACGCTTATACCGCCGAAAAGGAAGCGGCGGCATCCGGCACGAAACAGCCCAAGGAAAACAAGGTCACAAAGATCGCATCCGGCTTTTTGGGTGTGGTCGTGCTGATCGCACTGGCGGCAGGCGGCGGCTTCTACGCTTTCGCAAAGCAGAAGCAGAAAAAGCAGGCCGAAAAAGAAGCCCTTGACCCCGATGCAAACTACACCGAGGACAAGGGCGATTTTGAGATTCCGACCGATGTGCCGGATGAAGATGAAGTCCCGGACGAGCAGGACACCGAACCCATCTGATTTCAAGGCGGCATTTGCCGCCGTACATATCCAAATGAAAACAGATTGGAGGGAACGCTTATTTCAATTCTAGTTGTAGCAGAAAAGCCATCGGTGGCCATGCCCTACGCCAAAGTCCTCGGTGCCACCAGCCGTCAGGATGGCTACCTTGAAGGGAACGGCTATCTGGTAAGCTGGTGCGTTGGTCATCTGGTAGCGCTTGCACCGCCCAATGTCTACGATGCCAAGTACGTCAAGTGGAGCATCGCAGACCTGCCCATCCTGCCGCAAAAGTGGCAGTATCTGGTGTCTGCCAGCACCAAAAAGCAGTTTGGCATCCTGCAAAAACTGATGCACCGCCCGGATGTGGAGAGCATCGTGAACAGTTGCGATGCAGGATAGTGCGGTTGGGTGACTCAAGAGAAAGAAAAAAGAGACCTCATCTCGTCAAAAAACTAAATCATAAAAGCATCAAAGAGGGCATTCAAATGAAACAAAATCGAATTTTTGACCAGAATAGTTCTCAAAAAGCACGTTCTTGGCACTATAATATGGACACCAACCGAGCGGAAGCCCAGTTCGCTGATGGCTCTGCCATTGCCATTGACTGCCTTGCCATCGAGGACGAATACGGCAATACCCCGGCACAGCGAGCTGAACTTGATTGGCTACTATACAACAAGCCCTTGGAGTGCGTCCAGCTTGTGCTGAGTGGTGAGATTGAGCATTATCTCTCACTTGGCTGTGACCATGGCAAACTGAAAGACTAACCTCTAAATAGGCCAAACAACCCGCTACTTGCAGTCGCTGCAAATGGCGGGTTGTTTGCTTATTTTAAGTTTTTCCTTTGCTCATAGTAGTGCAAAATCAATGTAGTGCAAAATCAATGGCCCAACGGTCAAAGAAATCACAAATATCAGGCAAATCTACTGGTTTCTTATAAATGTCATTCTAAAATTCAATGGATTTTGCTATTTCTAGCACTTGTTTTTTCGACACGAAAGTCGATTTAACCCTATATTTTATGTATCTCTCGATGATTTCAAGTTTGCCATTTTGGGGGCTTGATTATTGAGAAAATTCTAAATTCCAAAAAGGTCTATCATTTTCATCAATCGCATCGTTATTGAGAATAAGCACTGCACCACCACTTAACAGAGGAGGCAGCTGTAAATAGCTTATATTATTTATTGAGAAAATGAAACGCTATTGCAACAGTTGAATACTGTATATTTTATCAAATTGATACGGATCTGATAGCAACACCTTACCGTTTGATATCACAAGAATGCTTTCGCCTTCTTTAAGATACGACAACTGAAGATTTCCTTTCAAGTAGTTTGATACGCCATAAATTATATAATTGTCATCCGTATCATATAATTGATTTTTTGCAGTCGCATAAATACAATTGTTCTTCAGGTCAACTTCTTCAACTATAAGTTCCGATTTTTTTCTTCCGGATGTATTCAATTGAAATAGAATGCAGAGAGCCACTGCCACAAATGCTATGCCAACCATAATCTTCCGTTTGCATTTCATTTTATCAACCTCTGTATGAAAGGAACAGCGTATAAAGCGATTGTGTTATTCTCAATGCCCCTGTATAAGAAGTTGGATATGAAGAACCATCAATTGTGCTTCCATCTTTATGGATTCCGATAGCTACATACCCAGCTCCAGAAATATATTCTACAAGAGGACCACCACTAAAGCCACCTGTCAAATCCCAATCGCCCTTGAGATATTTTGAAGTCTGACTTCTAATATACCCAGAAGATTTACACATCCGATATCTCGCATCGGCACCATTTATTTGGCTCGGATAGCCATAAGCATACACCAACTGTGATGATGAATAATTGCTAGACTGCCAATGTAACCCAAGCCATCCCGTTTTCGTTCCTAAATTATTCTTGAGCGTAATAATCGCCCAATCCTCCGAACTTGTTCCAGCAAGATAAGAATCACTAACAATCATCGAACTTGCCGATACATTTTCGCTTCCAAAAGGTTTACTATTATCAGATCGAGCAGGTGCGACATTTACCGACTTAACGTAGGCTTTTTCCTTTATACTGTATAGATTATGTGCTGCTGTTGCAAGTGCATTAGGCCCAATCATAAATCCAGAACCATAATTTGTCCCTCCATTATTGGTCGTTATCTGTAGGCATACCGTACTACAATATGGTGTTGCCGTTGGATTATCAACAACAGTGATATCATTGCTTCCGATAATCGCATACAGATCGGATAGATCAATATCCGAAATCTTTCCATTTGGAAAATAGCCTGCAGTTGTCTCTCCATCCGTGAAGGAATTGGTTTCAACTATAATTTCCTCTATAGATTCTTCTTTTGTATCAAAATCGTATCTATGGTATCTCTCGATATGAGATTTGCTTCCATCACTTTGATTATCTGCAAAAGCAGTCAGCCCAGAGTTAAGCTCCATTGAAGAAAGAGCCACAATCCCACTTGCTTTCAAAAAAAATTCTACGAGATATTTTTTCACTAGCTATTTTAATTTTCCTTCTTTACTTTTAGAGTATACACAAGATTTCTTATACATCAGTTGCTCTGCATTGGAAACACCTCCGTAAAATTTTTCATACGTTAGAGCCATCCTTATTTTAGATTTCAACTTTTACTTTCGCAAAAAAATAAATACCACTGATTTTTTATCCAATAGCCGTGCTAAGATTTATCTCTATGGGATTCAACACATGCGTCTGCTGGCACAACCAAGCCCAATTGTTCACTGTAGTAGTAAACAAGTCGTCATAGTTGTTGTCATATGCAAAATCAAATGTGTCATGAACGGTAATCAAGTAATACATTATAGAATTACCAATCATGAAGCCTGTTCCAGAGGTGCTTACCCTATGCAATGCATAGAATAAATCTGCATTATCAGACTTTTGAATTGTAAAAGACCAACTTCCTCCACTAAAATCTTTCAAGCCACTATTAAGTACTTTGTTTTTATAATTATTAAAAACTGTTGTCGTGTTTAACTTGTCAAGCAATGGCGTCGAAGAGTCCGTCACACTCTCAGAATAGTCAATATTATATACAGAGAATTCAACCATAAGAGCCGCACATTCATATCCCTTATCCCGTGCAATTTGCGCAGCTGCCAACCATGCAAGCTGTGTATTATTTAACAAATTTCCAGATGCACGTGTTTGATCTTCATCTTTCATCTTATCGATAAACTTATTTAATTCATCTATCGACATTCCCGAAAAATCAACATGATACTTATCATTCATGCTTTGAATAACAGGATTGCTAGCTTTACGGCTGCTTATGTTAGCAGCATAAGACACAGTATTTATCGAAAACAAAAAACACACTGAAAGAATTAATGATACGAACCTCTTCATAACGAACCTCCTTAAATTCTGTACTCTACTATATAAATTGTGTGCTTCTCATCATCCCAGACAACGAGACTAAAATTCACATCTTCAGAATGTAAAAGCAATGTATTCATTTCGGCTTCCGAGCGTAGTTCCTTATGCTGACTATTATCATAAAGAAAAAAATTTCCACTTGCAATTTCAGGAATCACAAAATCTAATCCAAAATATGACGACACATTTTTTAATATAGAAGATATGGTTGGAGAATCATTAATTTTCTCCCATGAATCGAGTTGATGAATAATTTTGGCTGCATCCACATCGTAGTATACCGCTAACATTATCCCATCATTTTGCAATCCGCCATAAGCCTCATATATCAACGATTCAGAGTATGTTGCTTTTCCAATTTTGAATTGTTTCAAATAATCTCGTTTTTCATATTTGCTTTTTCTTCCAAGCATAAAGCCCAAAAGCAAGCACAGTGCGACTATAGCTAGGTATCGGATAACTCGCGTTGGTCTCGCCTTTATAATTACCTCACACCTTTCTAACTTGCTGAAATATATAACAAACTCCACTTATCTACTGGTACTTCCGGTAATGGTTTCGCTCCGTCCATCGGAATAGCTAAAGGTCGCAGAATACTCAAGCCTATAAGATTTTCCGGGCTTAGTGTTAAAGCTACTGCTCACCATGCAGGTTGAGGTCGTGCTGCTGTTTGAGCAGCTACTTACTTTTTGCCATGTTCCAATTGTCCCCTTTTCATAGAGAACGCCTGAAACGCTGATTTTCTTTACTCCAGTTCGAGTCTGGGCATCAACCTGATAGTATGTTTGGTAAATAGATCCGTTGACCGTACTATCGCCTACATACCGTTCAGACTTTTCAGCGGCCATTGCGGTGCAGGCAAAGCTCAAGAGAATCACCGCTGAAACAACAATGGACAACAAACGCTTTTTCGACATAGACATACACCTCCGTTTTTTTGCTCCCATCAAGAGCCTTTGTATAATCAACGCAATTCGCATTCGCTTCGTTTCAATTTTCAGGAGAAAATTTTTCAAATTTTCCATCTTTGTAAGTTCAGACAAAAAGAAAGCCAGACATTTGTGAACTCTCACAAGTGTCCAGCTTTCTTAACGGATACCTTCCGCAATTTTCATAATCTCATCGTATGGAATGTTTCCCATAACGGTATGTGTAATCCCCCGATGTTCCCAACTTAGAGTATAAACATTCTTTCCATGTTCATCCGTACTGGTTCCAAGTACACCATCTGCTTCTCCGACCTTTACGGTTTCGTACACTGTATGCTCATTATCAAACAGGGACTGCTGCCCTGGCTGGATAATTGAGCAACGGACTGTGTAGCTTTCCTCTGTTTCTTTTGACGAGTAAACATGTAAAAAGTTTTCTGCTCGCTCAAATTTCTGCACATCGTCCATTTCAAAGCCGTTCGGCACATAATGGTCGCTGTATCCATCCGGGAGCCACTCCAGCGGTTCGCCATCCACCTGATAAGTCAGCTGCATCTCAATGGGCAGAAATTTTTGAATCATCGTATAGACTGCCCTGCGGAAATCAGCGCTGACCGCAAGAGCACCAACCGTCAGCATTACGAGTGTCAATGCCGCAATTAGTACTCGTTTCAACACTGGGTGGTGCTTTTTCTTCTTTAAGGCCTCTGTCATTCGTTCGTCCCATTGGGACGTATCTGGGTAGATTTCCTCAAACTGCTTTGGCGTTGGAAGCGAATCCAGTTCTCTTTGCGCATCTGCACGAAGTGCCATCATCAAAGCCGCATCAAATGAAATGTCTGTCCGCTCACTCATGGCTGTTCATCTCCTTCCATAATAGTTTTCGTCCTCGAAAGAGCCGTGTTCGTACCACTTCATCCGTTAATCCCAGCGATTTTGCAATCTCACGGTTTGTATATCCCATTGCCAAAAGGCGTAGCGGATCACGGTACATCGGTTTCATTTGGCCAATCAGTTCTGTTAGACGTTCAATGTTATCGGTGCTAACTGCTGCATCATCCGGCACCGGAGCGGCATCTGGTTCGTTTGGGACATCTTCCAGCAATTCTTCTCGTTGTTTGCGAAGCATATCATATGCACGGCTTCTACTACAACTAACGAGATAAGCAGCGAGTTCGTGACAGTTTTCTCGATGAATTTTAGAAAAATTTTTTGCAACGTACAAAAATACCTCTTGTAGCACATCCTCTGCCAGATACGAATCATCCATGATTTTGTAAGCGGTATGGTAAACCAGCCGTTTGTATGTATTGTACACCTCGGTAAAATCTTCTTCAAAGTTTCGATCATCAAGCACACTTAGATATAACGCAAGCAACGCAGTCACCTCTATTCACATTGATTGTGTGTAGTGTACCACGAACCAATAAAAATGTCGAATACAACCAACTTTTGAAAAGGAGCGTGATGCCATTGACCCAACCGAAAACCGATCTCGCCTATCTCCGCAGCGAGAAAGCCAAAGCAGAACAGCAGCTGCGCTACTACCAGCACCGGGAGAAAATTCTGGAACACCAGATACCGGAGCTGACCCGCAAGGCCCGTGTGCATCGGCTGTGTACCCGTGCCGGAATGCTGGAAAGTTTTCTGATTGCGCCGGAAGAACTCACCAACGATCAGGTGATGGAGCTGCTGAAAATTGCGTTCCGTCAGCCGGAAGTTGCGCTGGCTCTTGCAAAGATGATTCACGACCTGCACGAAAGCCGCAGCGTTCCGCACCCTTTAGAATAAAGGGCGCAATTATACACCGTTCCGGTGAAATTGCGGTCTTG